>Ga0068858_100006798_pt1 | contig 11124 bp, 7 predicted proteins | sample KBSSwiS12_FD_66589 | JGI IMG/M metagenome (GOLD analysis project Ga0068858, IMG submission 66589) | Switchgrass rhizosphere microbial communities from Kellogg Biological Station, Michigan, USA - KBS Switchgrass S1-2 | ecosystem: Host-associated > Plants > Roots > Rhizosphere > Soil ... | reverse complement strand
TTTTCGGGTAGCTTCATAGCCTGCGCCCTCGGGCACATCGTTCCATTCGGTGACCTTCACCGCCTTGCTAGATTCCTTCTTGGGGAGCGAGCAGGCGAGCGTAATCACACGATCGGCATGGGTAACGTCCGCATCGCTTACCTTCTGCGGTTTCCAGCCGCTGACATCGAGACCGTCGCCCGCCAGCCCCCCGACGATCTTGGAGGGAATTTCCTGCTCGGGATTCACACCACGGGTGATGGCGCGATAGGGCAACCCTTTTTCAGTAGCCAGCCGATTGAAATGTGCGGCGGCAATCACGCTCTTTGCAGCCCCATGCTCGCAGACGAACAGAATGACTTGGGGGGCTGCCTTCCCGCTCTCTTGAGCAAAGCCTTGAAAAGCTGGGAGTGCTATCAGGGCACCAAGGAAAATGAACAATCTTCGCTTCAATGTTTTCCTCCCGTTTCGTGAACGCTAGTCTTGCCGAGGTTGTTGAGTGCGGCCTTGAAGCCTATCGCGAGCTTCTCCGCCGGACCCGTGCCCCAGTAATGCAGGAAGTAAATCGCAGGTTGCGTCCCTGTCATGTGGTGATGAATGGCCACCACGTTCAATCCGTTCGCCCGCAGAGCTTTGAGAACCGGAGTCACCTCCTGTGACAACATCGCTACGTCGCCTGCGACCTCAGCATTCGCATCGCTCCCGTAAAATGCCGCCCACGTGTTCAGGCCCATACGCGAATTGATTGGCGCGCCCATCTCCTTCAACTTTAGATCATCGCGGCCAACGGTAATCTTATACACCATTCCGGTCTGCTCCCCGTCGTGACCTGCGATCTTCGCAATCTTGGCCGTATCCATGGTGCCGGCTGAAACGCTGGAACTCCCGCCTGTCACCGAGCTTTGGTGTTGTGGTGAGCCTTTGCCAATCAGATCCACCGCGGGCTTTGCCATTTTCGCCAGGTCGGCCGCCTTCCCGTGGCCGTGGACGTGCATATAGAAAATGCGCGGGCTTTCAAAGAAAAAATGATTGTGGACAGCCGTCACTTCAAGACCGTTTTCGAGCAGCGCGGACATGACCGGATTGACCTCGTCTTCGAGAAGTACCAGATCGCCCATCATCACGTCCATTCCGCCGTCGCCCTTGGTCATTGCGAGCCAGCCTCCGAAGCCAAAGGGCGTCGGGGTTGGGATTCCATCGATGGTGACCTTCAAATCGTTCCGAGGGATGTTGACCTTCAGTACGTCGTCCTTGAAGTCACCTTGCTTGCCGAGAGTCTTCATGGCCTGATCGTATTCTGCCGGCATCTGCTGGGCGAGCAGAATTACAGACGGCCACCAAAGAGCGGACATTACGAAACCAGCGGTGATTAAACTAGAATTTTTTTTCATGTGTTCCTTCCACGATCCCTTGGCGGCCTCGTGATGAGCCAGCTATGTCATTTCAGAGAATGCCCGACCCTATAGTGAACCCCAGATCTTAGGGTTATCTGAGGAGCCGCCCGTCGATACTGTACGCTTGCATGTGGAGGACCAATCTAAAAATCCATATTGTTCGCCCACGGTCAGAGCCAAAACCATGCGCGCCAAGCAGTTAGAATCTGAAGCGGAAGGAAACCTGAAGCCTCCTTGGCGGTTGAGCGGCGACCGGCTTGCGGAAGAATGGAGAACCTAGGTCGCCGACATAGCTGACATAGTTCACTCGGTTTAGAACATTGAAGGCATCGAAGCCAAGCGTCACCGTCGGCCCTTTGTCCTTCTTAGCGGGTGCGAGGAAAAAGTCGCGCGACCAGCGAAGATCGAGATCTGCGTAGCCGGGTCCCTGCAAGCTGTTCCGTGGCACGCCTGGAGGTCGGTCGTTGGCCAGGCCGTCGTTGTTGCCATCGCGTCCCGTAGTCTCCGTGTAAGGCTGACCGGAGTACAACGACAATGAAACCCCGAGTTTGAAATACCTCCCGGCCGTCACCGTGCCCAGTAAACTGAAACGGTTTCGCTGATCAAAATCGGCCCGCGACCACTCACCGGAGAGGTCGTAATTATTCGCTGGGAAACTATTAATCCCGGTCGTGCGGCCACCACCTGTCGGCGATGCACCCACATTATTGTAGGCGCGTCCGAGCGTGTACTGCACCATTCCGGTGAAATGCCGCGTCACGTTGCCGCGCAAGCCAATCTCTAGAGAGTGGCTCTCAAGGTCTCCGGCGGATTCGATCTGCCGCCATACGTTGAGACTAGGGTCCGGACGTGCAAGATAAAGGGGTGGCGGCGGCGCATTTGCGTCACGCGACAGGAACATGTGAACTCCGCGCATGCCCGTGTAGTTGATGGTGAGCGTGGTCGACTTCCCTAATTGCTGTTCCACACTGGCGCTGTATTGGAGCGTGTAGGGAATCTTCACTCCAGGCTCCAGACGAACGACGTTGGTAGGCCCCAGCACAAGGGGGTCCGGGTAGACAGGATTGGTAACTAAATACTGACGCAACTGATTACCGTCATAACGGAGCAGATCGAAGATCGGCCCGGGTCCTGTGCGGTCGTAAAAGAACCCGCTACCGGCACGAATAACAAGTTTTTTGGATTTCCCCGGTGCGTAGGCAATCGAAAGGCGCGGCGAGAAATTGTTACTGTCGTGAAAATAATTCTGCCAATCGTATCGGACACCCATGGAAATCTGCAGATTGGGAAGCGCGCGGAACTCGTCCTGGACGAATCCCCCTAGCACCTTCTCCAGGAACACGACGTGCCCATTTCCGGTTTGCCTGAGCAGCGAGAAAGGATGATTTTGCTGGTAATCTTGCAACGTCGAAAACGTGTACGTGCCGATCATGTTTGTGTTGTCGTCCAGACCCCGGCGGGAGAGATCCGAGATGTTGAATCCGGTCCGGATAGTGTGTTTGCCCTCCGACCAAATCAGGTTTTCATTGAAGATGACGTGGTTTTCAGTTTGCAGCCGGTCGGCTTGCGCTCCACCTCCGGTAAAGGCTCCCAAGACCACTATTTTCGGCCCGGAATTGATGCTTGTGGTCGGCGTATGCTGTCTCGCCACCAGCAGCCGGAATTGGTTTAGCAGCTTCTTTGTCAATGAACCGGTGTAGTTGAAAAAGATGAGGTCTTCGCGGTCTTCAAAATTGGTCCCAGCCTCTGGAAGAGTGAGGCCGCCAACGCCCTGGTTCTGGATGTTGCGATCTGTATAGACGCCGCGGATCGAAATGAGATGGCTATCACTAATCTGATGATTAATGCTGCCGGAGAGCTCTGTGTTTCGTTGAGGGGCCGGAGCCGTTTCTTGAATCGCTCCAGAGAGTCCTCGCGCAAATACCGTCGCCTGCGCGTCTTCCTCTTCACGATTTGCCGAGATCAAGAAGGAGGTCTTCTTGCTGTGGCCCAGAGGACCGGTGATGTTTCCCTCAAAGATCCGGCGCTGCTCCGCTGGGCGGACGAGCGCAAAAGGATCGCGAGCGTTCAGATGGTAGTCGCGAAAAACAAAGTTGAAAGTGCCGTGGAACGCGGCAGATCCCGGCTTGGTTATGATCTCTATTCGGCCGCGTCCCGGTCTCGAATACTCTGCCGAATAGGGATCTTGGTTAAGCTTCACCTCTTGAATTGCCGATGCTGAAACCCCGGCTCGCGATCCCTCTACACCGTCCACGATCAGAGTGACACCGTTCGTCCCGACGGAGCTTGCGTCGAGAAAACGCGACATCGTTCCGATGAAGTCCTGGTCGAAAATCGGGAGATCGTCCAGAGCGGAGCGGTCCAACGTAACGGTGTCGACATTATCGGACGCATTTGTGCTGACCCGAGTGGATTCAGCACCTACTGTCACTTCCTGTCGAACATCAGCCAGAACCAAAGCGACATTGATTGGCCGTGGAGCTTGATTTCCGACGCGTAACCGGGAGACCGAAGGCTTGAAACCTGGCTGTTCGATCTGCACGTCGTAGTTTCCCGGCGCCACTCCCTCAAATCGAAACGCCCCCTTTGAGTCGGCGTTCATAAATTGGACTTGCGTGCCATCGATTCGCTTAAGGGAGATCTTTGCTCCAAAAACACCGGCCTGATGGGGGTCCACTACAGTCCCAGTGATCGGAAAGCCGGAAGGATCTTGCGCGCTCAGAACGGCTGGCACGAAAGCGCTGAAAACCAACAGCAATGTAAGCCTTCGGATCATCGATGGCCAAATTATAAACCACCAATATTAGGGTTCCCTGAATATGTGCACTCCCGGCCTCCAACGAGTGTGTTGAAACGACCGGGGAATGCCTCGCGCCCGTCCCAGTCAATGTTGGCAACGCGCGATTCCCGTCAACTTGACGTCGCCGAGCCTTATCGCCCCTACCTAAGTCGGTGACTGGTGATGAGCAATCCTAATCGAGATATTGCAGCCACTGAAGCGCGCGCCACTACCAAGTTTTTCGCTCCAATACTATTCTGCAGTCCCTTGACACGAGCTTCATGATTTTGACATACTCGTATTTCGTCATCGACTGTCGATAATGAAATCCGATCCTACCACGCTGCTCGACGACAAGGACCTCTACTCTGGCCTGATCCGCCTTCACGTCTTGCACCACGCCGTGGAAGAGCCAATTTTCGGCCTAGGCATGATAGAAGAACTGACCCGCCACGGCTATCGCATCAGTCCTGGCACCCTCTATCCCCTGCTCCACGGTTTGGAACGAAAGGGCTACCTGCGTTCATCCGAGCAGAGCAAAGGCAAATCGCGTCGCAAGGTATACCGCGCCACTCCTCTCGGACGCAAAGCCCTGAAGTCCGCTAAGACCAAAGTCCACGAACTCTTTCACGAACTCATGGAAGGCGATTGATCGCGTGACTAAATATGCAGTAGCCCTTCTGGCTGGCTCTTGTGTTCTCGCGGCCGCGCAGAATTCTTCTCCGGATGTGCTGACACTGGCACAGGCCGTCGAAAAAGCCTCGAAGAATTATCCTTCGATCCGCGTGTCGCAGGAGCAGATCAACGCGGCTGCCGCGGGAATCCGTCTAGCGCGCACTGCCTACCTGCCTCGGGTTGACGGCGTGGCTCAGGTCAATCGTGCCACGCGAAACAACCTGTTCGGAATGCTGCTTCCGCAAAATGTGATTCCTTCGATTTCCGGACCGGTTCTCGGCACCAACAACCTGGGTACGGTGTGGGGCAGCGCCGTCGGAGGTCTGGTGAGCTGGGAGCCGTTTGATTTTGGCCTTCGTCAGGCGACCGTCTCCGCCGCGGAAACGTCCAAAGCCCAGTCGGAAGCCACCCTGAAACGCACCGAGTTCGAGATCGCCACTGCTGCTGCCGACTCCTACCTCACCCTTGTAGCTGCGCAACAGACTGTCCGAGCCGCGCAGGCCGGTGTCGATCGCGCCGAGGCCCTTCTACGGACCACCAATGCTGTGGTTAATGCGCAATTGCGCCCGGGTGCGGATTCCTCCCGCACGGAGGCGGAGCTCGCGGCGGCGCGCACTCAGTTGATTCAGGCGCGGCAGGCCGTCGAAGTGGCGCGTGCGACCCTGGCGCAATTCGTTTCTGAAGACCCGGCTCAGATTGCCGTCATTTCTGAGGGACTGCTGCGCTTGCCTCCGGATGCGCCGCCGGCAACTGCGGATTTCAATGCGAATCCCTTCGCCGCCGAACAGAACGCCACTGTGGAGCAGGCAAAAGCGCAACTCCGAACATTGGAACGATCCTATTTCCCAAAGTTCTACCTTCAGGCCGCTGCCTACAGCCGTGGCACGGGCGCTGAACTCGACGGCGGCCGTCTGGGAGGGTTGAATGGCTTGGCTCCGAATGTCCAGAACTACGCCGTCGGCTTCAGCGTGACTTTCTCCGCCATGGATCTCGCGGCGATTCACGCGCGGGAGGCCGCCCAGTCAGCCACTATTCGCGCTCAGGCTGCGCGGTCAGATCTGATCGTCACCGAACTCCGCGCGCGCTGGAACGTGGCCCTCGCTCAACTTCGTGGCGCACGAGACGTTGCTATGAACACGCCCGTCCAGATTTCCGCGGCACGAGCCGCGTCACAGCAGGCGGCCGCTCGTTATGAATCCGGCCTCGGCACCATCGATCAAGTGGCCGAAGCGCAGCGTCTGCTTACCCAAGCTGAAATCGACGATGCTCTCGCTCATCTCAACGTGTGGCGCGCGCTGCTCGGATTGGCAACCGCCGCCGGAGACTTGCAACCCTTCATGAGCGAGGTCAGCAAGTGATCAAATATCCCATCCAACGCCGGAACCAATGCGCCTAGTCCTCTCTGCCCTTTCGCGGCCCATCACCGTAGTCGTTGCGCTCATCGCCGTAACACTATTCGCGGTATTGGCGATTCAACGCATGCCGGTTGATATCTTTCCCCAGGTCGGCGATCCCGCCATCTACGTGGCCCAACCCTACGGCGGAATGGACCCCGCTCAGATGGAAGGCTACATCACTTATTACTACGAGTATCATTTCCTCTACATCACGGGAATCGATCGCGTCGAAAGCAAGAGCATCCAGGGCGCCGCCTTGATGAAGCTCACGTTTCATCAGGGCACCGACATGAATCAGGCCATTTCGGAAACCATCGGCTACGTGAATCGCGCGCGCGCCTTCATGCCGCCAGGCACCGTCCCCCCGTTTGTTACGCGCTTTGATGCCGGCAGCGTCGCCGTCGGCCAGCTGATCTTTGACAGTTCGACTCACACGCAAGGCGAGCTGCAGGATTACGCCCTCAATCGCGTCCGGCCCCTCTTCGCGACTCTCCCAGGCGTCTCCGCGCCGCCTCCTTTCGGAGGGAACCAGAGGACCATCGTCATCACTCTCGATCCCAACAAGCTGCACCAATATCAAATCTCGCCCGACTTCGCCATTGCCGCGATCAGCAAATCCAGCCTCGTGATGCCGTCCGGCAATACCTGGGCGGGAAAAATTAATCGCATCGCGCGAACCAATGCAGCGCTCGGCGAGAATCTCTCGGAACTGCTGAGCACTCCGATCCGCCCCGCATCCGGCACTTCCGTCTATCTGCGCGATATCGGCACCATCGAAAATGGCACCGACCTGGTCACCGCCTACGCTCACGTCAACGGCAAGCGTACAGTCTATATACCGGTCACCAAGCGCGCCGACTCCTCCACACTCACGGTAATCAACGAGGTGAAGGCCGCGATCCCCAGTTTCAAAAGGGTAGTTCCCGACGACGTTGATGTTCGGCTGGAGTTCGACCAGTCTGTTTATGTGGACACGTCAGTCCGTAGTCTCACCAGCGAAGGCCTGCTGGGCGCGCTTCTGACTGGCCTGATTGTGCTGATCTTCCTGCGTGACTGGCGCGGCGCCGTGATCGTGGTCCTGAATATCCCGTTCGCGCTACTGGGAGCCGTAATCTTGCTGTGGGGCACCGGCCAGACCATCAACATCATGACGCTCGGCGGACTCGCCCTCGCCGTCGGCGTCCTGGTAGATGAGTCCACAGTATCGGTCGAGAATATCCACACCCAAATGCGGCCAGGTACGTCACGCGCGCGTGCCGTTCTCGATGCCTCCAGGCAAACCGCCGTCGCGCGACTGCTCTCGATGCTGTGCATTCTCGCAGTATTCGTGCCGTCGTTCTTTATGGCAGGAGTGGCCCGGCAGCTCTTCGTTCCGCTCTCGCTCGCGGTCGGATTCGCAATGATCGCGTCCTACCTGCTTTCGAGCACACTCGTCCCTGTGTTTTCCACGTGGCTGATGCGGCCCTCAAGAAGCGATACTGAGCGGCACGGCCTATTCAACGCCTTTCGCTCTGTCTACGAACGTTATTTGAACTTGATCCTACGCTTCCGATGGCCTATAGCCCTCCTCTATCTTGCCGCGTCCATCGGGCTCATCTACATCTTGCTTCCGCGCATCGGCACGGAAATCTTTCCCGATACCGACGCCCGCCTCCTGCGCATCCGGCTCCGTGCCCCCATCGGAACGCGCGTGGAAGAAACCGAACGAATCACCTTGCGCGCCCTCGACGTGATCAAACAGGAAGTCGGTGCGGATAAACTCGAAATCACTAGCGATTTCGTCGGCGTCGTCCCCTCTAGCTATCCCGTCGACCTGATCCATCTGTTCACCAGCGGCCCCCAGGAAGCCATCATCCAGTTTGCGCTCAAGCCCGGCGCCCCGCATGGCGAAGAGCTTCGCGAACACCTGCGCGCCAATCTCGCGAAGGAACTGGCGGGCACTCAAGTCTCTTTCGAGGCCGGCGACATCGTCAGTCAGGTGATGAGCTTCGGCTCTCCCACGCCCATTGAAGTAACCGTGCTCGGCGGCAATCTTCAGAACGACTACACCTTTGCCCAGCAAATCCAGATCCAGATGGCCGCGCTCCCCTTCCTGCGCGATCTCCAGATTGCGCAAGACGTCAACTACCCCACGCTCGACATCGATATCAACCGCGAGCGCGCCGGTCAATTTGGACTCACCGTGGCCGACGTCACACGCTCCGTCGTCCCGGCAACCTCGTCCTCGCGCTTCACCCAACCTAATTACTGGCGCGATCCGAACTCGGGCAACGCGTTTCAGATCCAGGTCGAACTTCCCCAGAACCGCCTGCAGAGTTCCGACGAGTTGGGTGCCCTCCCCGTAATGCAGGAAGGCCGTCCCGATTTGCGCCTGGATGATATCGCAACGCTGAAATCCGGAACTATGCCCGGCCTCATCGAACGCAACAACGGCCAGCGCGTCATCAGCCTCACGGCCAATTTACACGGTCTAACTCTGGGCGACGCCGAGCCGAAACTCGTCGCCGCCGTCGCGCGAGCCGGCACTCCGCCAAGAGGCGTCACCGTAGGCTTCCGTGGCGAGCTCCCGGCATTGGATCAAACCAGCGCTGGTCTGCGGACTGGTCTTCTGTTGGCGATTCTGGTAATTTTCCTACTGCTCGCGGCCAACTTCCAGTCGATCCGCCTTGCGCTAGCAATTCTGCTCACAGTTCCAGCGGTCTTGTGCGGCGTCCTATTAATGCTGCTTCTGACCAACACTACGCTCAACCTCCAGTCCTTCTTGGGAGCGATCATGGCGGTTGGCATCGCAGTTGCCAATTCGATTCTGCTAGTCAGCTTCGCCGAGCGTTCGCGAATTGCCGGAGTCTCTCCTCGCGACGCCGCACGCACTGGAGCCAGCGGCCGTCTGCGTGCCATTCTTATGACGGCCACCGCGATGGTCTTTGGAATGATCCCTATGGCGATGGGTTATTCGGAAGGCGGATCGCCGTCCACTCCTCTCGGCCGTGCAGTGATCGGCGGTCTAATCTTATCCACTTTCGCAACGCTCACGATCCTGCCGTCCACCTACGCAATCCTTCAATCCAAGGCGTCCGTTGCTTCTGTATCTCTCAATCCCTCGGACCCCACGAGCCAATACTATGATTCGAAATAATCTCTTATTCCTCAGTTACGCCGCTCTGTTTGCTGCGCCCGCTTCGCCGCGAAGCGACGATCTGCTTGCCGCCGTCATCTCAAAACCTGTCTCCAAAAGCGTCGATCTGCCGGGCGAGTTCCTCCCGTTCCTAAGCGTTGCCCTCCACGCACGAGTGCCTGGCTATATCGAAAAGATCCTGGTGGATCGCGGCAGCGTTGTAAAGCAAGGACAGCTCCTCGCCGAATTAGGCGCCCCGGAAATGGCCGCGCAGATCGCCGAGGCCGAGTCCAAGGTGCAAGCTCTCGAATCCGACCGCCTACAGGCCGAAGCGCAGCTTTCCGCTCTTGAGGCCACCTACGCACGCCTGAAGCAAGCCGCTGAAACACCGGGCGCCATCGCCGGAAATGAGCTGGTGCAGATGGAAAAGCAAGTCGACGCCCAGCGCGCTCTCATTCGCTCTCGTCAGGACTCCGGCCGAGCGTCCGCCGCCAACCTCAAAGCGCTTCAAGAAATGCAAGCATACTTGCGAATCACCGCCCCCTTCGACGGCGTCGTCACCGAGCGCCTGATGCATCCCGGCGCCTTGGTTGGACCTGGAGCGGATTCCCCACTCTTCACCATTCAGCAGATCTCAAAGCTGCGGCTAGTCGTTGCGGTTCCCGAAGAGAACGCCGGCAGCATCGCGCCCGCCGCGCGCGTTGAATTTCACGTCCCCGCTTTCCCTGAGCGCACCTACTCGGGAACCATCGCCCGCAGCGCCCACGCGCTCGATACCAAAACCCGCACTATGCCCGTCGAATTGGATGTCACGAATAATGACGGTTCGCTTTCGCCGGGGATGTACCCAACCGTCAAATGGCCGATCCGCCGCTCCCGCCCCGCACTTTTTGTCCCCGCCTCCAGCGTGGTCACCACGACCGAGCGCACCTTCGTCATTCGCGATCGCAGTGGACGAGCGGAGTGGGTGAACGTTCGCAAAGGCTCATCCGATGGCGACCTGGTCGAAGTGATGGGCGATCTCCATCCCGGCGACAAAGTAGTCCGCCGCGGCACTGACGAATTGCGCGACAGATCTCCTCTTCCGGCCCGATAGTTGTGGCACCTGGAGCGCTCTAAGCCCGAAGAGTTTGAGCACAGCTATCAGAGGGCGAAAGACGCGCGCAATGCCTTCCTGAAGGCTCGCAAGCGGTTGGATGCACATATAGAGAAACACCGCTGCGAACGGTAATAGCCGCGTGCCGGAACACCGAAACGGAAGTAGTGGCTCAATTTGAGCATGAACAAAAAAGCGGGTGCCTTTAAGCACCCGCTTGTAACCCTCTGACAAGGCCGATCCTCCGACTGGACGCGGCCTTGCTCGATAGGACAGGAGCGAGTTTTTGTCGAAAGGCCGCTCCTGCGGCAGGGTTGTTCCCGGAGGAGAGAACGCCGCCGTGATGAGCAGTATAGCTTTTCGAGGTAGGAATGTACGCCTATCTTTCGATATTTATAGAGGTACTAGTGCACAGCGGCAACCACTTCGCCCGCGCTTATACTACTGACCGGCGGGGTCTTCCTTCCTCCGAAGCGTCCCCGCCACTGGAGTAGTTTTGTCGGAGGCCGCTCCTGGCTATCGCGTGGAGCCGAATTCCAATCGGAGGTTTCGCCCTCGCCAGAGGGTTTAATCGCCGGTTTCGTATCCCGGCGCTGCACAATGCGGGTTTAGGCACCCGCTCTTTTGGCGTTGCCATTAAACGCGAGTTCGGCACATTGCGGACATTCATCACCTTCTAGCGCACTGAT
>Ga0068858_100006797_pt1 | contig 11125 bp, 11 predicted proteins | sample KBSSwiS12_FD_66589 | JGI IMG/M metagenome (GOLD analysis project Ga0068858, IMG submission 66589) | Switchgrass rhizosphere microbial communities from Kellogg Biological Station, Michigan, USA - KBS Switchgrass S1-2 | ecosystem: Host-associated > Plants > Roots > Rhizosphere > Soil ... | reverse complement strand
GCCGGCAGCTGTCCCGGATGGCTGCCGAACCGCTGAGTGGACGGCAGCCCCAGGGCCGCCGCGGCCATGGCCTCGACGTCACCCGCCGTTCGCGCCGCCGTGAACGCCTCGACGTAGGACACCCGCCGCACGTCGGCGTCATCCTCGCCGGGGGCAGCGGCGCCGTCCGCCGAGGACATCGAAGCGGGAGCGTGGAACCCGGCCTGACATCGGGTGTCCGGCCTTGCGCAGCGCGACCGACTCCTCCAGACCGAGGGCCTGCAGCCGCCACTGCGGCACGTTCAGATCGCAGAGCACGTCCAGCGTGAACAGGCCGTCTGGCGGGGTGTTCGTCTCCAGGAACACCACGAGCTTCTCGGCCAGCTCCCGGGTGATCGTCTCGTCAGGAGTCCAGGTCCGCGGCATGATCTACCTCCAGCGTTTCGTCGATGCCGTCACCTGCTCTGGCGTGAAGCCCGGCGTCACACTCGTGACCCGCCGCCGCACGGCGTGACCCGCCACGGCACGACACAGTGCTCAACACCTCAGCTGGCAGGGCGGTGAGTGAGAACGTCCGGAGTCCGTCGGCCGGTCAGCTCAGGGGCGAGCTGATGGGGGACCGCCGCGGCGAACGGACTGGCGCGTCCGGGCGCGGTACTGGCCCCGCGGCATGGCCCGAGCTCGGCTGAACGCGCGGCTGAAGGCGTAGACCGAGGTGTAGCCGACCGCGTGCGCGATCGTCTCCAGGGAGTCGTCGCCGTCGAGCAGGCGACGGGCGGCGAGGTCCGAGCCCGTTCCCGCCACCGCTGTTGACGGGCCGATCGTCGCGCCCGATCACCGCGAACCGGTCCTGGCAATCAGGTGTCCCGGCGGGTGAGTAGCCATCCGCCGGCCCCGAGCGCGACGGCGGTGTAGGAGCTGAGGAGGCCGAGACCGGCCCAGGGCGACAGCGCGTGGTGAAGGGGCGTGACCACGGCAAGGGAATTGGCGACGATTCCCAGCGGGACGTAGCGCGCGACGGAAGGCGCGAAGGCGAGCGCGAACTGTCCGGCGAGGAGCGCGCCGCAGACGAAGACGCCGAGGGCGGCCGCCGAGTGCCGCAGGATGGCGCCGAGGCCCAGCCCGAGCAGACCCGTCAGGCTCAGGCCCACCCCGGACAGCACCACGGCGCGCAGCACGGCGGGCTGGCCAAGGGTGGGAGTCCGCAGCCCGTGGGACAGGGTGGCCGAGCCGGCGAGGAAGGCGAAGAACGCGGCGGCCTCCCCGACGGCGAGAGCGGCGACGCCGAACACGGTCGCCTTGGCCGTGAACAGCCGCGGCCGGTCCGGCACCACGGCCAGGGTCGAGAGGATCATTCCGGACGTGTATTCGCTGGTCATCGTGAGCACCCCGAGGATGCCGAGCAACAGCAGGCCGGGCGCGATGCCGACCAGGATGTTGTTCGTCAGATCCGAGGACGGGTCGCGGCTGTTGGTGCCCACGGCGACGGCGATTCCGGCCGCGCAGGCGATGGTGGCCACCAGCGTCCAGCGGGTCGACCGAAGCGTCCGGAGCTTGATCCATTCCATCCGGGCGGCGTCGGAGAACCGGTAGCCTCGGTCGTGGTCCGGTACGGCGGTCACGGGTTCCTCCTAATGGGAACGCGGCGGTCGGTGACGGCTCGGCTCGGGCGGGGGCCACCATCGGCGGTCAGCGCGAGGAATGCGTTCTCCAACGAGCCGTGCTCGTCGGTCAGGGCGGCCAGGGAGGTGTCGGCGAGCAGCCGACCATTCCCGAGCACCACGAGGTGGTCCGCGGTGAGAGCCATCTCGCTGATCAGATGGCTGGACACGAGGACGGCCCGTCCCTCGCCCGCAAGCCGCCTGAGCAGGTCACGCAACCAGCGAATCCCAGCGGGATCGAGTCCGTTGGTTGGCTCGTCCAGGAGGAGAACGCCCGGGTCGCCCAGTATCGCCGCGGCGATACCGAGCCGCTGGGCCATGCCGAGCGAGAACGTGCCGGCCCGGCGGTCGGCCGTCTCGGTCAGGCCGACGACGTCGAGCACCTCCTGGACACGCCGGCGGGGGATGCCGCCGCCCGCCGCCAGCGCCTCGAGATGGCCGCGGCCGGAGCGTCCCGGGTGGAAAGCCTTCGTCTCCAGCAGCGCCCCGACCTCGCGCAACGGCCACCGCAACCGGTGGTACGGCAGTCCGTTGATCCGCGTTTCCCCGGCGTCGGGCCGATCCAGGCCGGCGATCAGGCGCATGGTCGTGGATTTGCCGGCTCCATTGGAGCCGAGAAACCCCGTCACCATGCCCGGCTTCACCTCGAAGCTGAGTGCGTCCACGGCCAGGACGTGGCCGTGTCGTTTTGTCAGGCTGCGTGCCTCGATGGGCGGATGTGCACGGTCCACAGGTCGTATTCCTTCGGATTGGCGGGCAGGCGGTTCCGATGCTGTCGGACGAGGGGACGCGGAGGAAATCGAGCGGGCACGAGGATCCGAGGTTCGGATGCCCGTACCCCAGGCTCGGGTGCTACCGGCATTGGCGCGACGACCGTTCGGCGCGAGCATGGGGGACTGGATCCACCCGGGCGGTAGGAGGCGACCCATACCGGGACGCCGTGCCCGACGGACGGTGGACCTTTTCCATTGCCGCTGATGAGCGGTCCCGACCTTGACCAGGAGACGCACAAATGGAAGAGGTTCAGTGATCGAGATGGGCGGTCACGTGCCGCGGTTCGGCCCGCGGCGTCCCGTCGGCACATTGTCCTTCGCGCGTTCTGGCCGGGCCGTCGGCGCCGCCGTCTGGGGCACCGCCCGCACAGCGGTTCGCGCCCCGTTCACCCGCAAAGCCTGGGCGGAGTTCCTTTACGCGATCACCGGCCTTCCCCTGGGCCTGGTCGGTGCCGTCTATGTCGTGGTGACGTTCGTGCTCGGCGTCGGCCTGCTGGTCACCTTCGTCGGCCTGCCGCTCATCGCCGCGGCCTCGGTCGGCGCCCGTCGCCTCGGCGCGGCACGCCGAGGACTGGCCCGCGCCCTGCTGCGCCTCGAGGTTGATCCACCCGAACGACCCCGCCGGGTGTCGGGGTCCTTCGGATGGATCGGCGCGGGCATCACGGACAGCGCCGGCTGGCGAGCGCGGGCGTATCTGCTGATCTCGCTGCCGCTGTCTGCTGTGAGCTTTGCGGTCGTGCTTGTCTTCCGGGTCTACGCGCTGTTCTTCGTCGCCGCGCCGGTCCTGTGGAGCCTGGGTGACGCGACCACCTACCACGATGCGCACGGGCGAGTGCGCCGTACCGCTCTCGACTACGGCGAATTCCATTTCGACAGCTGGCCGAAGATCATGCTGCTCGTGCTGCAGGGCGTTGCCATGCTGCTGGCCGCGCCGTGGGTCGCGCGCCCCTTCCTGGCCGTCGAGAAGAAGCTGATCCGCGCGCTGCTCGGGCCGTCCCAGACGGTTCGCCGGGTTCGGGACCTGGAGCGCAGCCGCGCGCACGCGGTCGAGGATGCCGCGGCCCAGCTGCGACGCATCGAACGCAACCTGCACGACGGCACGCAGGCGCAGCTCGTCGCGCTGGCCATGAAGCTCGGCCTGGCGAGGGAGAAGCTCGCCGCCGCCGACCGGCCGGGCGGGGAGGTCGACGTCCCGCGGATTCGGGATCTGGTGGGCGCGGCCCATCTAGGTGCCAAGGAGGCTATCGTCGAGCTGCGTGACCTCGCCCGCGGCATCCATCCGCCGGTCCTGGATATGGGCCTGGGCAGCGCGCTGACCACCCTCGCGGCCCGCAGTTCGGTCCCGGTGGATCTGCGGGTTGACGTGCCTGCCGAGGGCCCGGCCCGCCCGTCGGCAGCCGTCGAGACCATCGCCTACTATTGCGCGGCCGAGCTGCTGACCAACGCGGTGAAGCACGCCGACGCCCGGCTGATCACGGTGGATGCCGTCCAGAGAGGAGAATCGCTGCGGCTGCGGGTCCGCGACGACGGCGCCGGGGGTGCTGACATGGTGACTGGTGGAGGCCTCGCCGGGCTGGCGGAGCGGGTCGCCACCGTCGACGGGCGCCTTGATCTCGACAGCCCGCCGGGCGGCCCGACTGTCGTGACGCTCGAGCTTCCGCTCCGTGTCTGACAGCGGCGGGAAGGAGGCCGTCTCGTGCGCGTGGTCATCGCCGAGGACTCGGTGATCCTGCGGGCCGGTCTCGTGGAGGTGGTCACCGACCGGGGATACGAGGTGGCCGCCGCGGTCGGTGACGCCGACGCGCTGCGTGCCGCCGTGGCCGACCACCGGCCGGATGTCGCCGTCGTCGACATCCGGATGCCGCCCACGTACACCGACGAGGGGCTGCGCGCCGCGGTCGCGTTGCGTGAGGACCACCCCGGGCTGGGCGTGCTCGTCTTCTCCCAGTACATCGAGACGCGTTATGCGACGACCCTGCTTGGTCAGTCGCCGCGCGGGGCGGCGGGCGTGGGCTATCTGCTCAAGGACCGGGTCGCCGAGGTCGGGGAGTTCGTCGACGCACTCGCCCGCGTCGCCGAAGGCGGCACCGCCCTGGATCCGGAGGTCGTGACGCAGATGCTGGGCGCCCGAAGGCACGACGCGTTGGACACCCTGACCCCGCGCGAGCGAGAGGTCCTGGCCATGATGGCCGAAGGTCGGTCGAACACCGCCATCGCGGCCGTGCTGGTGGTAACCGAGCGGGCCGTGGAAAAACACATCAGCAACATCTTCGCCAAGCTCGACCTGCCGCCCTCGGACGGGCAGAATCGGCGGGTTCTCGCGGTGCTTCGGTACCTGAACTCCTGACCCGTGGTGAACGCCGGCCCGCCGGCGTTCACCGTCGGATCGGTGGCGAGCGTCGTCCTGAGGCAACGGAGGGGCGAGCCTCTGGCGTCCGTGCCGGCGCTGCCGCCGCGACCACGGACGACGCCGGGTCCGCGGCGTCACATGTGACAGTGCTATTGGCTCTCCCAGGGGTACCCGTGGGAGATGAATGCGTCCCGCACCCGCTGCCGACCCCCCTCGATGTTGTCGTGGAACAGGCGCCGGCCCTGCGGCGACTCGATGATGACCTTGCTTCTCTCCTGGTAGACCCCGGCGACCTGGTCCCGGCGGATGGCGCGGGTGTCCCGGCCCTTCTTCACCTGGATCTCCTCTCCGGTAAGAGTCACCTCGGGGACGTCGTCGATGATGACCAGGGCGACCACCAGCCCCAAGACCGCGAGGATGAGCGGCCTGACGATCATCACCCAGGGCGTGTGCAGGCTCATCAGCGACTTCATCGGCTCGTGGAAGGGAACCCACTCCCATTCCTCGATCAGCTTCCAGGCATATGGCAGGCCGATGCCGGCCGCGACACCGGCAACGACGAACCCGCCGATGAGCCACGCGAGATCCTCCGACCGGAACCAGAGCTTCGTCGACCCCTCCGCCATGACCCTCTCCCGTCGCTCACTGTTCGAGGCGATGGAACAAGATTGTTCCACACGGAAACAAGATCGTTCCAGGTCGGGTCAATCGATATACTGCGCCGCCGTGGAGCCGACTGGGATGAGCGCCCTCGCCAGGGACGCTCTGCTGGACCGGATCGTGGCCGCCCTGGCCACGGATCCGGCGATGTCGTTGAGCGCGCTGGCCGAGCGCCTCGGCGTCGGGCGCACCACGTTGCACCGGCACTTCACCGACCGGGCGACGCTGCTGGAGGCCGTGCGCCGCCACGGCGTCGCCCGGGTCGAGGATGCCTTCGGCAGGGCGGGTCTCGACCGCGGCGACGGGGCCAGCGCACTGCTCCGGCTCGCCTCCGAGCTGTTCGCGTTGCACGGCGTCCTCAGCCTCGTGTTCACCGAGCCACCGCTCGTCGACGATGAGCGGTGGGGGGACTCGATCCCCGAGCTGAACGCGGTCATACGCCGGGGCCATGAGGACGGGAGCATCGACCCGGCCCAGCCCGCCGGATGGCTCGAACCTCTTCTGTGGACGACGCTCGCCGCCGGTGACCTCAGCGCGAAGGCGGGGATACCGCGGGCTGACGCCCACGAGCTCATCCAGCGCACGCTCATGAAGGTGCTCGCTCCGCCACCGCGCTGAGGCTCCGCCACCGCGCTGAACGGAGACCGCGCGAAGACGGTGTGAGCGCAGCAGGCGAAGGAACGGGGTGACCCCAGCTCCTCGTAGGCGCAGCGAGTCCGCAACCGCAGCCGAACCGCCTCCCTGCTCGCCCGGCCCGAGACCGATGCTATCGCGATCACGTCGAGGCCCCTCGACCAGGCCAGCCGGCCCCGAGGAATGGCGTGGAACTCATACCGGCTGGCTCGTGAGGCGATACGCGGCATTAGGGTCGCTGTAGGCTGCGGTTGTTCTGGTGACCAGTCCCTCGCCGATCAGCTTGGTCAGCTCATAACTGACCTGTCGATCACCCAAGGAAAGGCGAGCGGCGATCTCTGCGCGGGTCAGGGGCGACTCGACGGTCAGGAGCTCCAGAACACGTTGTTTCCGTGTGGCAAATTTGTGAGTTTCCTTGTTGCGGGCGGCTCTCCCGCGTTGGTGACGCGGTTCGTGCCCAAGGAGTTCAGAGAAAAGTGTCGGGTGCGGATCCTCGGCCGCGTCGTCAAGGACGTACCTCGCCCATCGACGCTGGTTGACCATTCTGACCAGACCTCGCTGGACGAGATCCCCCAGCTCTCGACGAGCGACCTTGCTGTCCACCGCGAGTTCGATGCGGTACTCGTCGCTCGTCAGTGCCCGGCCAGTCCGAAGTACCGCGAGGGCCATCTCCTGTGTCGGAGAGATACCCGGCTGACCCAGCGAGTACAGCCAGGCCCGGGTCCTCTCGTCGAGCAAGGCCCTGTTTGGCACGATGACTCGGAAGTCGCTTATGTTGTCCTTGAACCTGGGTGGCACGAGCCCAGCCTGACGCAGGCTGTTCAGAACCGTGGGGATACCGGTCGCACGCCCCTCGCACAGAGCCCTTCGATCGCGGTGGAAACGAACATTCTCGAGGATGTCGACGAGCACCCGGTTACGCGCGGATGCGATGCTCTCGTCTCCCAGCCGGTCGATGGTGACGGGCCCGAAGAGCCCGCCCGGTGAAATTACCTCAAGGCGATCGGGGTACATCTCTACATGGATGCGCGTCCCCCGGGACATTGGGCTGTAGTCGCGATGGGCCACGGCGTTTACCAAGAGCTCCCGAAGGGCCTCCAATGGATACTCCCAGTGATCTTCCCTGCCGATCCCCTCCACTATTCCGCGCCGGCTCATACGGGCGTGCAGGACGTCGAAAACCTCCGCGAGAAGAATCGGCGCCGGGCCCTCAAGGATCTTGTCGTCCAGGAATCGCTGGCCGTCTGGACCGGGCTCGCCCTTGCGCGGCGTAGGGTAGGCGGTCACTGTGATCGCGCATCCGCGCAGCGAGTCGAAACCCTGTGGATCCCGGCCCAGCGCGAGCAGCCCACCCAGCGACGGCACGAGCCTCTGATCATCCAGCGCACTTCTTACCAGCACTCCGCACCGACGAAGTAGATCTTCGTCGTCCCGGCGGGCCAAGGTCGGTCGGGACCGGCGAAGGTCCCGCAGATAGTCCGCGACGAGTTCATCGTGCAGATCGACTCTGCCTGCTTCTTCGACGGGTTCCATGTCGAAAATCGGCTGGCCTCGATTGATCAGCAGTTGGCTTACTTCGTACGACGTAAGTCGATGATCTCCGTCCGAGATGCGGATGTAGGAGCCGTTGGGCTGCCCTTTGCCTCGGAGATAACAGGGCTTGTCCGCCGGGTCGAGCTCCGGTACCTCGGCGACGACAAGGGTCCGGTCCTCGAACTCCGGAAGGCTGATCAGAGGCATGAGCGGCGGAACGAGGCCGTCCCGACACAGTCCCGCGAGGTCGGCGGCGAGCTTCGCGGCATGCTCGCAGCCAGTCGCCGCGAATCCGCGCGCCTCGTCGAGGCCCAAGATTAGGATGCCACCGCCCGGAGTGTTCGCGAATGCGCATAGTGTCTGCATGGTCTCACTGGGCAACTTGTCGGTCGACGCCAGCTTGACCTCGAGACCTGCGTCATCCCGACCGATCCGGCGAAGCGAGACAACGATCTCGGCCAGTCCGTCCGCATCCATGCCGTAGCCTCTCAGAGAGCCTGACGCAAGCCTAACACGATGTTGTAAGGCTTGGAAGATCTTGTTAGGCTCTGGTAGGTACGGCACATGTCGATGCTCGGATGCTGGTGCGACGTCGGCGTATCCGCCTATGACGGGCCTCGGGCGGGCAGGTGAGCCGGCGACTGTGCCCACCATGTGCACGATCGAGGGTTTGGTTTGCTGCCGAAGGGAAATCGATCGTGGGGCTACATCTGAGCCAGATCGACGAGGCGGACGAACTGCTGACGAACGACCCGTTGGCGCTGCTGATCGGGATGGTGCTGGACCAGCCAGTATCGGAAGGATGGAGTGGGCGGGTTTTTCGTGCCCGTTCCACTACTCGGCGCCACGCATCGTTCTTGGCCCTCGGAGCGGGCGACGACGTTGGCGTTTGATTTGGCGACCAGGGTGTGTACGCGGACACCGTCGCCATCAACGCAATGATTGTCGATGTCGCTCCCGAGGGCATCCCTCACAGCACGCCTGCAGGAAGGGCTGACGCCCTCGTCCAGTCCTACTGGGATCTCCACATTCAGCGAGAGACCGTGCCGAACTGATCCTTCCGACCTGAGCCTCTACAAGGCACCTTACGGCGATAGAGTGTCTCGGCCACCACGCAGGGAGCCGGCGGACTACGGCCATGGGCCGCGACGATACCAGAATGCGTTGGCCGCACTGTTCGGGCGCGTGTCCCGAAGCGGAGAATATCGATTACCCGCATAGATTCGCAGAGCCGCATCTACATCAGACGCCATTATCCGCAGATATCGTTGCCCGCTGGGTTGACCTCGTACCTCGAATCCGAAAAGAACATAGCCGCCGCTCGACGTGGACAGAAAATTTTGCATTGACATTCTTTGAGTCATCATTCGATTAGAATATGTTACTAGAAGTTGGTCGTTTTCGACCCATATCCTCGATATCCACGACCAGTTCAGCTCCTTGTCCGCGCCGAACCTCCGGCCAACGAGGTCTCGCTCTCTTAGCTTGACGCCTGACTGTCCGATCTCCAGGTAGCCAGGTTCGCGCGACATCTCAAAGGCCGCCATGACGCCGGCGGGGATGATTACGGCAGATCCGGCCATCATCAGTACTATGGTCCACCAGTTCGTCCCAATGACGTATATAGACCATGTCCAGGAAAAAGCGCCTGCCAGGAACCCGGCCAAGGGTGCCACCAACTGCGCCAGACCAACCCTGCCGGGACATTCTTCGAAGAAGAAAACACAGGACATGACCGCCGCCAGATATAGGATTCCTCCGCCTAGGAAGCCGACGAGGAGAGTCCACCATGTGCGGCGACGAACGTGAGGGCCGGCAGGAAGGCAACAAAGGCGAGCGTGAACAGTGCGGTCGCCAGCCAAAGAAGTTTATGGTTCCGCCGGAACATAAGCCGCACGCTGGCCGGGCGCGGTGGAAGCGGCTTCTGCGCGGCCTCTTGGGGCGCCTTAGCCGGGGTTGGCTTAGGTGGGCGCACTGTGTGGCGTTTGATGAGAGCGCCCCGAGGAGGTGCCTGTCGGTCTCGGTGGCGTGACCGAAACGGTCCAATCGGCTCTGGGTTGGATACGGCGACTACCGGACCGGGATCGGCGACGGCAGGCGGCCGAGATGACTGGTGCAGACCAGGGCTGGCGGTCGCGGGCCGGCGAGTCGACGTCAATAGCGTGGCAGCCACCGGGGCATCCGTGGGGATAGCCTCGGGCAGGAGGCGGAATCGGCTCAGGCGTAGCCAGTTCCGACCGAAGTCCTTCGTGGCCGCCATAGTCAGACGATTGACGAACTCGGCTGCGGACGCGGGGCGCGCGGCGCGATCCTTCGCAAGCGTCGACATGATCACTTCGCCGACAGTGCCCGGGATACGGCTGGTTTCGTAAGGGCGACCATCGAGGTGAGCGCGCATCCACTCGGCCGCTGTCGTCGCCAGACCGAGAGGATGCCGACCTTCTACCAGCTCGTAGAGCATGATGCCCAACGCGTACAGATCAGTCCCCGGCCCGAGCCTGTCCGAGCTGAACTGCTCCGGAGCCATGTACCGGTAGGTGCCGGCCGCTCCGGTGGCTGACGCGCTCGTACCTTCGAACAACTTGGCGATCCCGAAGTCGGTGACCTTCGGGATGCCACCTTCACTTACCAGAACGTTCGCGGGCTTGATATCCCTGTGTAAAATCCTCAGACCATGTGCGGCGGCGAGCGCGTGGCCGACCGCGACGCCGACAACACACGCATCTGCTGGCGTGAGGTCGGCGTTCACAAGATTGCCGGCGAGCCGCTCCATGACGATGATCGTCTGACCGCCGCGCTCCAAGTAGTAGCGCACACGCACCACATGCGGGTTCTCGCTGAGTTGCCCGAGGATGTCCGCCTCCCGGAGGAAGTCAGCCACGGGATGGCCCGGCCCGAGCATCTTGACCGCCACGTCCTGACCGCTCACGCGGTTACGGGCGGCCACCACGGCGCCGAAGGCACCGCGGCCGAGCCTTGCCACCGGCTCGTAGTCAGGAAACAGCCGCGGCAACTGAGAGATCAGCTGCTCTTCCTGCTCCGGTGTCACACCCGTCCCCCGATTCAGCCGCTGCGCGCCGGTGCTATGCCCCGGCCGCGATGTTCCATGCGGACCTGTCGTGTGCCCGACCGGCCAAGCCCGCTGCGGCACCCCAGGTATCTACTCTGTGTCCTCAACGACGAGTTCGCCGACGACTTCGCCCACTGGTACCCCACCAGCCTCACCCGGGGTGCCAACACTCGGAGGTCGCCGACTCCCGAGCCTGTGTCTGTCGAGACGGCACCGACCGCTCGGCGAGCTGGCCGGCTGCCTGGTGGTCTCGTCGGGGTGGTCGGCTACGGTGATGACGTGGGACTGCATTTGAGCCAGATCGACGAGGCGGACGAACTGCTGACGAACGACCCGTTGGCGCTGTTGATCGGGATGGTGCTGGACCAGCCAGTATCGGAAGGATGGAGCGGGACGGTACAACCCGTGCTCGCCAGACTGTGTAGCGTCAGAATCTGAAGACTCATGGGGTGGCCGGCCACGGTGC
>Ga0068858_100006788_pt1 | contig 11135 bp, 12 predicted proteins | sample KBSSwiS12_FD_66589 | JGI IMG/M metagenome (GOLD analysis project Ga0068858, IMG submission 66589) | Switchgrass rhizosphere microbial communities from Kellogg Biological Station, Michigan, USA - KBS Switchgrass S1-2 | ecosystem: Host-associated > Plants > Roots > Rhizosphere > Soil ... | reverse complement strand
GGGTCGAAGTCGAGCAGCGACGCGGCGCGGCGAAACATCGCGCAGCGCAGCGACGCAGCGCCGCTCGGGTCCTTCAGCGTGAAGTAGCAGTGGCCGCTTGCGGCACGCGAGAAGCCCGCGATCTCGCCGCTCACGGCGCACGCGGCAAAGCCCTCCTCGAGCAGCGCCGCGACGGCACCGACGAGCCGTCCGACGCTCCAGACCCGGGCCCACGGGCGCTCGCGCGAGGCTTCAACCATCGCGCAATCGGCCACCAGCATGGGCCGACAACTCCACAGCGGCGCCGGCATTGGCGTTGCGCGGCATTTGCCGGCCCGCGGCCGCGACGATGCTGGACAGGTGCTTGATTTTCAAGGCTTTTTTCGTGCCCGTTTTTCAGGCAGAAGGATCAGGTCCGCCGCCCACGAGTCGCCGCGGCCGCCGGCGGGCGGTGTTGTCCACAAAGTTTTCCACTTCGTTGGAAAGCGGCGCTCTGCGGCGAGGAAACAGCGCCCTCGTCCGGTATGTCACGGCTGCGGCAACCGCGATTCGGAGCGCGCCGACTGCACGCCATAATCCGCGCTTTCTTGCGGCATGGCCGCCTTCGTTCGACGGAAAGGGCCATATTGCTTTCGATCATACAAGCCGCCGGTTGGCCCATCTGGCCGCTGCTGATCTGCTCGATCGCCGCCCTGGCACTCGTCATCGAACGTTTCTCGAGTCTTCGCCTCGCGCGGGTCGCGCCGACCCGGCTGCTCGACGAAGTCATCTCGGTCACGCGCGCTCATCTGCCCGCGGCCGAGGTCGTCAACAAGCTGCACGCAAGCTCGGTCCTCGGCACCGTGCTCGCCGCGGGCCTGCGCGCGGTGATCGCCGAGCCGCGCATCACGGAGGCGGGCCTGCGTGCAGCGTTCGAGTCGGCCGGCCGCGCTGCCGTGCACCGTCTCGAGCGCTACCTGAACACGCTCGGTACGATCGCGTCGGCGGCGCCGCTGCTCGGCCTGATGGGCACCGTGATCGGCATGATCGAGATCTTCGGTTCGCAGGCGCCGTCGGGCAGCAACCCGGTGATGCTCGCGCACGGCATCTCGATCGCGCTCTACAACACCGCGTTCGGCCTGATGATCGCGATCCCGACGCTGATGTTCTACCGCTACTTCCGCGGCCTCGTCGACGCCTACACGCTCGACATGGAGCAGGCGTCCGACCGTCTCGTCCCGCACCTGATGCGCTTCGCGGTCCCGCGCGGCAGCTAGCCCGCCGACTCCGCGATGGCGCTCAACTTCCGCGGCCAGCGACCCGAGGAACCGGAGATCAACCTGATCCCGTTCATCGACGTGCTGCTCGTCATCCTCATCTTCCTGATGCTGTCGACGACGTACTCGAAGTTCACCGAGCTGCAGATCAGCCTGCCGGTGGCCGACGCCGACCAGGCGCGCGATCGGCCGAAGGAGATCATCGTCGCCGTGACCGCCGACGGCCGCTACGCCGTCAACAAGAAGCCGGTCGAGGGGCGCAGCGTCGACATCCTGGCCGCCGAGCTGAGCGCCGCGGCCGCCGGCGCGGCCGACGCGATGCTGATCGTCTCGGCCGACGCCACCGCCGCACACCAGAGCGTGATCAACGTGATGGATGCCGCCCGCCGCGCCGGGATCGCCAAGCTCACGTTCGCGACGCAGTCGTCGGCCGGCGCCGCGCGCTGACGCGCGATGTCCGCGCCGCAGCCGGCGAGCGTGCGCGACCGCCTCGCGGCGGCGCTGCAACGGAGCTGGCAAGCGCACGGCGCGCTCAGCACCCTGCTCCTGCCGGCGGCGTGGGCGTTCGCGGCCGCCGCCGCGGCGCGGCGTCGTCTCTTCGCGAGCGGTGCGCGCGGTCGCGTGCGGCTGCCGGTTCCGGTCGTCGTCGTCGGCAACGTGCTGGTCGGCGGCGCCGGCAAGACCCCGACGGTGATCGCGATCGTCGAGCTGCTCGCGCGCCACGGCCGTACGCCGGGGATCGTGTCGCGCGGCTACGGGCGCGCCCGCGAAGTCGTCGTGGTCGTCGACCCCGACGCCGATGCCGGGCGCGTCGGCGACGAGCCGCTGCTGCTCAGGCGCCGCACCGGGGTGCCGGTCGCGGTCGGCGCGGACCGTGTCGCCGCCGCGCGCGCGCTGCTGCGCGCGCATCCCGAAGTCGACGTCGTCGTCAGCGACGACGGCCTGCAGCATCTCGCGCTCGAACGCGACGTCGAGGTGCTCGTCTTCGACGAGCGCGGCGACGGCAACGGTCGGCTGCTGCCGGCCGGACCGCTGCGCGAGCCGCTGCCGCGAACGCTGTCGCCGCGCCAGCTCGTCGTCTACAACGCCGGTGCGCCGACGACTCGCTTGCCGGGCCACGTCGCGCGGCGCGAGCTCGCCGGCGTCGCCGCGCTTGCCGCCTGGTGGCGCGGCGACCCCGGCGACCGCGAGGCGCTCGCGGCGCTGCGCGGCCGTGCGGTCGTCGCCGTCGCCGGAATCGCGCGTCCGGAGCGCTTCTTCGCGATGCTGCGCGGCCACGGCCTCGCGATCGTGGAGCTTCCGCTCGCCGACCACGCCGACTTCGCGGTGCTGCCGTGGCCCCGGGGAACGGCCGACGTCGTCGTCACCGAGAAGGATGCGGTGAAGCTCGACCCTGCGCGGGCGCTCGGCGCGCGCGTCTGGGTCGCGCGCTTAGACTTCGTTCCCGGTGCGGCCTTCGACGCCGCGCTGCTCGCGCTGCTGCCACCCCCGGCGAACCATCGGCATGGAAACCAGGCTCCTTGAGTTGCTCGTCTGCCCGCTCTGCAAGGGTCCGCTCCAGCACTGGCGGCCGCCGCAGCACGAGCGCCAGGAACTCGTCTGCAACGCCGACGGCCTCGCCTTCCCGCTGCGCGACGGCATCCCGGTGATGCTCGAGAGCGAGGCGCGCTCGCTCGGCCGCGAAACCGCACCCACCCCGCTTCCCGAAGCACCGAGCTGACCGCCGGCTGCCCGCCCGTCCGGCGATGCGCTTCGTCGTCCTGATCCCGGCCCGGCTCGCGTCGTCGCGGCTGCCGCGCAAGGCACTCGCCGACATCGGCGGGATCCCCATGATCGTGCGCGTCGCCCGGCGCGCGGCCGCATCGAGCGCGGCGCGTGTCGTCGTCGCCGCCGACGACGACGAGATCGTCGCCGCGTGCAGCGACCACGGCGTCGCTGCGCTGCTGACCTCGAAGGCTCACGCGAGCGGCAGCGACCGGATCGCCGAGGCGAGCGTTGCGCTCGGGCTCGGCGACGACGAGATCGTCGTCAACGTCCAGGGCGACGAGCCGCTGATCGAGCCGGCGCTGATCGACGCCTGCGCCGCGCTCCTCGCCGAGCGCTCCGACTGCGTGATGAGCACCGCCGCGCACGCGATCGCCGACGCCGCCGACTTCGCCAACCCGAACATCGTCAAGGTCGTCGTCGACGGCGCCGGGCGCGCGCTCTACTTCTCGCGAGCGCCGATTCCGTGGCCGCGCGACGCCGGTCGCGCCGACCCGGCCGCGATCGCGTCGCCGCCGCTTCGCCACGTCGGCCTCTACGCCTATCGCGTCGGCTTCCTGCGCCGCTTTCCGCAGCTGGCGACGAGCCCGCTCGAGGAGAGCGAGCGTCTCGAGCAGCTGCGCGTCCTCTGGCACGGCGAGCGGATCGCGGTCCACGTCAGCACGCTCGCTCCCGGCATCGGCGTCGACACCGCCGACGACCTCGCGAACGTGCGCCGCATCGTCGCCGGCGCTCCGGGTTTTGCCTGAGCGCGCGCCGTCGGCCCTCACGCCCTCGCCGCCTATGATGTCCTCGGACCATCGCCAGCACCGGGACACGACGCCATGAGACTCATCCTGTTGGGAGCGCCGGGCGCCGGCAAGGGCACGCAGGCGGCGTTCATCTGCCAGCGCTTCGGCATCCCGCAGATCTCGACCGGCGACATGCTGCGCACGGCGGTGAAGGCGGGAACGCCGCTCGGGCTCGCGGCCAAGAAGGTGATGGACTCGGGCGCGCTCGTGAGCGACGACATCATCCTCGGCCTCGTCCGCGAGCGGATCGCCGAGCCCGACTGCGTCAACGGATTCCTGTTCGACGGCTTCCCCCGCACGATCGTCCAGGCCGAGGCGATGAAGGACGCTGGCGTGCGCCTCGATTACGTCCTCGAGATCGACGTCCCCGACTCGGCCATCGTCGAGCGGATGAGCGGCCGCCGCGTGCACGTCGCGTCGGGGCGCACGTACCACGTCCGCTTCAATCCGCCGAAGTCGGCCGGGATCGACGACGTCACCGGCGAAGCGCTGATCCAGCGCGTCGACGACGAGGAGGCGACGGTCCGCAAGCGCCTGGCCGTCTATGCGGCGCAGACGCGGCCGCTGGTCGAGTACTACACACGGTGGGCGGCAAGCGGCGACGCCGCGGCGCCCGCCTACCGCCGCATCGACGGCACCGGGACCGTCGACGAAATCAAGGCGCGCGCGCTCGCTGCGCTCGCCTGAAGGAGATTCGGATGGACATCACCAAGGGCAAGGTCTTCATCGTCACCGGCGGCGCGTCGGGCCTCGGCGAAGGCGCGGCGCGCATGCTCGCGGGCCACGGCGCGACCGTCGTCGTCGCCGACCTGCAGGAAGACCGCGGCGCGACCCTCGCGCGCGAGATCGGCGGCCGGTTCGTCCGCTGCGACGTCAGCCAGGAAGCGGACGCGCAGCGCGCGGTCGCCGAAGCCACCGGCGCGGGCAAGCTCGTCGGCCTCGTCAACTGCGCGGGAATCGGGCCGGCGGCACGCACCGTCGGCCGCGAGGGCCCGCACTCGCTCGGCCTGTTCACGAAGGTCGTGACCGTCAACCTGATCGGCAGCTTCAACATGATCCGGCTCGCCGCCGACGCGATGGGCAGGAACGAGCCCGAGCCGACCGGCGAGCGCGGCGTGCTGATCTCGACCGCGAGCGTCGCCGCGTACGACGGCCAGATCGGCCAGGCGGCGTACTCGGCGTCGAAGGGCGGCATCGTCGGCATGACCCTGCCGATCGCGCGCGACCTCTCGAAGGTCGGCATTCGCAACATGACGATCGCTCCCGGCATCTTCGGCACGCCGATGCTCTTCACGATGCCGGCGGAGGTGCAGCAGGCGCTCGCCGCGAGCGTCCCGTTCCCGAGCCGGCTCGGCACGCCCGAGGACTTCGCCAAGCTCGTCCACCAGATCGTCACCAACGACATGCTGAACGGCGAGGTGATTCGCCTCGACGGCGCGATACGAATGGCGCCCAAGTAGGGCGCCATTCGATCGCGCCTTGGCGCTGACAGGATTGCTCCCTCCCCGCTTCGCTCCCCTCCCTCCGGGAGGGAGGGGCCGGCTCCTTCGGAGCCGCTCTGCCTTTGCGAAGATCGCCTTGTCTAGGCGGCGCCGCGACGCGCGTAGAGCGCCCAGAGGCGGGCCAGATCAGCGGTGCCGTCGGTGCCTTGCACGGTCTTGAACGTGGCTTGGGCCTTGGCCTTGTCGCCGGCGACGAGCTGGGCGATGCCGAGGTGGAGCTTGGCGTCTTCGGGTCGCTTGAGGCCGCCCTTGGCGATGCCCTGCTGCATCAGCTGGACGCCCTTTGCGGCCTGACCGTTGTAGACCGCGTACAGGCCGAGCGAGACGAGCGCGTCGCCGCTCTTCGCGGCCATCGCCTGCTTCTCGTCCTCGGCATGCGTCGCGGCGTCCTCGGCGAGCTTCTTGTCGACCAGCGCCTTCAGGCGCTTCGCGCGATCGGCCTGCGCGCCGGTCGAGAGCGCACCGCTCGCGATGCCCTTGTCGATCACCTGCTTGCCCTCGCTCGCGAGGTCGGCCTGCAGCGCGAGCTGCGCCATCTCCATGTAGTCGGCGGCCGCTGTCATGCTGCCGGTCGCGAGCGAGAGGCGGTAGGCGTCGAGCGAGAGGCGGTCCGAGAAGCCCTGCTTGCGCTGCATCCGGCTCAGCAGGTCGACCCAGTATTCCTTCTTCGGGTAGTAGGTGACGAGCTTTTCCATCGCGTACACGTACGCGTTGTTGTCGCCCTGCTTCGACGCCGCGTTGAGGAGCAGCTTGAGGCGGTCCTCGGGCGGCGTCGCGCCGGCGCGCTCGGACGCCTGGATCTCGGCCATCAGCTCGCGCGTCGCCCCGGCGAAATCGCCGCTCAGGTACTGGCTCTGGATCAGCATCGTGCGGATCGCGCCGCTCGTGCCGCCTTCGCGCAGATAGCGCTGGCTCCACTGCATCGCCTTCGGATACTGCTGCGCGCGGTAGTAGCTGCCGGCGATCGACTCCATCATCCGCAGCTTCTCGGCCGGCTGGATGCGCCCCGAGGAGCTCAGCGCCTCGAACGAGTGCGCCGCGGTCTCCGCATCGCCTGCGCCCGAAGCGGCCGCCAGGCGCATGCGCTCGATCAGGTACGTCTCGTTCGCGTTGCGCGCCCCGACCGCCTCGGCCTCGCGCACCTTGCCGAGCGCCTCGCGGTAGCGGCCCGCCTTGACGAGCTCTTGCGCCGCCTGCAGGGGCTTGCCGATCTCGGGACGCACCGTCTCCTGCGCGAACGACGGCGTGGCGGTCGCGACGCCGGCGGCGAGCAGCACCGCGGCGGCGACGCTCCGCCAGCGCCTACTTGACGAACTGTTCATTGCCGATCATTCCGAGCTTGGTGACGCCGAGCCGCTGCGCCGAGGCGAGCACCGTCGCCACCGACTTGTATTCGACGAGCTTGTTCGGCCGGATGTGCACCTCCGGCTGATCGGCCTGCGCGGCGACGCCCGACAGCCGCGACTCGAGCGCGCCACGGTCCGGAACCGCATCGCCGTTCCAGAGCACGGTGCCGTCGAAGTCGATGTCGATCGTCACCACGACCGGCTCCTTCGTCGGCGGCGGCGGGTTGCCGACCGGCATGTTGAGGTTGACGCTGTGCAGCTGGATCGGGATCGTGATGATCAGCATGATGATCAGCACCAGCATGACGTCGATCAGCGGCGTCGTGTTGATGTCGATCATGACGTCGGGCTCGCCGCCGCCGCCTCCGGTTCCCACGTTCATTGCCATGTCGTCAACCCTTCGGCGGCGGTTCGGTCACGAAGCTGACCTTCTGGATCGCGGCGCGCGTGCACTGGAAGAGCACCCGGCCGATCGACTCGTAGCGCGCCTTCTCGTCGCCGCGGATGTGGACCTCGGGCTGCGGCTTCATCGTCGCGATCTTGCTGAGGCGCTGGAACAGCGCGTCGCTGTCGGGCACGAGCTGCATGTTCCAGAAGATGTCGCCGTCCTTGTTGACCGAGATGTCGATGTTCTCCGGCTTCGTCTGCCGGGCGATGTTGGTCTCCTTCGGCAGCTGGACCGGAACGGTGTGCGTCACGACCGGGATCGTGATCAGGAAGATGATGAGCAGCACCAGCATCACGTCGACCAGCGGCGTGGTGTTGATCGCGGAGACGACTTCGTCCTCGTCTCCGTCGGGGGAGCCGACGGTCATCGCCATGGCAGGCTCCTCAGCGCGCCGGCGCGCGCGCAGCGATCGTGGCAGCGACCGGCCGCGCGCCCATCAGCACGCCGTGCAGGTCGGCGCCGAAGCGGCGCACCGACTCCATCGTCACCCTGTTGCGGCGGACGAGCCAGTTGTAGCCGAGCACCGCCGGCACCGCGACCGCGAGGCCCATGGCGGTCATGATGAGCGCCTCGCCGACCGGCCCGGCGACCTTGTCGATCGACGCCTGGCCCGCGATGCCGATCGCCGTCAGCGCGTGGTAGATGCCCCAGACCGTTCCGAACAGGCCGACGAACGGCGCCGTCGAACCGACCGTGGCGAGGAAGGCAAGCCCGTCCTGCAGGCGGCTCTGGATGTCGTCGATGGCGCGCTGGACGCTCATCGACACCCACGAGTTGTGGTCGATGTTCTCGGTCAGTGCGCCCTCGTGGTGCTCGCTGGCGGCGATCCCGCTGTCGGCGATGAAGCGGAAGGCGCTGTTCGGCTTGAGCGCCTCGGCGCCCTCGCGCAGCGACCTGGACTTGAAGAAGGTGTTCTTCGCCGCCCTCGCCTCGCCGCTCAGCTTCAGGCTCTCGTACAGCTTGGTGATCAGGATGTACCAGCTGCCCATGCTCATGACGATGAGCACGATCAGCGTGCCGCGGGCGACCCAGTCGCCCTGGTCCCAGAGCGCGCCGAGGCCGTACGGGTTGTCGACCGTCTCCTTCGAGACCGGCGCGGCGGCCATCGGCGCCGCAGGCGCCGCAGCGGAGGCGGTCGCATCGGCAGCGGCCGCGGAGGCCGTCGCAGCCGCCGCCGGCGCCGAGGCGGGCTGCGCGTGCGCGGTCCACGGCGTCAGGGTGAACGCACAGAACATGAGCGCGGCGAGCGTCGTCGCGATGCGCGCCGGAATCGGTTGGACTTGCGACATGAACGTTCTTTCTCTCTGAGGATTGCGGAAAAGAAGCGGCTCGACCGGCCCGGAGCCGGCCCGCGAGCTCACTCGAGCTTGTACGAGAACGGCACGGTGACGACGACGTCGCGCCCCTGGCCTTGGCACTTGTATTCGCTGACGATGCGGATGCTGCTGCGGGCGAAGATCTGGTGCGACGAACGAAGCGCCTTGATGTCCCTGATCTCGCCGTTGGCACTGAGCGTGAACTGGATCGTCGCGTCGCCGCGCTCGATGCCCTGGCGCTGCGCTTCGCGGGGATAGGCGACGTCGCCCATCACGGTGGCGTAGTTCGAGCAGACGACGCTGGCAGCGGCCGTCGCCGGAGCGGGCGGCGGCGCCGGCGCGACGGCGACCGGCGGCGGCGCCGGCGTGATCGTGACCGGCGCCGGCGGCGGCGTCGGCGTCGTCGCGGTGATCGTCGGCTGCTGCGGCGGCGGCGTCGCGATCTGGATCTCGGGCGGCGGGATGAAGGGCGGCGGCGGCGCCTCGAGCTTGGGCGGCGGCGGCACGACGACCTCGGGCGGCGGCGGCGGCTTCTTGACCTCCTCGATCACCTTGGTCTCGATCGGCGCGCGCACGACGTCGACGACCTTTTTCGCGAGCCCGGTGACGAGGGCGTAGACGATGAGGATGTGGAACAGCAGCACGGCACCGAAGCCGACGACACGCCGGCGGTTGTCGGATTGCTGCTGACCGAACTGCATGACTGGGATCTCCAGCGAAGAAGGCAAAGCGCGCGAGGTTAACAAAAATGCCCGCCGACTTTTGGCCAGCGGGCACCATTCCTCGCGGAGTGGGGCAGCCCTTGCGGGGCTCCGTAGTTTAGAAGAACTCGGCGACCTCGCCGGCGACAGGGGTCGCCGGGGCCGCCCGGGCGCGAGCGCCAGGGCGGCCGGTCGCCGCGATCTCCGTCAGAACGTGTACTTCGCGCCGAGGGTCCAGAAGCGACCGATCGCGCCCGACTGGTGCCACGACTGGTTGTAGTTGATGCCGTACGAAAGCACCAGGTACGGGTCGAACGGCGCCTTCTTGTCGAACAGGTTCTGGATCGAGAGGTTGACCTCCCAGTTCTTGGTCGGGTTCCACTTGCCGAACAGGTCGAAGGTCGTGAACGACGGCAGCTTGCAGCCGCCGTACGGGTTGCCGGCCGTGTCGAACGACGCGCAGTTCAGGTCCCCGTTGTTGGGGTAGATGATGCCGTTCGTCGTGTCGGTGACGGTGCCGTCGCCGTTGTCGGCGGCCTGCTCGCCCTTGTGGTCGACGAGCCTCATGCTGGCGACGTAGTTCACCACCCCGGTGACCGCGAACGGGCCGCGATCCCACGTCAGCGAGAACGACGCCCGGTCCTTCGGCGTGCCGCCGCCGGCGCTCAGCACGATCGGTCCGTGCGTGCCTTCGTAGCTCAGCGTGTTGCCCTGGGCATCCGTGCGCTCGTACTTGCTGGTGTGCGTCCACAGCAGCGTGCCGGTCAGGTTGCCCGCCTCGGCGAGGCGCATCCGGTGCCGCAGTTCGACGTCGACGCCGCTCGTCTTCGTGCTGTTCGCGTTCTGGAAGTTGCCGGACACCGTGGCGAGCTGGCCGGTCGAGTCGTAGTAGATGAACGAGTTCGGGATCGCGCCGGGGATCCTCGACAGCGGAACGCCGGTGTTGGGCGTTCCCGGCGGGATGATCGTCGCCGGGTCGGCCTGCACGATCTCGTTCTTGCGGTCGATCTTCCAGAAGTCGACCGTGGCGCTCGAGCCGACGATCGGCTCGAAGACGAGGCCGAGCGTGTAGCTCTTCGCCGTCTCCGGCTGCAGGCCCGGCTGGCCGATCGTCAGGATGCCGATGGTCGTGAAGCCGAAGCTCGTGCCGCCGAGCTCGGCGGGACCGGGCGCGCGGAACGCCTCGGCATACGTGCCGCGGATCGCGAGCGTGTCCATTGGCTTGACCTTGAACCCGACCTTCGGGGTCACCGAGTCGCCGAAGTCGGAATAGTTGTCCCAGCGCACCGCGCCGTTGAGCTCGAGCCACTTCGTGACGGGCGCCGTCACCTCGCCGTACAGCGCGGTCACGCGTCGGCTGGCGTTGAACTGCGAGAAGCCGAGGCCGACGATCTGAGCAGTATCCGTATACGGCACCGGCGGATTGCTCGCGTTTTCCCAGCGGATCTCGGCGCCGAGCGCGACGCCGAGGCCGCCGCCGTCCAACTGCGCGACGTCGCGCGACGCCTTGAAGTCGATCAGCTTGATCTCGCTGGTCGGTGTCGTCCTCAGCTCAGGTGAGATCGCCGCGAGAACGGAGGGGGCGGTCGCGCTCGGGCCGAGGCCGGAGAACCGGTACGTCCCGTCGTTGATCGCGTTCTGCATCACGTCGTAGCGGATGAAGCCGGTGTTCGTGTTCTCGAGGCGGCTCTTGATGTATGCGAGGGCGCCGTCGAAGTCCCAGCCCCCCACCGTACCCTGCAGGCCCGAAACGAGGCGGAACACGTGGTTGTTGGTGACCTGGTCGCGGCCGCCGAGCTCGTTCGGCAGGACGCCGACCGCGCGGTCGACGCCGAACGGGTTGTCCGGGTGGCTGGCCGGCAGGTTCATCAGGGGGTGGACGAGGACGGGGTCGGCCGGATTCCCGCTGTAGACGCCGCCGTCGTTGTTCGCGCCGAGCGTGCCGTTCGCCTGGGTCTTGCGGTTGAAATAGCCGAGCTCGAGGTACCCCGTCAGCGACGGATTGAAGACGAGCTGGCCGCGGCCGAAGATA
>Ga0068858_100006786_pt1 | contig 11135 bp, 10 predicted proteins | sample KBSSwiS12_FD_66589 | JGI IMG/M metagenome (GOLD analysis project Ga0068858, IMG submission 66589) | Switchgrass rhizosphere microbial communities from Kellogg Biological Station, Michigan, USA - KBS Switchgrass S1-2 | ecosystem: Host-associated > Plants > Roots > Rhizosphere > Soil ... | reverse complement strand
GCAAGGCTACTGGTATTTTACAGACTAAACTCAGCAATAGAGAGGGGCACGAAGCCGGGCGCATTAGGGTATAAGCCATGCCACTGGACGAGAACATTGAACGCAGCCATGGTGAATGCGAGCCGCGCCTGAAAATACTCCCAGACACGGTGCATGACTTTCTTGAAGTGGCAGACGAGTGTCAGCATAGAGAGCACTCACATTCCATCTAATTTAGTGGTAGCCCACTTGGCTTTAGAGCAGCACCCACGAAATACGAGGCGGAATGTGCTACCAGTGAAACTCATAGTGAAACTCATAGATTGGTTGTTCTTGATGAGCCATGAGTATACAGCGCGTGCGCTGGTAGAGCTGACGCAGATTGGGAAAACACCGTCTGGCACCGATCCTGTCTTTCATCACGCGCCAGAAGCCTTCAATAGGATTGAGGTGGTGGCCGCACCGTGCTGGCAAGCAATGCAACCGAAACTGCGCGTGCCAGTGGGCCAGCGTCGATGCGAGCTTGTGCGCTCGGTGGAGGCCACTCCGGTCGACGACCATCATGACCGCTTTCCCGGTATGGCCAAAGAGCACCATTATTTGATGGATATATGGGCGAAGCCTCTCTGTATCAAAATGGGAGACGACTTTATAGAAGACTTTCGAAGTGCCATCTTGGACCGTGCCTATAACGCTGAGCAACACGCCGTGCCTCTTTGCCCAGATCGGGCGTCTCCTGACACTCAATGGGCTGCACACACTCACCAAGGAGGTCGTGGAAGCGGCCCCCCGTGAGTGCCTCATCATCGGCATGACCTGACCCAGCGCAGGGTGACACACAGCACGCCAAAAGCAGGGCCATTAAATCCGCCAATTTACACCATCACTGAGTCTTGCGTTTACAACTTGGCCTCAAATAAGCGCTTACGGCAGAGTTTTAAGCAGCTGGCACCCTATGACAGTTTCTCTAGTTTAAGGCCACGAGGGGATGTTCGTGGTGGGCACCGTGTAGAACTTTTGCGCGCCGCATGCGAGTTTGTCCCAGGCACAGAAGACGCCGCCGGCCATGGCGGCGGGGATCACGGACCATGGCTGGACAATACACGAACTGCTGTCGTTTCATGTGCCGCTGTCTCGCTGGGTACCGCCGAAGCGGCGTGGACGTCCTTCAGGGGCCCCGCAGCACCTGATCGAACGATGGCGTGCGTGACCACGGTTCACTGTGGAGCCACCCTGTTGTCAGCTCCGTTGTGTCTTCAAATCCGGCTTTCCTCTCATTTCACATGTTGACCGGAAATTTAGATCGTGCCCCGGCGAGACGGTTTCAGGATTTTTGGCGGGATGAGGGCTAAGCGAACCTCGGTCTGCGGGAGAGCGATGCCCGTGCTCCACCTGGTGGTGGAGCCGCACACGCGGCACGCTGCCAGCGCCAAGGGGCCGTTTATCGCCTGATCCCTCCGCGCAGGCGTCATAGAGCATCCTCCCGGGCCTGCATGCAGCGATCGCGTCAGCAGGCGCCGTATGGCAGGGATGCCAGGACAGCCTGCGTGGCACCGCCACGGCGGTTGCGCCACGGCACAAATCCACGTATGCTGCCTGTGATCATTGCAAAGCCAAGCCGAGCCGAGAGAGGAGCGTCGTCATGGATGGGGTGACTGCCATTGCCGAGATCTTGCGTCGAGAGGGCGTGGATTTTATTGGGTGTGTCCCGTATCAACCGTTGTTAGAGGCCGCGGCCGTCGCCGGGATTCGGCCCATCATCTTCCGGCAAGAAAGCACCGGCATCCACATGGTCGACGGCTATTCCCGCGTCACCAATGGCCACCGCATTGGCGTCTTCATGATGCAGAATGGCCCTGGGGCGGAAAACGGCTTTGGCGGGGTGGCCCAGGCCTATGCGGAATCGGTCCCCATTTTGCTGTTGCCCGCCGGGATGGCCCGGCAGCGGCGCGGCGTGCACCCCAATTTTTACCCCACCCGCAGTTACGAGTCAATCACCAAATGGTGTGCCGAGATTAACCTGGTTGAACGTGTGCCGGAACTCATGCGGCGCGCCTTCGCCAAGCTACGGAGCGGCCGCCTGGGACCAGTGCTGCTGGAAATCCCCCAAGACGTCGCCCTGGCGGAGTTCCGCGAGGAATGGCTCGACTACACGCCACCGCCGCGCCTGCGCCAGGCAGGAGACCCAGAGGCCGTTGCGCAGGCGGCCCGGGCCCTGCTGGCCGCCCAGCACCCCATTATCCATGCCGGCCAAGGTGTGCTCTACGCGGAAGCCACCGACGAACTCGTGCAGCTCGCGGAGTTCTTACAAGCGCCGGTTATGACCACCCTGCCGGGGAAGAGTGCCTTCCCGGAACACCATCCCCTCGCGGTCGGCGCCAGTGGGCCCAGTACCACGCAGGGCGTGCACCGCTTCTTGATGCGCGCCGATCTGGTGTGCGGGGTGGGCTGCAGCTTCACTAAAACGAATTTTGCAGTGCCCATCCCGTCCGACAAACGCCTGGTACACCTGACAAACGACGAGGATGCCATCAACAAAGACTACCAGTGCGAGGTCCCGGTGCTTGGGGATGCGACATTGGTCCTGCGGCAGCTGCTGGCCGCCTTGCACACCCAGGCGGGGGCGCCGCGGGCCGTGGACACGGCCTTGCACGAAGAGATCCGCGCCACGAAGGCGGCTTGGCTGGGGGAGTGGATGTCCAAACTCACCGCCACGACCACGCCCATCAATCCGTACCGGGTGGTGTGGGATCTCCTGCACACCGTGGACCTCGACCGCGTCATCGTGACGCATGAGTCTGGCAGCGCCCGGGAGTATATGGTGCCGTTTTGGGAAGCGCGGCAGCCACGCAGCTTTCTGGGCTGGGGCAAATCGACGCAGTTGGGCTATAGTCTCGGTCTCGCCATGGGCGCGAAGTTGGCCGCCCCGGACAAGCAGGTCATCAACGTGATGGGCGATATGGCGTTTAGCACCGTCGGGCTCGACATCGAGACGGCGGTACGGTGTCATATCCCCATTCTGACCATCGTGCTCAACAATGCGACGATGTCTATTTATGACAACAGCCGCTTTCCCGTGGCCCTGGAAAAGTATGACGTGAAACGGCTCTCCGGCCGGTTCGCCGAGGTCGCTCAGGCCATGGGCGCGTACAGCGAACGCATCACCGCGCCGCAGGAGATCGTCCCGGCCCTGAAGCGCGGCCTGGCCGCGGTCGATGGTGGGCAGGCGACGGTATTGGAATTCATCACGGCAGACGAGGGGGAGTACTCGAAGTTTGCGTTTCGGTAGCCTGGACCGCGTCGTGGCGAAGACGCGGCGGTGTCGTCCACGGCAGCGAGGGCGGACAGGCGCAGGAGACAGGCACAGGGGGTCGCAGGTGTCAGGGCCGTGCTCTCCTGCCCAGCGGACGTGGACGCGTACCACTCCTGGAGCCCCACGCTCTGGAAGGCGCTGCGCACCAGGTGATGGCGAGACCCCACACACCTGGTATCCCAGTGTGAGGGGTGGTACACATCACCCCAGACACAACGAGGTAGCGACGGTCGTAGCACAGACGGGCGCCGCATGTAGAATGTGCTCACGGCACAGCGGCATCCGTCGCGTCAGGCAATTCCCTGCACTCCATAGGATACAGTCCCATGCGTATTGGCCTGTTTTACCAGATTCAAGTACCCAAACCCTGGACCCCCGAGAGTGAATCCCAGCGCATCCATGAAGCCCTGGAGCAGATTCCCTACGCCGAGCAGATGGGTTTTGCCAGCGTGTGGTTTTCCGAGCATCACTTCCGTCCCGTGTGGTCGCACAATAGCGCTCCGGACCTCACCCTGGCAGCGGTGAGTCAGCGCACCAGCCGTATTCGCCTCGGCATCGGCGTGGTCCTGGCACCCATTCACCATCCCCTGCATGTGGCAGCGCGCATGGCGACGCTCGATATATTGAGCCATGGCCGGGTCGACGTGGGCCTGGGCCGCACCGGCTATCCCTACCAGCTCACTCCCTATGGGGCCGACCTGCACGACACGCGGGGCATGTGGCAGGAGTTTGCCGAGGTGCTGCCGCGTATCTGGACCGACGAGGTCATCACACACCAGGGGACGTACTACCAGATTCCGCCCCGGGAGGTCCTCCCCAAGCCTGTGCAACGGCCGTACCCCCCGTTGTGGTCCGCCTGCGGCAGCGACGAGACGGCGCGGCTGACGGGGAGTCTGGGCATGGGCGGGCTGTTCGGCAGCGAAGGGGGCCCGGACCGTGTCCGCCATCTGATGGCGGTCTATCAGGACGCACTGCGGACAGCGCCGGACACGGGGGCTAGGCCTACCCGCCGCACCGCGCTGATGACAGCCGGCTACTGCCACGAAGATCCCCAGGTCGTGGCCCAGCGTGGCACCGCGCTCATCGGCTGGTATCTCGAGCAACAGCGTGAGCGCGCCCGCCTCGTGTGGCGCGACTATGATCCGACCACGGTGCCGCCCGATTATCAAGGCTATTACGCCCGGGACCAACGCCTCGCCAGCGGGCCACATCCGGGGGAGTCCACGCCCCAGGAGGTGCGCGAGCGGGGCACGTCGTTCTGCGTCGGCACGCCAGAGGAGTGCATCCGGTTTCTCGAAATGTATGAAGCCTTGGGCATCGAGGAAGTCTTCATGCTGTGTGCCATTGGGCCAGCGCAGCACGAGGAGGTCCTCCACACCTTGCGCCTCTTTGGCGAGCAGGTGATCCCGCATTTCCAGGCCGAGGAGACCAGCTAGGACACGATCACCTGTGCCTCGCCCAGGCCATCGATAACAATGGTCGCTATATCGCCCGCTTTGACCGGTTTTGGCGTGATGCTGATGCCCGTGATGACCGTCATACCGTCTTGCAATGCTTTGCCACGCTCGGCCAGCAGGTTAGCAAGCCAGGCCAGCGGTTCCAGAGGATGCCCCATGACATCGGCATGCCGACCGCGTCGAGATTGTCTTTGACAATCACGGGGATGCCGTGGAGCGGACCGATGAATGTCCCTGAGGCCGTGGAGGCGGTATCAAGGGTATCGGCTTCTTCGAGCACTTGCGCGTTCACGGTCATGAGCGCATTAATGTAGGGACCGTTTTTGTCGTAGGCCGCTATCCGAGCGAGGCAGACGGCGTGCACGGTGAGTGTCCTGGCACGATAGGCCGTATGGATGTCAGCGATGGTGGCCTCTTCGATCGCCAAGGCGCGGCCACTGGAAACCATCGTGGACCCCTCCGTACGCGTGATCGCGTGATGTCATGTGCCCGGCCGCACGTGGCGCCAGCCACCCCGTGAACCATTCATGGCCGCAGGGGTTCGACCACAACCCGCACCTGCTCCATCGCCGGCTTCCAGAGTCCACACTGGTCTGTGGGCGCACAGGTGCCATGTTCGTCCTCTGGTAGGCGCATGCCGTAGGTACAGCAGACACGACAACACGCAGGGTGTTGCGCCGGTGCGTGGCCGGGCAGCATGACCGTCACGGCCATCTCCTCACAGAGGGCCAGCAGTCGCAACGCATCGGTGGCCGGGATCATGGCCGGAAAGCCGGTGGAGACCGGATCGAGGTCCTCGATCGCCTTCGCGAAGAACCGGGCCCACAGCGGCAAGGGAAAGCAGTTCCCGTCGCCGATCAAGAGCCCCCAGCGCCAATTGACGCCACTCACCTGTTGGGCCAGCGCCTCGGGTAAGCAACTCCGCACCCAATACGCGAGCGGATTGGCAAAAGGATGTTTCGTCCAGCCCACACAGCCGCTGGTGACCTCTGGGCCTGTGGGATGGAGCAGCCACGTCCGAAATCCTGCCGCTGCCAGCGCAGATCCGTGCAGACTCATGGGGACCTCCCGAGCTCATCTGCAGAGGGCATTGTCAACCACATGGACAACCTCGACGAGGCCATCCTGCAGCCTGGAGCCACAAGCGATAGGGATGGCCCCCGCCCCCGCAGTATAGCCGCGGTCGTGCCGGACATCAAGGCACAGCGCCCAAGCCTCACACAGGATAACGTGACGCTGTGTTGCCATTACTCTCTAGCCTCTCTTCCGCTCTAACTCGGCTCGCTCAATTTATAGCAGTTTGTAGCTCGTAAATACTGCCTGAGACGCTGGGTATCTCTTCATCGTTTTTGAGCGAATCTCGTGCAAAAAGGGAGAACTTTATAGAGGCGTATGCCTCTATGTATAGACTAACTGCAACCATCTACAAACTCTGATAAATTGAGCGACCGTCCTCATGGTGGATTTCTGTCTTCTCCTCCACGGTGAAGAATAGTCGGCAGTGCCTACATCGTCCGCCTTGATGCTTGAGGAATTTTCCTCGGGCTGTGTCCAGTCCAATGTGCGCTCCTTTTCGTGTGCCCCAGTAGCTCCAGTGGCCATCATACGGGTTTACGCCTTTGCGCAGTCTTCTATGTCTTTCGATTGGGGTCTTGACGTGCCATCTCAGCGTACGCTTTTCCCCGATGACATTGTACTTGCGCCTGCCTCGTGGTTTGAAGTATTTCTCTACTACACCTACTGTATGACTCGATGTAATTTCTGTGGTGGCAAGGGGTTGCCGGTACAATAGTGGTCACATCGAGCAACGCGCTGCGCATTAATTTGTAGTGCACTGGCTGATACATGGAGGGCCTGCGGAACGTACCCAACACCGTCATCCGCCGCACGCTCGGCCCGTAGCATCCGTGCGGCAGCATTCAGGCCGGCGTCCACGGCTGACCTCGAGGGGTTTCACTCATCAAGCACCGCCCAGCGACGAGGGGCAACCATGGGGGCGCATACGCGAGGAGCAACGCCACCATCGCTACACAGTTCCTCGTGATGCGCGGTGCTCAAGGCCGCCACACAGGCGCCACATTTCCCCCTAGGCCCCCCAGGCGCCCTGTGGCATAATGACACTTGTCTGCCTTTATGCGACACAACGGTAGCCGTATTCCACGACCTCGGATGAGGAGAGGACCCCATGCGCACCATCAGTCACGTCGTCACCCGGCCGGGCCGCAAGCTCGGCGATCCCGCGGTAGACATTCCTGTCCCCCAGGACCTCGCCACGGTTCCGGGCATCCCCCAGCATAGCAAAGACGTCGATTTTTACAGCCGTGAATATCCTCTGCAACGGCAACAGGTCGAGCACGCCGCTGACACGGAGTGGGCGCCCTCCATCGGCACTGCCGAGATGCAGAAATATCATCATGAGCACCAGGAGGTCATGCAGCCCTTCTATGGCTTGATGCATGCCTCGGGCGACCTGGAGCCCACCGGCACACCGACCGGTGAGGACGTCACGGAGCTGATCAAGGCCAAAGCGCGTGAACTGGGCTACCTGGACGTCGGCATGACGGCCCACGACCGCCGTTATGTCTACGAAGACCGCCGGCAGCACATCAAATACCCCCATGCGGTCTGCCTCGCCCTGGAGCAAGATTTCGTGGAGACACAGTCCGCGCCCAGCATGGACGCTGAGCATGGCCACTACGGCACGTACGAGGTCCAGGCGCCGCTGGGGCTGGAGATGGCGGCGTATATCCGTTCCCTCGGGTACCACGCCCAGGTGCACGGCCCCTCGAATCACAGTGCCGCGACTATTCCGATGTTCGTGCAAGCCGGGCTGGGCCAACTGGGAGCCAACGGCCAGTTGTTGACCCCACACGCCGGGGCTCGCTGCCGCTTGCAAATTATTACCACCGATGCCCCCGTGACCTATGATGGTCCGGTAGACTACGGGTTCCACGCCCTGTGCCAGGTGTGTCAGGTGTGTGTGGATCGGTGTCCGGGCCGAGCCCTGGGCCGCGAGAAGATCTGGTGGCGCGGAGTCGAGAAAAACAAGCTCACCTACAAACGCTGCCGTCCCGTGATGGTGCGGTACGAAGGCTGTGCCATCTGTATGAAGGTCTGCCCGATCAACCGCTATGGCGCCAAGGCTGTGATGGAGCACTATCTGGAAACCGGCCAGGTCCTCGGGAAAGGCACGCACGGACTGGAAGGCTACACGCTCCATCCCGAGAGCACGGGCAAATACGCCGTGGGGTATTTTGGCCCTGGCCAGCTGCCGGTGTTCAATAGCGAGTTCTTCGAGATTCCCCGAGGGACGCGCGAACAGGCCGCCCTGGATGGCCTGATCAAAGTGCTGGCCATCCCCGAGACTACCCCGGATAGGGAAGAGGCAGTGCTACACGCGTTTCGGAATCGCCTGAAGAGTATTGTCAAGGGCGAAGCGGTCAGCGACAGCACGATGTTCTAGTCTGACGTCGGCGGAGGGTGAGGTCCTGTGGGGAGCCAGCAGCCCTGGATCGCTGGCGACGCGCCGGTATCAATGACGTCCACCTTGAGCCTCACCAACTCGGTGACGAGGTCGGCAACGCGCTCGTACCTGTCCTCCGCATAGCGCCCCTCAATGACGAGGTGGCGGCCCTCGACGTAGCCGAGGTCATGCAGACCCTGCCGGAAGGCCTCTAAAAGGGGGGTCGAGCGCAGGGAGCGGAGAGCCAGCACTGAGCCAACCGAAAGCCGGCGGGCGCGTGCGTGCTCTTGTGGCCCCAGCCACTGCCCCTGCAACGCCAACTGCACGGCGTCCTCCGGCGTCTGCGACAGCCGGGTTCCCATATTCCCACCGGGCACCTGGGGCGCACCCGGCAGCACGTGCACATCGGGGAGAATGCCCAGTTCCCACAATACCGGCAACAGCTCGCGATAACCAGGCACGGGCGCCTGCTCCGCGCCGTAGACCAGGCGGAAAAGCGCCGCGTTCTGGTTGGGATTGGCCACACTCCAGACGGTGATCATCACCCGCCGCGCCGCTGACGCCAGTTTCGTGACGAAGGGTACGATCTCGCGCACGAAGTAGGTCACGTTCGAGGTGAGGGTGACATCGCCCTGGAGACTTTCCGCCTCCAGCCAGGGGGCGTGGACGAAGCGCGCGTTGGCGATGCCTGCCGCCACCGCGGCGAACTCTGCGCCCATGCCGGACGAGGCATCGACGACCGTCACGTGGCGACAGCGCAGGGCCAGGGGAAGCGCGACACGTCCGGCCCCACCACCCACGTCGAGGAGGACGCCCTCGGGCCGTATCTGGGACGCCAGGACCGTCAGATTGGCATCCAGCGGACGGTGCGGATCCGCACGAAAACGCTGGGCAATCGGTCCTGCCCAGGGGTCGTCAGACAGTTGGGCGCCGTGCAGGCGCGCCCGCTGCGCGCGCAGCATCGATACGGGCGGCGTAGATTGCAGCAGCCGTCATCGTGCGTCACCTCCTGTAGAGTGCTTACGCTGGAGCGCATCAGGGCCACAGCAGCCCCACCAGCACCCTCGCCCTGTCCTGCCGACGTCCGTCACTGGCGTTCTCCAGCTACCACCATAACGTCGTCTCCCTCCAGGCTCTCATCGTACGCAGCAGCGGTGAGCATCCCTCTTCCTGGGCGCATACTGAGCGGGCTCGCAGGGGCCTGGATCGCGCCAGCCCTAGTGGCAGAGCGGTGCGGCCAACTCCATGACAGACGCACACTGGCCCGCGTCCAGCGTCCACATGTGCTCATCCACTGGCGCAGGAGGTGTGTCAGCTGTGGCGAGTGATGCTGGGCATAATCGGGTCGGGGACAGCAATCGAGGGGCAGAGACGAGACACGCCCCCAGGTGCCACACTGCCACCTGGGTCTGTGCCGCTGCAGGTCATCCCTGTGACAGAACAGGAACGCGTGGCCACACATCGGTCTCCCTCCTCGCTAGGTCGTTTCTGCAGATGGCTTCCAAAGGTCCTCGCTACCCCTTGTTTTTTCATACGATATGGCATCTGATGCTCTTTGGGAGCGAGAGGAGACTCCTGCTTACCGTAAAAAATCTGCTCATTGCTCCTGGAGGGCCATGCAGAAAATTCTGAAGCAGGGGCAGGTCTGATGCTGGAGGATACTAGCGACAGAGAGGAACCAGGGGTGGTATGGTCGCCGCTACCAGGGATTGTCGCGCAGAACAGGAGGAGGTATGGCCGATTGTCGCCCCTAACAGCGCCACGGGGCGCTTGGCACCCTGCCAGGAGGCTGATACAGAGAGAAAAGCTTTTTCTTCCAAGAGGTTAGCTGCTATTGTCGGAGTTGAGTTATTGTCTACATAATACTATAAATCGGGATAACCTCAAGCCTCAAGCCTCACGAGAGCGGCTGCGTAGGGCGAGCATTACATGGATATCATTACCCTATTGCAGCAGAGTATCAGGTCGTTTGATTTTCCTATACTCCCCTACGAGCCGCTCATCCCTTCACTGCACCTGCTGTTAGGCCCGCTACAAAATATTCGACGAGGAACGAATACATCACCGCCACAGGGACGGAACCTAAAAGCGCGCCTGCCATCAGTTCACCCCAGAAGAACGAGTCGCCGCGAATGAGCTCGGACGTGACGCCGACTGGAACGGTCTTGATCGTCGCGTCCTGCAGAAAGACGAGCGCGTAAATAAATTCATTCCACGAAAGCGTGAACGAAAAAATGCCGACGGAGAGCAATCCTGGGAGTGCGAGCGGTATGACGATGCGGAACATCGCTTGGAATCGCGTCGCGCCGTCCACGAGCGCGGATTCTTCCAGTTCCTGCGGAATTGATTTGAAATAGCCGATCAGCATCCACGTTCCAAACGGAATGAGAAACGTTGGGTAGACGAGAATCAACGATAGCAGCGAATTAGCAAGCCCCAGGGAACTCACGACGCCTAGCAGCGGAATAAAGAGCAGTGTCGGCGGAACCAAATAGGTGATAAAAATTGCCCAACCGATTGTCGTCGCGCCGCGATAGCGCAAGCGCGCGAGCGAATAGCCTGCGAGCGTGGAGAACGCGAGCGAAATCGCTGTGGACGCGAGCGAAACCAGCAGCGTGTTCGTGATCCAGCGCGGGAACAGCGTGTCGTTGAAGAGGCGTTGATATTGAGTGAAAACGGGCGCGAGGACGACGAGCGGATTGGCTTTGATATTGTAGAGTTCGTTGTCCGCTTTGAACGAGGTGACGACCATCCAGTAGAAGGGAAAGAGTGTGATCGCCGTCATCGCGAACACAGGGATGTACGTCGTTGCAAAACGCATCACGACGGCACGGGGCTTGACTCGCATCAATCTTCCCTCCGGAGCGAGACGAGGGTGAGGAAGACGACTATCGCGAGAACGGGGAACATGTACATTGAAATC
>Ga0068858_100006782_pt1 | contig 11139 bp, 12 predicted proteins | sample KBSSwiS12_FD_66589 | JGI IMG/M metagenome (GOLD analysis project Ga0068858, IMG submission 66589) | Switchgrass rhizosphere microbial communities from Kellogg Biological Station, Michigan, USA - KBS Switchgrass S1-2 | ecosystem: Host-associated > Plants > Roots > Rhizosphere > Soil ... | reverse complement strand
GTGCGCTACGGGCATCGCGCGGCCGGCTACGCGGATCTCGGCGACATGTACCGCAAGACGCGCGCCGAGGGATTCGGGGCCGAGGTGAAGCGCCGCATCCTCATCGGCACGTACGTGCTCTCGCACGGCTATTACGACGCGTACTACCTGCAGGCGCAGCGCCTGCGGCGGCTCATCGCCAGCGATTTCGTCGAGGCCTTCAGGCGCTGCGACGTGATCGTCGGACCCGCGGCGCCGTCGGTCGCCTTCGATCTGGGCGCCAAGCGCGACGACCCGGTGCAGATGTACCTGGACGACCTCTACACGATCCCCATCAACCTCGCGGGCCTGCCGGGGCTCGCGATCCCGTGCGGCTTCGGCGACCGCGGGCGTCCCGTGGGCCTGCAGATCGTCGGCAATTATTTCGACGAGGCGCGCATGCTGGCCGTCGCGCACGCGTTCCAGCAGTCCACCGATTGGCACAAGCGCACGCCGCCGGCATTCGCATGAGCTGGGAAATCGTCATCGGCCTCGAGACGCACGCGCAGCTCGACACCGCGTCGAAGATCTTCTCGGGAGCCGCCACGCGCTTCGGCGCCGCGCCGAACACGCAGGCGAGCGCGGTGGACCTGGCGCTCCCCGGCGTGTTGCCGGTGCTCAATCGCGGCGCCGTGGAACGCGCGATCCGGTTCGGGCTCGCGGTCGACGGAACGATCGCCGCGATCAGCGTCTTCGCGCGCAAGAACTATTTCTACCCGGACCTTCCGAAGGGCTACCAGATCAGCCAGTACGAGCGACCCGTCGTCTCCGGAGGGCGCGTGCCGATCGTCGTCGGCGGCGAGGAGAAGTCGGTCCGACTCACGCGCGCGCACCTCGAGGAGGACGCGGGCAAGTCGCTGCACGAGGACTTCCACGGCATGAGCGGCATCGACCTCAATCGCGCGGGCACGCCGCTCCTCGAGATCGTGTCCGAGCCCGACATGCGCTCGGCCGCCGAGGCGGTGGCCTATGCGCGCGCGCTGCATGCGCTGGTGCGCTGGATCGGCATCTGCGACGGCAACATGCAGGAGGGGTCGTTTCGCTGCGACGCGAACGTGTCGGTGAGACGCGGGGGCGAGCCGCTCGGCACGCGCTGCGAGATCAAGAACCTCAACTCCTTCCGCTTCCTCGAGAAGGCGATCGAGTTCGAGGCGCGGCGCCAGATCGAGCTCATCGAGGACGGCGGGCGCGTCACGCAGGAGACGCGGCTCTACGACCCGGATCGCGGCGAAACCCGCACGATGCGCACCAAGGAAGAGGCGCACGACTATCGATATTTTCCCGACCCGGATCTCCTGCCGCTCGAGATTTCCCCTGCCTGGATCGAGGAGATTCGCGCGGCCATGCCCGCGCTTCCCCGCGAGCTGCGGGCCAGGTTCGAGAAGGAATACCACCTCAGCGTGTACGACGCGGCCCTCCTCACCGAGAGCCGCGAGAAGGCCGGTTTCTTCGAAGCGGCGCTGCTAGCGGCCGGCGGATCGCCGAAGGTCGTGGCGAACTGGGTGAACGGGGAGCTCTCGGCCCTCATGAACGAGATGGACGTGGACTTTGGCGGGCTTGCGGTGAGCGCGCAGCAGCTCGGCGACCTCGTCGCGCGGATCCACGACGGAAAGATCTCGACCAAGGCCGGCAAGGAAGTCCTGCACGCGCTCGCCGCGCGCGAAGGCGACGTCGACGCGATCATCGCGAGACGCGGCCTCGAGCAGATCTCGGACGCGGGCGCGATCGAGGCGGCGGTCGAAGCGGCGATCGGGGCCAACCCCCGGCTCGTCGCGGATTACCGCAGCGGCCGGGAGAAGGCCTTCAACGCGCTGGTGGGCAAGGTCATGGCCGCCACGCAGGGCAAGGCCGACCCCGTGCAGGTGAACGAGGCGCTGCGACGGCGGCTCAGTTCTTCTTGACCGGCGGTTTCGCCTCGGGCGCCGCCGCGCTGTCGGCCTTCTTCGCGGCGTTACCCGACTTGAGCTCGACCCAGCGTTTCTTGTCCGTGTCGTACTTCACCTTGATCTGCTCGATCTCCTTCTCGTAATTGACGATCGATTTGGCGAGCGTGGCGCGGTCCGCCTGCACGCTTTTCATGTCGGAGGCGAGGTTCGCGGGCATCTCGACTTCCTTCGACTTCTTGCTCTTGCCCGACGTGTAGAACTCCATCTGCTCCTTCAGGTCGTTCTCGCGCTTGTCGAGCGCCTGGATGCGCTCCTGCGCGCTGTTGATGCGCAGCGTGATGGGCTCGATGTTGCGGTCGCGCGCCGTGTCGAACTCCTTCTCCGACGCATAGGTGCTGAGGAGCGCCGTGTCCTTGCGCTTCTGCTCGGCGGCCTTCTTGTCGGCCTCGCGCTTGCGCTCCTGCTCGGCCTGCAGGCTCTTCAGCTGCTCCGGGGTGGGCGTCGGCTCGATCGCGCGGATCACCTTTCCGCTCGGCGTCACCTCGTACATCATCACCGCCGCGCATCCCAGCGGGGGCGTGTCGCCGATGTGCGTCACTCCCTTGGCATCCACGCATTTGTAGGCCGCGCCCGCGAAGGGCACCCACAGCGACACTGCGGCAGCGATCCATGATTTATTCATCTTGTCCCCTGTGCGCCCGACTACCCGGCGGCCACTCCATATAACCGCCGATATTCTTCGATTCTCTCGATATCTTGCTTGCGTTCTGGCGATCCTGCCAGCGTGTCGAGGATGTCGCCGAGCGTCGCAATACAGGTAACGGGCAGGGCGAACTCCCGGCTGACCTCTTGGGTCGCCGACAGCTCGCCCCGGCCCCGTTCCTGCCTGTCCAGAGCAATTAGCACGCCAGCCGGGAGCGCCCCGGCGGCGCGGATGATCTCGATCGCCTCGCGCTTCGAGGCGCCCTCGGTGATCACGTCGTCGATGATGAGGACCCGGCCCGCGAGGGGGCTGCCGACGATATTCCCGCCCTCGCCATGGTCCTTGGCTTCCTTCCGGTTGAAGCAGAACGGCACATTGTGACCGGCCTCGGCAAGGGCCACGGCCGTGGCGGCGGCGAGCGTGATCCCCTTGTAGGCCGGGCCGAAGAGCATGTCGAACGCGATCCCGGAGGCGAGCGCCGCCTGGGCGTAGTAGCGCCCCAGGCGCCCGAGGCGGTTGCCGTCGTTGAAGAGGCCGGCGTTGAAGAAGTAGGGGGAGAGCCTGCCCGCCTTGGTCTTGAACTCCCCGAAGCGAAGCACGCCCTCGCGGATGGCGAACTCGACGAACTCGCGGCGAAAGCGCTGGGACTCGGCGGCGAGAGCGGCGGCGTTCATTCCGGGGTCGAAGGTTACGATAGCCGCTATTCTGGCTCAACCCGCCCGACCTCGTCGAAAACGCCATGCGCATCATCACGTTGAACGCGAACGGGCTGCGTGCCGCGCACGCCAAGGGATTCACGGCGTGGATGCGCCGGCAGAAGCCCGACGTGGTGTGCCTGCAGGAGATCAAGGCGCAGGAGGCGGACCTGCCGCGCGAGCTCCTCGCCCCGCGCGGCCTGCACGCGTTCTTCCATCCCGCCGAGAAGCGCGGCTACAGCGGCGTGGCGATCTACGCGAAGCGCGAGCCCGACAACGTCGCGATGGGCCTGGGCATCCGCGACATCGACGCGCAGGGACGCTTCCTCCAGGCCGACTTCAGGGGCTTGAGCGTCGTATCGCTGTACATGCCGTCGGGGACCATGGGCGAGGAGGCGCAGGCGCGCAAGTACAGGTTCATGGACCGGTTCCTGCCGCGGCTCCAGACGATGCGCGCTTGCGGGCGCGAGTTCGTGATCTGCGGTGACTGGAACATCGCGCACAAGGAGATCGACGTGAAGAACTGGAAGACGAACCAGAAGACCACCGGTTTCCTGCCGCGCGAGCGCGAATGGCTCACCCGCGTATTCGAAAGCCACGGCTTCGTCGACGTCTTCCGCAAGCTCGATCCCTCGCCGGATCGCTTCACGTGGTGGGTGCAGTGGGCCAATGCCCGCGCACGCAACATCGGCTGGCGCATCGACTACCAGATCGCCACACCCGGCATGGCCGCGCTCGCGCGCGCGACCTCGATCTATACGAAGGAAAACTTCTCGGACCATGCGCCACTCACGGTGGACTACGAATACGAGCTGTGAAAGCCCGGTGGCCGCGGATGAGAGCTGATCGGTGCTGAGGATCATCGACGTCACGCTGAGGAGGGGCGCGCAGGTCCTGCTGTCGGGCGCGTCGATGAACGTGCATCCAGGCCAGAAGGTGGGGCTCGTCGGGCCCAACGGCAGCGGCAAATCGAGCCTCGTTGCAATGGTGCGCGGCGAGCTGCACGCGGACGCGGGCGAGGTGTCGACTCCGCCGCGCTGGATCCTTTCGCACGTCGCGCAGGAGACGCCGACCGTGGACCTCGCCGCGCTCGAGTTCGTGCTCGACGGCGATGTCGAATTGCGTGCGCTCGAGCGGCGGATCGCCTCGGCCGGGCAGCGCCATGCCGGCGGCGAGGAGCTCGCGCATCTGCATGCCGAGCTCGAGGAAATGGGCGGTTATCTCGCCAGGCCGCGCGCGCAGGCGATGCTCGCGGGCCTGGGCTTCGACGACTCGGCGCAGTCGCGCGCGGTCGCCGAATTCTCGGGGGGCTGGCGCATGCGCCTCAACCTCGCGCGCGCCCTGATGCGGCGCGCCGACCTGCTGCTGCTCGACGAGCCCACCAACCATCTCGATCTCGACGCCGTGCTGTGGCTCGAGGATTGGCTGCGGGCCTTTCCCGGAGCGGTCGTCCTCATCACGCACGACCGCGAATTCCTCGACGCGGTCGCGGGCGAGATCGTGCACGTCGAGAGCCGCAAGCTCAACGCCTACTCGGGCAACTACAGCGCCTTCGAGGCGCAACGCGCGGAGCGCCTTGCGCAGCAGCAGGCCGCGTACGAGAAGCAGCAGAAGACCGTCGCGCATCTCGAGGCATTCATCAGCCGGTTTCGCGCGAAGGCGACGAAGGCGCGCCAGGCCCAGAGCCGCATCCGCGCGCTCGAGAAGCTCGAGCGCATCGCGGCCGCCCACGTCGACGCGCCCTTCCAGTTCGCCTTTCGCGCGCCGCCGGAAAAGCCGCGGCAGCTCTTCGCGCTCGACGATGCGTCAGTCGGCCATCCCGGCCACACGGTGCTCAGCGGCGTGACCTGGAGCGTGCTGCCCGGGGACGCGATCGGGTTGCTCGGGCCCAACGGCGCGGGCAAGTCGACGCTGCTCAAGTCGATCGTCGGCGACCTCCCGCTCCACGCCGGCAAGCTGCATCGCGCGCAGGGGCTGCGCATCGGCTATTTCGCGCAGCACCAGGTGGACCAGCTTCGCGGCGACGAGACGCCGCTCGCGCATCTCGAACGGCTCGCGCCGGGCGAGCGCGAGCAGGTCCTGCGCGATTTCCTCGGCGGGTTCGACATCCGCGGCGACCAGGTGTACCAGCCGGTCGCCACGTTCTCCGGCGGCGAGAAGGCGCGGCTCGCCCTCGCGCTCATCGTCTGGCAGCGCCCCAACCTGCTGCTGCTCGACGAGCCGACGAACCACCTCGACATCGAGATGCGCGAGGCGCTCGCGCAGGCGCTCGTCGACTTCCAGGGCGCGCTCATCCTCGTCGCGCACGACCGGCACCTGCTCTCGGCCGCGACCGACCAGTGGATGCTGGTCGCCGACGGCGCGGTGAGCGAATTCGAAGGCGATCTCGACGACTACAAGGAGTGGGTGAAGGGGCGGATAGGCGGCAGGCGCCAGGCGGCAGGAGGCATGAAGGGCGTTTCGCGGAGGGACGAGAAGCGCGCCGAGGCCGAGGTGCGCCAGCGCGAAGCGCGCGCGCGCAAGCCCTTCGAGAAGAAGCTTGCGGCGCTCGAAGGCGAGCTCGGAACGCTGCAAGAGGAAGCCGGCTCGACGCAGGCGTGGCTCGCGAGCGAGGAAGCGTATGCCGAGGGCAACCGCGAGCGCCTGCACTCGGCGCTCAAGCGCCAGGCCGAGGTCCAGGGCCGCATCGCCGCGCTCGAGGACGACTGGCTGTGGACCCACGCGCAGATGGAAGCCGAGGTCAACCGCACGCGCGGGTGATCGTTTTCGAAGTGAGGTGTGCTCGAGCACCCGCCCTCGAAAACCCAACAATCCGGGAGTCCACCATGCAACTGCAGAATGCCCTGCCCATCCTCCGCGCGCTCGCCGACGGCGTGGATCCGCACACCGGCGCCGTCTTCACCGACGACACGCCGTACGCCGAGCCGAAGACGCTGCGCGCCCTCTTCTCCGCGGTCGAGCTCATGGAGCGCGAAGTCGAACGCGAGAAGCGCCGCGAGCGCCTGCCCGCCAACTTCGGCAAGCCCTGGACCGAAGGCGAGGATCGCACCCTCGCCGCCGAGTTCGACGCCGGCGTTCCCATGCCGGACCTGGCGCGCAAGCACGCGCGCACGCACAGCTCGATACGCCTCAGGCTCGAGAAGCTGGGAAAGATCGAGCCGACAGCGGTTCAGTGAGCCTCACCCCGGGCGTCGCGATGCGTTGCGATGGCCCGGGGCCATCCACCGTCAGCATTTTCCGGTCACGTCGCTCGGTTCACGCTCCGGCCAGCGGCGCTTGAACTCTTCGATGAGCTTCCTGAGCCCGGTCCGACAATTGGCCTCCGCGGCGTTGTCCTTGGTCTGGGCGGCGCGAAAGGTCGCCTTGGCGGCGACGCAGGTGAATTTTTCCAGGTCCGCGTCCTTGACGTCCTGGAGCTGCTTCGGCGTCCAGCTCGCCATCTGCGCGCACATCGACTGGAGCTCAGGCTCCGCGGCGAAAGCCGGTCCGATCGCCATCGCCGCGAGGATGACCGCGGGCGAAACGAGCGCGGCGCGATGCGCCATCAGTCCTTCTTGAAATTCAGCGACGCGGAGTTCATGCAATAGCGCAGGCCCGTGGGCTTCGGGCCGTCGTCGAAGACATGCCCGAGGTGCGCGTCGCAGCGCGAGCAGAGGACCTCGGTACGCGTCATGAACCAGCTGCGATCGTCCTTCTCGGTGACCGCCTCCTTGGCGATCGGCTGCCAGTAGCTCGGCCAGCCGGTGCCGGAGTCGAACTTCGCCTCGGACCTGAACAGGGGTTGCCCGCAGCAGATGCATTCGTACGTTCCGGCATCTTTCGTATTCCAGTACTTGCCGGTGAAAGCGCGCTCGGTGCCGTGCTGGCGCGTCACCTTGTATTGCTCCGGCGAGAGCTGCGACTTCCACTCCGCATCCGACTTCACGACCTTGTCCATGTTCGCCTCGTCATCCTCGTCATTCTCGTCATCGCGGACGCCGTGCCTGCGGCAATGGTCCGGGACCCAATTCTAAGTCGGTTATCCTCTCCCCACCTTGCAAGAGCGCGGCTATTCCTCGGTCTTCCGCGACCGCAACCTGGCGGTCGTCCTCATCCTCGGGTTTTCCTCGGGCCTGCCGCTCGCGCTGAGCGGCGCGACGCTGCAGGCGTGGCTCACGGTGGAAGGCGTGGACCTGGCGACCATCGGGATCATCACGCTGGTCGGCATCCCCTACACCTGGAAGTTTCTCTGGGCGCCGCTCATCGACCGTTACGTGCCGCCGTTCCTCGGCCGGCGCAGGGGCTGGCTCGTGATCACGCAGCTCGCGCTCGTCGCCGGGATCAGCGCCATGGCGCTCTGCTCGCCTCGTGCCGGGGTGGGGTTGTTCGCCGCCCTCGGGCTCTTCGTCGCCTTCGCGTCGGCTTCGCAGGACATTGTGTTCGACGCGTACCGCACCGACATCGCGAAGCCCGAGGAGCGCGGGCTGGCCGCGGCGCTCACGGTCGTCGGTTACCGCGTCGCGATGCTCACCTCGGGCGCCCTCGCGCTGGTGCTGGTCGCCGGCGCCGGCTGGCTGCCGCCGCTCACGTGGAAGGCGACCTACCTCGTCATGGCCGCGCTCATGGCGCTTTGCATCCTGGCCACGCTGTGGGGGCGTGAGCCGCAAAGCATCACGCCGCCGCCGCGCACGCTCGAGGAAGCGGTGCGCGCCCCGCTCGCCGAATTCTTCTCGCGGCCGGGCGCGTGGGCGTTCCTCGCCCTCATCGTGCTCTACAAGCTGGGCGACGCTTTCGCCGGGGCGCTCACGACCGCGTTCCTCCTGCGCGGCATGGGCTTCGGCCTGGCGGACGTAGCGTACGTCAACAAGGTGATGGCCCTGGCCGCCACGATCTTCGGTGCTCTCGCCGGAGGCGCGCTGATGATCCGCCTCGGCCTTTACCGCGCGCTCATGGTATTCGGAGCGTTCCAGGCGGTGTCGATCCTCGCCTTCATGGCGCTCGCCGTCGCGGGCAAGAGCTTTTCCGTCATGGTCGTGGCGGTCGGCCTCGAGAACTTCGCGGGCGGCATGGGCACGGCGGCCTTCGTCGCGCTCCTCATGGCGCTTTGCGACCATCGCTTCACGGCGACCCAGTACGCCCTGCTCTCGGCGCTGGCCGCGTTCGGCCGCGTTTACGTGGGCCCGGCCGCGGGCTACGCGACCGACCCCCGCTACCTGGGGCTCGACTGGGCGACGTTCTTCTTCGCCAGCTTCCTCGCCGCCCTTCCGGGGCTTGCATTGGTCTACTGGAAACGCGCTACGATCAGATCCCTCGACAGGAGGACGTGACATGCCCGAAAAAGACGCCCTGCTTTCCAGCTCGCTCGAACCGATCACCAAGGCGCTCCCGGCGGCCGTGGCCGGCGCGATCGGCCAGATCGTCGCGCGCGAGGCCTACGTCGAATGGGTGCTCGGCCAGGTGATGTACAGCCTCATGGAAATCTCGATCAAGCAGGGGCGCGTGATCCTCAAGTACCCGCGGCCCGGCCAATACATCGCGGCGATCCGCGACCTGTACGACTTCCACGGGATCGAGGCCGCGGTGAGCCTCGAGGATCTCTCGCGCAAGCTCGACGTCGCCGACCGCACGCGCAACGTGCTCACCCGCTCGGTGTACATGCGTGGGCCCGGCAAGGGGACTTCGCTCGTGATCGCCCGCAGTCCCTGGGACCCGGGCCCCGGGGGCGAAACGCAGCCCGAGACGCAGGAGGTCGACGACCAGTTCCTCGAGCAATGCCGCCACAACGTGGAAGCCGCCGTCGCCGCCGCGGAAAAGTTCCACGAGACCACGAACCGGGTGCTGCGCGCGCTGCACGAGCGCCGGCGGACGCAGCGCGCCCTGGACCGCCGCGCTAAGGCTTCCGCCTGAAGCGGAACACGCCGACGCTGCCCATCAGGTTCGGCAGGAAGGAAACGATCCGCCCCTCGTTGATGACGCGCTCGTCGAGGATCTGCGCGCCCGCCTTGACGCACAGGTCCTCGAAATCCTTCACCGTGCAGAGATGGATGTTCGGCGTGTCGTACCACTGGTAGGGCAGCGTGCGCGACACCGGCATGTGCCCGCGCAGGATGTCGAGGCGATGGCGCCAATAGCCGAAATTGGGGAACGTGACGATGCCTTCGCGGCCCACGCGAAGCATTTCGCGCAGGATGAGCTCGACGTTGCGCATCGCCTGCAGCGTCTGCGAGAGGATCACGAAGTCGAAGGCGCCGTCCCCGAACGTCGAGAGCCCCGTCTCCATGTCCATCTGGATCACGTTCACGCCGTTGCGCACGCTGGCGAGCACTCCCGCCTCGTCGATCTCCACGCCGTAGCCCACGACGCCGTGCGTCGCCGAAAGGCCCGCCAGCAGCACGCCGTCGCCGCACCCGAGGTCCAGCACGCGCGCGCGCTCGGGAATCCACGAGGCGATGAGCTCGAAGTCGTAGCGCGTCTGGGCGCGCTCGCCGTGGCTCGGTCCCGGGCTTGCCGCAAGGGCCTGCCGAAGGGCCGCGCTCACTCGCCCTCCTTCCCGCCGCGGAACCCGCGCATCTCCTCGAGCTCGGACGATGCGATGGTGAGCGGCGTACGCCGCGGCCCCGCGCCGATCTCGGCGGCGACATTGTCCACGTATGCCGCGACGAGCTCGTGGTAATGCGGGTTGTCGAGGAGGAACGCGTCATGGCCGTGGGGCGCATCGATCTCGGCGTAGGTCACGGACTTCTTCGAGGCGACCAGGGCGCGCACGATTTCGCGCGAGCGTTCCGTCGGAAAGCGCCAATCACTTCGAAAGGAGGCGACGAAGAATGCGGCCCGAGCCGCCGAGAGGGCGCGCGCGAGGTCGCCGCCGGTCTCTTTCGCCGGGTCGAAGTAGTCGAGCGCCTTGGTCATGAGGAGGTACGTGTTCGCGTCGAAGACCTGCGCGAACTTGTCGCCCTGGTAGCGCAGGTACGACTCGATCTCGAATTCGACCTCGTAGTTGAACCCGTACTCGTCGCGCTTCAGCACGCGCCCGAATTTCTCCATGAGGAGGTCTTCGGACAGGTAGGTGATGTGGCCGAGCATGCGCGCGAGCTTGAGGCCGCGCGCCGGGATCGTCTTGTGCGCGTAGAAGTTTCCACCGTGGAAGTCGGGATCGGACACGATCGCCTGGCGCGCCACGTCGTTGAAGGCGATGTTCTGCGTCGAGAGGCGTGAAGCCGCGGCGATCACGAACGCGTGGCCGATGCGCTCCGGAAACGACAGCGTCCACTGCATGGCCTGCATGGCGCCGAGCGAGCCGCCGATGCAGCCGGCGAGCTTCTCGATGCCGAGGCGATCCATGAGGCGCGCCTGCGAGGCGACCCAGTCCTCGACGGTGACGAGGGGGAAGGCCGCGCCGTAGGGCTGGCCGGTCGCGCGGTCGATCGATCCCGGTCCCGTCGAGCCGTGGCAGCCGCCGAGGTTGTTCACGCCGATCACGAAGAAGCGCTCGGTGTCGACCGGCTTTCCCGGCCCGATCATGTTGTCCCACCATCCGACCTTCTTCGGATCCTCGGCGTAGAAGCCGGCGACGTGATGGCTGCCCGAGAGCGCGTGGCAGACGAGGATCGCGTTCGAGCGCTCGGCATTGAGCGCGCCGTAGGTTTCGTAGACGAGCTCGTACGAGGCGAGCGTCTTTCCCGCCTTGAGGATGAGGGGCTCGAGGAAGCCGGCGCGCTGCGCCACCGCGGCTCCGACCGAACGAGGATCGATATCGCTCATAAAAAAACCCGACGCCATTAGCGCGCTCGGCCTTCTTCAGGCCAGTCGCGCGAACGTCTACAGCCGCGCTCGGCCTTCTTCAGGCCAGTCGCGCGAA
>Ga0068858_100006778_pt1 | contig 11142 bp, 7 predicted proteins | sample KBSSwiS12_FD_66589 | JGI IMG/M metagenome (GOLD analysis project Ga0068858, IMG submission 66589) | Switchgrass rhizosphere microbial communities from Kellogg Biological Station, Michigan, USA - KBS Switchgrass S1-2 | ecosystem: Host-associated > Plants > Roots > Rhizosphere > Soil ... | reverse complement strand
GTCGAGGCGCTCGCCCCGGTAGCCGAGCCGGAAGTGCTCGGCGACCGTGAGGCCGAAGAACAGGCCACGATTCTCCGGGACGTGCGCGATGCCGAGCTTCGCCCGCGCGCTCGGCTGCACGCGCGCCAAATCCTGCCCCTGAAAGCGGATCGCCCCCTGCATCGGACGCACGAGCCCCGACACGGCGCGGAGCGTCGTCGTCTTGCCCGCCCCGTTCGCTCCGAGCAGCGCGACGATCGCGCCGTCCACGACCTCGAGGTGGAGGTCGCGGACGACCGCAGCGCGGTCGTAGCCCGCCGTCAGGCCGTCGATCTCGAGGACCGGCGCGCTCATGTCGTCCCCCGCCCCACCGGGCCGCGCTCGCCGCTCGGCGACCGCCCGGCCTCCACGCCCGCATCCGACTTGCCCAGGTAGGCCGCCACCACGCGTGGGTTGCGGCGCACCTCGTCCGGCGGACCTGCCGCGATGACCTCCCCGAACTCGAGCACGACGATGCGGTCGCAGATGCTCATGACGAGGCCCATGTCGTGGTCGATCAGGAGCGTGGTCGTCCCGGCGTCCGCGATCCGGCGAAGCCGCTGACCGAGGTTCTCGCTCTCGTTCGTGTCGAGCCCGGCGGCCGGCTCGTCGAGGCACAGGAGCCGCGGGCGCATTGCGATCGCGCGCGCCACGCCCACGAGCTTCCGCTGTCCCTGGGTCAGCTCCTCGGGGACCGCGTCGGCAATCGACCCGAGGCCGAGCACCTCGAGGGCATCGGCGGCCGCAGCGCTCTCGCCCACCCGTCTTCCGACCAGCTCGGCCGCAAGCGCCAGGAACGAAGGGCGCTCGGCCGCGACCGTCAGGTTCTCTTGCACGGTGAGGTCGTCGAACAGCTCGGTGCTCTGCCAGGTGCGGGCGAGGCCGCGCCGCGCGCGGGCGTGCGGCGCCATCCCCGTGACGTCCCTTCCGTCGAGCTCGACCCGGCCCGTGTAGCGGACGAAGCCCGTGATGGCGTCGACGAACGTCGTCTTGCCCGCGCCGTTCGGGCCGATCAGGCCGACCAGCTGTCCCTCCTCGACCGTGACGTCGACGTCCTCGACGGCGTGCACGCCGCCGAACCGGACGGAGAGGCCGACGGCCTGCAGGACGGTGCTCACGACGCCGCAACCTTGCCACCTCGCCGCGCCGCGCGTGCCTGGGTGGTCCGGTAGAACGAGCCGGCGACGCCCTCGGGGTTCTGGATCAGCGTGACGATGAGCACGATCCCGCCGAAGAGCAGGAACCAGTTCCCCGAAAGGCCGAACCACTTGTCCATCGCGTAGGGCACGATGCCCTGCGCGGCGATCAGCCCCGCGAAGACCGCCCCCGAGACGAGCGTGATCCCGCCCGCGTAGGCGAACGCGATCAGGCTCAGTGCGAGCGGCACGCTGAAACGGTCGGCGCTCACCGACCCGAAGTTGTACGCGTAGAGCGTGCCCGCGACGCCGGCGATGAGCGCGCTGATCCCGAACGCGATCAGCTTGACGTTCCGGACGTCGATCGCGGCAGCGGCGGCGGCCCGCTCGTTCGAGCGGACGGCGAGCATGCGGCGGCCGAGCGTGCCGCGGCGGAGGAGGATCACCAGGAGGGAGAGGACCACGGTCGCCGCGAGCGCGACCCACCCGAACACCGGGCTCGGCAGGTTCCCGTCGAGCCCGCGGAACGACGCGCTCGGCCCGAGGTTGATCCCGAAGATGTCCGGATCCGGCACCGGCGAGCCGGTCGCCCCCCCGCCCCAGGTGGGGTTGACGAAGCCGAAGTTGTAGACGGCTACCGCGGCCGCGAGTGTGACGACGGCGAGGGCGACGCCGCGGACGCGGAGCGCGGAGACCGCGGTCACGAGGCCGAGGAAAACGGCGGCCACGATGCCCAGGAGCGGCGCCAGCGGGAAGCCGATCCCGTGGTCGACGGCGAGGTGAGACACCGTGAAGCCGGCGACGCCCGCGAGCGCGAGCTGGACGACGGAGATCTGGCCGACGAAGCCGGTGATCACGACGAGCGAGAGGGCCATCACGATTCCGATCAGCGAGTTCGTCAGCGCCTGGCGGAAGTCGAAGGGCAGCACCGCGAGCGCGATCGCGCACAGGACCGTCGATGGGATCGCGAGCGTGACGGCGTGCTTGGGCCGAGGCACGTCGGGAAGGCGCTGCTCGACGAGCTCTCCGCGCGTCGGCAGCGACGCGCCGCGCAGGAACATGGCTGCGACGATGAGCACGAAGACGAGGAACTCCTTGACGCCGGGCCAGGCGACGCTCTGGCTGGTCGGGAACCACGACTTCGTCGACGCGTACTCGATCAGGGACTCGGCCATCCCGATGGCGAGGCCGCACGCGCACGCGATCGTGAAGGAGGTGAGCCTCGCGAACAGAGCCGCGGCGAGCGCGGGAACGACGAGGAACGGCAGGGTGGTCGTGTCGAGCGCCGCCACCGAGCCTGCGAGGATGCCGAGCGTCGCGAGCACCGTGCTCCCGAGGAGGGTATTCACGAGCGACAGCTCGTCGGGCGACAGGCCCGCGAGGCGGGCGGCCACGTCGTTCTCCGACGCCGCCCGGGTCGCGAGCCCGAAGCGCGTCCAGCGGTAGAGGGCCCACAGCAGGACCGTCATCGCGACCACGATCCCGCTCAGGACGAAGGCGGACAGCGGCACCGCCGACCCCAGCATGCGGATCACGCGCACGGGGATGATCGTCGGCTGCGGATGCTGCGACGTCCCGAACGCGAGGAGCATCACCGCCTGCAGCGTGAGCAGGACGCCGAGCGACGCGACGAGCTTCGCGAGCGGCGCCGCGGTGCGAAGGGGACGGAAGACGGCGAGCTCGATGGCGACGCTCGCGACGAGCACGAACGCGTAGGAGAACACGACCGCGAGAGGCGTCGAGAGCGTGAAGCCGAGCTCCCCCGTCCGCAGCGCCCAGAACGAGAAGCCCGCGAGCATGGCGATCGCGCCCGCTGCGAGGTTGATGAAGCCCGAGCCCCGGTAGGTGACGACGATCCCGACGGCGATCGCGGCGATCGTCGCCCCTGTCCCGAGGCCGAGCAGCAGGAAGAGGAGGATCTCGTTCACGTGCGTTCGCGGGGAGCGGGAGGCGAGGGGGCCGGCCGGAGGACCGGCCCCCTCGGGGTGGTGGGCACTACTTGAGCGGCCCGATCCAGCCGGACGCCCGCTTGAACACGAACTTGCCCTCGTAGGTGAAGGCCTGGAACATGTCGTTGCAGATCGCCGGTGCGTCCTTGTACTTGCCGCACTGGAGCGTCGGCGCGCCGAGCGCGAGCGGCCCCTTGAACGCCTTCGCCCGGACGAGGACCCGTGCCGGCGTGATGTTGCTCACGTTCTTCGCCCCGGCCTCGTTGAGGAACCGGACGGTCGTCAGGAGCTCCGAGAACGCGACGATGTGCCACGGATCCGGCGCGTTCTTCTGCGCCTTGTACCGCTTGATCACGGCCTCGTAGGCGGGCATGCCCTTGTCCGTCTTGTCGCCGTAGAGCGACGAGGCGATCGCATACGTCCACTTCGACCAGTCGCCGAGCGCGTCGATCACGGTCGAGTTGAGGCACAGCGGCGCCGTCATGATCTTGCGCGAGTCGGTGATGCCGAGCTGCGTGAGCGACTTCGCCTGGTTCGCGCAGTCGGCCGCCGAGCCGTACGGGGCGATGAAGTCCGCCGTCGTCGCCCCGACCGCCGTCAGCGGCGCGGTCAGGTCGGACTGGCCCTGTGTGTAGCCGACCTGCTTCGTGTCGATGCCGGCCGCCTTGAGGCCCGCTGCGATCACCTGGCCGGACTCTGCGAGGCCAGGCGCGTTCGGGTAGATGACCGCCGCGGTCTTCGCCTTGAGCACGTTCTTCGCGTAGTTGCCGAACGGCAGAAGGATGTGCGGGCCGTCACCGAACAGCACGACCGCGGTCTTCGACGCACCGTCGACCGGGGTGACGGCGACGCCCGTGACGACCGGCTTGCGCCCACGGATCGTCGCGTGGAGCGACTGCGCTCCCGTCGCGACGGCGCCCGTCGCGATCACCGAGATCCGCTTGTCGTTCACGAGCTTCTGGCCGCACGTCGTGCCTTCTTCCTCGTTCGACTTGATGAAGCACTGGACGAGGACGACCGGATGGCCGCCGACGCCACCGAGCTGCTCGTTCACGTACTTGACGGCGAGCTGTGCGCCGGCGGTGGCGAGGCCGCCGATCACGACCTGGCCGCCCTGCTGGTTGACCCAGCCGATGTAGACCTTCGACTTCTTCGGGTCGGCCTTTCCGCGCTTTCCCTTCACGTACGTGAGGTAGTTGGTCACCGCGGTGCTGGCCGTCGGCGCAGCACCCCGGTCCGACTTGGCGTTCGTCGCCGAGGCGGCGATCGCGAGCACCAGCGCGAGGAGTGCGACACCACAGAGCGCGGTGCTGCGGGCGAAGCGGGTCATACCTCTCCTTCCACGTGACAACGTGAACGCGTCGTCAAACTTTGCGTATGATCGAGTCAACCAGATCAGCACCAATATTGTCAACAAAATCTCCGATGATTCTGTGAGCCACGCGACTGTCCCCCCGGCCCCTGTCCCGGCGGCGACGACGGGGCCTCCGAGCGACCGTGCCCGCGCGCTCGTCGTGGGCGCGTTCGACCTCCACGTCCACATCGACCCCGACCTCCCGCCGCGACGGATCGACGACGTCACGCTCGCGCGTCGCTGCGTCGAACTCGGCCTCGCCGGCTTCGGGCTCAAGTCGCACTACACGTCGACCGCCGAGCGCGCGCGGGTCGTCGAGGGCGTGGTGCCGGGCGTGCGGGTGTACGGCGCGATCACGCTCAACCGCGCCGTCGGCGGGATGAACGCCCTCGCGGTCGAGATCGCCGCCCGCGAGGGCGCCCGGATCGTCTGGATGCCGACGTTCGACTCGCCCGCGGAGACCGCGGGCCGCTCGGAGCCGAAGCCGGGCGACAACGTGCCCCAGTGGGCGAAGCTCCAGCACGAGCTCCGCGGCCTCGGCCTCGGCGTCGAGCCTGTGCACGTCACCGACGACGCCGGGCGGGTGCTTCCCGAGACGCGGGACGTGCTGCGCGCGGTCGCGCGACACGGTCTCGTGCTCGCGACCGCGCACCTCGCCCGCGACGACGCGTTCGCCGTCGTCGAGGCGGCGTTCGAGGAGGGCGTCGAGCAGGTCGTCGTCACGCATCCGGAGTTCACGTCGCAGCGGTTCTCGATCGAGGACCAGGTCGCGCTCGCGGAGCGCGGCTGCCTGATCGAACGCTGCCTGAGCACGCCCTTCTCCGGCAAGACGAGCTTCGAGCACGTCTTCGACGGCGTGCGCGCGGTGGGAATCGAGCGCAACTTCTTCTCGAGCGATTTCGGCAATCCCGACTACCCCCCGGTCGAGGACGGGCTCGCCATGTGGGCCGACCACCTCCTCGGGGCGGGCTTCGGCGAGGACGAAACCCGCGAGATGATCGTCGCGGGCTCACGCCGGGTCGCGGGAGAGTGAGGCCGGCATGACCGAGCAGCTCAACGACGTCGCGCACATCGCGCACGCCGAGCTGCTCACGCCCACGCCCGACGAGAGCCTCCGCTTCTTCGTCGACGTCCTCGGGATGGAGGAGGAGGATCGTGACGGGCAGTCGGTGTACCTGCGCGGCTGGGGCGACTACCTCCGCTACTCCCTGAAGCTGACCGAGGCCCCGCACGCCGGTCTCGGGCACGTCGCACTGCGCGCCTGGAGTCCCGGTGCTCTCGAGCGTCGCGTCGCCGCGGTCGAGGCGACGGGGCTCGGCACCGGCTGGACCGACGGCGACGTCGGGCACGGGCCCGCCTACCGCTTCACCGATCCCGACGGCCACGTCTTCGAGCTGTTCTACGAGGCCGAGCGCTACGAGGCCCCACCGCACCTCGCACCCTCCTGGCGCAACCAGCCGCAGCGCTACGTCGGGCGCGGCGCGGCGGTGAAACGGCTCGACCACGTCAACCTGCTCGCCGCGGACGTGCGCCCCACGCGGGAGTTCTGCCAGGACGTCCTCGGCTACCGGCTCTACGAGCGGATCGAGCTCGACGACGGCACGGAGACCGGCGCCTGGATGAGCCTCACGATCGCCGCGCACGAGCTGATCTACGTCGCGGACGCGTACGGCGCGCGCGGGCGCCTGCACCACCTCGCGTTCTGGGTCGACACGCGCGAGGAGTGCCTGCGCGCCGCCGACCTCTTCGTCGACGCGGGCGTGCCGATCGAGGCGGCACCGTCGAAGCACGGCGTCGCGCAGGGCTTCTTCCTCTACGGCATCGAGCCCGGCGGCAACCGCGTCGAGGTCACGACAGGCGGATACTTCGTCTACGACCCCGACCGCGAGCCGGTCACGTGGAGCGCCGCGGAGCGCGCCCGCGGCCAGTTCTGGGGCGTGAAGACCGTCGACAGCTTCCACACCTACGGCACCCCCGACGTCGCGAACGAGAAGGAGGCGATCACGACATGACCCAGAGGAGCCTCGAGGACGCCATCCAGGCCGCCGGCAGCGCGGTCGAGCTGGCGCGCAACTCGCAGATCGGCCCGTACGTCTACCCCGCCGTTCCCCCCGAGTTCACGAACTGGCGGGAGGAGCAGGTCGCGTGGCGGGAGACGTCCGCGCTCTTCGACCAGTCGCACCACATGACCGACCTCTACCTCGAGGGCCCGGACGTGATCCGGCTCCTCTCCGACCTCGGCGTCAACACGTTCGGGAACGCTGCCGTCGACAAGGCGAAGCAGTTCGTCTGCTGCAACCCGGACGGCTACGTGATCGGCGACGCGATCCTCTTCTTCCTCGACGAGAACCGCGTGTCGCTCGTCGGCCGCCCGTCGGCCCACAACTGGGTGCAGTACCACGCCGAGACGGGCGACTACGACGTCGCCGTCGAACGCGACGAGCGCACCGCCGTCAACCCCACCGGCGGGCGCAAGATCTTCCGCTTCCAGGTGCAGGGCCCGACGGCGCTCGAGGTGCTCGGCAAGGCGACCGGCGCCGCGCTCCCGGAGATCCCGTTCTTCAACATGGGCCGGCTCACGATCGCCGGCCACGAGGTCCGCGCGCTGCACCACGGCATGTCCGGCGCCCCGGGCCTCGAGCTGTTCGGGCCGTGGGAGGAGCGCGAGGACGTGCGCGGCGCGATCGTCGCCGCCGGGGCCGACTTCGGCCTCCGCCAGGTCGGATCCCGCGCCTACGCGACGAACACGCTCGAGTCCGGCTGGATCCCCTGCCCGCTTCCCGCGGTGTTCACGGGCGATGCGATGAAGGCGTACCGCGAGTGGCTCCCCGCCGACTGGTACGAGGCGACGGGCTCGCTGGGCGGCAGCCTCGCATCGGACGACATCGAGGACTACTACCTCACGCCGCACGAGCTCGGGTACGGCGGCTTCGTCAAGTTCGACCACGACTTCGTCGGGCGCGAGGCGCTCGAGCAGATGGACCAGCCAGCGCGCCGGAAGGTTACGCTCGCATGGAACGGCGAGGACGTGGCGCGCGCGATGGGGACGCTGTTCGAGAAGGGCGACCCGGCCAAGTACATCGACCTGCCCCTCTCGAACTACTCGACCTGGCCCAACGACAGCGTGATGGCCGGCGACCACGCGGTCGGCGTGTCGACGTTCTCCGGGTACAGCTACAACGAGCGCTCGATGCTCTCGCTCGCGGTCGTCGACGACGACGTCGAGCTGGGCAACGAGGTCACGATCGTCTGGGGCGAGGAGGGCGGCGGCTCGGCGAAGCCGGTCGTCGAGCGGCACGTGCAGGCGGAGATCCGCGCGATCGTCAGCCCGTGCCCGTACGGCGAGGTCGCGCGCACGTCGTACGCCGAGGGCTGGCGGACGGCGTCGGTCTGACGGTCACCGACGACGGACGAAGGAGCCCGAGCATGGCCACGCTTGAAGAGCGGCTCGCCCGGCCCGGCTCCTTCGTCGTCGCGACCGAGATCGTCACGAGCCGCGGGCTCGTGTCGGCGAACGGGGGCGGCGGTGTGCTCGAGCTCGCGCGCGAGCTCGCCGACGACCCCCGCATCGACGTGCTGTCGATCACGGACAACCCGGGCGGGAACGCGATGTTCTCGCCGGACGCGCTCGGCACGGACATGATCTCGCGCGGGCAGGAGGTGATCATCCACCTCGCCTGCAAGGACTGGAACCGCAACGCGCTCGAGAGCCGCGGCTGGCAGCTCGGCTCGGCCGGGTTCTCGAACGTGCTCGCGCTCTCGGGCGACTATCCGATCATGGGACACCGCGGACTGGCCGCGCCCGTCTTCGACATCGACTCCGTCGGGCTCCTCGGCCTCCTTGCCGAGATGAACGCGGGCCTGCCCGACGCGCGGAAGCCCGACGTCCGGCTCGACCGCACCGACTTCTTCCTGGGCTGCGTCGTCACGAACCACAAGCGCCACGAGCGCGAGGTGATGCCGCAGTACTTCAAGCTCCGCAAGAAGGCGCACGCGGGAGCGCGGTTCGTGATCAACCAGATCGGCTGGGACGTACGGAAGGACGACGAGCTGCTCCGCTGGATCCGGGCCGACGGCCTCGAGCTCCACGCCCTGGCGAACGTCTACCTGCTCTCTCGCCCGGCGGCGCGCGCGTTCCACCAGGGGAAGATCCCCGGGGTCGTCGTCACGGACCGTCTGCTCGAGCTGGCCGAGCGGCACGGCGCGAGCCCGGACAAGGGCCGCGCGTTCTTCGTCGACCTCGCGGCGAAGCACTTCGCGGTGGCCCGCGGCCTCGGCTTCGGCGGCGTCTACCTCGGCGGCCACACGCCGGCCGCCACCTTCGGCGAGATCGTCGACCTCGCCGGCGGCTTTGCGCCGGACGACTGGCGAACGTTCGTACCGGAGCTGCGCTACCCGTTCGACGACGAGTTCTACTTCTTCGAGCCCGACCCCGACACGGGCCTCTCGTCCGACGCCGTGAACGGCGCGTACCTCGAGTCGAAGCGGCGGCGGCGCACCGACCTGCGCGTCCCGTTCACGTACCGCGTGAGCCGCCGGATGCACGACGGCATCTTCGCCCCCGAGGCGCCGCTCCACCCGACCGGGCAGGCCCTGTACCGCGGGCTCGAGAAGGGGCCTCGCGTCGTGCGTCGTGCCGCGCATGCGGCCGAGCAGGCGGCCAAGGTGGCGCTCTTCGGCTGCCTCGACTGCGGCGACTGCTCGCTGCCCGAGATCGCGTACGTCTGCCCCGAGTCGCAGTGCGCGAAGAACCAGCGCAACGGCCCGTGCGGCGGCACGCGCGAGGGGCTCTGCGAGGTCTACGACAGCGAGTGCATCTGGTCCCAGGCGTACGAGCGCCTCAAGGCCTACGGCGAGGAGGAGTCCATGCTCGACGGTCCGGTCGTGGTCAAGGACAACGCGCTCGCCGGGACGAGCGCCTGGGCGAATGCCTTCCTCGGCCGCGATCACGTCGGGAAGGAGGGCGCAGCGTGACGGCGCCGGTTCCCGGCCAGGTGCTGTGGACGCCGCCTCCCGATGCGCGGGAGCACTCCGAGGTGGGCCGCTACCTCGACTGGCTCGAGGCGGAGCGAGGGCTCGCGTTCACGGACTACGACAACCTGCATCGCTGGTCGATCGACGACCTCGAGGGCTTCTGGGGCTCGCTCTGGGACTTCTTCGAGGTCAAGGCGGCAAAACCGTACGAGCGCGTGCTGGCCTCGGACGCGATGCCGGGCGCCGTCTGGTTCCCCGGCGCGGAGCTGAACTACGCCGAGCATGCCCTGGGTCGCGAGGAGGACCTGGGCACCGTCGCCGTCCTCGCCCGCTCGCAGACGCGCGATCCGTTCGAGCTGACCTTCGGCGAGCTCCGGGAGCAGGTCGCGCGGGCGCGTGCAGGGCTCCAGCGGCTCGGCGTCGGCCGGGGAGACCGCGTCGTCGCATATCTGCCGAACATCCCCGAGACGCTCGTCGCGTTCCTCGCCACCGCCAGCCTCGGCGCGATCTGGGCGACGTGCGCCTCCGAATTCGGTCCGCGGAGCGTCCTCGACCGGCTCGGGCAGCTCGAGCCGAAGGTCCTCCTCGCGATCGCCGGCTACCGCTTCGGCGACAAGGACGTCGACCGCCGCGAGCAGGTGGCCGCGGTCCGGGCGGGACTGCCGTCGCTCGAGCACGTCGTCCACGTCCCGTACGCGGGTGGCCCCGGAGACGCGCTGCCCGGCACGATCGGCTGGGAGGAGCTCCTCGCGGAGCCGGGCGCCCTCGAGTTCGACCCCGTCCCGTTCGCCCACCCGCTGTACGTGCTCTTCTCCTCCGGCACGACCGGGCTGCCGAAGGCGATCGTGCACGGGCACGGCGGGATCCTCCTCGAGCACTGCAAGAACCTCGGGCTCTGCTTCGACATCCACCGCGGCGACCGGGTGCTCTGGTTCACGACGACCGCGTGGATGATGTGGAACGCGCTCGTCTCGAACCTCGTCCTCCGCGCGTCGATCCTGCTGATCGACGGCAACCCCGGCTACCCCGACGTCTCGTTCCAGTGGCGGCTCGCCGAGGAGACCCGCGCGACGTTCATGGGGCTGAGCCCCGCGTTCACGATGGCGTGCCGCAAGGAGGGCCTCGAGCCGGGTCGCAGCTTCGACCTCTCGTCGATCCGCACCGTCGCCGAGGCCGGGTCGCCGCTCCCGCCGGAGGGCTACGCCTGGCTCTACGAGCAGCTCGGCGCCGACCTCTTCCTCAACGTCGGCAGCGGCGGCACGGACGTGTGCTCCGGGCTCGTGTCGGCGTATCCGATCCTCCCCGTGTACGCGGGCGAGATCACCGCGCCGTGCCTCGGCGTGGACGCCGTCGCCTTCGATCTCGACGGCCGCCCGGTCGTCGGGGAGCTCGGCGAGTTCGTGATCCGGCGCCCCATGCCGTCGATGCCCGTCGGCTTCTGGAACGACCCGGACGGCTCCCGCTACCGCGCCGCCTACTTCGAGCAGTACCCCGGCGTGTGGCGGCACGGCGACTGGGTCCAGTTCACCGAGCGCGGCAGCTGCGTCATCACCGGGCGCTCGGACGCGACGCTCAACCGGGGCGGCGTGCGCCTCGGGACGAGCGAGCTGTACGGCGTCGTCGAGGAGATGGACGAGGTCATCGACAGCCTCGTCGTCCACCTCGAGCAGACCGACGACCTGCTGCTGTTCGTCGTCCTCCGGGACGGCGT
>Ga0068858_100006776_pt1 | contig 11143 bp, 10 predicted proteins | sample KBSSwiS12_FD_66589 | JGI IMG/M metagenome (GOLD analysis project Ga0068858, IMG submission 66589) | Switchgrass rhizosphere microbial communities from Kellogg Biological Station, Michigan, USA - KBS Switchgrass S1-2 | ecosystem: Host-associated > Plants > Roots > Rhizosphere > Soil ... | reverse complement strand
ACGCCGGCCAGCCGCTCGTCACCGACGACGCTGCGCTGGTCGCCCCGGGCACGTGTCAGCTCGAGGCATGGACGCGGCCGGCCGGCGACGGGCGTTCCGACTGGGCGCAGCCCGCGTGCAACTTCACCGGCAACCTCGAGCTGTCCGTCGGCGCCGCGCGCGCGCATCCCGACGCGGGAGCGGCGTCGAGCCTCGTCAATCTCCAGGGCAAGACCTTGCTGTCGCCGCGCAACGGCGGCGCGTGGTCGTTCGGGGTTGTCGGGGGCGCTGCGCGCGACACTGGCGCGCCGCACGGCGGCTCGGCGTACCAGGGGTATTACGGCAAGGCGCTGGCGTCGTGGTACCCGCGCGACAACGTGGAGGTGGATCTCAACCTCGGCGCCGCGAATGCCTACGGCACGGGAACGTACGCGCTGGCAGGCGTGGCGGTGCAGTATGCCGTCGTCCCTGGGTTCCAGTTGCTGGCGGAAACGTTTCGCGATGCGCCCGGACCGGGCAAGTTCCAGGTCGGGGTCCGCTACGCGATCATCGCGAACCGCTTCGAAGCGTACGCGAGCTACGGCAATCTGTATCGCGCCACGGGCGACGGCCGCTTCGCGATCATCGGCATCCGTCTGCAGTCGCCGGCGTTCCTGTGAGCGCGCGCGGTGACGCCGTCAGCGGTCCTGCAGCTCGGCCGCGCGGAGCGTGTTCGCGAGCAGCGTCGCAATCGTCATCGGGCCGACGCCGCCGGGCACCGGGGTGATCCACCCCGCGCGCTCGCGGGCGGCGGCGAAGTCGACGTCGCCGCAGAGCTTGCCCGCCTCGTCGCGGTTCATGCCGACGTCGATCACGATGGCGCCGGATTTGATCCAGTCGCCCTGCACGAACTTCGCCTTGCCGACCGCGGCGACGACGATGTCGGCCTGCCGCAGCAGGCCCGGCAGGTTGCGCGTGGCCGAATGGCAGATGGTGACGGTGCAGCGCGCCATCAGCAGTTCGAGCGCCATCGGCCGCCCCACGATGTTCGATTGGCCGATCACCACCGCGTGCTTGCCCACGAGATTCTCGCCCGTTTCCGCCAGCATCGTCATGCAGCCGTACGGCGTGCATGGCCGCAGCGTCGGCATCTTCAGCACGAGCCGCCCGACGTTATACGGATGAAAGCCGTCGACGTCCTTCAACGGGTCGAGCGTCTCGATCACGCGCTCGGGGTCGATGTGCTTCGGCAACGGGAGTTGCACGAGGATGCCGTTGACGGCCGGATCGGCATTGAGCGCGCGCACGCGATCCAGCACTTCCGTTTCGCCGGCCGTGGCGGGCAGATCGAACGCGAACGAGCGCATGCCGACGGTCTCCGTCGTGCGGCGCTTGTTGCGGACGTAGACCTGCGACGCGGCGTTGTCGCCGACGAGGACCACGGCAAGCCCCGGCGCCGCGTGGCCGGCCCCAACGCGGGCGGCGACGCGCGCGGCCACGTCCGTCGTCACGCGCCCGGCCAGCGTCTTCCCGTCGATGATGCGTGCGGACATGGGCTAGGCGAGCGCGATCTGCGGCCATCCATGGTGCCGGGCGTGCGCCGCAAGGACGGCGTCCGGGTTGACCGCCACTGGATGCGTCACGCGCGTGAGCAGCGGCAGGTCGTTCTGCGAGTCGCTGTAGAACCAGCTTTCGCGGAAGTCGCCCAGCGTGCGGCCGCGCTCGGCCAGCCACGCGTCGAGGCGTTCCACCTTGCCTTCGCGCATGTTCGGAATGCCGGTGACGCGGCCCGTGTAGCGGCCGTCGATCATTTCAGGCTCGGTCGCGATCAGGTGGTCGAAGTCGAGCTCGCGTGCAATCGGGCCGGTCAGAAAGCGGCTCGTCGCCGTCGTGAGAACGCACAGGTGGCCGAGGCGGCGATGCCGTCCGACGAGATCACGTGTCGCAGCGGGCACGGCCGGGCGAATGCGCTCGGCCATGAAGTCCTCGTGCAGCCGCGCCAACTCGGCCGGCGCGCGCCCTCGGAGCGTCGACAGGTAGAACTCGGTGAACTCGATGGCGCCTGCTTCGCCGCGCTTGTAGCGCACGAGCAGTTCCTCGCTCGCGCGCCGGAACACCGGGCCGTCGAGCTCGCCCCGGGCGATCAGGAAGTCGACCCATTGCTCGTCACTGTCGTGCGCCAGCAGCGTGTGGTCGAGGTCGAACAGCGCGAGTACGTCATGAGACATGGCAGGGAACCGCGGTGGAAGGGGCGTGGTTAGAATGGCTGCGATGAATAGCGACGCGATTTTACCCGCAATCCACGCGCGCCTCGCCGCGGCACTCGCAGCGCCTCATCCGCGCTACCGACCGCTGCTCGTCGACGGCATCGCGCTGGGCGCGCTCGACGATGCCCGGGCGGATCGGCTGCGCCACTTTCCGGCCTTCGCGGTTTCGAGCGCGCAGGTTGCGTTCGCGCCCGCGCTTGCGCGCGCGACGGCGAACGAGCGCAGCGCCGTGCTCGCCGAAGTCGCGCTGGCGCTGCGCGCCGAGGGCGCGCTGCCCGCCTGGCGCGACGAGCTCTACGCGGTGGCGCCGGCGTTCGGCGCGCCTGCTGCCTTCCTGCTCGAACGCGGCGCGGCGCGCTGGTTCGGCGTCCCCACTTATGCCGCGCACGTCAATGGCACGACCGTTCGCGCCGGCGCGACGCATCTGTGGTTCGCCCGGCGCAGCCCCTCGAAAGCGGTGGATCCCGGCCTGCTCGACAATCTGGTGGGCGGCGGCATTGCCGCCGGCGCCGGCGTGCGCGCCACCGTCGTGCGCGAAGCGTGGGAGGAAGCGGGCATCGCGGGCGAGCTCGCAGCCCGCGCGCAGCCCGCGGGCATCGTGCACGTGCGCCGCGCGCTTCCCGACGGCCTGCAGGACGAAGTGCTGTTCGTCCACGACCTTGCGCTGCCGGTCGATTTCGTCCCGGCGAACCAGGACGGCGAGGCGGTCGAACACCGCCTCGTCGACGCCGATGGCGCCGCCCGCCTGATCGCCGCCGCGACGGGCGCCGACGTCGTGACCATCGACGCGAGCCTCGTCGTGCTGGATTTCCTGCTGCGCCACGGCGCGTTCACCAGCGACGCGCCCGGCTACGCCGAAGCGTCGGCGCTGCGGCTCGCACCCGCGCCCGCGTGACTCGCTACGCTGCGGCCCGCGCGGCAGCGCGCGGCGCGACCTGGCCGATACCCATCTCGAAGAGCGTGTCGCGGATCGCGTTGACCGCATGCCGCATCTCGTCGGGGCCGATGGCGCCGATGCAGCCGACGCGGAACGTCTCCACCTGCGTCAACTTGCCCGGATAGAGGATGAAGCCTTTCTCGCGCACGCGGTCGTAGAACTCGCGGAAGTTGTAGCGAGTGTCCCCCGGGGCGTGGAACGTCACGATGATCGGCGCCTGGATCGCCGCATCGAGGAACGGCCGGAAGCCCAGGTCCGCCATGCCCGTGACCAGGACCTCGCAATTGCGCGCGTAACGCGCGTGACGCGCGGGCTGGCCGCCCTCGGCGGCGAACTGCTCCAGCGCCGCGGCGAGCGCGACCACGACGTGCGTCGGCGGCGTGAAGCGCCACTGGGTCGTTTTTTCCATGTACGTCCACTGGTCGTAAAGGTCGAGCGCCAGCGACGTGCTCCGTCCCGCGCACTGGACGATCGCGTCGCGGCGCACGAACACGAAGCCCATGCCCGGCGGACCCTCGACGCACTTGCCGGAGGCCGCGACCAGCGCGTCGAACGGCATGGTGCGCACATCGATCGGCAATGCGCCGAACGAGCTCATCGCATCGACGATGAGGCTGCGGCCATGCCGCGCGACCACGGCCGCGATCTCGGCCAGCGGGTTGAGGATGCCCGTCGACGTTTCGCAGTGGATGAGGCCCACATGCGTGATCGACGGGTCCTTCGCGAGCAGGTGGTCGACGTCGGCGGCCGTCGTCGGAACATCGTCGGGCGTCTCGAACACCGACAGCCGCCGGCCCATCAGCTCGGTGAGGCGTGCCATCCGCTTGCCGTAGGCGCCGTTGATCAGCACGAGGACGTGGCCGTCGCGCGGCACGAGCGTGTTCACTGCCGCCTCGACGGCGAACGTGCCGCTCCCCTGCATCGGCACGCAGACATGCGTACCGTCGCCGCCGACGACGTCGGTAAGGCGGCGGCGCACTTCCGCCGTGACGGCGTTGAAGCTCGAATCCCACGAGCCCCAGTCGCGCAGCATCGCCATCTTGGTGGCGAGCGACGTGGTGAGCGGGCCCGGCGTGAGCAGGATCGGATCGCGGGAGAAGTTGGGCATGGCGGTTCCTGTCATGGGTTCACGCCGCCGGCGCGGGCTTGCGCCACGCCTGCGTGCGCGTCAGCATCAGCCGCGTCACCGCGGCATAGGCAATGCAGACGAGCGTCGACGCCGCGACGATCAGCGTCGCCATTGCGGCGGCGGCACCGATCTCGCCGGCGTCGTCGAGGTTGAGAATGGCGACCGACGCAAGCTGCGTCGACGGCGCGTAGAGGAACACGACGGCGGAGATCGTGACCATCGCGTTGACGAACAGGTAGCGGCCGATGTCGAGGATCGCCGGCAGGCACACGGGCACGGTCACGCGGAAGAACGTCTTGTAGAACGGCACCTTGAGCGACGCCGACACGGCCTCGAACTCGTTGTCGAGCGCCTTCAGCGCGGTCACGGCCGTCAGGTGGCTCGACGTGTAGTAGTGGACGACCGTCGACAGCACGAGGATCGTCAGCGTGTGATAGAGGCCGTTCAGCGGATTGTCGGGATGATTGAAGAACAGGATGTACCCGAGCCCCAGCACCATGCCCGGCACGCCCATCGGCACGGCGGCGAGCAGGCGGATCAGCGCGCGCAGGCCGGGCATCCCCGTCGTCTTTTCGAGCAGGTACGCGCAGCCGAAAATGAACATCGTGCCGAACAGCGCCGTGACCGCCGCCATCTTCACGCTGTTGAAGAATGACGAGATCACGCCGGCGTCGATGAGGCCGAACGTGTAGTGTCGCAGCGAGAAGCTCAAGTCGTACGGCCAGAGCTTGATGAAGGACGTGTAGATCGCCATCCCGAGGACGGCGAGCAGGAGCAGCGTCACCACCGTGCAGAACGCGAGCATCGCGTAGTCGAACCACGGCTTGGGCCGCGCGACGTAAGGCACGGCGCGCGCCGAGAACTGCGATTGCAGCCGGCCCTGCATGATCCAGTCGATCACGAATGCGCCGAAGACCGGGAACAGCAGAACGAGGCTCACGACGGCGCCCTTGTTGAAGTTCTGCTGCCCGATCACCTGCTTGAAGATGTCGAGCGCCATCACGTTGAAGTTGCCGCCGATCACCTTCGGGATGCCGAAGTCGCTGACCGTGTACGAAAACACCACCATTGCCGCGCTGACGAGGCCGTACTTGGCGCCCGGCAGCGTGATCGTGACGAACTTGCGCCAGGTCGGCGTGCGCAGTGATTCCGCCGCTTCGTACAGACGCCCGTCGGCGAGCAGCAGCGCCGTGAGAACGATCATCAGCGCGTGCGGAAACGTCGCATAGATCGCCGAGAGCACGATGCCGATGGGGCCGTAGATGCTCGCGCCGCCCATCAGGCCCTTCAACAGCCCCTGCGTGCCGAACCATTGGATGAACGAGATGGCCGACAGCAGCGACGGCGCGAGGATGGGCGTCAGCGCGACCACGCGGAAGAACCCGCGCCAGGGCATGCAGGAGCGCGTGAGCGCGTAGGCGTACGCGAAAGCGAGCGGCACGGTGACGCCGGTGACGATCACCGCGACCACCAGCGTGTTGGCGATCGACTGCCGCAGCGACGGCGTCGCGAAATACTCGCGGAACTGCAGCAGCCCGACGAACGCACCGCTCCTGTCCTGCACGCTCTTCACCAGGATCATGAACAGCGGTGCGAACAGGAACAGCGCGAGCGCCGCAGCGCACAGGATGAGCAGCCCCTGCGCGAGGCGCTCCTGCCAGTGGTGCACGCGCACCACGGCAGGGACGATCGGCGGCTCGGGCGCGAGCGTCGCCACCGGCTATCCGAGAATGCGCAGCGCCGCCGGCGGCAACGACACCGACACGGCCGACCCCGGGACGAGCCGCGCGTCCGCCACCGCGTGGCGTGGCACGTTCACCGTCAGCGGTTGCGCGCCCGGCAGATCGAGCGCGACGCCGACCATGCAGAATGCGCCGAGGAACTCGATCTTCGCCACGCGCGCCGGCAGCGTGTTCGCCACGCCGGCCGCGGCGCCGTTGACGGAGAGCGCGATGTCTTCGGGCCGGAGGTAGAGCTTCACTGCGGTGCCGGCGGCGAGATCGCCGCGAGCGAGCGCGAGCGCAACGCCGCCAACGCGGCAGGTGCTGCCCGCATCGACGATGGCGGACAGCACGTTGACCTTGCCGACGAAATCGGCCGCGAACGGCGTCGTCGGCGTTTCGTAGATCTCGCGCGGCGTGCCGACCTGCTCGATGCGGCCGTGGTTCATGACGACGATCCTGTCGGCCATGGAGAGCGCTTCCTCCTGGTCGTGCGTCACCATGATCGTCGTCACCGACAGCCGCTGCTGCAACGCTCGGATCTCGCCGCGCAGCCGCACGCGCTCGAGCGCGTCCAGCGCCGATAGCGGCTCGTCGAGCAGCAGCAATCCGGGGGCCGGCGCGAGCGCGCGGGCGAGCGCAATGCGCTGCTGCTGGCCGCCCGACAGCTGGCCGGGATACTTGGGCCCAGCGTCGGGAAGTCCGATGAGCGCCAGCAGCTCGCGCACGCGGTCACGGATCTTCTCGCGGCCGTCGCGGCGGTTGACGAGGCCGTACGCAACGTTGTCGTCGATCGTGAGGTTGGGAAAGAGCGCGTACGACTGGAACACGATGCCGTAGTCGCGGTCGACCGCGGGCAGCCGCGAGATGTCGCGGCCACCCTGCACGATGGTGCCGGCGTCCTGCGCTTCCAGCCCGGCGACGATGCGCAGCAGCGTCGTCTTGCCGCAGCCCGACGGGCCGAGGAAGACCATCAGCTCGCCCCGCTCGACGCCGAGCGCAATGCCTTTCAACGCCTCGAACTTGCCGAAGCTCTTGCGGATGCCCTGGAGATCGAGGTAGGTCGTGGCGGCCAAGCGGCGCTTATCGTGTTGGACAGAAACGGAGTGCGGCCTCGAGGCGATCGACCGCGTAGCAGCGATGCCCGGGACGGCACGCGAGCGCGCCGTCCCGGCCTGTGACGCTTTACTTCGGTTCGGACTTGCCGTCGTAGCGCTTCAGCCACTCGGCGAGGATCTTGTCGCGGTTCTTCGCCGACCACGCGAAGTCATTCTTGATCAGCCGCTTTTCGTAGTCCGCCGGAACGTAGTCGAGCGGCTTCGCCATGCCGGGCATCGCGAGCACTGCGAAGTTCTTGGCGTAGAGCTCCATCGCACCGGGCGTGGCGAGCCAGTCCATCATCGCCTGCGCCGCCTCGAGCTTCTTCGTTCCCTTCATGATGCCCGACGCTTCGAGATCCCAGCCCAGGCCTTCGGTCGGGAACACGATGTCGATCGGCGCGCCCGACTTCTTGGTCGTGACGGCGCGGTACTCGAACGACACGCCGATGGGGAATTCGCCCGCGCCGGCTTGACGGCAGGGCTTGCTGCCCGAGTGCGTGTACTGCGCGATGTTGTTGTGGAGGCCGTCCATGAACGCCCATGCCTTCTGGTCGCCCCACATCTGGATCCAGCCGGCGACGTCGAGATAGCCGGTGCCCGACGACGCGGGATTCGGCATCACGATGCGGCCTTTGTAGACCGGCTTCGTCAGGTCCTGCCACGTCTCGGGCTTCGGCAGGTTGAGCTTCTGCGCTTCGACCGTGTTGAAGCAGATGGCGGCGCCGTAGACGTCCATTCCGACCCAGTCCGGCGGATTCTTCGCGTCGCGATATTGCGGCGAGATCTTGTCGAGACCCTTGGGCGCGTACGGCAGAAGCATGCCCTCGTTCGCGAACACGGCGAGGCTCGATGCCGACGTGCCGACGACGAGATCGGCCTGCGGGTTCGCCTTTTCCGCGAGGAGCTTCGCCGTGATGACGCCGGTGGAGTCGCGCACCCATTTCACGTCGATGTTTGGATTGGCCTTCTTGAACGCTTCCTCATAGGCCTTGATCTGGTCGGTCTCGAGTGCCGTGTAGACCAGCAGCTCGGTCTTCTGCGCCATTACCGGCGCCGCGAGCAGCGCCAGGGCTGTCCCCGCGACCGCCATCGATGCCTTCCAACCCATTCCCCGCATGCGTTCCATGACCCCGCTCCCTAAAGGTGGATGCTTCGAAAAACGCGAGCCCGCGTTCGACCCGCGATTATCCCCACAACCTTGTGACCGCGCCATGGCGGTCGCGAGGCAGCGCGCCCGCCGTCGCAAGCACCGCCGATACCGTGCAGATTGTTGACAATCTACACCCTGCGGCGTCTAATCCGCAACATGCTCAAAACCGCTCCGCGGACGCTGCGCACTCCGCCCGCCGCCTCCGCGCCCGCCAGCAACGCGCTGCGCCCGCCGGCAGCGCAGGACGGCGCGCACGCGATCCGTCTCGTGCAGTCGAGCTCGTTGCCGATGCTCGTGCAGCGCGAACTCGAGCGGATGATCCTCGCCGGCGACCTGCCGGCGGGCGCAAAGCTCAACGAGGCGACGATCGCCGATCTCCTCGGCGTGTCGCGCGGCCCGGTCCGCGAGGCGTTCCGCGCACTCGAGGAATCGGGGCTCGTGCGCCTCGAGAAGAATCGCGGCGTCTCGGTGCGCCAGATCGACATTGCCGAGGCCGACGAGATCTACGAGCTTCGTGCCGTGCTCGACGAATTCGTCGGCCGGCGCCTGGCTGAGATCGCCGCTCCCGGGCACATCCGCGAGCTGCGGCAGATCGTCGACCGCATGGAAAAGGCCGCGGCGCGCAACGCCGTCGACGCCTACCTTGCCGCCAACCTCGAGTTCCACGACCGGATGGTGGAACTGACCGGCAACGCCAAGCTGCTGCATACGTACCGGCGCCTCGTCAACGAGCTCCACCTCTTCCGCCGCACGGCGCTGGCACAGGTCGGCACGCTGCCCGTGTCCACGCGCGAGCACCGCGAGATCGTCGACCGGATCGCCGCCGGGGACGCCCCGGGTGCGGGCCGGGCGCTGCTCGAGCACGTCACGGCGAGCCGCGCACGGATGCACCGGGCGCAGGCGCAAGGCAGTGCGCCGGCGCCCTCCGTCACTTTGCAACCCCAGCCATCCCCGAAGACACGCCGCGCGAGCGGCCTGCCCCCGGCCGCATCGCGCAACGAACGATAAGAACGCGCCGGCCGGCGCCCCACGACCCCAGGAGGAATCATGCATTCCGATACCCAGCGCCCGAACATCCGCGCCACCGCACGCCGCCGGCTGTTGCAGACGGCGGCCCTCGCCATCGGCTTCGTCGCCGCGGCGCCGCTCCTCGCGCAAAGCTGCGAGGACCCGAAGGTGCTCAAGTTCTCGATCATTCCGACGCAGGAAACCATCCGCGAGCTGACGCTGTACAAGCCGGTCGTCGATCTGCTGTCGAAGAACACCGGCAAGAAGATCGAGTTCTACATGCCGACGTCGTATGCGTCGGTCGTCGAGGCGCTGATGGGCAAGTGGGTCGACGTCGCGGTCCTTGGGCCCGAGTCGTACGTGCTGGCGCACGGCAAGGATCCGTCGATCGAGGTGTTCGCGACGTACTTCAAGAAGAAGGACGGCGTCCAGGAAGCGGGCCCCGGCTACAAGTCGCTGCTGATCAGCAAGAAGGGCTCGAAGTTCACGAGCGTCGACGCGTCGAAGGGCTCGGTGATGCTGCTGGTCGATCCGGCGAGCACGTCGGGCGCGCTGATTCCCGAGGCGGTCTTCGCCGGCCAGGTCGTCAAGATGCCGCTGAAGCAGTACTTCAGCAAAGTGGCGTTCTCCGGCGGCCACGATCTTTCCACGCTCGCGATCGCCGACGGCAAGGCCGACGTCGCGTTCGTCGCGAGCCATCGCTTCATGAACACCGTCGGCACGGGCAAGGTAAAAGTCGACGATTTCAACTACCTGTGGTCGTCGCCGCTGATTCCGCAGGACCCGTTCGTCTACCGCGGCACGCTCTGCGCGCCCATCAAGGAGGCCATCGCGAAAACCTTCCTGACGCTTGAGTCGATGCCCGAAGGCAAGGCGTATCTCGAGAACGTCGGTTCCGAGAAATTCGTCAAGATGACCGACAAGGACTACGACATCATCCGCGAGGCCGGCGTCAAGTAGTCGCCGCGCGCATGCGGCCGGGGGTCCGGTCGCATGCGTGCCGTCGACGAACCACGCATCCAGGCATGGCGTACGCACTCCAGGTCCGCGACCTGCGCGCCGGCTATGCCGGCCGCGAGATCCTCAAGGGCGTGAGCTTCAACGTCGCGCCCAACGACTTCTTCGCGATCATCGGCCCGAGCGGCGCCGGCAAGTCCACGCTGATCCGCTGCGTGAACCGGTTGGTCGAGCCGACCGGCGGCGAAGTGCTGCTCGACGGCCGCAATCTCCTCGCCCTCGGCCACCAGCATCTGCGCGAAGCGCGCCGCAACATCGGCATGATCTTCCAGGAGTTCAATCTGATCGAGCGGCTGTCGGTGCTCGACAACGTCCTCACCGGCCGGCTCGGCTATACCGGCACGCTGCGCAGCGTGTTCCGGCGTTTCACGCGCGACGACATCGGCAAGGCGCTGTCGCTGCTCGACCGCGTGGGCCTTCGTGATCACGTCGGCAAGCGCGCGGACCGGCTCTCCGGCGGGCAGCGCCAGCGCGTGGGCATCGCGCGGGCGCTGATGCAGGACCCGCGTCTCCTGCTGGTCGACGAGCCCACGTCGAGCCTCGACCCGAAGATCGCCCGCGAGGTGATGGGACTGATCCGCCAGATTGCCGGCGAACTCGGCGTGCCGGTGCTGTGCAATATCCACGACGTCAAGCTCGCCACCGAGTTCTGCACGCACGTGATCGGCCTGCAGGACGGCGTCAAGAAGTTTGAAGGCCCTCCGGCCGACCTCGACGAGCGCGCGATGCAGGACATCTACGCGCTGGAGGTGCTGTGAGCGCCGCAGCGCCGATCGGGGGGATCTCGAACGCCGCCGGGCCGTCCCAAGGCGTTCGAGCCCCCACTGCGGGAGGTCGCCAAGCGACTCCGGGGGGA
>Ga0068858_100006772_pt1 | contig 11149 bp, 12 predicted proteins | sample KBSSwiS12_FD_66589 | JGI IMG/M metagenome (GOLD analysis project Ga0068858, IMG submission 66589) | Switchgrass rhizosphere microbial communities from Kellogg Biological Station, Michigan, USA - KBS Switchgrass S1-2 | ecosystem: Host-associated > Plants > Roots > Rhizosphere > Soil ... | reverse complement strand
CCCTTGCCGAGGCGGCGGAAGTAGTGCGGCGCCGAGAACAGGCGGACGAGCGCAGCGGCCTCCTGTACCGCGCCGGCGCCCGCGCCGAAGTAGTCGCGCGCGAGCTCGGCGAACGCGAACTCGCCCTCCGGAGCGAACTCCCACGCGAGGTCGAGGTCGATCTCGGCGGCGGCGGCCTCGGCGTCGCGCAGCAGCGCGTCGGGCTGCGGCTCGGCGAAGCGCAGCAGCACGTTGGCCGTCTTGACCTTGGCGCGCTTGCCCGACGCGAGCTCGACCTGGAGCGAGGCGTCGGTCTCGCTCATCACGCGGCCGGCGTGGAACTTGCCGCCATCCTCGTACAGGGCATGCATGGGGCGCCGATTGTCGCCTGAGGTCCTTGCCCGGCGGCCGCGAAGGACACCGCGCGGTGCGCACTATTGCTGGGAGCCGCGGCTAGTAGGTGCGGCCGCTGCGATACCGCCCCGACGTGCGCGGCGCCAGCACTGCGCTCCTGCCGATCGCGGCGAAGCTGCCGGCGGCGTGGGCGTGGCAGATCGCCAGGCCGAGCGCGTCCGCGGCGTCGGGGCCGGGCGGCGCCGGCAACGCGAGCAGGCGCATCACCATCTGTTGCACTTGTTCCTTGCGCGCCTGCCCGTGGCCGACGATCGCGCGCTTCATCTGCAGCGCGGTGTACTCGGCGACCTCGAGCTCGCCGGCGACCAGCGCCGACAGCGCCGCTCCGCGCGCCTGGCCGAGCAGCAGCGTCGCCTGCGGGTTGACGTTGACGAAGACGATCTCGACCGACGCGCACGTCGGCGCGTAGCGGGCCGCGATCTCGCGGACGCCGTCGAAGATGATCTTCAGGCGCCCCGGCAGGCCGGCGAGCGCGACCGCACCGGTGCGGATCGTTCCGCTCGCGACGTAGCCGAGGCGGCCGCGGTCGCAGTCGACGACGCCGAAGCCCGTCGTTCGGAGGCCAGGGTCGATGCCGAGCACGCGCATGCCGCCATTGGAACGCAATGCGGGCACGTCGCCGCGCGGGTCGTGCGCTCAGATGCCGAAATAGGCGCGCACCGAGTGGAAGAACACCGGTGCCGCGAAGCAGAGCGGGGCGAGCCTGTCCAGCAACCCGACCGCACCGGTCACGGACGAGTCCCCGGTCGAGGTGCGCACACCGGCGTCGCGCTTGAGCGCCTGCATCACGAACTGGCCGAGCATGGCCGCGGCGCCGGCGATCGCCGCCATCGCCATCGCTGCGAGCGGGTCGAACGGCGTCACCCAGTCGAGCAGGGCACCGACGATCGCCGCCGCGGCGACGCCGGCGCCGAACGTGGGCCACGAGAACGAACGGCTGATCGCGCGCGCGACCGGGCGCCGGCGCAGCCGCCGCGTCGCGAACTCTTCACCGAGCTGCGCGGCGACGACGACGACGACGAGAAAGAGGACGAGGAACGCGCCGCGTTCGCGGTAGCGCGGCAGGTCGAGGAGCAGCAGCGCCGGCGCGTGGCTGAGGCCGTAGACGGTGACCGTCACGCCCCACTGGATCTTCGCGGTGCGCTCGAGGAAGCGGAACGGATCGTTGGCGAGCGCGCTGATCACCGGGATCGCGAAGAAGACATAGACCGGGATGAAGACCGTGAACGCGTTGCTGAGGCGCATGCCGACGAGCACGTACTGCAGCGGCAGCACGACGAAGAACGCGAGCAGGAGGCTGCGGTGGTCGGCGCGTCGGGTGTGCGTGAGCGAGACGAGCTCGCGCAGCGTCAGGAAGGAGACGAAGCCGAACAGCAGCATCGAGCCGATCGGCCCCGACACCCACGCCACCCAGAACACGACCGCTGCGATCCAGAGCGCGCGCAGGTCGCGCGCGAAGCGCTCGCGCAGCGCCGTCTGCTCGGGCGTCAGCTCGCGCAGCGACCGCCAGACGCCGACGATGGAGACGATGCCGAGCAGCCCGAACAGGACGACGAAGAGCAGCCCGACCTGCTGGCTAACGGTGAGCGCGCGCAGCTCGCCCATCACGCGACCTCGCGCAGCGCCATCACGGCCGTGCGTGCGCGGTCGAGGAAAGCGCGCCGTTCTTCATCCGGCTGGAGCGCGATCGGCGGCCCGAAGACGACGGTGCACAGGATCGGCACCGGGACGACCTCGCCCTTGGGCATGACGCGCTGCACGTTGTCGATCCAGGCCGGCACCAGCGGCACGTCGGGGAATGCCTGCGCGAGCGCGTAGAGACCCGACTTGAAGGGCGCCGGGTCGGCGGCGTTGCCGCGCGTGCCTTCCGGGAAGATGACGAGCGAATCGCCGTGGCGCAGCGCCTCCATCAGCGGCTCGAGGGGGTCTTCGTCGGCCGCCGCGCCGTCGCTGCCGCGCTGGCGGGTGACGTAGACGGCGTTGAAGACCTCGCGCGTCAGCCAATGCTTGAAGGGCGTCTTCGTCCAGTAGTCGCGCGCCGCGATCGGCCGCGTCGCGGCGCGCAGGTCGTGCGGCAGCGCTGCCCAGATCAGCACCCAGTCGAAGTGGCTCTGGTGGTTGGCGAAGTAGATCCGCTGCTCGGCCTTCGGCGACGAGCCGTGCCAGTGTCCCTGGGCGCCGGTGATGACGCGAGCGATGAAGGCGAGCGCGAGACCGGCCGCTTCGGGAAGCGTCATCGGGCCGGTCGCGTTGCGCGCGCCTTCAGTGGCGGAAGTGGCGAACGCCCGTGAAGACCATGGCGATGCCGCGCTCGTCGGCGGCGGCGATCACCTGGTCGTCGCGCATCGATCCGCCCGGCTGGATCACGCACGCAGCGCCGGCGTCGATGACGACGTCGAGGCCGTCGCGGAACGGGAAGAACGCGTCGCTCGCGACCGCCGAGCCTGCGAGCGACAAGCCGGCGACCTCGGCCTTGATCGCGGCGATCCGCGCCGAGTCGAGCCGGCTCATCTGGCCGGCGCCGACGCCGAGCGTCGTGCCGGCCGCACAGAAGACGATCGCGTTGCTCTTGACGTAGCGCGCGACCTGCCATGCGAACAGGAGATCGCGCGTCTGCTCGGCCGTCGGTGCCTTCTTCGTCACGACCTTCAGGTCGGCCTCGCCGACGTCGCGGTTGTCGGCGGTCTGGATCAGCAGGCCCGAGCCGACGCGCTTCAGGTCGTGCGCGTTGCGACCCGCACCCGGGCCGGGCAGCGCGATCTCGAGGACGCGCGTGTTCGCCTTCGCGGCGAAGACGGCGAGCGCCTCGGCGCTGTACGAGGGTGCGATCAGCACCTCGACGAACTGCTTGGCGACGAGCTCGGCGGCGGTGCGGTCGACCGCGACGTTGAAGGCGATGATGCCGCCGAACGCCGACGTCGGATCGGTCCTGAACGCCTTCGCGTACGCGGCCGCCGCGTCTGCGGCGACGGCGACGCCGCACGGGTTGGCGTGCTTGACGATGACGCACGCCGGCTCGGCGAACGACTTGACGCACTCCCACGCTGCGTCGGCGTCGGCGATGTTGTTGTAGGAGAGCTCCTTGCCCTGCAGCTGCCTGGCGGTGACGAGCGATCCCGGCAGGGGCGCGAGATCGCGGTAGAACGCGGCGCGCTGGTGCGGGTTCTCGCCGTAGCGCAGGTCCTGCAGCTTGACGAAGCGGCCGTTCGCCTGCGCCGGAAATTCGTGGCGCTCCGGAACGCCTTCGCGCGGTCCCGCGAGCGACGACAGATAGTCGCTGATCGCACCGTCGTACTGCGCGATGCGGTCGAACGCCGCGACGGCGAGCGCGAAGCGCGTCGCTTCCGACACCTTGCCCTGCTCCTTCAGCTCGGCGACGACGCCGGCGTACTGCGCCGGGTCGGTGAGGACGGCGACGTCCTTCCAGTTCTTCGCCGCCGAGCGGACCATCGCGGGGCCGCCGATGTCGATGTTCTCGATCGCGTCGGCGAGCGTGCAGCCGGCCCGCGCGACCGTCGCCTCGAACGGGTAGAGGTTGACGACGAGCAGGTCGATCGTCGCGATGCCGTGCGCCTCGAGCGCTGCCATGTGAAGGGCGTCGTCGCGGCGGGCGAGGAGGCCGCCGTGGATCTTCGGATGCAGCGTCTTGACGCGGCCGTCGAGCATCTCCGGAAAGCCGGTGTGCGCGGCGACCTCGGTGACCGCGATGCCGGCGTCGGCGAGCAGCTTCGCCGTGCCGCCGGTCGAGAGCAGGCGGACGCCGAGCGCCGCGAGCTCGCGGGCGAGCTCGACGACTCCCGTCTTGTCCGAAACCGAGATCAGTGCGTGCATCGCGATCCTTGTGCGCGCTCGCGGCCGCACGAACTCACTTGATCAGCTTGTGCTCGAGGAGCTTGCGGCGCAGCGTGTTGCGGTTGATGCCGAGCCACTCCGCGGCGCGGCTCTGGTTGCCGCCGGCCTCCTTCATCACGACCTCGAACAGCGGCCGCTCGACGACGCGGATGATCATCTCGTGCATCGCCGTCGGTTCGACGCCGCGCAGGTCGCGGAAGTAGTTCTCGAGGCTCTCGCGAACGCACTCCTCGATGTGCTTCTTGTTGCTGTTGGGCATGCGCTCGCTCGCTCAATGAAGGGTGGCGGCGGCCGCGCCCGCGTCGCCGGCGGGCATCCGCGGCATGGCGTCGGCGAGGCGGTCGAACCAGGCGCCGACCGTGCGCGCCTGCTCGTCGCACGACTCGATCGTGTTCATCTCGGCGCGGAACTCGTCGCCCCCGGGCAGGCCGCGCAGCGTCCAGCCGATGTGCTTGCGGGCGCTGCGCACCCCCGCGAACTCGCCGTACAGGCGATAGTGGTCGTCGAGGTGCTCGAGCAGCCACTCCTTGACGTCGGCGACGCGCGGCGGCGGCGCCGTCTCGCCGGTCGCGAGCTCGTGCGCGATCTCGCCGAACAGCCATGGCCTGCCCTGCGCTGCGCGGCCGATCATGATCGCGTCGGCAGCGGTGGCGGCGAAGACGGCGCGCGCCTTCGCGGGCGAGTCGATGTCGCCGTTGGCGACGACGGGAATCGCGACGGCGCGCTTGACCGCGGCGATCGTCTCGTACTCGGCGTCGCCCTTGTAGCCCTGCTCGCGCGTGCGACCGTGCACCGCGACCATCGCGACGCCGGCGGCCTCGGCGGCGCGCGCGATGCGCACGGCGTTCTTCTCGCTGGCGCACCAGCCGGTGCGCATCTTCAGCGTCACCGGGACGTTGTGCGGCGCGCATTCGGCGACCACCGCCTCGACGATCGCGAGGGCGAGCGGCTCGTCCTTCATCAGCGCCGAGCCGGCCCACTGGTTGCACACCTTCTTGGCCGGGCAGCCCATGTTGATGTCGATGATCTGGGCGCCGCGGGCGACGTTGTAGGCGGCGGCCTCGGCCATCATCGCCGCGTCGGTGCCGGCGATCTGCACCGCGATCGGCGCCGGCTCGCCGTCGTGGTCGGCGCGCCGGCTCGTCTTCAGGGTCGCCCACAGATCCTTGCGCGACGTCACCATCTCGCTCACCGCGTAGCCGGCGCCGAGCCGCTTGCAGAGCTTCCTGAACGGCCGATCGGTGACCCCGGCCATCGGCGCGGCGAAGAGGCGGTTCGCCAGCGTGATGTGGCCGATGCGCATGGGCTCGTGGGGGTGCTGAAAAGCGGAGCGGCAGTATAGCGGCGCGCCACAGCGGTCCGACCGCTCCCAAACACCGAGTTCACCGCCTCGATAATCAGAACGATGGACGCGTGGATCGACTGGCTCATCACCACGATGTCGCTCCCGCAGGTCGGCCTTTCGACCGTCTTCTTCATCGCCTTCATCGCCTCGACGCTGGTGCCGCTCGGCTCCGAGCCGGCGGTGTTCGCGCTCGTCAAGCTCAACCCGGAGATGTTCTGGCCGGCGATCGGCGCAGCGACGGTCGGCGCGACGCTCGGCGGCGTCGTCACCTGGTGGATGGGCTACGGCGCCGAGCGCGCGTACGAGCACATGACGCACAAGGCCCCGAACGTGCGCGCGCTGCGCTGGCTCGAGCGCTTCGGGGCGAAGGCGTGCCTGCTGTCGTGGCTGCCGATCGTCGGCGATCCGCTGTGCGCAGTCGCCGGCTGGCTGAAGCTGCCGTTCTGGCCGTGCACGATCTACATGCTGATCGGCAAGTTCGCGCGCTACTTCTTGATGACCGCGGGCCTGCTCTTCTTCTTCCCGGGCCAGTTCACGCGCTGAAGGCGCACGCGAGCAGAGGACGCCGCAGCGTCCCTTCGTCGCGCGCTCCGCGAAGCCGGGATCAGGGAGCGCTCTTGCGCGCCTTCTTGGCCGCGCTCTTGCGCGCCGTCGTCGTCTTGGCTGCGGCCTTGCGCGCCGCCGGTCTAGCGCTGCGCGCGAGCTGCGCCGACAACTCCTCGATCCGCGCCTTCAGCGCCTCGACGTCCTTCGCCGACGGCACGCCGAGCTTCTGCATCGCCCTGGCGGTGCGCTCCTCGAAGATCGACTCGAGCCTGCCCCATTGCTTGCCGGCGTTCGCGCTGACGTCGTCGGCCATGCTGGTCATCCTGCTCGCGACTTCCTTGAAGTGCTCCTCGGCGGCCGCCTGCGTCTTCTTCTGCAGGGTTGCGCCTTCCTTGACCAGCGCTTCGAACACCTGCTTGCCGTCGGCCTGCGCCTTGGCGAACGCGCCCATGCCGGCGAGCCAGATCTGCTGCGCCGAGTCCTTGACCGAGCCCGCGAGCGCGCTGTCGAACAGCCCGGCGCCGGCTGCGCTCGTTCTCTCCGCCTTTTCCTTGAGCTTCTTGACCACTGCAGATCCTCCTGTCGCTGCGGGCTGCGCCATGCAGCCGCGTGTGCGACGACTCTAGGAAAAACTCCTGAGGAGGACACCCTAGGCGCGCGGCGACCCGCAGTCGCCGCGGCCCGGTTGCGCTACTGCGGCCTGGCGCCGTTGCGCGCCATCACGAGCGCCGGCTCGGCGCGGTACTGCTGAGGGAAGATCGCCTTCAGGTTCTCGATCTTCGGCAGGTCGTTGTAGACGATGTAGCCGGAAGTCGGATGCAGCGTCAGGTAGTCCTGGTGGTACGCCTCGGCCGGGTAGAAGGCGACGAGCGGAACGACCTGCGTCACGATCTTCTTCGGGAACGACTTCGCCGCGTCGAGCTGCGCGACGTACTTCTCGACGGTCTCCTTCTGCGCCGCGTCGGCGTAGAACACCGCCGAGCGGTACTGCGTGCCGCTGTCGGGTCCCTGGCGGTTCAGCTGCGTCGGATCGTGGACGACCGAGAAGAAGATCTGCAGCAGCGTGCCGTAGCTGACCTTCTTCGGATCGAAGGTGACCTTCACCGACTCCGCATGGCCGGTGAGGCCGCTGCCGACGAGCTCGTACATCGCCGTCTTCTCGGTGCCGCCGGAGTACCCGGAGACGGCCTGCGAGACCCCGTGGACGCGCTGGAAGACGCCCTGGACCCCCCAGAAGCAGCCGCCGGCGAAGACCGCCGTCTGCATGCCGGAGGCACCGGTCGTCGCGTCGACCGCGGGCGCTGCGATCTTCACCGCCGCTTCGGCGGCAGAGGCGGCGAGCGGAACGGCGGCGACGAGCGCAGCGGCGATCGCCGCCGCAAGGCCGGCACGGCGCGCCGGCGAGAACGGATGAAGGCTTCGGGTCATGGTCGTGGGCTCCGTCGAATGCCGCTTGGTCTGGGCCGGCTCGGGATCATTACAGAGCGCCGCTGCGCCCGTAGCCGCCGGCCGTCAAGCCCTGCGCGCGGGCGTGGCGAGCGGCGCGTTGCCGAGCCACGCGCCGTCTTCGACCAGCGCCTGCTGCAACGACTCGACCGCGACGGCACGCAGCGCCTGCGAGCGCCGGCGCGCGAGCGCGGCGAGCGTTCCTGCCGCCTGGCCCATGACGAAGCACGCTCCGGAGACGCGCGCCGCCGACTGGCCGTCGTGCGTCATCGACGCGCAGCGACCGGCGACGAGCACGTTGCGCGGCGCCCGCGCACCGCCGACGTCGGCCGGCAGCAGCATGCCGAGCGGCAGCTGGTTGAAGCCGCGCGATCCCGCCGCCGGCCAGCGCCATTGCACGCTGCCCGCGACGTGCAGCTCGAGCGGCCAGCCGTTGACGCCGATCGTATCGGCGAAGTCGGCGCACGCGACGACCTCGTCGCCGCTCAGCATGTGCTCGCCGACGAGGCGGCGGGTCTCGCGGATGCCGACCTGCGGCGCGATCTCGAGCAGGTACGCCGCCTCGAAGCCGGGCACCCGGGCGCGCAGGAAGCGCAGGTAGTCGATCGCCTGGCGGCGACCCTCGATCTCGCCGCGCGACAGCGACACGGCATCGGTGCCGTCGACCGCCGAGCCGTCGGCGTTCTTCAGCTGGGTGACGTTGACGCGCCATTCGCCGGCGTGGCGCTGCGGCCGGACGATCGCGCCGCGGCGCGGAAAGCGGAACTCGCCGGCCGCCTCGGCGGCGTCCATCCGCGCCGGGATCGTCCGCCACGCGTCGCCGGCGCGCGCGTCGTCGACGCCGCCGACGCGAAACATCAGCGTCGGATAGAGCATCTCGGCGCCGTGCGCCATCGTCGCGCCGGCGAGACTGGCGAGGTCGCCGTCGCCCGAGCAGTCGACGAAGGCCGCGGCGCGGACGGCGCACCGGCCGGACCGCGTCTCGACGAGGAGCGCGTCGACGTCGCCGCGCTCGTCGCGGACGACCCCGACCGCGGTCGCATGGAACAGCACCTCGGCGCCGGCGCCGAGCAGCAGCTCGTCGGCGGCGCACTTGAACGCCGCCGTGTCGTACGCCTGCGCGAAGATCCGGCCGAAGACGAGGTGCGGATCGCTGAGGCCGTCGAGCGCCCGGATGCGTTCGAGCAGCTCGTCGGCGACGCCGTGCACGACCTGGACGTGGTCGCCGTGGACGTTGGCGTGCAGGCCGCAGAAGTTGGTCACGCCGGCAGCGGTGCCCATGCCGCCGAGGAAGCCGTAGCGCTCGACGAGCAGCGTCTTCGCGCCGCGGCGCGCCGCCGCCGTCGCCGCCGCCAGGCCGGCGGGCCCGCCGCCGAGCACGACCACGTCGAACTCGCCGAAGACCGGGGTCGACCGCGCCGGCTCGGCGATCGCGGCCATCAGTCGAGCGTGATGTTGTTCTTCTGGATGATCGGCCGCCAGCGCTCGATGTCGGCGGCGAGCACGGCGCGCGCTTCGGCCGGCGTGTCGGCGACGACGTCCATGTACTGCAGCCGCAGCTTGTCGCGCACCTCGGGGTCGGCAAGGATCTGCACCAGCTCGCCGTGCAGGCGGCGCACGATCGCATCCGGCGTCTTCGCCGGCACGACGAAGCCCATCCAGGCGTCGGCCTGGATGTCCTTGAGCCCCGCTTCGGCGAGCGTCGGCAGCTCGGGCAGCGACGGCGAGCGCTTGCCGGTCGCGACCGCGAGCGCCTTCACCTTGCCGGCCTTGACCTGCGGCATGACCGCCGCCGCAGGAAGCACCGCGACGTCGGCGTTGCCGGCGAGGAGCGCGGTGACCGCCGGCCCCGAGCCTGCGTACGGCACGTGGACGATGCTCGTGCCGCTCTTGGCCGCGAGCGACTCCATCGCCAGGTGCGAGATCGTCCCCGCGCCCATCGACGCGTAGTTGTACTTGCCCGGGTTCTTCTTCATCAGCGCGACGAGCTCGTCGGTGCTGGCGACGCCGAGCGTGCTCGGCACGACGAGGACGCTCGCCTGCGTCGCCGCGATGCTGACGAGCTCGAGGTCCTTCGCCGGGTCGTACGGCATCTTCTTGAAGAGCAGGGCGTTGACGCCGAGCGGCCCGGCGATGCTGACGCCGATCGTCTGACCGTCGGGTGCGGCCTTGGCGATCGCGTCGGTGCCGAGGTTGCCTGCTGCTCCGGGCTTGTTGTCGACGATCACCGGCTGGCCCGTGCGCTTGGCGAGGCGCTCGCCGATGATGCGCGCAATGATGTCGGGGGTCGATCCGGGTCCGTAGGGAACGACGACGTGGACCGGGCCCTTGGGCCAGTCGGCTGCGGGCGCGGACTGCGCTGCGGCGGCCCCGGCGCTGGCGAGGGCGACGACGAGCGCAGCGCGCGCGCCGCTGTGCAAAGCATTGCCTGGCATCTTCTCTGTCCTGATTGGAGGGTTAGGATTCTGGCCGCATTCAGCCCGCCCCCCGCCCGCATGACCGCACAGCCTTCCGCCGCCGGCAACGGCGACCATGACCTTCGCCACGTCGCGCCGCGCGACAAGGCGGAGATCCTCGCCCAGGCACTGCCGTACATCCGGCGCTTCCACGGCAAGACGATCGTCATCAAGTACGGCGGCAACGCGATGACCGACCCCGGCCTGCAGCAGGACTTCGCCGAGGACGTCGTGCTGCTGAAGCTGGTCGGCATGAATCCCGTCGTCGTTCACGGCGGTGGCCCGCAGATCGAGGAGGCGCTCGCCAAGATCGGCAAGAAGGGCACCTTCATCCAGGGCATGCGCGTCACCGACGAGGAAACGATGGAGGTCGTCGAGTGGGTCCTCGCCGGCCAGGTCCAGCAGGACATCGTCGGCCTGATCAACGTCGCCGGCGGCAAGGCGGTCGGCCTCACCGGCCGCGACGGCGGCCTGATCCGCGCCAAGAAGCTGCGCATGGTCGACCTCAACGATCCGAGCAAGGAGCACGACGTCGGCCAGGTCGGCGAGATCGAGTCGATCGACCCGAGCGTCGTGCGCGCGCTCCAGGACGACCAGTTCATCCCGGTCGTCTCGCCGCTCGGCTTTGGCGTCGACAACGAGAACTACAACATCAACGCCGACGTCGTCGCCGGCAAGCTCGCCGAGGTGCTGAAGGCCGAGAAGCTCATGATGCTGACCAACACGCCGGGCGTCCTCGACAAGTCCGGCAGGCTTCTCACGAACCTCTCGGCGCGCGAGATCGACGAGCTCTTCGCCGACGGCACGATCTCGGGCGGCATGCTGCCGAAGATCCAGTCGGCGCTCGACGCGGCGAAGAACGGCGTCAACACGGTCCACATCATCGACGGCCGGGTGCCGCACGCGATGCTGCTCGAGGTGCTGACGGAACAGGCCTACGGGACGATGATCCGTTCGCGCTAGGAGCGGCGGTCGGGGCGCGGCGGCGGCAGTTCGGTCGCTTGGATCGCCGCAGGATCGTTGGCCATCGACAAGATCGAGCCCATCAGCATTTCAGTCGATCTTGACGCCGATCGCTTTCACGATCGGCGACCAGAGCGCAACGTCGCCC
>Ga0068858_100006768_pt1 | contig 11150 bp, 10 predicted proteins | sample KBSSwiS12_FD_66589 | JGI IMG/M metagenome (GOLD analysis project Ga0068858, IMG submission 66589) | Switchgrass rhizosphere microbial communities from Kellogg Biological Station, Michigan, USA - KBS Switchgrass S1-2 | ecosystem: Host-associated > Plants > Roots > Rhizosphere > Soil ... | reverse complement strand
ACAGGACCTGGATACCGCGGTTGCCAACCGCCCGGTGGTGCTCAAACGGGGCGATGGCCACGCGTTGGTCGCCAACAGTCTGGCCCTGCAACGGGCCGGAATCGATCGAAACACACCCGATCCGCCCGGAGGGACCATTGCACGGGATGCGGCGGGCGATCCGACGGGGATGCTCATCGACAACGCCATGGATCGGGTCGAGCGGTTGGTGCCAGCACCCACGGAGGCGGAGTCGGATCGGGCGCTGGAGGTTGGGGCGCGACGCTCGGTACGGCTGGGCTGGACACAACTGCAGATTGCCGGCAACACCTTCCACGAAGTTGACCGGTTGTGCCGGCTGTATGCCCGCGGCAGGATTCAACTGCGCCTATATGACGCCATCTACGGGCCGAGCGCCGATGCCAACCGGCTGCTGGCGGAAGGGCCTGACCCGCAACATTGCGGCGGCAAACTCGCCTTGCGCGGCATCAAGCTGTACATCGACGGGGCACTGGGTTCCCGGGGCGCCGCCCTGCTCGAACCCTACAGCGACTCTTCGGGGTCCCGTGGATTACTGGTGAATCAGCCGCAGCTCCTGTTGCCGTTGTTGACCGCGGCCCTGCGCAAAGGTGTCCAGGTGGAGACGCATTCGATCGGCGACCGGGGCAACCGGATCATGCTGGATCTGTACGAGCAGGCCTTTGCAGCCGTTCCCGCCAGCGAGCGCGCGGTGGCCGAGCCGCGCTGGCGCCTGGAGCACGCTCAGATACTGAGCCCGGTTGACATTCCCCGCTTTGCCAAACTGGGTGTCATCGCCTCGATGCAACCTTCCCATGCCATCAGTGACTTGTTTTTCGCGCCCGCCCGGTTGGGAGTTGCGCGGCTGAGTGGCGCCTATGCCTGGAAGGCACTCCTGGACACGGGCGCTGTCGTTGCGGGAGGCAGCGATGCGCCTGTTGAGAAGGGTGATCCGCTGGTTGAGTTTTATGCGGCGGTGAGCCGCCGGTCGTTACAGGGATTTGCCGATGAGAACTGGCATCGGGAGCTGCGGGTGTCGCGGCCCGAGGCGTTAAAAATGTTTTCTCTGGCACCGGCTTACGCGGCATTTCAAGAAAAGGATCGAGGCAGCGTGGAGGTCGGGAAGCTGGCCGACTTCACCGTGTTGTCGGCTGACATCATGACTGTCCCGGAGCCGCAGATCCTGTCCAGTCATGTCGTGATGACCATCATCGGCGGTGAGGTTGTGTATGCGGCCCCGGACGCCCCGGCTGTCGAGTGAGTGTCAGCCGGGATTGCGGTGACTCGTCGTTACTTTTCGCCGGGCGACGTTTCGCCGGGCGAGGTTTCGCTGGCCGCCTTCAGGTTGGCGAGTCCTTTCTCGAAGTCATCGCCAATCAGTTTGTCCATGTTGAAAAACAGGCCCATCACCTTGGAGAGATAGGGCGAGGGTCCGTCCATCGACCACACCACCTCGGTATCGTTACCGGCCGGTTGAAAGTTGAACGTCGCGCGGTTGTGGCCCTCGATGGGTTTGAGAAAATCGAGCTTGATGATGACGTGGCCCGGCTCGGTGGCGTCGATGATCTCCATGCGGCCCTGCCCTACCTTGCCGTTGCCCTGCCACTCGTAGACGGCACCGTTGCCTGACGGGGGACCGGCGAAGCTGCGCTTCATGGCCGGATCCAGCTTTTCCCAGGGCGACCAGACACCCCATTGGTGGAAGTCATTGACATAGTGGAAAATCTTCTCCGCCGGGGCACTGACCCGAATGCCGCGCTCGACGCGGAAATTGTCGGGGCGCGTCGCCGCGGCAATGAGGATACCGGCGACGATGACGACCAGCGCGATGGCAATGTACTTGAACATGGGAACCTTCCTGTTTCGAGCTCGTATCGTGTCTGAAGGACGTTTGAGCTCGGCCGGGTCCGACTTTGTGCGGGTAATTTTTTGAGCCGTTGCCGGTAGAATGTCTCATCTGCTGTTTTTGGGCGATAGACATGATTCCGGCACGAGAAGCTTTGCAACGACTGCGTGAAGGTAACCTGCGTTATGCGGATGAGAACCGAAGCTCCGAGTCGGTGATCAGCCCACGGCGGCGCGCGGAGCTCAGCGACGGCCAGGAGCCTTTTGCCACGATTCTCGGGTGCTCGGACTCGCGCGTGCCCGTGGAGATTATTTTCGACCAGGGACTGGGGGACCTGTTTGTGATCCGGGTGGCCGGCAATATCGTGGCCCCGTCACAGGTGGGCAGCGTGGAGTTCGCTGCCGAGCGCTTTAAAACCCGGCTGGTTGTCGTGCTGGGGCATTCCAAATGCGGGGCGATCACGGCGACGCTGGAACAGCTCACGGGCCCGGCTGAGCGGGCGTCGCGCAACGTGCACTCCATTGTCAACCGCGTGCGGCCGGCGGTTGAGGGGCTGCTGGACACGGGGCTACGTCACGATTACGACGCGCTCGTACATCATGCTGTGCGCGCGAATGTGCGGGCATCTACCAATCAGTTGCGGCATGGGTCGTCTGTGATTGAGCAGATGATCCAGACGGAAGGGTTGGTGGTGGTGGGGGCGGAGTATTCGTTGGAAACGGGGATGGTGGACTTTTTTGACGGGGTACCCGAGTAGACACCTCCGGCGCCCGGGCTTTTGGCCTGAAGGCGCCGGCTCCCTGGCGTTCAGCAAGATTCGGAATGCTGCGGGGCTGGCCGCGGTTTCAAAATGGCACTCACGGTTCGTTCCACAGGAGTGCCTTCATGAGCTTCCAGGTTTCGGGTTTGTCCTGCGCACCCTTCGCGCCGCTTTTTGGCCTGTCCGACGCTGAATTGGCGCAGCGGGACATTGTTCGGCAGACCGCCGACACCTCTCCAGGGTTTCCCTGCCGCGTCAGCCTGGTTGATGCCGCCCCTGGGGAAACTCTTTTGCTTTTGAACTTCGAGCATCTGGCCGTGGCGAGCCCCTATCGGTCGCGACACGCCATTTATGTTCGCGAGTACGCGCAGGAGGCTCGGATTCCCGTTGGGGCGGTTCCTGAGGTGCTGCGGCGGCGATTGTTGTCTGTGCGGGCGTTTGATGGGCGGGGGATGATGGTGGACGCTGACGTCGTCGACGGGGTTTCCGTCGCTTCGGTGTTTGAGCGGATGTTGGGGAGCTCGCGGGTGGCGTACTTGCATGTGCATAACGCGAAGCCGGGGTGTTTTGCCGCGCGGGTGGATAGGGCTCGATAGTTGGTAACCGCGCCTGCGTAGCATCCTGCGCGAGCTTCGCGTGCCGAATGGATCGGGCGTGAGGATTGTGGCGCCGTGCGGGGCCGGATGGATGACACGCGGACGCTTCGCGCGGTGTTTGGGCTTTGCGCCCGGCGCGGGCGTATGAGCGGCACGCGGCCGGCGGGCTGCGCGCCCGAATGGACCGGCGATCCGGCCAGACGTGACGCCTACGGGGCTCGGTAAGCGTCCTCGCCGTTCCAATGTATTACCCCTTGGCACGGCTCAAACAAACGCGGGACGTCCAGCACAAAGCCCATCGTTCTGATCAGAGCAAAAGCACGAACGTCGGCTTTGGGGAACATCTCCTGCATTCTTATGGCTGCAGCCGCCAGTGTTCGTCCTTTTGTGATGACATCGTCAACCAGCAGTATGTTTTCTGCCGTCTTCGCTGTCGGCCTGACCGCGAAGGATTGGTAGTGTTGCTGCACCGTCGGGCGTTCCCACATCCACGCCGACGATGATCTTTCCACTGAGCTGACTCTTCGCAGCCCCGCCCACACTTCTTCCGCGAGGCCCGCTTCTTTCAGCGCATAGGCCAGCCGCCTGGCACACCACATGGTTGCGCTTCGAGAGGCGCGGTACTCCGGGACGGGAACGAGCACGGTGGGTTTGGTGAAGAACTCACGGAAGGCAGCCGTACCATGAGTTACTTCCTGGTGAACCGTGGCCGCGTAGGACTTCAGCCACTCGCTGCTGCCGCTTTTCACCCTGGCGCAGAGCTGGCGGGAGCGTTGGGACACTTCTGACTCCCCTTTGGGCGAGTAGACGTAACAGGCTGCGTAGGGGAGCAGGTAGTCGGCCGGCAGGCCGGCCGTGTTGGTGGTGGCGCGGCTGTCCTGGATTTGGGTAGCGGCGTTAGAGTGTTTGGTCATTGTCGTGTGACCTCGTGATGGGTGGTGTTGCGGTCTTCGCGGCCGAATGCGGTTGCGATGCGAGGCTTCGAGCGGTATTGGTCGAGTCGGCTGCATCCGCGGCCGCATGCGGCAGTTGTGCCGCGGACTGAGCGAGCGCCGCAGTGACGTTTGGCCGTCGCGCGGCGGATTGATCGAGCGCGGCCTGTGGCTGTCGTGCGGCATCGCGGCTGTAAGAGGCGTTGGAAGCATCCGCTGATGCGGCCGGTTGTTGCGCGCGCATTCTTAGCCAGTTCTCGCGGGCCTCTCTGCGGACGTCTTCCAGGCTTTTGGGCGTGGAGCCCTGCGGTTGCTGTGGCGCTGGGGCCTGTTGGGGAAATGCCTGTTGATGGGGACTCGCCGCCTGTTGGGGAACTGCCGGCTGATGAGGCGCCGCCGCCTGTTGGGGGAGTGTCGGCTGCTGGGACGCCGCTGCCTGTTGGGGGACTGGCGCCTGTTGGGGGACTGGCGCCTGTTGGGGGACTGGCGCCTGCTGGGGGACTGGCGCCTGCTGGGGTGCCGCTGCCTGTTGGGGGCTCGCTGCCTGTTGGGGGCTCGCGGCCTGCTGAGGAGCTGGCGCATGCTGGATGGCCGCCGCTTTCTCTGGAGCCGCCGCCGCTTGGGCTTGCCGCTCCTGGCGTGCCTGCACCCTGGCGTTGTAGTCCGCGCGGATACTCTCGGCGACTTCACTATGTTTCCCCGCGCGCTCAATCTTGTACGCGGCAAAGGGAATGTGCGGCCTCGGCTCCCGGTCGATCCCCTGCTCTGCCAGCGATCGGTGGTCCACTCGCGCCTCTATGTTGGCTTCCGCGAGTGCTTCGTTCGTGATGGTGGCCCATCGCTCACGGATGGCAGTGAACTCCTGGGAGCTGCTCGGCAACCCCAATTTCGTCCGCTCGTGAATTGACAGCTCGAGGGCCGCTTTGGCGCCGAGGCCTGCGGGTGACACTTCCCTTGTCGTCATCAGGAGATGCGCATGGTGATTGCGCGGATCGCCTGATGGGCGCGGCTCGTGGACAGCGAGATCCACTGCTACCTTGTAATGGTCTGAAACTTCCTGGGAAAACGCGCGAGCTAGCGCGACCCGCCGCTCTGCTGGGAGCTCATGCGGAAGGTTGACCTGGATTTCTCGCGCGACGCGGGCATTTTTACGACTCTCGGCGCTCTCAACGGAATTCCACAGACTGGCTCGATTGCGAGCCCAGTCCATGTTCTCCTTCGCCAGCTCGCTCGGCAGCACGATCTCGCTATGAATGACATCCTTTCGCCGTGAATGGTTGTGCACCTCGTTGGTTCGGTCGTCCCGGATTCTCTCGCCAGCTCTGTAGGCAGCGGCGCCCACGGAGCTGCGCCCCTCCCCACGCAAGATCGGTTCGATCTGCAATCGGTAAATTGCCATGGTGGTATCACCTGTGGAGTGGGTCGGTGGTTAGCGCGGACGCGCCAACCGGACACGACGCCAGGCAGGTGACGACGCTGTTTTCAGGTAACCCGCCAGATCAGGGAGCTGCTCCAGTTCCGACGGCATCACCGCAGCTTCTGTCACATGCTGAGTGGTGATGTTTGTTGAACGACGAGCGCTCTCGAGAACAAAGGCTTCCCTGTCCCTACCCCGCGTGGTCTGACGACGTATGATTTCCCGATCGCCGATCAATCGTGAGGCAAAGTGTGAAGTTCCACCGTTGTCGCTGCCTGAACAGCGCAGTATCAGAGAGTTCCCGCAGTTTTCGATGATCGTCTGGGCATCAGCGCCATAGGTGCTGTTCACTTGCGCAACCGATTGGAAGCCCAAAACGCAGCGCCCGCCAAATTTCCGCAGTCGAGCCAAGGCATCCTTCAGGCCATCGATTGCACCGAGTGCGTCGAGCTCGTCAATAACGAACCACAGATGCCGGTCTTCCTCCGGGCGATTCATTGCTTCGAAAATCGCCAGCCGCATCCAGGTTGCGATGATTGAGCGCAATGCGGCGATCTGATTCGCGTGATAGGGAATAAAGAGTGAGCCAACGCCCGCGCGGACCCAGTCGCGCACCGAGAATTGCGACGCTCGTTGATCCTGTACGTAAGCGAGCGCGGCGACCGCCGATCCGGTGACGGAACGGATTGAGCCGAACATGCGTGCGTTGTCAGCGTCCAGAAACGGCTGCGCTGGAGTGCCCGCAACCACCTTGCGAAGCTCCGTGGTAGGCGCGATGGCCAACAGACGCCAGAGCTCACCGACGTCACCCTTCCCTTTCTGATGACAACTTTGAGCTACGGCAGAAAGAAATGTTCGGGCATAACCGCGCCATTCCTGACTCGATGTATCTTCAGTTGCGGGAATCAACCCACTGGCAAGCTGCTCGATGTCATAGGGCGTATGAATCTCAGCAAAGGGGTTCCATTTGACGGATCGAGGCTCGAAGGGATTGAGAATGACGTCGCCACGTTGGCGATCGTGGAAACGGGACAGGTAACCGCCATCAGGGTCGGCGAAGACCGCACGATCACCCCGGTCCAGCGCGCCGGTAAGTAATTCGCTGATTGCGGTACTTTTTCCGGTGCCCGTAGTACCGATCAGTTTGAAATGCTTGGTTTCATCGGCTGTATTGAGGGACACCCCTGCCAGATGCAGGCTTTGATTGTTGTCCCAGAATTTCAGGTCTCGTATCGCGCGTCGGGCACGCCAGCCGGACACGACCAGGCTTCCACGTTTGTACCATTCCATGGCATCAATATCCTCTTACGACCAGGTAATCTGATTGCTCTCCGTATGTAGGGGCCTTGCGGTCGACACGGACGCAAAGGCGTCCGCCACTGCCGCAACGTCGCAAATCGATCCGGCCACCCTGTTCTTCGAGACTGGCGATCTTGATCGCCAACTCGTCGTGTTTGGCTCTCAACGCGGCAATTTCGCTACGCGATGGTATGAGCCAACAGGCCAGGAGCAATGGGATGGCTGAGCAGAGCGCCGTCAGCGAGAGACTCCATACCAGAGCCCGGACGTTCGCAGCACGCTGAACTTCGCGCAGAGCCGCCGACGCGCGGTTGCTGTCGACTGCCAAAGACTGAAATTCCTCGACGACGACGCTGCGGACTTCGTCGCGCACAATCGTGGCCAGTTGCCTGGCTGTGTCTTTGAGCTTGCGCAGGGTGGAGTCGGCAGACTTCTGATGGGTTTGGGCGGCTTCCATCAGAAGGCCTAGTTTCATTGTGGTGTCGTCCATGACAGTGGCCGGTTATTCGTATTCAGCGCCGTCGGGGGTCATGACGGGGCCGTAGTCGATGGTTGCGCGGCCGGCGGTCGCGCGCCGTGTTGCCGTTGCCGCGCCCGAAGTCGTAGTCGCGCCGGGTGCGCGGGCGGACTCTGTTGCATCGGCACGGCTCCCGTCGGCTGCAGCAGTGCTGACGGCTGGCGCCGCAGCGTTAGCCGTGAAGGAATCCCGGGCAGCGGTGGTTGAGGCCCGCGGCGTGGCGACATCAGCCGCATGGTCCGTCCGCCAGCGTTGCCAGTTCGATCTGGCTTCGTCGCGCGTTCGACCACTGTCGGGAGGGTTGGGGACCGTTAGTGCCACCTGCTGCCAGTTGGGCACTGAAGCAAACTTGAGATAGCCGGCCAAGTCCGGCAGTTGCTCGATCTGCGAGTCCATGACGGCGGGCTCAATTCCGACGTGTTCCGACAGTGTGATTGACGACAGAAGTTCGCCGGGCCGGCGACTTCGAGACTTGTTGATGCGAAGGACTTCGCGCTGACCGATGAGCCGCGAGGCGAAGTTTGCCGTGCCTCCGTGGTCACTGCCGGAGCACCGGAGGATCAGAGTATTGCCACAGTTCTCCGTGATTGTTTGCGCGTCGGCCGAGCCGTAAGTACCCGATACCTGCGCAATTGACTGAAATCCGAGGATGCCGCGGCCACCAAACTTCCGCAGTCGTGCCAAGGCATCCTTCAGTCCGTCGATCTGCCCCAATGCATCCAGCTCATCAACCACAAACCACAGGCGTTGATCGCCTTCCGGCTGGTTCATGGCTTCGAAGATAGCGAGCCGCATCCAGGCTGAGATCGTTGAGCGTAGTGACGCGATCTGACCCGCCTTGTACGGGATGAACAGCACTCCGCTTTCGTTGTCCTCGCGCCTCACCCATTGCCTGATGGACAGCGGCTCCGCAGTCTGTTGAGCGATGTAGTCGAGAGATCCGACGGCAGAGCTGGTGACGGATCGAATCGAGTCGAACATTCTGCCGTTGTGCTCTTCTAGAAAGGGTTGCGCTGGGGTACCTGCCAGGAGACCCCGGAGCTCCTTGGCGTCGGCAACGACCAACAGGCGATAGAGCTCGCGCATGTCAGTGATGCCAGCTTCATGTGCCTGCCGGGTGACGGAACTGAAGAAAGTGCGTGCGTAATTGATCCAGCTTCGGTCAGGGCCGCCTTGATCCGGCAGCAGCGACCGGGCGAGTTGATCGATGTCGTAAGGGCTGTGGATTTCTCCGAACAAGTCCCATTTGCGGGACTCGGGCTCGAAGGGATTCAAAACGAGGTCGCCGCGCGCAGGGTCTCGAAATCGGTTTAGATAACCGCCGTCAGGGTCGGCGATGATGGCCCGATCGCCGCGGTTGAGCGCGCCCGCCAGCAGCTCGCGGATCGCGGTGCTTTTACCGGTGCCGGTGGTGCCGATGATTTTGAAATGCTTGGTTTCATCCAGCGGTGCGACTTGCAAGCCTGCCAAAGTGATTGCGCTTGCGTTGGATCGGGCTGCGCCGGCAGTTGCTGGGCGCAACGATTCGGCGAGGGTAGATGCTTCGCCGGCAAATGCTGAGCGCGTCGCTCCGGCATGGGCAGCGGCTCCATTGGCCGATGACGTGTGGGCTGGTGCTGCGCGGGTGGCCGCTGTTTTGACAACAGTGCCCCGCTGATGCACGTTCGTTGGCTGAGCCGGACGCGCCAATACACGTCCAGCGGCATATCCAATTCCGATACTAATACCAACACCTGCCGCAAGCTCCAGGAAACTGCCTCGTTCGATGCCGAGGCCATGGATCAGTGGCATCGTAATAGCCGTGGCGATGCCCGCGCCGATCGTGACAGGTACTGCCACAGCCGCGGATGCGAGGGCTTTCCCATAATCGGCGGTTCGACGGAACAGTGTCACGGCCATGGGAATCGCCACGGTGGCGTAACCCATGACGAGGCCTGAGAGTCCGTGCGTCAGTGAGCTCATAGGTGAGCTCCACTCGCGAGCCGACGTTCGGGGTCATACCAGATCTCGCGGATGAAGCGCTCGTGATGCTCGATGCCACATTGAATGACCACATCGACGAGCAGATACAATAAATTCTTGATGTCTGCCCTGGCCAGCTCTCGCCCGCCGGCACTTTGTTTGACCAGCAGCACCAACTGCTCGAATGCCAATTGCGCACTGGCGGCGTGTATGCTGGTTATCGAGCCTGGATGCCCGGAGTTCACATTTCGCAGATAGTCGAACGCCTCCTCCGCGCGCAGCTCTGCGAGGAGGATACGATCCGGCTTCATTCGCAGGCACGACTCCAGCAGTTGTTTTGGAGTTACTCGCGCCAGACCCTGACCATCCTTACTGTAGAAAAGCCGCACGTGATTGACGTGTCTGTCGAGAACCAGCTCCTGCGCGTCTTCAATGGTTATCAGACGTTCTTCCGGGGGAATCTCGCGGATGAGCGCCTTGGTCCAAGTGGTTTTTCCTGAACCGGTGGCACCGGAGACGAGGATGTTCTTGCGGCTGACGACGGCCAGACGCATGAAAGACTCATACTCTTTGGCGTTCAGGAGCTTGATCAGCTCGCTTTCTGTTGCATCCAGAGAATCAGATGCGCGGCGAGTCATCCGGAAGATGCCTCGCTTGCACAGATCAGCAATTGACCACACTTCCTCGGAGGGCCGGCGAATTGTGATAGCGGCGCATCCCTGCGTGGTGGCCGGCGGCAAGACGATCTGAATTCGCTCGCCGCCCGGAAGCGAGGCGGACAAAAGTGGCGAAGATTCGTCTATGCGTTGACGGGTGGAGTTTGCGACCAACTTGGCTAGTCGGCGGCACCAGTCGAATGTCGCGAAAGGCAGCGACTCCCGGCGCCAGCCTGAGCCGGTTTCGATGAACGCTTCCTGCGGACGGTTAACGCAGACTTCAGTAACGTCAGGGTTGGAAAGCAGCGGTTCCAACGCGCGGAGAGTCAATCGCAAGGCCGATACGTCGCTGGTTCCGGGCGATTGAATTACGGCGTGCGGCTCCGGTGAGCGCGAAACGGCCGCGACCGGTACCGCGCAGGGAATCGGCGGCGGAGGCCCTGCAGATGCTGTGGACCCTGCTGCAGATGGCGCAGCGGTGCCAACATGGGAACGCTCCTGCGGGGCCGCGCACAGCGTTGGAGGTTCTCGTTGGGGTGACATGTTCGCCTCAATGCCCCGCAGAGATCGTTCGCAGCTCATACACAGACCTGAAGTCCACATCCCGAGCGACAAAAACCTGGATGCGATCGCCATTGCGCTTGGTCACGGTTGGCCGAATATTCACCGTGCTCTTCAGAACGTCGGTGACCACGCTTTCCGAGGGCGATGGGTTGTAAATGACCGCCCCGCCCCCGCGACCAGCCGATTCCACAGCCGCCTGAACGGCCCCGTCCAGCGTTGAGACCAGAATGGCCGCGCCAAACCGGTCCCAGAAGTGACGATTTACCTGGCCGGGCAGCCCCGAGCGTCCCAGTTCATCTGTACCCGGTGAATCGAGCGGCACAACGATGCCCGTCGGCGTCCGGGCCTCTGTCCACAACACAAACACCCGCGCACTTCCCTGCTGCACTTGCCCCTGGGTCTCCCCGATCAGTTTTGTGCCCCGTTCGAGCAGTACTACGGTGCCATCCGAACTGAAGGTGTCCGTCGCGGTGATGCAGGTCGTCATCCCCGGTAGAGTCGAGTTGATGGCCGTTTCCAGCGTGCAATCGATGAACGCACCCTTAGCCAGCAGAAATCGTTGAGTCGGCAGCACCTTTGCCCGAGCCGATGCGATGGCAGTGGG
>Ga0068858_100006765_pt1 | contig 11155 bp, 8 predicted proteins | sample KBSSwiS12_FD_66589 | JGI IMG/M metagenome (GOLD analysis project Ga0068858, IMG submission 66589) | Switchgrass rhizosphere microbial communities from Kellogg Biological Station, Michigan, USA - KBS Switchgrass S1-2 | ecosystem: Host-associated > Plants > Roots > Rhizosphere > Soil ... | reverse complement strand
TCGACTCCGCCGAGGCGACCAAGAAGTACGGCGTGGCGGTCAAGTGCGCCACGATCACGCCCGACGAGGCGCGCGTCGAGGAGTTCGGCCTCAAGAAGATGTGGAAGAGCCCGAACGGCACGATCCGCAACATCCTGGGCGGCGTCATCTTCCGTGAGCCGATCGTGATCTCCAACATCCCGCGCCTGGTGCCCGGTTGGACGAAGCCGATCGTCATCGGCCGTCACGCCCATGGCGACCAGTACCGCGCCACCGACTTCAAGGTCCCCGGCGCCGGCACCGTCACGATGACCTACACGCCGAAGGACGGCAGCGAGCCGATGGAGTTCACCATGGCCGAGTACCCCGAGGGCGGGGGCGTCGCCATGGGCATGTACAACTTCAACGACTCGATCCGCGACTTCGCGCGCGCATCGATGCGGTACGCGCTCGACCGCGAGTACCCGCTGTACATGTCGACGAAGAACACGATCCTCAAGGCCTATGACGGCCAGTTCAAGGACATCTTCGCCGAGGTGTTCGAGACCGAGTTCAAGGCCGAGTTCGAAGCGGCCGGCCTCACCTACGAGCACCGCCTCATCGACGACATGGTGGCCGCCGCCATGAAGTGGGAGGGCGGCTACGTCTGGGCGTGCAAGAACTACGACGGCGACGTCCAGTCCGACACGGTGGCGCAGGGCTTCGGCTCGCTCGGTCTCATGACGTCGGTGCTGATGACCGCCGACGGCAAGACGGTGGAGGCGGAAGCCGCGCACGGCACCGTCACGCGCCACTTCCGCGAGCACCAGAAGGGCAACCCCACCTCGACCAACCCCATCGCGTCGATCTTCGCCTGGACGCGCGGCCTGCACTACCGCGGCCAGATGGACAACACGCCCGACGTCGTGCAGTTCGCGAACGATCTCGAGGCCGTCTGCATCGAGACCGTCGAGGAGGGCAAGATGACGAAGGATCTCTCGTTGATGATCTCCAAGGACGCGCCTTGGCTCACGACGGAGGCGTTCCTCGCCGCGCTCGACGAGAACCTGCAGAAGAAGCGGGGCTGAACGTCCCGCGGCGCCGTCAGGATCGGGTGTCGAGGAACGAACGGATGTCGACGACCGGCGCCGGCCGGCCGAAGTGATAGCCCTGCGCGAAGCCGCACCCGAGCTCGCGGAGGAGCGCGGCAGACGATTCGCCCTCGACGCCCTCGGCAACGGTGTCGATGCCGAGGTGGCGCGCCATCTCGATGATCGCCCGCACGACGCCGATGGCGTTGGGCGCCGGGAGGCGTGAGAGGAACGAGCGGTCGATCTTGAGGATGTCGACCGGCAGCTCCGTCAGCGTCGCCAGACTCGAGTAGCCGGCGCCGAAGTCGTCGAGGGCGATGCTCACGCCCATCGATCGCAGCTCCTGCAGCGACACCAGCAGCTCCCGGGTCGGTTCGGCGAGCGCGGTCTCGGTGATCTCGAGGATGAGCTGGGTCGGGTGCAGATCGGCGGCGAGCAGCGCGTACTTCACGTCCTCGGCGAAGTTGGGGTTGCTCAGGACGCGCGGCGACATGTTCACGCTGACCCGAAGGGCGCGCCCGTCCTCCTGCCACCGACGCGCCTCACCCAGTGCCTTGCGCAGCACGACGGTCGTGAGCTCGTGGATCAACCCGAACTGCTCAGCGAGGGCGACGAAGACCGTCGGCGGCACATCGCCTTGCGGCCGACGCCACCGCGCGAGGGCCTCGACGCCGACGACGCGGTCGTGCGGCAGCTCGACGATCGGTTGGTAGTGGACGTCGAGCACGCCGTCGGCGATGGCGTCGCGCAGCTCGGCGACGAGCGCCAGTCGGCTCGCCCGGTCGTCCTCGTGCATCGGCTCGTACATCAGTGCGCAGTTGCCGCGCGCCTTGGCGCGGTACATCGCCACGTCGGCGTGCTGCAGCAACGTGCCGGGCGCGATGCCGTGCTCCGGCCACACCGCCATCCCGATGCTCCCCGAGACGTGCAACGCCATGGGGCTGACCTGCAGGGGGTCGGCGAGCGTGCGCAGGATCCGCTCGGCGCTCGAGGTCGCGATCGCCGGGTCGGCGAGGTCGCGCAGGACGATCGCGAACTCGTCGCCACCCAGGCGAGCGACCAGGTCGTCCTCGCGGACGCAGGACCGCAGGCGTTGCGCGATCTCGACGAGCACGAGGTCGCCGATGCCGTGACCGAGCGCGTCGTTGATCTCCTTGAAGCCGTCGAGGTCGAGGAGCAGGAGCGCGCCTCGTCCTGGCTCGTCGAGCGCCCGGGCGAGCCGCTCGACCAGCTCCGTGCGGTTCGGCAGCGCGGTCAACCGATCGTGCCGGGCGACGTGGTGGAGCTCGGCCTCGGCGCGCTTGCGCTCGGTCACATCGGAGGCGACGCCCACGATGCGGCTGTGCGACTCGCCCGAGAGCACCACCTCGCGCGCCCAGGCATCGATCCACCGCTCGTCGCCGTCGGCACCGAGGACGCGGTAGGTGAAGGCGCCCTCGCCGCGGAGCACCAACTGCGCGATGCCGTGCTCGATCGCCGACACGTCGTCGGCCCCGACGGCGAGAGCGAGCATGCCCGCGATCGTGCCGTCGAACGCGCCGTCGGCGAGCCCGTGGAGCTGCGCCATCTCGGGCGACCACGCGGCGGTGCGCGCCACGACGTCGAGCTCGAAGGCGCACATGCCGCTGCGCGAGGTGATGATCTGCTGGCGGGCCTGGTGGATCGACAGCGACTTGTTGCCGTCGGCGAGGACCCGACTGAGGCGGGCGATCCGCCCGCGAGTCACGAGCAGCGCGGCGAGGACGCCACCGACCATCAGCGCGGAGGCGGCCGCAACGATCACGGCGATCACCATCGTCTCCCACGCTCCTTCACGGCCGAGGTCCGCTCCCTGTGGAGATCATCGGCCGGGCATGGGGAAAGTTGAGAGACAGCGTTGACATATGGGCGGAACGGACTAGTCCACCCACCCCGCGACACGACTACGCCGAGCCCGTCCAGCTGCCGCGGCCGGTCACCAGGTCGTAGCCCGAGAGGCACGGTGCGCCGTTGTTGCCGCTCGTGATGTCGCGGAAGCTGACGGTCCCCGTGTAGATCGACGCCGGCGTGATGGACGCCGCCGACGCGGCCGCCCGGCCCGCCCACATCGGCGACGAGGCGCTCGTGCCGCCCACGCTGAACCAGCCCTTCTGGCCCTGGTAGCGCGTGCTGTCGTACACCGACACCCCGGAGGTCGGATCCGCGTCGAGCGCGACGTCGGGCGTGGCCCGCCGGCCGGCGCAGTTGACCTGGCCGTACGTGGGGAACGTGGACTGCTCGGGAATGGCGGTCTCCTGCGTGCTGCAGCCGCCGCCGCCGTTGCTCCATCCCGTCTCACTGGTGAAGTTCTTGTTGGCGTCGAAGTGCAGGGTGGTACCGCCCACCGAGATCACCTTCGGCGATGCGGACGGGTACTCGGCGGGCAGGCCGCTGTCACCGGCCGACACGAAGACGTTGGCGCCGCTGAAGTGCGAGTCGTAGGTGGCCTCACCGGCGAACTCCGAGCCGCCCCAGCTGTTGGAGACGTAGCCGGCGTGGGCGCGGGCGTAGTCCTCGGCGATCATCAGGTTGGCGAAGCTGTTCGAATCCGCCTCGACGAGGAGGATGGCGGCCTGGGGCGCGATGGCGTGCGCCCACTCGATGTCGAGGCTGATCTCGAGCGCCCAGCCGGCGTTCGCCGTGGGGTACGAGCCGTGCACGCCGCGCTGGTTGACCTTCGTCAGGCTCCCGCCCGTCAGGCCGTAGGTGTTGGAGAAGACGGCGAAGTCGTTGACGGCGGTCGGATCGTCGTAGGCGTCGACGATCGCGATCGTCTGCCCGGCGCCGCTGCCGATGCTCCCCCAGCCGTACGCGTTCCGGATGCGGGTCGGGCTGAGCCCGGTCGGCGAGGACGACGCCATCGGCTTCCCGCTGCGATCGGTGACGACGTCGGAGTGGCAGTGCACCTGGCTCGGCGGGCCGGGGCACACCGGCATGTGGGCCACACCGAAGTCCGAGTTGCCCGGTGCGGCGACCGCGGCGGGGGCGGCGCCGAGGACGGAGAGGCCGAGCACGGCCGCGAGCGCGACGAGGCGGGAGCTACTCATAGTGGTGATGATGCCGCGGAGCGGGCCGCTTTACCATGACGTCTTCGCGTCATTTCGGGGCGTACCCGACGAAACGTTGCTCAGTGGGGCGAGCGGATCGGCAGCACCACGGTCGCGACCGCCTCGATCGCGCGGTCGAGCGCGTGCAGCACCTCGTCGGGCGGCAGCGGCTTGGCGAACAGGAAGCCCTGCACGTTCGTGCACCCGAGACGGGCGAGCATCGCCAGCTGCCGCTCGTCCTCGACGCCCTCGGCGGTCGTGGTCATGCCGCGGCCGCGAGCGAGCTCGATGATGGCCCGGATCAGACCTTCCTGCTGCGCCTGGTCCTTGGTGTCGCCGAGGAACGACTTGTCGATCTTCAGCGTGTCGAGGTCGAAGTGCTGGAGGTAGCCGAGCGACGAGTAGCCGGTGCCGAAGTCGTCCAGCGCGAGACGCACGCCGAGCCTCGAGAGCGCCGACAGCTGCAGCTGCACCAGGTCGACGTTGGCGGCAAGGACGCTCTCGGTCACCTCGAGGATCAACGCCGACGGATCGAGCCCGTGGCGAGCGAGCGTGCGCTCGACCTCGCCGAGCAACGACTGGTGCTCGAGCTGGGCGACGGAGAGGTTGACGCCGATCGCGAGGTCGGCCGGACCGCCGGCCGCGCGCCAGGCGGCGAGCTGGGCGCAGGCACGATCGAGCACCCACGACCCGATCTTCAGGATGGCGCCGCTCTCCTCGGCGAGCGGGATGAACTGCAACGGCGGAACGAGCCCACGCGTCGGGTGGTCCCAACGGACGAGCGCCTCGACCGACACCATGCGACCGCTGTCGAGCTCGTACACCGGTTGGTAGACGAGGCGCAGCTCGCCGCGGTCGATGACGTCCTGGAGATCACGCTTGAGCTCGATGCGCGAGTTGAAGGACTCGAGCATCTCCGGCATGAAGAGCTGGCGCCGGTCCTTGCCGTCGGTCTTCGCGAGGTACATGGCGATGTCGGCATTGCGCGTGAGCGAGACGACGGTCGAGTCCGCCTCGCGCACGGCGGCGCCGAGGCTCACGGTGAGCTCGACGCGGTGGATGCCGAGGTTGATCGGGGCGCGCATGGCACGCAGCAACCGATCGGCGACCTCCATCGGCGCGAGGGCGCCGGGTCCTTCGATCAGCACGGCGAACTCATCGCCGCCGAGGCGCGCCGCGAGGTCGCCGTCGCGCAGGTTGGCGAGCAGCCGGCGGGCCACCTCGCACAGCGCGTTGTCGCCGTAGCCGTGGCCGAGCGTGTCGTTGAGCGACTTGAAGTCGTCGATGTCGATGTAGAGGACCGCGATGGGGTGGTCGGGCGTGTGCAGCGCGGTCTCGAGCCGCTCGTGCAGGAGGTTGCGGTTGGCGAGGCCCGTCAGCGGGTCGTGCATCGCGAGGTGCCGCAGCTTGCCTTCGAGCGTCTTGCGCTCGCTCACGTCGCGGGCGTTGATCACGATGCCGGCCACGTCGTCGTTGGAGCGGAGGTCGGTGATCGTGAGCTCGACCGAGCGCCACTGACCCGACGCGTCGCGGATCTGCGCTTCCGACATCGACGGGAGGATCTCGTCGCGCAGGAAGAGCTGGTCGGCCGGGATGAGCTCGGTGATCGAACGACCGAGCAGCGAGTCGGGCTCGTACCCCAGCATGCTGCGAGCGGCCGGGCTCACGTAGGTGAGCAAGAGGTTGTCGTCGACGATGGCGATCAGGTCGGCGGTGTGCTGTACGAGCGAGCGGAACCGCGCCTCGCTGGCGGTGAGGCGCTCCTGGGCCCGGCGGCGATCGGTGACGTCGCGCAGGTGCATGATGACGGCGCCGACCTCGGGCTGGTCGAGCAGGTTCTCGATGAGCAGCTCGAACCAGCGCCACTCGCCGGAGTCGTGACGGAACCGCGCCTCGATCGGCTCGAGCACGCCGGCGACCGCCCACGAACGATCGAGCAGGCTCGCCGCCGGGTAGCGGTCGTCGGGGTGCACCCGCTCGAAGGGATGGCGGCCGATCATCTGCGACTCGGTGAGGCCGAGGAGCGGCATCGACGCCGGGCTGGCGAACGTCACGAGCCCGTCGCTGTCGAGCACGGTGACGAGGTCGGAGGAGTGCTCGATGAGGGCGCGGAAGCGCTGCTCCTGCTCGCGGCGGTAGATCTCCTCGGCGAGCAAGAGGCCGTCGATGGCGCCGGCGAGCTGCGTCGCCAACGTGTCCATGGCGTGGAGGATCTGGCGCGGCACGGCGGCGTCGGTCGCCGCGACCAACATCCCCTCGTCGCCCCGGCGTGCTCGCACCGCGACCGCGAGCACGAGCTTCGGCTCACTGGGTTCGACAGAGATGTCGACGCGGGTCTCTTGGTCGTCGCTGTGCTGGAGCGCTTGCTTCGCCCGGGCCATGACGGCCTGGGTCGGCCCGTAGGCGAGCGGTTCACCGGCAAAGGTCGTGATGTCGAGTGCATGGTTGCGGGGGCTCACGGCCCAGGAGGTGCCCGATCCGAGCAGGCGCACGAGGACCGACGTGGCGACGCTCTCCATCGCGAGCACGCTGGTCGCCTGCGCCAGCTCACCGGCGGCGTCGCGCAACATGGCCTCGCGCTCGGCCTTGCGCTCGTTCGACTGCACGAGGAGGGCGAGACGGCCGAGCACGATCAGGATCGCGGCCACGGTCCCGATGCCGGCAACCGAGGTGCGCTCGACACCCAGCTCGACGGCCGAGTAGGCCGAGAGCACGACCAGGCCGACCACCGACGAGAGCAGCCATCCGAGCCGGCGCGGGGTGAGCTGGATGTCACGGAGGCGAGGCGGGTCGGTCAAGCGAGCGATCGACGGGTGGAGTCCGGCCGCTCCGGCCAACACGTACGCCAGAGGCGCCACGGCGAGGTTGACCCGGGTCGACCACGCGGTCGCCGGCGCCAGGTTCATGAAGACGTCGATGAGGGCGACGACGGCGGTCGCCGCCCCGAGGAGGTAGTACGCGGGCGGCCGGTGACCGGAACCCACCGCCAGCCGCACGATCGTGCTCAGCAGGACGAGATCGCAGACGGTGTAGGTGACCGTGAACACCCGGGCGAGCACGCCGGCATCGGGTTGGTGCAGGTAGGGCACCACCACGAACGACAGCAGGACGACGCCGAGGCAGACGGCGAAGAGCAGCGCGTCGAGGAGGTTGTCGCCCTCGATGTCGGCCGACCGCCGGCGCACGAGGAGCGCGAAGCCGGCCACGATGCACCCGTAGCCGATGAAGTAGAGGACGTCGGCCGGCGAGGGGAACGGCGCATCGAGCCCGACGAGCGTCCCGTGGATGGTGCGGACGATGTTGCCGATCAGGAACGACGAGCCACCGGCGACGACGAGCTTGAACGGGAGCAGGAACGGCGCGTGGTTGGCGCGGCTGCCGCGCCAGAGCGCGATCATCCCGCAGGCGCCGGCGAGCTCGACGACCACGGACGCGAGGTCGCTCGGCAGCGCGGCGCCGGCCGCTGCGAGCACCGCAGCGAGCGCGAGCACATACCACATCCGTGAGGTCCGGGTACTCACGGCGGCATCATCGGCGCGAGAAGGGACTTTGGCAACACCAGTCACAATGACCCCGTTGACACCATGCCTCACTAGGGCCATTTGACGGATAGTCCTTGTCGGGTGCTTTGGGGCCTTTTACCTTGCGACCTCGAGCGGAGCGTGTCCACCTAGAACCCCATCGGCAGTTGCGTCCCTGAACTGAAGAAACAGCCTCTTCGCAGGAATTGCGTGCCGAGCCCTTCACTAGGGAGCTCTTCATGCCCGTTCAAGTCCTTCCGACCCAGTCGGCCCCTCCGAAGCCCAAAGGCCGCGTCGACATCCTCACCGACGTGCCGGCCGACGTGGCCGAGGAGTTCCGCGTCATCTACCGGTCGGCGTTCGACCCGTTGATGACCAAGGCGCCCGCTCGCCAGTGGCTGACCGACGACGAGCTCATGCACGAGATGTCGGACCCGGCGGTCCTGAAGTTCGTCGCCCGAGCCGGCGAGGACGACGAGATCGTCGCCCTGGCGTTCATGTCGACCGACCTGTCGACGGTGCCGTGGATCAGCGAGCCGTACTTCGCCCACCGCTACCCCGACCACTACGCCCGCAACGCGATCTTCTACTTCGGGGCGCTGCTCGTGCGGCCCGAGCGCCAGGGCGGTCCGTGGGCCAAGTACCTGCTCGACCACATCTTCTACTACGTGGCCGAGCGGCGGGGCATCGGCGCCTTCGACTGCTGCGGCTTCAACGTCGACACCGTCGCCCTGCCGGAGCTCATCGTGCGCGCCAGCCACCGCCTGATCCACCTGGACCTGCAGCTGCTCGACCAGCAGACCTACTACGCCGGCGTGGTGGACGGCTTCAAGTGAACGTCATCACGCTTCCCGGCCACGACGAGACCCCGACGCGGTCTCGGCTCCGTTGCATCGAGGTGGTCCGTTCGGTCGGCATGGCCAACACCACGCTCGCCGCCTTCGACGACGCCCTCATCAAGGCGGGCATCGGCAACTTCAACCTCATCCGGCTCTCGTCGGTCATCCCGCCCGAGACCGACGTCTCGGTGAGCGACGGCCCGGCCGACGTCCTCGGCGACTGGGGCGACCGGCTCTACGTCGTGATGGCCGAGCAACGGGTCGACCGTCCGGGCCGCGAGGGCTGGGCGGGCATCGGCTGGGTGCAGCACGAGGAGACCGGCCGCGGCCTGTTCGTCGAGCACGAGGCGAACTCGGAGCACCAGGTGCGCGACGACATCGAGCGCAGCCTGAGCGCGCTGATGGAAGCGCGCCCGCACGTGTCGTTCGGCCCGATCCACTCGGTCATGCAGGGCGTCAGGTGCGAGGGCACCCCGGTCTGCGCCATGGTCGTCGCCGTCTACGAGGCGGCCGGCTGGACCGTCGACCTGCGCGGGTCCTGAGGTGAGCGTCCCCGCGGACGTGCGGGTGTACGTCGCCGAGCACGGGCTCACGGAGCGCTCGTCGTGGCGGGCGACCGTTCGGACGCTGGCGGTGGGGGGGCTGTACGCCGGGTTGGCGGTTGTCGGCGTGGCCGCCAACCGCTGGCCGGTGTGGTTCGCCGTGTGGTTCGTCCAAGGCTGCGTGCTCGTCGGGTCGTACTCGGCGATGCACGAGGCGGCGCACGCCACGCTGTACCCGTCCCGCCGGGCCAACCGCGTCGCGGGCGTGCTGTGGGCCTCGACGATCCTCGTCAACTGGTCCCTGTGGCGCTCGTTCCACCTCGAGCACCACGCCCACACGGGCGGGCCCGAGGACCCGAAGGTCAAGTACCGCTTCTCGGTGACGCGTCCGATCCAGTACGCCCTCCTGCCGCTCGGTGGCCTCGCGTTCATGGGCGAGCTGTGGCTCACGTCGCTGGGGACGCTGTTCGGTCGGTTCCCGAGCTACGTCCGCACCCGGACCGGACGGCGCGCCATCCAGTTCGACGCGCTCGTGCTGCTGCTCGTCACCGGGGCGCTCGGGGCCGGCATCGTCGTCGCGCCGTCGATCGTCGTGCACGTGTGGGCGGCGCCGATGCTCGTGACGTTCTGCGCGATCCTGCCGATGACCGGCATGAGCGAGCACTACGGCTGCTCGCTCGGCGGCGAGGTGTTCGACACCACGCGCTCCGTCGTGTCGAACCGGGCGTTCCGCTACCTCGTGTGGAACAACAACTTCCACGTCGCGCACCATCTCGTGCCGGCGGTGCCGTTCCACCACGCGCCCGAGCTGCACGCGTACATCGAGCCTCGGATGCATCACCTCTGCCGCTCGTACACGAGCTTCCACCTGGGCATCGTGCGATCGTGCCGGCACCGCGAGCTCACGCCGGCGTGACCACCACCACCGCCGTCGAGGAACGGACGGGCTCGGCCGCGCAGCTCACGTACTACGCCGGCTGGGTCGTGATGTTCCTCGTCGAGTCGGTCGCGTGGGTGACCCTCGGGATCGTGCTCGGGATCGTCGCGTTCGTGCTGGTGGGCACCGCGTGGGGCCTGTGGCAGGCGCGCCAGACGAGCGTCGGCGAGCAGCTGCGCGGCCCGATCCTCGGATTGACGAAGCGGCTCATCGACCGGGGCGGCCCCCTCGCGTTCGTCGCCGCGCTGATCCTCGGCGGCCCGCCCGGCGTGGCCGCCGCCGCCGCCTCGTCAGACCGGCCCGACCTCGACCGGTTGATCGTCGGGTCGAGCGTGCTCTACGCCGCGCTGTGCGTCGCGTTCCACGTCCTGCGCCCCCAGGGCGGCGTGCCGATCCACCTCGGACCGACGCTCCCCGGCCACTGACATGATCAGCGCCGGTTCGGGAAGGCGCGCAGCACGGCGTCGGCGGCCGCTCGCAACTCGCCGGCCGGACCGATCGGCGCCGCCCCGGCGACGTTGACCTCGACGTCGGCGCTCCAGCCCACGACCGTCACCACGATCACGTCCTCAGAACCCATCCGCACCGAAGCGACCTCGCCCACGGCGTACCCGGCGAGGCGCTCGTCGACCGAGCCCAGGGCGTCGAGGGCGGCGGCGGCGGCGAGGCGGCGTTGGCCGGCCCACGACGGGACGCCTCGGGCCCGCCCGGTCGCGTGCTCGCCACCGGCGTCGAGGATCACCGACGCCTCGGCCTCGTGACCGGTGACGGTGACCGCCAGCGTGGCGATCCGGATCGGCGCGCTGGTCGGCACCGGTGGGGGCGGACGGCGAGGGGCCGGCGTCTCGGCAGGGCGCCCGTCGTCGACGCCGTCGGATGCCGCGGCGTCCTCGAGCTGGACCACCGAGATCTTGCGGTGGTCGATGTCGACACCCCACTGGGCGGCGAGCAGGGACTGCACGTCGCGCCCGATGAGCTTCGGCGACCGGCCCGGCGCACAGACGATGTGCACCTCCCGCAGGTCGTCGTCCTCGATGACGACGCGAGCCGAGGAGACCGCCGGGATGCGCGCGAGGTCTCGCTCCATGGCGACGGGGTCCTTCGGGGGCGGATTGGCCCGAAAGGCCCCCGGACTCATCGACATGCGAAGAACGCTAGCCGTAGGCACACCACCACTCGGGGATGCGATGACACCGGCATCA
>Ga0068858_100006763_pt1 | contig 11157 bp, 9 predicted proteins | sample KBSSwiS12_FD_66589 | JGI IMG/M metagenome (GOLD analysis project Ga0068858, IMG submission 66589) | Switchgrass rhizosphere microbial communities from Kellogg Biological Station, Michigan, USA - KBS Switchgrass S1-2 | ecosystem: Host-associated > Plants > Roots > Rhizosphere > Soil ... | reverse complement strand
GGGCCTTCGGGTACCATCGGGCGGCTTTTTTGGGGTCCCAGCCACGGAGAATTCATGAAAATCGCAATCGCAACGATCATGGCCGGCGCTGCGCTGGTCGCCGGCAGCGCGCACGCGGCGCTCGACAATGCCGCCGCCGAAGCGCTGATGAAGAAGGACGGCTGCGCGGCATGCCACGCGGTCGACAAGAAGATCATCGGCCCTGCGTACCAGGAGGTCGCCGCGAAGTACAAGGGCGATGCCGGGGCCGCGGCCAAGCTGATCAAGAAAGTGAAGGACGGCGGGTCGGGTGTCTGGGGCCCGGTGCCGATGCCGCCGAACGCGACGACCTCCGACGCGGACATCAAGAGCCTCGTCGACTGGATCCTGACGCTCAAGAAATAACGCTGTCGCGGCAAGCAAGGCTGCAGACGCGCCGCCGCGTCTTTGACCGGCGGCGCGCCCCCTGCTAACCTGCGCATGGTTCCCTGCTGGAGAGCGCGCTGAAGCACGGCGCCGCCGAAGGCGTAATCCCGAAACCGCTCAGGCAAAAGGACTGCGGGGAACAAGGAAAATCTGGAGAGCGGTCGCGCGTCGCAGTCGGTGCGCGATCCACCGAAGGGGCACTCGGCGAAGTCGACTCGGACGTCGGCAGCGCCGCAATCTCTCAGGTAAAAGGACAGACGGGGCGCCGCGGATGATCCGCGCCGCCCCGCATCTTTTTGACTGGAGTCGACCGTGCCCAAGACCACGCCGCTAAACGCCGTACACCGCGCCGCCGGCGCGCGCATGGTCGATTTCGGCGGGTGGGACATGCCCGTCAACTACGGCTCGCAAATCGAGGAGCACCACGCAGTGCGCCGCGACGCCGGCATGTTCGACGTCTCGCACATGCGCGTCGTCGACCTCACCGGCGCCGGCGCGCGCGCGTTCCTGCGCCACGCGCTCGCGAACAACGTCGACAAGCTGAAGACGCCGGGCAAGGCGCTCTATTCCTGCCTGCTGCGCGCCGACGGCGGCGTGCTCGACGACCTCATCGTCTACTTCCTGCGCGAGGACTTCTTCCGGCTCGTCGTCAATGCGGCGACCGCCGACAAGGACATCGCGTGGCTGTCGGCGCTGCGCGACGCCCACGCGCCCGCGCTCGATCTCGTTCCGCGCCCCGATCTTGCGATGATCGCCGTCCAGGGACCGAATGCGCGCGCGAAGGCGTGGCAGGCGCTGCCGGAGATTGCGGCGGCAACCGCCACGCTCGCGCCGTTCAACGGCGTGGCAATCGGCAGCGGCGCGGACGAAACCTTCGTCGCGCGCACCGGCTACACCGGCGAAGACGGCTTCGAGCTCGTCGTCGACGCCAAGCGCGCCGCTACCGTGTGGAGCGCGCTCGCCACCGCGGGCGTGCGCCCCTGCGGCCTCGGCGCCCGCGATACGCTGCGACTCGAAGCGGGGATGAACCTCTACGGCCAGGACATGGACGAAGCGGTGTCGCCGCTCGAATCGGGGCTCGCGTGGACCGTCGATCTCGCGAGCCCGCGCGACTTCGTCGGGAAAGCCGCGCTCGCCGCTGCCCCGCCACGGCGCCAGCTCGCGGGCCTCCTGCTGACGGGGGCCGGCGGCGTGCTTCGCGCCCATCAGGCGGTGCACTGCGATGCCGCGGGCGAGGGCGAGATCACGAGCGGGACGTTCTCGCCCACGCTCGGCAAGTCGATCGCGCTCGCGCGCCTGCCGGCCGGAATCGCGCCCGGTGCAACTGTCGAGGTCCAGATCCGCGACAAGCGCCTGCCGGCGCGCGTCGTCAAGCCGCCGTTCGTGCGCAACGGCAAGGTCCTGGTCGACTAAACCATCCCACGAGGAAGCCACGATGAACGTACCGAACGACCTCAAGTACACCGACAGTCACGAGTGGATCCGCGCCGAAGCCGACGGCACGGTCACGATCGGCATCACCGACCATGCGCAGGCCGCGCTCGGCGACCTCGTGTTCATCGAGCTTCCGGCCGTGGGACGCACGCTGGCGGCGGGCGAGGCCTGCGGCGTCGTCGAGTCCGTGAAGGCGGCGAGCGACGTCTACGCGCCAATTGCGGGCGAGGTGGTCGCCGGCAACGACGCGGCGGTCGCGGCACCGGAGCAGATCAATGCCGACGCCTACGCGAACTGGCTGTGGCGGATGAAGCCGGCCGACGCCGGCGCGCTCGCGCGTCTGCTCGACGCTGCGGCCTACACCAAGCTCGCCGGCGAAGCGTGAAGGAAGCCGCACGATGAAGATGAACGACGTGATAACGCCCATGAGGACGCCGCCGGGAACGCCGCTCGCGACACTCGAGGATGCGGGGGCGTTCGCGCGCCGGCACATCGGCACGTCGGCGGCCGACCAGGCCGCGATGCTCGCAACGCTCGGCTTCGCGTCGCGCACTGCGCTGATCGATGCGATCGTGCCCGCTGCGATCCGCGAGCGCGCGCCGCTGCCGCTGCCGGGTCCCCTGACGGAAACCGACGCGCTCGCCCGGCTTCGCGCAATCGCCGCGCGCAACTTCGTCGCGAAGTCGTACATCGGCCAGGGCTACTACGGGACCTTCACGCCGGGCGTCATCCAGCGCAACGTGTTGGAGAATCCCGCCTGGTACACGGCGTACACGCCCTACCAGCCGGAGATTTCGCAGGGACGCCTGGAAGCGCTCGTCAATTTCCAGACGATGATCTGCGATCTCACCGGAATGGCGATCGCCAACGCGTCGATGCTGGACGAGGCTACTGCCGCCGCCGAGGCGATGACGCTGTGCCAGCGCATCGGCCGCAACGCCGGCACGCGCTTTTTCGTGGCGGCGGACGTGCTGCCGCAGACGATCGACGTGGTGCGCACGCGCGCCGCCGCGCTCGGCATCGACGTCGTCGTCGGTCCCGCGGGCGACGCGGCGCACGCGGGCGCCTTCGGCGTGCTGCTGCAGTACCCGGGCGCCGACGGCGACGTCCACGATTACGCTGCGCTCGCCGCGGCCGTGCGCGCTGCCGGCGGCCACGTCGTCGTGGCGGCCGATCTTCTCGCGCTGACGCTCCTCGCGCCGCCCGGCGAGTGGGGCGCCGACGTCGTCGTCGGTTCGGCACAGCGCTTTGGCGTGCCGATGGGCTACGGCGGCCCGCACGCGGGCTATCTTGCCACGCGCGACGAGCACAAGCGCTCGCTGCCGGGACGCCTCGTCGGCGTGACGGTCGACGCGCAAGGCGCGCCCGCGTACCGTCTTGCGCTGCAGACGCGCGAGCAGCACATCCGCCGCGAAAAGGCGACGTCGAACATCTGCACGGCGCAGGTGCTCCTCGCCGTGATGGCGAGCATGTACGCCGTGTACCACGGTCCGGAGGGCCTCGCGCAGATCGCGCAGCGGGTGCACCGGCTCGCCGCGATCCTGCGCGCAGGCTTCGCGCGCCTCGGCGTGGGCGTGCGCAACGCGACGTTCTTCGACACGCTCACGCTCGCCACCGGGGCGTCGACCGCCGCGATCGTCGCACGCGCGGAAGCGGCGGGTGTGAACCTGCGCCGCGTCGACGCGCGCGCGCTCGGGATCTCGCTCGACGAGACGACGACGCGCGACGACGTCGTGGCGCTGTGGCGCATCGTCGCCGGCACCGACGTCGCGTTCGGCGTCGACGAGCTCGACGGCACCGCCCCGGACGGCATCCCGGCGGCGCTCGCACGCACGTCGGCGTATCTCGTGCACCCGGTCTTCCACCGCCATCGGTCGGAGACCGAAATGCTGCGCTACCTGCGGCTCCTTGCCGATCGCGACCTCGCGCTCGATCGCTCGATGATCCCGCTCGGCTCGTGCACGATGAAGCTCAACGCGACGGCCGAGATGCTGCCGGTGACGTGGCCGGAGTTCGGCGCGCTGCATCCGTTCGCGCCGGCGCAGCAGGCCGCCGGCTACGCCGAGCTCATTGCCGGACTCGAGCGGATGCTCTGCGCCGCGACCGGCTACGACGCGGTGTCGCTGCAGCCGAACGCGGGCTCGCAGGGCGAATACGCGGGCCTGCTGATGATCGAGGCCTACCATCGGCAGCGCGGCGAGGCTCATCGGGACGTGTGCCTGATCCCGGCCTCCGCGCACGGCACCAATCCGGCCTCCGCGCAGATGGCCGGCATGCGCGTCGTCGTCGTCGCCTGCGACGACCGCGGCAACGTCGACCTCGACGATCTCGTGCGGAAGGCGGACGCGCATGCGCGCGATCTCGCGGCCCTCATGGTGACGTATCCATCGACGCACGGCGTGTTCGAGGCCGGCATCGTGAAGATCTGCGAAATCGTGCACGCGCACGGCGGCCAGGTGTATGTCGACGGCGCGAACCTGAACGCGCTGGTGGGGCTCGCCGCGCCAGGCCACTTCGGCGCCGACGTGTCGCATCTCAACCTGCACAAGACGTTCTGCATCCCGCACGGCGGCGGGGGCCCGGGTGTGGGACCGGTCGCATGCAAGGCGCACCTCGCGCCCTTCCTGCCGGGACACCGCCATCTCGAAAGCGCTGCGCAGGGCGGCACGCACATCGGGCCCGTCAGCGCCGCGCCCTACGGCTCGGCCTCGATCCTGCCCATTTCGTGGATGTACATCGCGATGATGGGCGGTCCTGGCCTCACCGCGGCGACCGAGGCGGCGATTCTCGCCGCCAACTACGTGGCGCGGCGCCTCGCGCCGCATTACCCGGTGCTTTACAGCGGGCCAGGCGGCCTGGTCGCGCACGAGTGCATCCTCGACCTGCGCCCGCTCAAGGCGACGTCGGGCATCGAGGCGGAAGACGTCGCCAAGCGGCTCATCGACTACGGCTTCCACGCGCCGACGATGAGCTTTCCCGTCGCCGGCACGCTGATGGTCGAGCCGACGGAGAGCGAGTCGAAGGCGGAGCTCGACCGCTTTGTCGCCGCAATGATCGCGATCCGGGCGGAGATCCGCGCGATCGAGGACGGACGTGCCGATCGCCGGGACAATCCGCTGAAGCACGCGCCGCATCCGGCGAGTGTGGTCACGGCCGACCAATGGCCGCACGCGTATCCACGCACGCTCGCCGCCTACCCGGATGGCGTCGCCGCGGGCGCCAAGTATTGGCCGCCGGTCGCGCGCGTCGACAACGTCTATGGGGACCGCAACCTCTTCTGCAGCTGCATTCCGATCGCCGAGATGGACGACGCGCCGCGGGAGGCGGCGATCGCGCCGGTCGCCGGATGAGGCTCCTGGTCCTGGGCGGCGGCGTCATCGGCGTCACCGCCGCGTGGTATCTCGCCGGCGATGGTCATGACGTGACGCTCGTCGAGCGCCAGCCGGGCGTTGCGATGGAGACGTCGTTCGCGAACGGTGGACAGATCTCCGCGTCGTACGCCGAGCCGTGGGCAAACCCCGAGGCGCCGGCCAAGATCCTGCAGTGGCTGGGCCGCGACGACGCGCCGCTGCTCTTTCGCCTGCGCGCCGACTGGCGGCAGTGGCGCTGGGGGCTCGCCTTCCTCTACGAATGCCTGCCGTCGCGCACGCGCCACAACACGGTCCAGTGCCTCAACCTCGCGCTCTATTCACGCGAGTGCCTGAAGGCGCTGCGCGCCACCACGGGCATCGCGTACGACGAGCTCGCGCGCGGCATCCTGACGTTCTATACCGACCAGAAGGAATTCGCGCACGGCGTCGCCGCGGCCGACCTGATGCGCCAGTACGGCTGCGATCGCGACGTCAAGACGGTCGCCGAATGCGTCGCCGTCGAGCCGGCGCTCGCGCAGTGCAGCGGCCGCCTCGCCGGCGGCATCTACACGGCGAGCGACGAGCAGGGCGACGCGCACAAGTTCACGGTCGAGCTCGCCAAACTCGCGGCCGCCCGCGGCGTGCGCTTTCGCCACGGCATTCATATCGACTCGATCATCCCCGACGGGGACGCGATCGCACGCGTGCGCGTGTTCGACGAGGAGAACCGGCCGGAGGACCTCAGCGCCGACGGCTACGTCGTCGCGCTCGGCAGCTACACGCCGCTCATGCTCGCCGGCCTCGGCATCCCGTGCAACGTCTATCCCGCGAAAGGGTATTCGGCGACGATCAGCGTCGGCGCGCACCAGGGCGCGCCCACCGTGTCGCTCACCGACATCGAGTGGAAGATCGTGATGACGCGCCTCGGCGATCGCCTGCGCGTCGCGGGAACGGCCGAACTGGCCGGGTGGAACGCCGACCTCAACCGCACGCGCTGCGAGGCGCTGGCGCGGCGGACGTTCGAGCTCTTTCCGGACGCCGGCGACCGCAGCGATGTGCATTTCTGGAGCGGCTTGCGCCCCGCCACCCCGGGCAACGTGCCGCTGATCGGACGCACCCGCTATCGCAACCTGTGGCTCGACACCGGCCACGGGACGCTCGGCTGGACGATGGCCTGCGGGTCGGGCAAGGCGCTCGCCGATGTCGTCGGCGGCCGCACGCCGGAAGTGGACTTCGCGTTCGCGCGGCCGTAGTTCGTCGGGACCTCAGGGCCCGTTGTAGCAGGGCGGGTAATAGCACATCGGCGGGGGCATCGGCGGCGGCGGCGGCGGCATCGGCGGCGCAGGCGGATTGCCCTGCAGCGCGCTCACGGTCGTCACCGGTGCGCACATGATCACTGCGTCGTTGCCGTAGCCTTCGGCGACGCCGCCCTTCGACACCATCAGGTCGCGAATCGCCGGGTCGGTCGAGTAGCGGTGGTTGCCGTCGGGGCGGTTGTTGAACACGCGATAGACGGGGACCGTGGCCGCCGGGCAGGTGCCTGCAGTGGCGCCGGCAGTGACCGGCAGCGCGATGAAGAACGCGTCGTCGGTTTCCTTGGTCATGAACGGGAATTTGACGAGCGTTTCCGCACACTCCTGCGGCGACGCCGAGAAGAAGTGCGAGTTCGCCGGCGGCGGGATCAGGATCCGGCATACGGGGCTTGCGCCGCCGCCGCCGCTCGCCGCGCTCGGATGGACCTTGAACGACAGGCCGGTGCGGATCCAGCCGGAAATCCGGCCGCTGTCGAGCGCGTCGATGTCCGGCGCGAGCGCGCTGATGAAATAGTGGTCGAGCGACGCGTTGTAGAACTCGACGCTCGTCACCGGCGATGCGGTCACCGTCGCCGTGGCATTGGCGAAGTTCTTCGGCGCGGGCGTCACCGGCGCGCCGTTGCGGTTGATCGCCGTGGCACCGTCGACGGGCAGCGGCGGGATGGTGATCTGGTCGGTGAAGCCCGCGTATTGAAGCCGGCCGCCGTCGGTGGGAACGAAACGGTCGGGAACGGTGTAGTCGGGCGCGACGCCCAGCGCGGCGAATCCTGCCGTCGCCAGCAGCACGCTGCGGCTGGCGGTCGACGACGACGGGAGATTGGTCCCGAACGTGATCTCCTTCTTGATGCCGGCGGCGTTGGTCGTCTCGAACTTGTTGCCGAGCCACTGATTCTCGCCGTTGCTGCCGCTCATCTCCCGCAACACCACGTACTGAAGCGTGCCGTCGGAATTCGAATAGACCTCGGCGATGGCGAACAAATGAAATGCGGCCTGCGCCGGCAGCGCGAACGCGGCGAGCAGGCAGGTTGCAGCAAGGGTGCGAATTCTCATGGCGCGCTCCTTCCCCGGTTGTCGGGGATGAATCCGACTAACAAACCGTGCGGTCGGATTATTCCAGCGTCATTGTGCGGGCAGCGCGATATCGTAGGCAACACGCCAGCGACCGGCCGCGTCGCGCAGCCAGAGATGGCTGTAATAGCCCTCCTGCGCCTTGCCCGAGCGCGCGATCTCGCGATACTTGCCATAGCTGACCGCGAGATCGGCGGACGGCGCCACGCGGACGTCGATCGGCGTCCACACGACCCGCGCGGCGCGATCACGCATCTGGCGCGCAGCCGCCGCCCGGCCGGCCACCGGCACCGTCCCGTCGCGGTGCAGGCGGGCATCGGGCGTCAGCGTATCGGCATACGTGCCGGCCGTTGCCGCCGCGCCCGCCGTGGCAAGGCGCCGCGCTTCGCGCGCAAGCAGCGCCGTGCGCTGCGCGGCAACATCGGCCTTCCCCTTGTAGTGTGGCCGCGGCGCGGCGCCCAGCAGCGCGAAGTCCGCGGGCTGCGGCGTCGCAATGCCCATGTCCAGGATCACCTTCCAGGTGCCGGCGGCGTCGCGCTGCCACACGGAGAAGAACACGCCGTGCCGCGGCGGCGTGCCAGGACGCGTGGTGTCCGTCAGCGTGAACGGACCCGTGGTGTAGCCCATGTCGAGGCTGGCCGCCACGCCGGCTTGCGCAGGCTCCCATTCCAGCTTCAGCGCCTTGGGGTCGGGATTCGCCGGGCGCGCCGACCATGTGTCGATCAGGCGCACCGGCGCCGGCTCGAACGCGACGCCGTCCTTGCTGAAGGTTGCGAGGAACGCGGCGCGGATTCCCTGTTCCAACCCCAGACGAGCGAACGCGAGTTCCGCGTCGACGAGCGAGCGCAGTGCCTCTTCCTCCGCGTCGGGCTCGTGCGCGTGCGCCCCAGGCAGCGCGAGCGCCGCAACGGCGGCGACGACGAGACCCGCGCGGGCCGCGGGCCGGAGACGACGCGCGAGGTCGAACATGCGGGCCAGTATAATCAGTTGTTTCTGTGCGGTGTCCATGAGTTCGCTCGCTCGCCTCTGCGCGGTCCTCGTCGCGTTTTTTCTGTCGGTCGCCTCCGCCGCCGCGCAAGCCCCCGCGGGTGGACCTGCGCCGCCATCGGTTGCCGCGGCGGCCTGGGTGCTCGTCGACACGCTGTCCGGCCAGACGCTCGGCGCCGCGGCCGCCGACGAGCGGCGCGACCCGGCGTCGCTCACCAAGCTGATGACCGCCTACGTCGTGTTCGCCGCGCTCCGCGCGAAAGCGATAACGCCCTCGCAGATGGTGACGGTGTCGCAGAAGGCCTGGCGCGCCGAGGGCTCGCGCATGTTCATCGAGCCGCGCAAGCCCGTGTCGGTCGACGACCTCGTGCACGGGATGATCGTGCAATCGGGCAACGACGCGTCGATTGCGCTCGCCGAGCTCGTGGCCGGGAGCGAAGCGGCGTTCGTCGAGCGCATGAACGCCGAAGCCGCGCGCCTCGAACTCAAGGGCACACACTTCGTCAACGTGACGGGCCTGTCCGATCCGCAGCATCACTCGACGGCGAGCGATCTCGCCAAGATCGCCGCGGCCGTCATCCGCGACTTCCCCGAGTACTACCCGATCTATTCGGCGAAGGAATTCCGCTACAACAACATCGCGCAGCCCAACCGCAACCGGCTCTTGTGGACCGATCCGTTCGTCGACGGCATGAAGACCGGCCACACGGACGCCGCGGGCTGGTGCCTGATCGCATCGGGCAAGCGCGGCGACCGGCGGCTCGTCGCCGTCGTCCTCGGCGCAAATTCGGACGGCGCGCGCGCGGCCGAAGCGCAGAAGCTGCTCAACTGGGGCTTCCAGGCGTTCGACACCGTCGCGCTCTACCAGTCGGGCAAGCCCGTGTCGACGCTGCGCGTGTGGAAGGGCGCGAAGCCCGACGTGCCGGCAGGGTTCCTCGCCGATCGCTATCTCACGCTGCCCAAAGGCAAGGCGAGCGGCCTCACACTCTCGCTGGAAGCACATGAGCCGCTGGTGGCACCCGTGGCGAGCGCGCAGCGCGTGGGCGTCGTCAAGGTTGCGCTCGAAGGACGTCCGATGGCCGAGTTTCCGCTGATCGCGCTCGAAGAAGTCCCGCTCGGGAGCTGGTGGGGCCGCACGACGGACACGGTGCGGTTGTGGTTCAAGAAGTGAACGTCGAATAGTCCGAGGAACGCCGCATGCTCAATCCCGACCAGATCGTCTATCTCAATGGCGAGTTCGTCGCCCTCGGCGATGCCCACATCTCCGTCCTCGACCGCGGCTTCATCTACGGCGACGGGGTCTACGAAGTCGTTCCCATCTACGGTCGGCAGCCGTTTCGGATGCCGCAGCACCTCGCGCGGCTGCAGCACAGCCTCGACGGCATCCGCCTCGCCAACCCGCATTCCGCGGCGCAGTGGGACGTGCTGATCCGCGAGCTGGCGGTGAAGCAGCCATTTGCCGACCAGGCGCTGTACCTGCAGGTCACGCGCGGCGTGGCGAAGCGCGATCACGCGTTTCCGCCCGGCGTGCCGCAGACCGTGTTCATGATGAGCAACCCGTTGCCGCTCCCGTCGCGCGAGCAGGTCGACAAGGGCGTCGCCGTCGTGACGGCCGAGGACAATCGCTGGCAGCGCTGCGACCTCAAGACGACGTCGCTCGTCGGCAATGTGCTGATGCGCCAGCTTGCCGTCGACGCCAACGCGGTCGAGACGGTGATGTTCCGCGACGGCTTCTTGACCGAGGCCTCGGCGTCGAACGTGCTCATCGTGCGGGGCGGCACGGTCGTTGCGCCGCCGAAGGACCACCTGATCCTGCCCGGCATTACCTACGACGCAACGCTGGAAGTCACCCGCGACGCCGGCGTGCCGCTCGAGGTGCGCAAGGTCACGCGGGAGGAGGCGCTGTCCGCCGACGAGATGTGGCTGTCGTCCTCGACGAAGGAAGTGCTGGCAATCGCGCAGCTCGATGGCGCGCCCTTCGCCGGCGGCGTCCCGGGACCCGTTTTCCGCAAGGTGTGGCAGGCGTTCCAGGCGCACAAGCCGCACGCGGCCTGACGGCGTCGGCCAGGCGCGTCGCGTACGCGCAACGGCACGCCGTCCGCGGCGGATTTCCTGCGAAAAATCCGTACGGAACGCCCCGACTCTGTCCATAATTCACGCTTAAGCGCCGGCAGTTCCGGGAGCGCACGGCGCGAGCGTTCACGAACGGACAGGGGAGAATTCATGAACGTCAAGCGTCTGTGGTGGGGCGTGGTCGCGGTCTGCATCGGAGTGGCGGGCGCAGCGGGCGTCGACGCCCAGATTCGGGTTGGCAGCGTCGTCGACTCACGGGGCGGCAGTGGCTGGACGCTCGACGGGTCCAACATGACCGCCGCGCGCGCCAAGCTGCTCGCCACCGCGAACTTCGGCGTCTCGGGGACGGTCAACAAGCCGGTCGTCATCACCGATACGGCGGCGGGGTCGGGGTCCATCAACGCCGCGCTGCTGGCGAACTTCGACGTCTTCTTCATCGGCTACTTCCCGACGGCCACGTTCACCGCCGGCGAACTCGCCGCCCTGCAGACGTGGGTCAACGGCGGCGGCGCGCTCGTCGCCACCTG
>Ga0068858_100006762_pt1 | contig 11158 bp, 9 predicted proteins | sample KBSSwiS12_FD_66589 | JGI IMG/M metagenome (GOLD analysis project Ga0068858, IMG submission 66589) | Switchgrass rhizosphere microbial communities from Kellogg Biological Station, Michigan, USA - KBS Switchgrass S1-2 | ecosystem: Host-associated > Plants > Roots > Rhizosphere > Soil ... | reverse complement strand
GATATGACTTCGATGGACCCTCCCGAGCAGTTGCGCGCGCAAGAGGCCGCCGTCAAGTTTCTGCAGTCGCAAATGACGAGCTCGGACCTGGTCGAAATCATGACTTACTCGACCGCGATCAAGGTGGTTCAGGAATGGACGGATAACCGCCCATTGCTGATCGACACGCTGCGCAAACTGAACCTCGGCGAAGGCAGCGACTTGGCGGATGCCGCCGCCAGCGGAGCCGATGAGGGCGACGACAGCGGCAGTTTCGCCGCCGACGAGACCGAGTTCAATATCTTCAACACCGACCGTAAGCTGAGCGCGCTGGAAGACGCCGCCCGGAAACTGAGCATCTTCCCCGAAAAGAAAGCGCTGGTGTATTTCTCCAGCGGCATCAGCAAAACGGGTGTGGAGAATCAATCCCAGATCAAGGCAACCGTGAACGCCGCAGTGCGCGCCAACGTGTCGTTCTATCCGGTGGATGCACGCGGTTTGGTGGCCCTGCCGCCAGGCGGAGATGCCTCGACGGCATCGCCGCGGGGCACCGGGATGATCACCGGCAGCAAGCAGGCCGGCAACCGCGCGAGTTTTCAGGATACTCAGGAGACGCTAGTCACGTTGGCTTCCGACACTGGAGGAAAAGCCATGCTCGATACCAACGATCTGAGCATGGGCATCCGGCAGGCGCAGGAAGACATCGGGAGCTACTACATCATCGGCTACTACAGCAAGAACGAAGCGGCCGACGGGAAATTCCGACGCATCAAAGTGAATCTTCTCGATAAGAATATTTCGGCCAAGCTAGATTACCGCACCGGCTATTACGCGGGGAAACAATTCAAAAACTTCAACGCTTCCGACAAAGAGCGGCAACTGGAAGAAGCCTTGACGCTGGGAGATCCAGTGAGCGAACTCCCGCTGGCGCTGGAAGTGGATTATTTCCGCGTGGCGAAAGAACGCTACTCGGTTCCGATTTCCGTGAAAATTCCCGGCTCGGCCGTGGGGTTGACCAAGAAGGGCGCTAGACAAACCGTCGACTTCGATTTCATCGGCCAGGTCCGCGACGCCTCCGGAAGACTGGTGGGCGGGGTGCGTGACAACATCACCGTGAAGTTGAACGACACCGACGCCGAGAAGATCGCACGCCGCTATCTGCAATACGATTCCGTATTGACGCTCGCGCCCGGAACGTACAGCCTGCGCTTCCTGGCACGCGAGAACCTAAGCGGGAAGATGGGCACATTCGAGACCAAGTTCACCGTCCCCGATTTGAGCGCCGCGAAATCTTTACGAGTGAGTTCGGTAGTTTTGAGTAATCAGAAAGAAGCGGTTTCATCGGCGGTGGGCAGCGCCGATAGCAACAAGAAGCTCCTGGCCGCGCACCCGCTAGTCGAGAACGGCCAGAAAACGGTGCCGAGCATCACCCGCGTTTTTCGCGGGGACCAGACTCTTTACGTGTATGGCGAAATATACGATCCCGCTCTGGACCCAGACCGGAAGGTCCCCGACATACAGGCGAATTTCGCCTTGCTGCTAGGCGGCCAAACGGCCTACACATCGCGTCCGCTGCGGCTGAACAAACTGGCCACATCCCGGCCCGGAGTGGCGCAGTTCACGTTTCAGATCCCGCTGGCTAAATTGCCGCCCGGCCAATATATCTCGCAAGTGAATGTGATCGATGAAACCGGCCGGAAATTCGCATTCCTGAGGAACAACATCGTGCTACTCGCGGCCGGCGAAAATGCTGCGCCTCACCCTCCGTCGTTCCAGCGGCGCTAATAGCCCCAGAATGCGGGCCCTAAAATGTAAAGACGAACGCCATAGTCTGGAGAGCGACTGAGGCGTCCGTCATGTCGTAACGGGGAATTATCCAAAGTATATTGGAGGGGAACTTAATAAACCTATACAGTGCAGGCGGTATTTTCAAGACACCAAAGGGAATATGTTGCTCTCAGCGGGCCACGCCTGCGCGCTGTTCCAGGGCTCTTGTCAGTTCCTCTACCTGAGCTTCCAGCACCCTCTCGCGCGTCCGATCCAGCACCAGGCAATGATGTCCCACGAAGCGCATTTTGTAGTCATGAATCGCTACCAGCAGCACTTCCAGGCCGGATTGCCCGCCACCCACGCGGCAGCCGTGAGCATCCAGCTCGGCACGGCCGAGCAGCAGCATCTGACTATAGGCTTCGTGTATTTTGTCGCGGTCTTCTGGCGCGAACAACTCATGCCAGTCGCGGCCGGTTAGCTTCTTCGGATCCCCACCCAACGCTTTCGCAAACGAGCCGTTAATCGACCGAATCTTCCCGTCAGCCCTAATCCAGGCCACACCGCTTTGGACGTGCTCGATCGCGACGGTCGAGGTGTAAACTTCGTCTTTGAGCGGATCCTGTTGGGCCTTTACGCGGCGCAAGGCAATCACCAGAAGTACCGACAGGCCAAGCAGATACACCCAAAGTTCAGGGCTTTGGAAAGTCAGCTTGCTGGAACCGGCAATGGTTAAAAACGCGAATGTCACTAACGCTTCTATCGGCGTAGTCGTGCCCTGGTGTAGGGTACTAAGTAAGAGTAAGTACTAGAACTAGCGTACTCCCGGTTGCGCCCAACCGAAAAAGAGAAAAAGAGGGACGGAGCCTGATTATGGTTCGAACCTTGGTCGTTCCGGTTGCGGGGCGATAATCAGGCTCCGTCCCTCTTTTCCCACGTCCGCCCGAAAAACCCGTCGGTCATGCCGGCGATATAATCGCACACCTGGCGATGCAGCGGCTCGCCCGCGGATTCTTCCAGGTACGCCGCCGGCATCAAATCGGGCCGCCGCAGCAGCAGTTCGAATAGCTCTGCGATGCGCTCTACCGAGCGCTGTCGATCGCGCACCAATTGTTCGGACTGGTACACCTCAGCCCGCAGGAAACGCTTCAATTGTGCGGCCCCCTCGGCCGTTGCCGGAGTAAAACGTACCACGCGCTGGGGATGCGCACGCACCGCTTCAACGTCCGCCAGACCTTGCGCCGCGGCGACCGTGCCTTCGACCAGTCCTGAAACCAGCCAGTCAATCAATCCGCGCACCACCTCGTGCATCCGCACTCGCTCGGGAGCGCCCGGGAATTGCATATTGACGGCCTCGTCCAGTTCGCGGAACATATCGGATGCGCGGCAGGCGGCTTCGATGGTGACTAAGCCTGCATAGTAACCGTCATCCAGATCGGCCGTATCGTAGGCAATCTCATCGCAGGCGTCGATCAACTGCGCCTCCAGCGGCGGGCGCAACCCCGGCAGGTATTCGTCCAGCTCCGGAATCTCGCCCGGCTCGAAATCGCGCGAATGCTTGGCGATGCCCTCGCGAACCTCGAACGTCAGGTTCAGCCCGGGGAAGCGCGGGTAGCGGCTTTCAAACGATTCCACGATGCGCAGCGCCTGCAAGTTGTGATCGAAGCGCTCGCCGAAGCGGCGCATCAGGCGATCCAATTCCTCTTCGCCGGAATGGCCGAACGGCGGGTGGCCGACGTCATGCCCCAGCGCCAGGGCCTCGGTTAGGTCTTCATCCACGCCCAGCACGCCGGCCACGGTGCGCGCAATCTGCGAGACCTCGATGGTATGCGTCAAACGGTTGCGGAAGTGATCCGACACGCCGGCCGTGAACACCTGGGTTTTGTTTTCCAGGCGGCGGAAAGCCCGCGCATGCACAATGCGATCGCGGTCGCGCTGGAAAGGATTGCGGTAGGGATGATCCAGCTCCGGGTAGCGGCGCCCCCGGGAACGGGCCAGCGGAAAGCGTAAATGGGAGAGCGCGGCGGGCTGGGTCACGCGTTGCCGGTCATGATCCACGCGGCCCCGGTTTTCACCTGGCCGGCGGTGCTCCGGGGGAAGCCGCTTGCCCAATTTTTGCGGAAGCCACGATGGCCGCGCGGCTGATGGTTCCGCGGGCGGAGGTGCGCAGGGGATCCAGCAGCTTGTGCGCTTCCGTGGGATTGGAGCTGGCGAGCATCTCGCCCAACGCCAGTTGCGCCTGCTCCTTGGACACGGTTGCGGAGGGATTGGCAATCGCATCGCGTAACACCTTTTCGGCGTCTGCATTTTTGCCCTCGGAAATGTAGATCTGGGACAGCGCGATGCGCGCCAGGCTGGCGTAGGGCTTAGGTCCATCGTCGACCACTCGTTTGTAGCGCCGGGTAGCTTCGTCCTGATTGCCGGAATCGACGGCATAACTCGCCAGGTACATGTCGGCGATCGCGCCTTCCTGCGTGCCACTGTACTTCGCGGAAAGCTCGGTGAACGCCTGCATTTTTGCCTTGGCTTTTTCGGCTTCGGTATCGAAGTGGAGACTGGTTGGCTCGACCGCCGAACCCGTGGTAGCCTCGTCCACGCGTAACGCCTTGGCCAGCGCTTCCTCGCGCGTGTTGGCTTGCGAGCGGTTGTAATATGTCACGCCCACCACGATCAGCACCAGCGCAACCAGGGCTGCGCCGTAGCGCACAACTTGGGCCTTGTGGTCCGTGGCCCAGCCGAATACGTCCACAACGTCTTCGGCAAATTTATCAGTCTTAAGATCTTTACGAGTTTGACGATCCACGCGAAAACTCCCTGAAAATACTGCGATTTCTAGTGTAACACGCGCCAAACCGATCGATTGCCCGGCGCGCCCGCGGAGCTTATTTCTGGATCCGGAAGTCGCGGCGGCCTTCAGCCGTCTGCCCGCCGACTTTATCCGCCATCGTGATCACCAGCGTGTAGATGCCCTCGGGAACATCGGCCTGCAGGTTCAAGCTGACCGCGCCCGGGACGTAGCGCTGCGGATAGAAACCTTCGCCCGAATCGGCGGCGGCCGCCGGTTGTGCAAATACCTGCTCGCCCGATTCACGCAAGATCGCCAGGCCGTATTCGACAGAGTAGTGGTTCTTATCGCCGTACTTATAACCGGTCATATCGAAGCGCGCCCAAAGCGTCTCGCCCGGGTGATACACGGCGGGATCGAGCGGCGGCCCATCGGTCTCGTCCTTTACGAAACGCAGGTTGCGGGCGGCCAGAACCAGGCTTGGCTCCACCGCATGCCCGCGCACCTGGAATTCCAGCTGGGACGTCAGATCGGCCTTGGCGACTTCATCGCGGGCCGTGATTTTTATGTGATAAGCGCCGCCGGGTGCGAAGGGCGGGATATTGAAATGGTGTAAAAACTTTGGGTACCAATTCTTGTCTTGAGGAAAGATCTGCTCGGCGATTTCGCCTTTGGCGCCCTCTACCAGCGGTGTCCCGGAAGGATCGGTCACGGCGAGGGTCCAGGAAAGTTTGACGCTGCGTTGGTTGTCGCCCGTGACCGCCGGCTGATATCCCGTCAAGCGGCAGCTGAAGAACACGGATTCTCCAGGCAGGAAGGCATGATTCGCACCCATCTCCGGCCCGTCCTCGAACTGATGCAGCGCGATGCGGTCGACCGAAAACGCGGCGGAAGCCGGAAGGGCCGCTCCCAGAAATGTGACGCCGAGCAATGCCGCGAGCCAGCCGCGGCGAATTACTTGGGTCCAGGCAGGGGCATGTCGCTGGTAGTATCGTTGTCGATGCGCAGCGGAATTTCGACCCATACAAATTTCTCCGTTCCCGGTTCGCCTCCATCGGTTAGACGCAGACGATAGGAGCCGAGGGGTACGTCAAACGCGATGTTCCCTTGCTTGGTTTCGGCCGGCGCGACCTCGCGCAGTAAGCCGAACCAATTGTCGATGCCGTCTCCGTTTTCCAGCTCTTTGTACACCTCCTGGTTGGGGCCCTCCAGAGTCAGGAAGGGAACCGACACTGGATGGCCGCCGCCGTTGGTTGCGGAGAGCGTGATCAGCAGAAAGCGGCGCTCCGGAACCCGCACTTTGAACAGGTCTCCCAGCTGTGTGCGCCACGCGGTTTGGACCACGTTATAGGTCATGGGAGTGGCCGTCACCCGCTCGCCCATCTTAAAATCGATCTGCTCCGCACCCTGCTTTTTGCACCCGGCCAGAGGAAGTCCCGCTACCAGCGCGAGCGCCAGGAGGCATAATGTAGGCAGCGCCGGGCTTTTGAGCATGATCAATCCACAATCTAGCGGGAATTGGGACGGAAGGCAAATCGAGCGGCGCGCGAGGGCGGTGACGCTCCTCGTCCTGCTGGCTGCGGCAGCGGTGCTCGCCCCCGCGTTCCAATCGACGCATCCCCTCACCGGACGCCACATCGCCAACGTCATGGGCTTCCGCGGCGCGGATTGGCTGGAGCGTCCGGAGCGCGAATCCGAAGAAAACGTCGAGGGCGCACTCGACGCCATTGGACTGAAGCCGGGGATGACGGTAGCCGAAGTCGGCGCCGGTACCGGTTATGTAGCGCTGCGCATGGCCAAGCGCGTAAGTCCAGGCGGCAGAGTATACGCCAACGATCTGCAACCCGAGATGCTCGGTCTGCTGCGCGAGAACGCCGCCAAAGCCGGAATCACCAACGTGCAAACGGTGCAGGGGAGCGAGACTGACCCCAAACTCCCCGATGGCCAAATCGACTTGATCATCCTGGTGGACGTGTACCATGAGTTCTCGCAGCCGCAAAAGATGCTGCAGGGCATTCGTCGCGCACTGAAACCCGACGGGCGGCTGGTGCAACTCGAATACCGCAAGGAAGATCCAAACGTTCCCATCCTCCTGGATCACAAAATGAGCGTGGCCGAGGCCAAGACCGAAGTGGAGGCGGAGGGGTTCAATCTTGGGCCGGTCATCGAGACCCTGCCGCGCCAGCACGTCCTGATTTATACGAAAGCCACGGCAAAAGCGGCGGCAGCGAAATGAAAAAGCTCAAGGCGATTCCTAAATTCCGTTCGACAACGGCGGAGCGAGAGTTCTGGGAAACGCACGACACAACGCAATATCTGGATTGGTCCCAAGCGCGACCTGCCCGATTCCCGAATTTGAAGCCATCCACCAAATCGATCTCGCTCCGGCTACCGCTCGATTTGCTGGAGCGGATCAAAGTGGCAGCCAACCGGCGTGACGTTTCTTATCGGTCACTCATCAAGATTTGGCTTGACGAGCGAGCACGCTGACACCCAGATAACTCACTTTAGGAATGCAACCTTGCACGGTCGGCCTCCCGCGTGCGTCAATATTATATAGGGCTGCCGCCGGAGCAGTGTCTTCCGGCTAAGAAGCTAGCTCTCAATAACTTACCGCATGGCCGAGTGGACGCTTAAATACGCCGACGCGCGTGGGGAGATTCACCAGCAGGTGGCCGAAGCGGCCTCCGAGCGAGAGCTGCGCGACCGCTACACCCAGCAGGGTTTTCTGGTCTATAACATCAAGCCGCGGTCGGAGATCAGCGGCCTCGCTTCCGGCCTGCGCCCCAGCAGCAAGCGCTTTAACCTCGAAAAATTCCTGATCTTCAACCAGCAGTTTGTGACTTTGATCCGCGCCGGCCTGCCGATCCTGCGCGCCCTGGACCTGCTGGCCGAACGCCTGACTGATCCCAAACTCTCGAGCCACATTCGCAACGTGCGCGACGAAGTGAAAAGCGGCTCGCTGCTCTCGGATGCCTTCGCGAAGCAAGGTGTGTTCCCGCCCATCTACGTCACCAGCGTCCTCGCCGGCGAGCGCAGCGGGTCGCTCGCGGAAGTAATCGAGCGCTTCGTCACCTATCAAAAACTCGCTTTATCGGTGCGCAAGAAACTGCTCGTGTCGCTGATGTACCCGGCGCTGCTGATTGTTCTGGTCACGTGCCTCATCGTGTTTCTGGTTACCTACGTAGTGCCGAACTTCGCAGAACTCTACAACAGCATGCAGGCGCAATTGCCGACGCCGACGCTGATCCTGATCGCCATCGGCACCACCGCGCGCGGTTACGTCCTGTTCGGGTTTGTAGGCTTGCTCGCGGCGGCGATTGCATTGCGGGCCTGGGGAAAAACGCCCCGCGGCAAGGAAGCGTTCGACCGCGCTCTGCTCAAAGTCCCGATCCTGGGCGAGGTCTGGCTGAAGTATCAGGTGGCGCAGTTTTCGCGGGTCTTGAGCACGCTGTTGATCGGCGGCATCCCGCTCATGCAGGCGCTCGACACTTCGGCCGATTCGCTGGGCACGCAGGTGCTGCAAAAGGTGCTGCAGAAAGCCACCAAATTGGTGCGCGAAGGTCAGTCGCTTTCCGGAGCCTTGCGTATCACCGGCGTATTCCCCAACTTGTCGCTGGATATGATTGAAGTAGGCGAGTCGACCGGCGCGTTGCCCGCGATGCTCGGGAGCGTGGCCGAATTTTATGAAGACGATGTGGCGACCCGCGTCACGGCGGCGCTCAGCCTGATCGAGCCCATCATCATGATCATTATGGGAATTTTCGTGGCCTTTGTGCTGATTTCCCTGTATCTGCCGATCTTTTCCTTAGCGGACTCCATTCGCTCGTAAAGTTGACTATGGCGGCCACCAACCAAATTCTTCCGCAAGATCCGGCGCAGGAAATCTCCAACGCGCGCGCGCTGGCGGGGCGCTATTACCATGAGTTTGTCGATCTCAAAGAAACCCGCATCGACCACGATCTGTTTCATTCCATTCCGGTCGACCTGATGTTCCGCTACAACTTCGTGCCCATCCAGGCCGAGAACGGCAGCCTCGAAATCGCCATCGCCGATCCGCGAAACCTTAACCTGATCGATGAGCTGGCGGTGCTGCTCGGCAAGAAACTGCGGGTGCGCGTGGCCACGCTCTCGCAGATTTCGGATCTGCTCAAGAAGACCGAACAGTCACAGCGCGTACTCGAAGAGGTAACTGAAGGCTTCGCTCTCGACGTGGTCGGCGACGAAGACAACCCCGACGAGACGCTCTCAATCGACCGCCTCGCGGCCGGCGATTCCGACATCGCACCGGTGATAAAGCTGGTCGACACGACGATCTTCAACGCGCTCGAGCGGCGCGCGAGCGATATCCACATCGAGACGCGCGATCAGGAAGTGGCGATCAAGTACCGCATCGACGGTGTGCTGCACTACGCCATGCCGCCGATCGCGAAAGACTGGCACTCGACCATCATTTCGCGCATCAAGGTCATGAGCGAACTCGACATCGCCGAGCGCCGCGTGCCCCAGGACGGCCGCTTCCGTGTGCGCTACAAGAACCGGCTGATCGATTTCCGTGTCTCCATCATGCCCACCATCTATGGCGAGGACGCCGTGCTACGCGTGCTCGACAAAGAGTCCATGAGCGAGAAGTTCGCCAAGCTGTCGCTCGACGTGGTGGGCTTCGCCGACAACGACCTGATCAAATTCCGCCGCTATATCAAGGAGCCTTACGGCATGGTGCTGGTCACCGGACCCACCGGCTCCGGCAAGACCACCACGCTCTACGCCGCCCTCAGCGAAATCAAGAACGACGAAGACAAGATCATCACCATCGAAGATCCCGTCGAATACCAGATCAAGGGCATCACGCAGATTCCGGTGAACGAAAAGAAGGGACTCACCTTCGCGCGCGGCCTGCGCTCTATTCTGCGTCACGATCCGGACAAGGTCATGGTGGGCGAAATTCGCGACCAGGAAACCGCGCAGATCGCCATCAACGCTGCGCTCACCGGGCACCTGGTGTTCACTACGGTCCACGCCAACAATGTTCTGGACGTGCTGGGGCGCTTCCTCAACATGGGCGTGGAAGCATACAACTTCGTCTCCGCGCTCAACTGCATTCTTGCGCAGCGGCTGGTGCGTGTGATCTGCCCGCATTGCAAGGCGCCCGTCAAATATTCCGATGAATACCTGACCGAGAGCGGCTTGGCTTTGGCGGATTGGGGAAACGTGACCTTCTACGAGGGCGCCGGCTGCTTTGAATGCGGCGGCACGGGGTTCCGTGGCCGCAGCGCCATCCACGAACTATTGGATCTGTCCGAGCGCATTCGCGAAATGATTCTCAACCGGCGCCCGGCGTCGGAAATTCGCCGCGCGGCGCGCGAGGAGGGCATGACATTCCTCCGCGAATCGGCGCTCGAAAAAGCGCGCGCGGGCGTGACCACGCTCAAAGAGATCAATAAGGTCACCTTCATAGAGGTCTAAGAGCGACGCCCGATGCCCCTTCTCAATCACCTTTCGCGGCTGGTAAAGGATCCGTCTCCCAGCCATATCTTCGAGTTCTCGGAGGCCGGCATCGCCTTCGCACAGCCGGGCAATGGGCGCCCCGGTGACCCCGGCTTCTGCGTCTTCGAGCCAGGCACCCTGGTGGTTTCTCCCGTCGAAGATAACATTCATAAGGCCGATGCAGTCACTGCCGTGCTCAGGCGCGTCGCACCACCGGATAGTTCCCGAAAACGCCGCCGTGCCGCACTGATTCTTCCGGATTACGCCGCTCGCGTCAGCGTGCTGGATTTCGATTCCTTCCCGTCGTCGCCTGAAGAGCAGCTTTCACTCATCCGTTTTCGCCTTAAGAAAACCCTGCCCTTCGATATCGACTCCGCCGCCGTCAGCTACTTCGCTCAACCCGCTGAAAAAGGCGCGACGATCGAAGTGGTAGCGGTGATCGTGGCGCTGGAAATCATCGCGCGCTATGAGGCGCTGTTCCGCGCCATGAATTTCCACGCGGGAGAAGTGACGACCTCCGCCCTGGCCGCGTTGCATCTGTGTCCACCCGCAACGCGCGACGACGCCGTCAATGTGATCGCCAAGCTAAGCGGCAAAACCCTTACTGTGATGGTTCTGCGTGGCCAAATCTTGAAGCTGTTCCGCTGTGTCGCGCTCGAAGAAGTGACTGAAGAACAGATTCTGGCGGTTCTGCATCCGACCCTGTCTTACGTTGAAGACGAGCTCGCCACGCCGGCGGAGAAGATCACGCTGTGTGGTTTCCCCAGCGGTGCGCTTCCAGGCCTGCGCCACCCTAAAGATGTCCTGCACAGCAGCTTCGGCGCACCCGGAGCCTTCAACGCCGGCCTGCTGGGCTACCTGGAAGGGGCGCGTAACTGACGTGAGAATCCCGATCAATTTGGCGAGCGAGCCCTTCCGCCGGGACCGTCCCGTGCTCGTCGCCACCGGACTCGCCGTGGCGCTGCTGGCCGTGGTGCTGTGCGGCTTACTGTACCTGATCGCGGTGGACCGCTCGCGTTCGGGAGACACCCGCGCGCAGGTGAACCGCCTGAATCAGGAGTTGACTGTCATCTCCGCTGAGCAGGCTCGCCTGGACGCCACCCTTCGCCAGCCGGCCAACGCCAGCATTCTCGAACGCAG
>Ga0068858_100006760_pt1 | contig 11160 bp, 9 predicted proteins | sample KBSSwiS12_FD_66589 | JGI IMG/M metagenome (GOLD analysis project Ga0068858, IMG submission 66589) | Switchgrass rhizosphere microbial communities from Kellogg Biological Station, Michigan, USA - KBS Switchgrass S1-2 | ecosystem: Host-associated > Plants > Roots > Rhizosphere > Soil ... | reverse complement strand
TCCGGGTTGTGTGGCTCGAGTCCCACTCAGTCATTGGTTTACTGTGTTCTTGACTCCCGATGTAGAATCAACCCAGTTTCCCTCCAACATCCGACCCCCAAGAAGGATTGTGACCGTGTCCGCGAACTCTCCGTCGAGACTCAAACGTTTCAGCATCTTTTCCGTTCTCACCTTGCTTGGCCTTGTCGCCGTTCTGCTGGTGGTCGTAGTAATTTTCACCATACACAACAGCCTTGAGGTTCCAAAGATAGAGCGCCCCACTGAAGTCGCTTGGCTCCAGCAAAACTGGACCGAAGACCAGCGCCAGCGTTACTACCACACCTCGCAGGGAAGCAATCTGTTACCTTACGCCTGGTTCCTCGCGCTCGAGCAGCCAAAGTTCGCACTCAAAGGTGCGCCGTTGTTCCGTGAAGACAGCTACATGCAGGGCTTCGGGTTTATCCCTGACCGTTCCTTTGATCACAATCCTGACGCGCTGCCGGTCGGCTTCACCCGCGACGACCGTTTTGTCGATCCCTATACCAGCCAGAAAACCGTGGTGCTCGGGATTACCTGCGCGGCCTGCCACACCGGCGAATTGTTCTATGGAAGCAAAGCCATACGCCTCGAAGCCGGTCCGTCTCTCATTGATCTGCAAAAGTTTACCCAAGCATTGGGACTAGCCATCACCTGGACCTACTACGATCCGCTACGCTTCCGCCGCTTCGCCGACCGTGTGCTAGGCCCCGACCATTCACATGCCGATCAAGTCCTACTGAAGCGTGCGTTGAAGTATTACCTCGACACCAGCTTTCAGGAATTTAAATCCACGCTCCATCTTTTCCCCACCTCCGAAGGCTACGGACGCACCGATGCTCTGGCGCGAATCGGCAACTTTGTCTTCGGCACCGAACTGAACAACAACAAGAACCTTGCAGTCGGTGATGGCCCGGTAAACTACCCTCCGATTTGGGACGCATCCTGGATGGACTGGGTGCAATACAACGGCTCTATCCAGCAACCGATGGGAAGAAACGTAGGCGAGGCGCTGGGCGTGCGTTCACGCATCAACTTGATTGGTTATCCGGGTATCCAATTCGAAAACACGATCCATGTGGACAACCTCCACGAAATCGAACTTCTGCTGGGCGGAGATGCGCCAGGAAAGGGGGTGTGGTCGCCGAAGTGGCCGGCCGATATTTTAGGAAAGATCGACACCGACAAAGCCGCCAAGGGCGAGAAACTCTACAACCAACTTTGTCTACATTGCCACCAACCGCCGATGCTCTCGACAGAAGGCCGCAATCCGAAATACTGGACCAAGTTCACCGACAGTGCAGGCCGCCAATTCTTCAAGGTGACCATGATCCCGCTGGAAGAGATTGGCACCGACCCCAAAGAAGCTGAGAACTTCGCCAAGCGCACGGCCGACAGCGGCCCGTTAGGGAAAGGCGTGATCTCAGCGAAAGACGGTCTCAAATACATCACGCAAAAACTGATGGATCAGTCATACGAGGATCTAAAGCTTTCCTCCGCCGAAGTACAGGACTGGAACGGCTATCGTCAAAACGAGCTCCTCGCGCCCTTGGCCTACAAAGCACGCCCGCACAACGGAGTCTGGGCCACGCCGCCATATTTGCATAATGGCTCGGTCCCCAACTTGTACGCGCTTCTGTCTCCGGTTTCCGAGCGCCCCAAAGTCTTCTACTTGGGCAACAAACAATTTGACCCGGTGAAGTTGGGTTTGAATACCGATCCGCTGCCCGGCGCGTCGGAATTCCGTACCGACCTCTCCGGCAACTCCAATCGAGGCCACGAATTCAACGACGGTCCCCAGGGCCATGGCGTAATCGGACGAAAGCTGTCGGAAGAAGAGCGGATGGAAATTATCGAGTATCTGAAAACGTTATAGGGAAGCAGAGGCCAAGGAGAAGAGTTTTACTTCTTTTTTTTCTTCTTCTTGGCCTCTTCTTCTAAATCCTTCAAAACCTGTTTATGGTCGTCCACCGCGCTGTCCACGGTATCCAACGCATTTTTCAGTGCAAATTGATACTGCTTAAATTCCTCGAGCGGCACCCCTGCCGCATCGCGCAATGCCAGTAGCTTGGACTGGAACTCAGCGTCGGCTTCAATGACCGCCTGCATCGGCTTGCGAAAATCATCTTTACGTTGCACATACATGTCGACGTTGTCGTCGAGCTCATCGTAGATATCCAGAAAATCCGTCAGCCACTCGTGAGTGATCTCACCCCGGTTCTGGGTTGTCGGATTGGCCCGGGCCTCTTGCATGGAAACCAGCCGCGCACGTGCGTAAGAGATGAACAACTTCAGCCGCTTGTCGGGCTCCATGTTGGCTTCACGCAGATCGTCGATTTCTTTCTGGTTAAGCGGGTCATACCGCTTTTGTGCCAAGCCCGGCGCACTCACCAGGAGGGATGAGAGCACCAACATCAAGAAACCTCTGCGGGTCGGCGTCATTTCTTTTTGTCCTTGGAAAACATTTGGGCGAGCAGCTTCGTGCGCAACTCCTCAAGATGCTCAGCAGCTGCTTTTACCGGAGCTTGGTCATCGAAGCTCAAACTATGTTGTATATCGGTTAGCCGGGAAGAAATCTTGCGAATTTCGATCTCCGCATCCTTCAATTTTTTGCCCGATCGTATCGACGTATCCGCTGCCTTGTCCGCATATTCGGTGAGCAGCTTAACGGCGTTGGCGGCGTCTTCGGTCTTTTCCTGGTCGTAGTGTGTGTCCACATCCTTAAGTTGAAGACGGGCTGCCTTGATATAAAGGGCGGGCTGTTGGTCCAATGGAGCAGATTCAGCCCGCGTGGCCAACTGGGCAGCCGTCTCGTCCGCGGCAAGAACCGCCAGCGATGCAGCCAGCACCAGCAGGCAAATGGCGTAAATGCGCATAGATCGTCGTCCTGAATCTCCCGCCCCGCGAAGGCTACTTCCTCTTCGGTTCAATCGCGATCAGCCGGTGGCGCGCCTGCCACTCCTGCTCCGAATACTTGCCGTTCGCAACCTCAAGAAAATGATGATAATTCTCCGCTGCAGCCTTGGGAATATGCAAGTTATCAAACGCGGTCGCGCGTAAAAAATAGCTCATGGGAATCTCCGGCAGAAACTTCGCCCGAGCTTCCAGCGCACGGATGGTGAGCTGGTAGTCTTTGTTCGCGTTGGCCACCACAGCCACTTGCCAGTAAGCGTCGCCAGCATCAGGTTTTATGTTGGCCGCCGCTAAAAACTGTTTCTGTGCCTCCGGAAAATCCCGCAGCATCAGCAGAGCCTTCCCATAAGACATGCGTAGATCAAAATCCTTCGCTGTCGTCTCGATCAGAGGCTTGTACTGCGCCGCAGCCAGATCATACTTGTTGGCATCGAGATAGATATCACCGAGTTCGCGACGCAGAGAAGGATCGTTAGGATTCGCTTTGGAACCAGCCTGCAACTCAGCAACAGCGTCATCGGGCTTACCCGAAGCGGCCAGCACTCGTCCCAATTGCAAATGGACTGCTGGATCATCCGGACGCAAAACCATCAGCTTGCGCAAAAGCTCCTCAGCCTCCGGAAACTTCTTCTGCCGCATGTAGAGGTTTGCCAGTCCAACTGTAGCGTCTGCCGATTTTCCGTCCAGCGCCAAAGCTCGCTTGTATTCGACTTCGGCTTGATCTGGCTGACCTTGTTTATCCAGCAGCGCGCCAGCCGAAAGATGCGGTTCGGGATCGTTCGGCTGCAGTCGGGCCACTTGCTGGTATGCAGCGACTGCCTCCGCCGGCTTCTTCGCCTCAATCACATGCGCCAGCGACAACCACGCCCGCGCCAAACCTTCGTCGACATGCGCAGTAGGCTTGAGTTGGGTAGCAGCATGCAGGAATTGTTCGGCATCGGGATCGCCAACCTTCGCCAGCATCAATCCGAGATTTAGGTTGGATTCGAAGACATCCGGCTTGGCCGCCACAGATTTGCGATAAGCCGCAATCGACTCAGCCGGCTTCGCCAGAGCATTGTAGAGAAACCCAAGATCAAACCACGCCTGATAATTTGCCGCGTTCGCAGCTACAACTTTTTCCAATAGAGGTTGTGCGGTAGCGAAATCTCTTTTTTCCAGCGCATCTTCCGCCTGTATCAGCTCTGGCGGAAACATAGGGTCAGCCTCCGCAATCCGATGATGCCGAACCGTCTGCGCAGATAAACCCGTTCCCACCGCGATCACTGAAGCAATCGCAGCGACGAGAACGCGTTTACTGCCGCACATCACTATGCGACGCTCCATTGCCATTCAGTATGTGAGCCAAAAACTGCCCCGTATACGAGCCCGGCAGTTGTGCAATCGCTTCTGGTGGCCCAGCACCAACAATTCTCCCGCCGCGCTCTCCGCCCTCCGGCCCGAGATCGATCACCCAATCCGCAGTCTTGATCACTTCCAGATTGTGCTCGATGACCAGAATAGAACCACCTGCTTCGATTAGACGGCGGAAGGCCGCCAATAGTTTGCTGATGTCGTCAAAGTGCAGGCCCGTCGTGGGTTCATCGAAGATATAGAGCGTACGGAACTTACGCACCGGGCCACTGCCGGACTTCATGCGCTCCTTGGCCGCCGGCTGCAGATGTGCCGCCAGTTTCATGCGCTGCGCCTCGCCGCCGGATAGCGTCGTCGCCGATTGCCCCAGCCGTAGATAGCCGAGCCCCACCTCCTCCATGATGCGCAGCTTCTCGACAACTTTCGGCACACCGGAGAAGAAATGCAGACCCTCCTTGACGGTCAGATCAAGGACTTCATGAATATTTTTTCCGTGATAGCGGATTTCCAAAATCTGCGGCTTGTAGCGAGCCCCTTTGCACTCCTCGCAGACCAGTTCCACGTCGGCGAGGAATTGCATTTCAACGGTGACTGTTCCGTCGCCCTGACAAGTTTCGCAACGCCCACCAGGAATGTTGAAGGAAAAATGTCCAGAACTAAGCCCACGCTTTTTCGCTTCCGGCTGAGAAGCGAACAGTTCGCGGATACCGTCGAACGCCTTGGTGTACGTAACTGGATTCGACCGCGGCGTGCGGCCAATGGGTGATTGATCCACCAGCACGACGTCATCAATGTAATCTTCACCGTCGAGGCTGATTCCGTCCGGTAAACACACTAACTCGACACTCCCATTGGTCTGCTGCTTCTTGGCAGCGGCTAAAGATTTGTAGACGACATCATGCAGCAGGGTAGATTTCCCTGACCCAGACACACCAGTAATAGCGACGATCATGTTCAAGGGAATATTGATCTCAATATTTTTGAGATTGTGGATCTTCGCGCCCGCGATTTTGATCTGTTGCTTACCCGGGGTCCGCCGATGCGGAGGCATCTGAATGTGCAGCTCGTCGGCGAGATAGCGCCCAGTCAGCGATGCTGAGTTTTTGCGTATTTGATCGTAAGTTCCCCAAGCGATCACCTTCCCGCCGTTCTCTCCGGCACCAGGGCCCAGATCGAGGATGCGATCAGCCGCCCTCATCACATCCGGATCATGCTCAACCACCAGGATCGTGTTCCCCAGATCGCGGAGATTATGCAGAATCTTGATCAGCCGATGGGTATCGCGGCTATGCAGGCCGATCGAAGGTTCATCCAGTACATAAAGCGTGCCGACCAATCGAGACCCCAACGAGGTTGCCAGCTGAATCCTCTGTGCCTCGCCACCGGACAGCGTGGATGAGAGCCGATCCAGAGTCAGATATTCCAATCCAACTTCATTCAGAAATCGCAGCCGCTCACCAATTTCAACGAGAAGTTTTTCTGCAATCGCAGCCTGTTCGGCACTCAACTCGACTTCGGAGAAAAACTTTGCTGCTTCCTCCACCGTCAAGCTGCAAACTTGGCAGATATTCTTGCCGTTGATCTTGACCTGCTGCGCTTCTTTCCTCAGACGATCACCGCGGCACTCGGAGCACACCGAATACCCGCGGTAGCGGCTCAGAAACACGCGCACATGCAGCTTGTACTTCTTGCGTTCCAGATAATTAAAGAATCCGCGGATGCCGTCATACTTGCCCTCCCCTTCAATGATGCGCTGCTGTTGCTCCAGTTCAAAATCAGCCCATGGAGTATCGAGCGGAATTCCGACTTGCTTGGCAAAGCGCTTCAGATCCGCCGCCCAGGGCTTATATTTCGGCTTGGTCCAGGGCTCGACGAACCCTTCATTGATGGTTTTAGTCGGATCCGGAATGACAAGATTCAGATCAAAATCAATCGTGTTCCCAAACCCCTGGCACCGGGGACAAGCGCCAAATGGATTGTTAAACGAAAACAGCCGTGGTTCGGGTTCCTCGTATTTCAGATGACATTGTTTGCACTCAAAGCGCTGAGAGAACCGCAGCCGTTGGGGCGGCTGTTCATCGCGAGGTACAGTTTCAAAGATCACTTCGCCGGATTCGCGGTATCCGATTTCGACAGCATCGACAATACGCGCCCGACCATCTGCAGACACCACCAGCCGATCGACTAATAGAAAGACCGGCTCAGCAAAGTTCACATCGAGCAAAGACTCAGGAGTAGAAAACTCAAAAATCTGCCGGTTCTGATAAAGCCGAGTAAACCCACGCTTACGCAGATCAAACAAGCGAGATTTAAGCGAATCATCCACAGTAGAGCCGGCGTCCCGCCGGCTATCTCGGGGCCGTCTCGCCCGTGCAGTTTTCTTCTTTTTCTCTTCAGCGGGAGCAGCCGTCAACCCAGTCAGTGGAAACAAGACCTGCAGCCTGGTCCCCTCACCCAAAGCGAGCACTGCAGCCGCCACTTCATCAACCGTATCCTTTTTGACCTCATTGCCGCACTGCAAACAAAACGTCCGCCCAATGCGGGAAAACAGCAACCGTAGATAGTCGTAAATCTCGGTAGCAGTCCCCACCGTCGATCGCGGATTGCGCGTCGAATTCTTCTGCTTGATTGCTACCGCCGGAGCGATCCCATCAATGAGGTCCGCGTCCGGCTTCTCAATTCGCTCCAAAAACTGCCGTGCATAGGCCGACAGTGACTCCACATATCGCCGCTGCCCCTCGGCATAGATGGTGTCAAAGGCAAGGGAAGACTTCCCCGACCCCGACACTCCCGTCACCACCGTGAGGGCGTTATGCGGAATCTCAAAGTCCACATTTTTTAGGTTATGAGTTCTTGCCCCGCGAACAACAATGCTTTCAGTAGACATCGGCACCAAGGGTCACCGTAGCCATCGCAGAGGCCCACAAGTAGCCTCAAAACGGCTAGGGAATCTTTCTATTATAGAGCAAGTGAACAGAGGTGCAGGAAAACGACGAGTTCGGTGTGTCCTAAACACGCGTTGATGGTTTCCCCTTAGGCTTTGAATTGTTCGACTGGAAGATGGTGAGGATTATTCCGAGAATCAAGACGCATTTAGCCAAGATGTGGCCCTGCACGTCATCAATTAAGAATACAGCGGCGGCCTGCGCAATCTCGTGAATATTTGTTGGAGCGGATCACCATGCTAAGTCTGTTTCACGGCACCATCGTCTTCCCATTGGTGGCCACATGAATCGCAGGTCCAGTCGAATTTGGAGCGATTCTCCTCTGGCTCAGTCGTAAGGTCCCCAAAGACCACCTCCTCTGAGCCGCACTTTGGACAACGAATGGCAACGTCTTCGGACTCTTTTTCAGTTTCAGTCGAATCCGGCTCATTTGCAGGCTCGTAATGCTGCAAAACATTCCGTGCCCAAGGCAATGCGATTCGCATAATCTTTACTTCCACGCCGTCGGCAAAATTAGAGGTTACTGCCTCCGGTCGAGTAGCGTTCTCCGCTCCCATAAAAAACGGAATATCCGATCCAGATAATAAATCCTCAAGTTGTTTTGCATCGACCATGCTCCAAACCCAGCACAGAGGAATGAGCTCTCGATCCTCGGCATAAGGGTCATCGGGATCGGGCTTAGGAACTGGTGGCGGAGTCTCTGCGCGAGGCATCTCCAGCCCGCGTTGCTTAAGTTCTTGTGCGAGGATGGGCCCGGCGATATCTGTCAACTCCGAAATTCTCCCGGCGATGTTCAACAGTTCTCCATCGGTCATCTGCCCGTACAACTCAGTAAGACGTCGCCGTTCTTCGGATGTGTCGAGCGTGTCCATAATGGGCGGCAAGGATACCGCAACAGAATTAGTCGAGAAAAAGTCTGTGCAAGCTAAAAGCAAAAGGCCCCGATTTTTCGGGGCCTGTGCCCTTGTCATCGTCCTGTTTAGAAGTATCTAGTCGTCCTGATCTTCGTCGCGCTTCCTGCTATACCGGAACGCCAGCACCATCCCCACAGCCATAAACCCCACCGTAGGGCCCAACAGCACCAGCACAGCCTTATTAATCGCCCGCAGCCCATCCTTGCTGGCCGCTGAAGCCGAGCTATAACACATAGCGCACCCTTGACCAAAAGCAGGCGCAGCCGACAGCATCAAGGCAAACATGCCGATCAATAACGACTTCTTCATTGCACTCCCAGTTTAACCACTCGCCATGCATCTGGAAAGAAGATGCACATCAAAATCAGACAAATCACCACCGAAGTCATCAGCGTCCACTTCATGACAGCAATCTCGCCCTTCAGGTGCATGAACCATCCGATAATCAGCGCCGACTTGATGACTGACAAGATCATCAGCACTTCCAGCATGTGGATGGGCGTCATGATCTGCTCATAGGCGAGCACCACCTCAATCGCCGTTAGGATCAGCAAACCCGCCCATACCCAGAGATATGTCCCTTTACCTTCTTCGTGAGCCGTATCGTGCATTCGCATCGCCTCCGACTAAATCTTGGTGGACATCAAATACACCAGCGGGAAAATAAACATCCACACCAAATCGACGAAGTGCCAGTACAGTCCGGCAACTTCGACATCGTGCGCATCGTAATCTTTTGGTTTAAGAAACAGGACCATCGCCGCAACAATCAGGCCGACCAGCAGCACGTGAATCGCGGAGTGAAATACATTGTCCGCCGGGGTCGCCAGCCAACCAACCAGCCAACACCCAGCCAAAATCGGTAGGAACCATTTGCGCAATGCCACCACGCCCAAATAGATCACGCCAATGGTGACGTGCAACATATGCATGCCAGTAAGAGTGAAGAACGTCCCGCCAAACTGAGGAACATTTGCCGCCCACGGATTTTTAAATGGGGTCATGCCTTCTTCAATCAGCTTGGTCCATTCGAAGCCGTGCAACACGGCGAATGCTGTGCCAAAAAACATGGTTAGTAGAATCCAGTTGCGGATCCATGCCTTGTCATTCCGCTTCGCCGCCAGAACAGCCAGCACCATTGTCAGCGAGCTCGAGAGCAGGCAGCCCGTCATGATCGTGGCATTGGCGATGCTCTCTTTATGAAACGGCGTCGGCCATTGCGGATTGGAAATGCGTCCGTAGCTATACGCAAACAGCAAAGCTCCGAAGGTGAGCGTATCGGAGAGCAGAAACAACCACATCCCGATCTTTTTGGAATAGGTGCCAAATATTGAAGGCTCAAATTCGCCAGCCACTCCGTGGACTGCGACGTCAGACATGGTCTAGTTCTCCTCCGATCAACTGAGGTGCGTTAACGCACAAAAGCCAGCAAAGCAAAAACATAAATCCAAAGCGCAGCCATGAAGTGCCAATACCAGGCCGCAATCTCAATCACGATCCGCCGCGACTCGATTGCCTTCCGCAGCAGGGAAGCGCAGATCGCATAAATCAAAGCGACAATCCCACCCATCAGGTGGACTGCGTGCGTCGCCGTCAAAACATAAACGAACGAACTGCTAGGATTGCTGGCTACATAAAATCCGCGATTGTTAAGCTCACCCCAAGCCAGCCATTGCCCAATGATGAAAGCCACTCCCAGAGCGGCCGTAATGCCAAGCCAGAGATTGGTCTTCTCCCGCCCAATCGCAATTCCAGGAATCGCTCCGACCGGGGCCAGAGCCATCCGCTGGGCCACCTTCCGCCGTGCGAATTCGATCGTCACGCTGGAACCGACCAACAAAACTGTATTCACCACCAGCAACGACACTGGCAAATCCACCGGGATCCAATCTTTTCCCAATTGATTTGTATTCTGGTTCAGGCTGGGCAGGTCTTTGCGCACAACATACGCGCTGGTAAACGAAATAAACAGCATCGACACCCAAACTGCGAGGATGAAAAATCCGACACGCGCCCGGCGCAGCCGGCGAATGAAATCCGGCGACGATCCATTGCCCCCATTCCCATTCCCGCCATCCGAAATTGGGGGACGATCTCCACGGCCTCCGCGGCCGGTGAGTGGATCGTGAATGGTTACTGAAGGGCTCAATGTCGCCATAGTATCTTGCTGCGCAGACTAGGAGGCGGGGCTTGCCCCGCCTCGCAAAATTGTTAATGAGCTGGCGCCGTCGGCGGATCCGTCTGCATTATGAAATCTTTCGGCGCACCCGGGACGCTGTACTCATACGGCCCGTGGTTTACCACAGGAGTCTTGCCGCCGAAATTGTCATGCGGAGGCGGAGTAGAGGTAGTCCACTCAAGGGTCGTCGCCTCCCACGGATTATCGCTGGCTTTCGGTCCCTTAAACATGCTCCAGAACAAATTGAACACGAAGATGAACTGCACGGCGACAGTGATCAATGCCGCGTAAGTAATGAATTCATTCATCGGCAGCAGCTTTTGTAGGTAGGCCAACTCAGTAAATTGCGAATAGCGCCGTGGCTGTCCGGCCTCACCCAGCCAGTGCATCGGCATGAAGATGGCGTAAGTGCCGACCAGGGTCAGTATGCAATGAATCTGGCCCAACCGCTCATTCATCATCCTTCCAAACATTTTGGGGAACCAATAATAGGTTCCGCCAAACATGCCGAAGATTGCCGCCACACCCATGATCAAATGGAAGTGCGCCGGCACAAAAGCTGTGTCATGCAAAGGAATATCCAGCACCGGCTGCGCTAGGAATGGTCCGCTCAATCCGCCGGAGACGAACAGAGAAACAAAGCTGATCGCATACAGCATCGGGGTCTGCAACCGTATTCGCGATTTGTACAACGTCCCCAGCCAGTTAAATGTCTTGATCGCTGAAGGCACACCGATCGCCATGGTCATGATAGAGAACGAAAATGCGGTGTAAGGACTCATTCCGCTCATGAACATGTGGTGGCCCCAAACAACAAAGCCCAAAATTCCGATGCCCATGA
>Ga0068858_100006758_pt1 | contig 11163 bp, 14 predicted proteins | sample KBSSwiS12_FD_66589 | JGI IMG/M metagenome (GOLD analysis project Ga0068858, IMG submission 66589) | Switchgrass rhizosphere microbial communities from Kellogg Biological Station, Michigan, USA - KBS Switchgrass S1-2 | ecosystem: Host-associated > Plants > Roots > Rhizosphere > Soil ... | reverse complement strand
GTCACCTTCCTCGACTCCACCGCCCTCGGCTGCATCGTCGGCCTCGTGCGGCGGGTGGGAGAGGCGGAAGGTGAGCTCCGCGTCGTGCTGCCGGGGGCGCCGACGGTGCGCATCTTCGAGATCACCGGCCTCGACGCCATTCTCCGTACGTATCCCACGCGGGCTGCCGCGCTCGAGGCGTGAGCCTTGCGCGCGGCTCTTCTGCACCGGCGACGGTAGGGTCGCGAGGCGTGATCGCCCAGCGGTGGAGGACGGGCCTCGACCCTCGGCGCGCGGATCTTGCCGGCGCCGTCATCCTCTTCACCCTCGTCGCAGCTGCATACGCGCTCGGGTACGCCTTCGCCTGGAAGTGGTTCAGCGCGCCCGGCCAGGGCGCCTCCTTCTTCCCACCTGCGGGGGTCACGCTGGCGACGCTCGTCCTCGTGAGCCGCCGCCGTTGGCCCGTCGTCCTCGCTGCTGCGGCGACGGCCGAGGCGGCGCTCGACCTCGCCCGCGGGACGAGCGTGGGCGGGACGGCGGGACTCGTCCTCGCGAACCTCGCCGAGCCGCTCGTCGGGGCAACGCTTCTGCTCTGGCTCGTCGGTTGCGTGGACCTGCGCCGGAAGCGGCATCTGTCGGCCTTTCTCGGCGCGGCTGTCGTTGCGGCTCCCGTCGTGGGAGCCGCGATCGCGGCGACGACGTTCGTGTACGTGATCGGTGGCAGCGGCTGGCTGCGGTTTGCGTCCGAGTGGTGGGCCGGTGACGGGCTGGCGGTGCTCGTCGTGGGCGGGGCACTCCTCTCACTCCGATTCGGGTTGCGCCTCCCCCCCGGTCGGGCGGTGGAGGGAGCCGCGCTCGCCGCGGTCGCCGTCGCCTGCACGTACGTCCTCTTCGACCAAGGCTGGTTCGCGTTCGTCTACGTCCCGATCGTGGTTCTCGTCGTCCTCGCGTTCCGCGTGGGGACGACCGGCGTCGCGGTGACGGGAGCGCTGCTCTCGTTCGTCGCCGCAGGCGTCACGGCCGAGGCGGACGCCTTCTGGGAGTCCGTCGACGTCAGTCCCGCTGACCGCGTGCTCTACCTCCAGCTCGCACTGGCCGTGATCGTGGCAACGGTCCTGACGCTCGCCGCCGAGATCGCCGAGCGTGAACGCATCGTTGCTCGGCTCGCGCGATCCGAAGCCGAGCGCAGCGCGGCCGTCGACCGGTCCGAGCTGGCAGGCCGGGTGGAGCTCGCAGGCCTGCAGGCGACCTCGCTGAGGGAGAGTGCAGAGCAGCTCTCCCGCTCGGCGAGCGTCGACGACGTCGCAGAGGTCGCCGTCGCGATCGTGCGCAAGTGGGGCGGCGACCACAGCGCGTTCTTCGCGCTCGGCGACGGCCGGCTCCAGCTGCGGGCGATCCTCGGCGTCGAGGGGCCGTCGGGCCCGCTGCACGGCGAGACGCCGCTCACCCTGGAGACGCCGGTCACGGAGACCGTCAAGCTCGGCCGCGCCGTCGTTCCGGATGCTGCGGAGCTGGAGGAGCGATTCCCGGCTGTCGCGCGGGTCCTCGAGGACCGTGGCTGGCGGACCTACGGTGCATTCCCCGTCGAGGCCGGCGGCGCCGTCTGCGGCGCGCTGACCGTGGCGGCGACGCCCGAGGGCTGGCTGACGGACGACCGAAGAGACCTGCTCGTACCGCTCTCCGCGCAGATCGGGGTCGCGCTCGGCCGGGCACTGCTCTACGAGGAGACGCAGGCGGGGCGACTCCGGGAGCGGGTGCTCGCGCGGCTCGCGGCGACGCTCGACCGCGCGATGGGATTCCGTGAGCGCGCGGACGCCGCCGCTGCGCTTCTCGTCCGCAACGGTCTGGAGCTCGTTCGCATCCACCTCCTCGACGAGGAGGGAAAGCTCCAACTGGTCGCCTCGGCCGGCGTGCGGCGCGCCGACGCGAGAATGCGGCGGCTCGACCAGCTCGCGCGGCAGGTCGCGGAGACCGGTGACACCGAGCTCGTCCGCGGCGAGCCCGAGGGGTCGTTCGCGACGGGACGGGGTGCCGTCGCCGCGCTCCATGTCCGTGGGCGCCTGCTCGGCACCCTGACGCTCCGCCTCCCCGAGAGCTCCGATCTCGCCATGACGGCGGCGTTCGCGGACGAGGTTGCCTCGCGCCTGTCGCACTCGCTCGACAATGCGCTGCGCTACGAGCGCGAGCGCGACGTGTCGCACGCGCTCCAGGCCGGGCTCCTCGGCGCCGCACCGGTCGAGGTGGAGGGCGTCGAGATCGCGACCGTCTACCGGCCGGGAAGCGAGACGCTCGAGGTCGGCGGTGACTGGTACGACGTCTTCCGGCTCGGCGACACGACCCTTGCGCTCGTCGTCGGAGACGTCGTGGGCCATGGGCTCGACGCGGCTGTCGCGATGGGCCAGCTCCGCGGCGCAGTGCGCGCGCTTGCTCCCACCGGCTCCCCGTCTCACGTCCTCGATGCGCTCGACCTGTTCGTCGAGCAGGTGCCGGAAGGGGCGATGGCGACGCTGGCGTACGCCGAGCTCGACCTCGAGAACGGCTTGTTGACCTATGCCTGCGCGGGCCATCCTCCGCCGCTGCTTCTCGGCTCCGACGGCGGCCGACTGCTGTGGGAGGGACGTTCCCTCCCATTGGGGGCCTCGTTCGAGGGACACGAGCGAATGCAGGCGACGGATCGTCTGGCGGCCGGCGAGTCAATCCTCCTCTACACCGACGGTCTGGTCGAAGACCGTGTCCGCGGTCTCTCCTCCGGCCTCGATCTGCTGCTCGAGGTCGCCGTGCAGGTGGGGGCCGACACGCCGTCCGCTCTGGTCGACCGCGTCGTAGGCAGGCTCGTCGCCGAAATAGACAACGAGGACGACGTCTGCGTGCTCGCGGTGCGGAGGGCGTTGTCTCCCACGCGTTTCGTCCACGAGTTCCCGGCCTCGCCGGGCGAGGTGAGGAAGATGAGACAGGCCCTATCGGGATGGCTCGAGGCCCTGGGCCTGGACCACGAGCAGACGCACGACGTGGTGCTCGCCGTCTCCGAGGCGGCGGCGAACTCGGTGGAGCACGGCTACCACTTCGACGCCGCCGGCAACGTGCGCCTCGAGGCGTGGGCGAACGACGGCAGCGTGCACGTCGCGGTCCACGACGCGGGGGCATGGCGCGCGCCGCTCGAGCGCCCCGAGCGCGGACGCGGCCGTGCGATCATGGAAGCGCTCATGCGCGACGTCAGCTTCGAGACGGAAAACGGGGGAACGGTCGTGCGCATGCGCCTGCCGATAGCCGGCCCGGCTAACCCGTGACGTCCGGCGAGACGCAGATCACTCGGCGATCGGTCGGTGACGTCGAGGTGATCGAGTTGCACGGCGACGTCGACTTCGCGATCGCGGACGACGTGCGAGAGGCCCTCTGCGCGACCGGCGCCAACGTCGTGATCGCCGATCTCGGCTCGATCGACTTCATCGACAGCGCAGGGCTCCGCGCGCTCGACAGGGCAAACCGAGACCTCCGCGTCGCTGGCCGGACACTTGCCCTCGTCGCGCCGCCGGCGTCGCGCGCGGCATTCACCTTTCGCGTCGCCGGCTTCTCGAGCGACGGGGTCCACGACTCGGTCGACGCCGTCCTGCAGCGGGTGATTCGGAGCTAGGCGCTCGAGCCTGCCGACCGAAGTCGGCGCATGCGGACGGTGGTGCCGCGGCCGCCGACGCCGGGCCCGATCTCGACGCGATCGACGAGAGCGTGGATGATCGCGAGCCCCATGCCGCTCTCGGACAGCTCGCCCTCGGGCAGCTCGCCCTCGGGCAGCACGGCGGCCGGCGCAGCGTCCATCCCCGGGCCGTCGTCCTCGACCCTGATCTCGATCGCGTCGTCGGAAACCATGAAGCGGACGGTCACCATCCCCTCGTCACCGGGCTGGGCGTGCTGCACGGCGTTGCCGCACGCCTCGGTCACCGCCAGCTTCAGGTCCGCCAGCGTCGCCTGGTCGATCTCGACCTCCCGCGCGATGCCGGCCAGCGCGAGGCGCGCGAGGATGAGGTACTCCGTCCGCGCGGGGATCGCGAGCGTGACGACGTCGACGCTCACCGGACGTTCCCCTGCATCGTGTCCTCGAGCCGGCCGCGCATCACGTGGAGCGCCCGCCGCAGCAGGCGCGAGACGTGCATCTGCGAGATGCCGACGCGTGCTGCGATCTCGGATTGGGTCAGTCCGTCGAAGAAGCGGAGCTCGACGATGCGGCGCTCGCGCTCGTCGAGCGCCTGGAGGCCCGCCTCGACGAGCGCGTTGTCCTCGACCTCGTCGAAGCCGGAGTCCTCACCGCCGAGGATGTCCTGCATGGTCTCGTCCTCGGCGAAGCGGCCGAGCGGTTGCGACAGCGAGCGCGTCGAGTACGCCTCGTAGGTCTGAAGGGCCTCGACGACCTCGTCCTCCGCCACGCCGACCGCCTCCGCCAGCTCGGCGATGGTCGGCGCCCGGCCGCGTTGCGCGGTCTCCGTCTCGATCGTGCGCATCAGCCTGCCGCCGAGCTCCTTCATCCGCCGCGGGACGTGGAGCGCCCACGCGCGGTCGCGGAAGTGCCGCTGGATCTCGCCCACGATCGTCGGGACCGCGTAGGTCGTGAACTGCACGGGGCGGCTCGTGTCGAAGCGCTCGATCGCGAGCAGAAGGCCGATCGACCCGACCTGGACGAGGTCTTCCTGCGGCTCACCGCGTCCCGCGTAGCGCCCGGCAAGGCTGCGAACGAGGGGCATGTAGCGCTCGACGAGCCGGTCGCGGGCGCTTTCGTCCCCCTCCCGGTACGCCTCGATCAGAGCGACGAAATCGACGTCCTTCGTCACGATCACGCCCCGTTCCGGCGGGCGACCCTGATCCCGAGCTCGATCCAGGAGCCCTCGCCGCCGTCCGCGGGAACCTCCTGCACGGTGTCGACGAGCCGTGCGACGACCCGTCGCACGGCCGCATCGTCCAGCTGTCCGTGACGGAAAGCCCCCACGCGCACGGTCAGCTCCGATTCGCTCGCGGTCGCCTCGACACGTGCAACCTCGCCGACGACGCCCTGCATGAGGAGGCTGTCGACGCCGAGCAGAAGATCGTCGACGCGGTCGACCGGAAGCTCGAACCGCGCGGCGACCCCGCCGAGCACGAGCGTTGCGACGCCCCGGTACCCGTCGCGCGCCGGAAACTCGACCGTGGTGCGCGCCGGCGCGCGCGCGTCGGCCGGATCGCTCATCCGCGGGATCGCGCTGCCTGCTGCGCGTCGTCGAGCGTCTCGTGAAGCGCGAAGACCCGGTCGAGCAGCGTGATCTCGAAGATCCTGCGGATGTGCGGTGACACGCAGACGACGGCGACCTTGCCGCCGTGCGGGCGGAGCCGCTTGACGGCCCCGAGCAGCACGCCCAGCGTCATCGAGTCGACGAACGTCGCGGCGGAGAGGTCGACGATCAACGAGGTGGCGCCGCCGTCGATGGCATTCGTCATCGCCTCGCGGAGCTGCGGCGCGGTGTGGAGGTCCGCCTGACCATGGACCGCGATGACCACACCCGGCTCGTCGCCTTCGATCGTTTCGACGCCAAAGTCCGCCGAGTCCGTTTCGCTCATCATTGTTCCCACGCCTGCATCGCCGCCGACGGGGCCTACCCGGTGCCCGCCGTAGCCAAACCTACCGCCTTGGACCGGTTTCGAGGACGGTGAGGCGAGCTCGTGCGAACGGCGCCGACTCGAAAGAGCCCGAGCAGCTCCCGGACGACGTCGTTCGTCAACTCCGGCCTCCGACGGCACGGGCGAGCTCGGCCTTCGTCATCTTCGAGCGCCCCTTCACGCCCTTGTCCTTGGCCTCTTCGTAGAGCTGGTCCTTCGTGCGGCCCCGCGGGCCTTTCCGGTGGGAGCGAAGGCCTCCCCGCCGCCCGGACGAGATGTCCTCGCGCGAGAGCCGCGACGACTCCCTGGCCTCGCCGTGGCGCGCACGCTCCTTGTTGACCGTGCGCGCTGCGATCTCCTCGGCCGTGTCCTCGGACTTCCCGTCCTCGAGTAGGGAGTCCTTGATGTGCTCGTACTGCCGGGCCCGCTTGCTCCCTTTCTTCACTCCACGTGGCGGCACGGTCTTCGCTCCTTCCTTCGCTTCGTGGTCGTTGCCCGGGTGCCCGGGCGATCAGCGGCCGAGCTGCTCGTCCCGCTCTTCCTCCGCCTCGTCGTCGTCGCGGTCGAGCGCGTCCTTCGCGTCGTCCACGGCGTCGCGCGCCTTGTCCTTGAGCTTCCCCCAGCCCTCCTGTGCCTCGCCCTCGAGCTGCTTCGTCTTGCCTTCGACGCGATCGCTGTCCATGTCCTCTCCCTCTTCGGATGGTGGTTGCAGCGGAGCTACCCGTGCGACGCGGTTTCGACACCTCGGCGTGCCGGTCGGGCTCGAGCTCGTGGACGAGCTCTCGATCCCGTCGGTCGAGCGCGTGATGGACGAGCTGCAGCAGGACGTGCGACGTGCTGTCACGGCCGTACCGCAGATCTTCAGCGATCCGACGCCCGCGAGAGACACGCGCGGTCTCCGCGACGTGACGCTGGCCCTGCTCGAGCCTAGGCGCCCCAGCTTTCGGGGCCGCGCGGGATGATGCTGATCTGACCGCCCGGTTCGACGATTGCCCACTCGACCTCCTCGAGCGAGGCGACCTGCTGCAGCCGCGCGGCCTCGGCAAGCTCCTCGACGGTCAGCCGCTCGGCGCGCATGTTGTGCTCGACCGGCTTGCCGTGCTCGACGACCACGAGCGGCGCCGCCTCGAGCACCCTGCGCATCGTCTTGAAGCGGAAGCTCAGCCACGAGGTGCCGACCGCGAGGAGGGTGAACGTGCCGACCGCGAGGACGAGCCCCGTGAACGACATGTCGCTCTGCGTCACCCCCTGCTGGACGAGGTCGCCGATCACGACGATGAGGATCAGGTCGAACGGCTCGAGGGTGGACAGCTCACGGCGACCGGTGACGCGGAGCAGGACGTAGATGAGGACGAAGGCGGCGGCGGCCCGAAGGACGATGTCCATCCCAATCCGCCTAGGGGAAGACGTTCACCGTACGGTCGATCGAGGCGAGCGTCCGGTCTCCGTCGCGCAACTCGACGCTCTGGTCGCGCCGGCCGGCGGTCGTCGGGTTTGCCTGCAGGTACAGGTACACCGTGAAGCTCCGCCCGGCAGCGACCGGGCCGAACTCCATCGCGACGTGTCCGTCACGGCTCCAGCTGCGGACCGGCTGCGGCTCCACGCTGTTGACGCTCATCGCGTCCCACCAGCCTCGGGCGAGGACGAGCGTTGGCCTGCGGAGCAGGGCGTGAGCCTCGATGTGGAACCTGCCCTGGTAGAGGAGACCGCTGCGAAGCGCACCTGGGGCAGAGACACGCAGCGACGCCGCGTCCGACCCGGAGACGAGTACGACGTGGTGCTGGCCGAACACGTTCGCGAGGGCAGCGACCACGGCGGCCGTGAGCAGTGCGACAACGGCCCACCGGGTCGCCCGCTCGACGAGATGGCGGTCGTCCCGGTGCCGTTCCAGGTCGATGCAATCGGGCGTGTGCGCCGTCCCGGGCACGCAGGTGTCATTCCCTCGTCCCGTAGGTCGCAAACGGCGTCGCTCGGGCCACGGCGCTCCCGGCGGAACCGCTTCTCATACCCTGATAGGGTATACCTGTGGATCACGCCCACGGTCACCTGCGCGGTGGCTCGCTCAACCGCGTGGCGGCAGCTGCCACGCTCCATTGCCTGACGGGCTGCGCGATCGGCGAGGTGCTCGGAATGGTGATCGGCGCCGCGGCGGGCCTCGGCGACGCGGTCACGATTGCCCTGTCCGTGCTGCTCGCGTTCGTGTTCGGCTACTCGCTGACGATGCTGCCGCTCCTGCGTGACGGGCTCCCATTCCGCTCGGCGCTGCCGCTCGCCCTCGCGTCCGACACGTTCTCGATCGCGGTGATGGAGATCGTCGACAACGCCGTGATCCTCGCCGTGCCCGGCGCGATGGACGCGGGGTTGGGCGACCTGCTCTTCTGGGGGTCGCTCGCCTTCTCGCTCGCGGTCGCGTTCGTGTTCGCGTTTCCGCTCAACCGGTACCTGATCGCCCGCGGACGCGGACACGCACTGGTGCACTCCCACTAGGACGTGCGCCGGCGGAGCGTGGCGGCGCCGAGCACAGCGTCCCGTCGGGCAGCAAGGCAGAGCTCGAGAAGCGCGCTCGGAAGGCCGGGATCGACGGTCGTTCGACGATGACGAAGGACGAGCTCGTCGAGGCGCTCGAGACCGTGTAACGGGTCAGCCGGGCCTCAGACCATCTCGGGCACCATCTCGATGGCGCCGCAGGGGCACTCCTCGGCGCAGATCCCGCACCCCTTGCAGAAGTCGTAGTCGAACGCGTAGCCGCGCCCGGCCGCCTCGCGATCCCGGCCCTCCAGCTTCAGGACCGAGTTGTCCGGGCAGACGCCGAAGCAGTTGTCGCAGTCGAAGCAGTTGCCGCAGGAAAGGCAACGGCGGGCCTCGTAGAGCGCGGTCGTCTCGTCGAGCCCCTGGACGACCTCCTCGAACGTCGAGCTCCGCCTCGCCAGCTCGAGCGTCTGCTGCAGCGCGCGCGGCGCGTCCGTGTAGTACCACGTGTTGAGCTCGCCGAACCCCGCAAGACCGTGCTTCGGGGCCGCCTCCGACGCGCCGTCTCGCAGCCAGGCGTCGATGTGCCGAGCGGCCTTCTTCCCGTGGCCGACGGCGACCGTCACCGTCCGCTCGGCCGGCACCATGTCGCCCCCGGCGAAGACGCCCGGATGGCCCGTCATGAGATTCGGCCCCACCCGGACGACGCCGTCCTCGACCTCGATGCCCGGCACGCCGTCGAGCAGCGCGAGGTCGGACTCCTGGCCGAGCGCGAGCACGAGCGCATCGGCCTCGAGCTCCTCGAACTCGCCCGTCGGCTGCGGGAACCCGGTCTCGTCGAGCTCCATCCGCTCGATCGTGAGGACGCCCGGCTCGGCCCGCTTGACGGTCGAGAGCCACTTCATCAGGACGCCCTCCTCCTCGGCCTCCTCGACCTCGAAGTCGTGCGCGGGCATCCGGTCGCGGGTGCGGCGGTAGACCACGACGGCGTCCGTCGCGCCGAGCCGCCGTGCGGTGCGGGCCACGTCCATCGCCGTGTTGCCGCCACCGTAGACAGCGACGCGCCGGCCGAGCAGCGGCTGCTCCTCGCCCTCCATCGAATGGAGCACGGTGACTGCATCGAGGATCCGCGCCGCCTCCCCCGCCGGGACGTACGCGCGCTTTCCGATGTGCGCGCCGACTGCGAGGAAGACGGCATCGAACCCTTCGTCGCGCATCGCGCCGAGGACGTCGTCGACCCTGACGCCGAGCTCGAGTGTCACGCCGAGGCCGACGATGCGCGCGATCTCGACGTCGAGGACCTCGCGCGGCAGCCGGTAGCGGGGAATCCCGTAGCGCATCATCCCGCCTGCGTGCTCCTCGGCGTCGCGCACGGTCACGTCGTGGCCGAGCCGTGCCAGGTGGTACGCGGCCGACAGACCGGACGGACCTGCGCCGACGACGAGCACGCGCTTGCCGGACGCGGCCGCGTCGGCCGTCACCGTCCAGCCCCGCTGGATCGCCTCGTCGCCAAGGAAGCGCTCCACGGAGTTGATCCCCACCGCCGTGTCGAGCTGCGTCCGGTTGCAGGCGGTCTCGCAGGGGTGGTAGCAGACCCGGCCCATGATCGCCGGGAACGGGTTGTCCTCCATCAGCTTCCGCCAGGCGCGCTCGTAGCCCTCGCCGCCGGCCTCGGCCTCGTAGAGCCAGGCCTGGATGTTCTCGCCGGCGGGGCAGGCCTCGTTGCACGGCGGCAGGAGGTCGCGGTACAAGGGCCGCTCGGTGCGCCAGCTGCCGGTCTTGTTGGCGAGGCTCGACCCGACGTCGAGCGTGATCGCAAAGGGCTTGTTCATGCCGCCTCCGCCTCCTCGAGCAGGCCGAAGCGCCGGACGTTCCGGTCCGCGAGCGCCTGAAGACGCTCGATCACGTCCGTCCGCGGCGGATCGCCGAACAGGTGGGCGAAGCGGCGCTGAAGGCGCAGGTACTCCTCGACGGCCACCCTGCGCCGGATCTTCGAGACCGAGACCACTTCGCCGTGCTCGGCCTCGAAGACGGGGAAGAGGCCTGTCTCCTTGGCGAGGCGCGCGATGCGGATCGTGTCCCTCGACTCGGAGCCCCATCCGAGGGGGCACGGGACGAGGACATGGAGGTAGCGCGGGCCGTGGAGTTCCATCGCGCGCTCGACCTTGGCCTCGAGGTCGTGGAGCTCGGCGACCGTCGCAGTCGCGACGTAGGGGATCTCGTGCGCCATCGCGATGAGCGGCGCGTTCTTCCCCTGGCCGAAGGCGTTGCCAGGCTCGGCGCCGACCGGCTTCGTCGTGGCCGTACGCGCCGCGGGCGGCGTTGCGCCCGAGCGCTGCACGCCGGTGTTCATGTACGCCTCGTTGTCGTAACAGACGTAGAGCACGTCGTCGCCGCGCTCGAACATCCCGGAGAGGCAGGCGAAGCCGATGTCGAGCGTGCCACCGTCGCCGCCCTGGCCGATCACGCGCACGTCGGCCCGTCCTTTCGCCTTTAGCGCGGCAGCCACGCCCGACGCGACGGCGGGTGCGTTGCCGAACAGCGAGTGCACCCAGGGGAGCTGCCACGAGCTCTCGGGGTAGGGGGTCGAGAACACCTCGAGGCAGCCGGTCGCGTTGACCGCGATCACGCGGTTCTCGGTCGCCCGCATCGCCGCGTCGAGCACGTACCGTGCACCGAGCGCCTCGCCGCAGCCCTGGCAGGCGCGGTGTCCCTTCGTCAGCGCGTTCGAGCGCCCGTGGTCGGCCTGCACCGACCGCTCCTCCTCGTCGAGGAGGCGGTTACCGGCGGCGAAGCTGCCGACCTGGAAGAACTTGACCGGGGGTCGGGCCATCAGTGCGACCTCGCGGCGACGACGCCGACGTCGCGCAGGATGTTCTCGGCGTGCGGGCCGGACCGGCGCTTCTCCTGCAGCCGCTGGAGCTCCCGCTCCACGAGCTTCCGGTCCAGGTCGAGGAAATGGAGACGGTTCGGCTCGACCCGTCCCTCCTGCACCTCCTTGACCAAGTTGCGCAGGGAGTGGCGGGTGATCGCGCGGCCACCGAGCCCCGCGACGACGTCGTAGACGACGGAGGGCAGCCCCGCGAGCGCGAGCCG
>Ga0068858_100006755_pt1 | contig 11167 bp, 10 predicted proteins | sample KBSSwiS12_FD_66589 | JGI IMG/M metagenome (GOLD analysis project Ga0068858, IMG submission 66589) | Switchgrass rhizosphere microbial communities from Kellogg Biological Station, Michigan, USA - KBS Switchgrass S1-2 | ecosystem: Host-associated > Plants > Roots > Rhizosphere > Soil ... | reverse complement strand
GCGCGCTCTGCATTCGCCAAGTCGATGCGGGCTCTTGCAACGGCTGCGAGCTCGAGATCCACGCGCTCGGCAACCCGTTCTACAACCTAGAAGGATACGGCATCAAATTCGTGGCGAGCCCGCGGCACGCGGACCTGTTGCTCGTGACGGGCCCCGTCGCGCGCAACATGGAGCTTGCGCTCAGGCGCACTTACGACGCGACGCCGGATCCGAAGCTCGTGGTTGCGATCGGCGACTGCGGCTGCACCGGCGGGATATTCGGCGAGAGCTACGCAACAGCGGGCCGCGTCGCGAACGTGATTCCGGTGGACGTCGCGGTGCCCGGCTGTCCGCCGCATCCGAGCAGGATCCTCGCCGGGATATTGACTGCGATCCGCGCGACGCGAAGCGGCTAGTTCGAGGTCGGTGCCGTAATCGCGGCGGGGCGTTGCGTATCGCCCGACGCGTTGTCCACGATCCAGTCCGGCGGCAGCACCCCCGCTAGCTTTCGCGACAGCATCGGAACCAACGTTCGGGAGTAGGTCGCGGTGATATGACTGTCGTCCACATAGACGATTACGTTGCCGATCACGGGCGGACAAATCGCCTCATCGCAGAAGTACTCCGTCATATCGATGAAGCTGACGTTTGGTGGCCGGTCGCCTAGATCCAGCGCGGGATTTCTCTCTGCGAGCAGATGCGCCCTTGCTTGCGAGCAGGCAGCCGAATTGTTGCGCTTCATGTCGAGACACTCTGGGACCCAGAACTGCATCCATGGCGTGTCACGAACGGCGATGACGTGAATTCCTGCCGTTCGCAACCGATCCCAGCGACTCACGAATCCCGCCGGCACATACTCCGTGCCACCGAACCCGCGGGTGGCCGTCGTAAATACAACTTGCGGACGATCCTCGAGCAATATGGTCAGTGCGCGTTCATTCCATTTCGTGCAGTCGTCGTCGTGCTCGATCTCGCCGCTCTCATCGCTGAAAAGGCAGTTGCTCTTCGTGAACACGACGATTTTCCAGCCGTGCTCCTTTGCGATGACGTCGAGCGCCGGGAGCCAGTGCACGGAATGCGACGCTCCGACTAACGCAAGCGTCCGCGCCGCGCCGCGGTCGCCGTAGATGCAGTTCGCTCGCTCCCAATCGGCGTCCGGCCCATAGCAGCCATCCGAGTAGATGACGGACGTGTCGTGCTGCACGGCGAGCATGCCCGGATAGAGCGGAACATTCGGCTGCCCCGCGTACTGAAAACCGTCTTCGAGCGAGAGCGCGCCCGGATAGTCGGGATTGTCGACGGAAACGGGCCGCGCGTCGTATTGCTTCTGCTCGACGTAGTAGGCCGCCCAAGCTGAGCTAACGAGCAACGTAGGCGTCACGCCGACCAAAACGAAAGCCGCGAGACGGCGGGGCGTGGCGATCTTGAAGGGTGCGAATCTGATTGGATCCTCGACGAGCCGCGTGCTGATTGCGGCGAGCGCGATCGACGCTGCCATGACGCCAAGGCCAGCGACCAACCCCACCGTGAAATCACCGTTGAACCAGCGATAGAAGACCAAGACCGGCCAGTGCCACAGGTACACTGCGTAGGAAATGCCTCCGAGGTACACGAGCGGCTTCGTCGACAAAAATCGGTCCGCGCCGAAGCGGCTCCCGCTGTTGCCGGCCATCATGACCAGCATCGTGCTGCAGACGGGCCATAGCGCCGCGTATCCCGGGAACACGCGCGAGACCTGAAAGATCGCTCCGCAACTGATGATCCCCGCAAGCCCGATCCAGCCGAAAGCGACACGCACTTCGCTCGGCAGCTTGGCGTTCGGCAGCATCGCCAAAGAAGCGCCGAGGCAGAACTCCCAGAGGCGCGCGAACGTGTTGAAATAGGTGAACGCTTGGTTCCGGTGCGTCTCGATGATCGAGAGCGCGAACGACGCGACGAAAATCACAGAGAGAGCGCCGAGCATGACGGTTCCACGCTTCGCATTGAGGCGAGCTGCCAGGGCGACGGATGCGCCCAGGACGATCGGCCATAAGAAGTAGACTTGCCCGAGCGTCGACATTGCCCAGAAGTGCTGCAGAGGGCTTGCGGCCTGACCCTGCGCGAGATAGTCCACTGCATCGAACGCAAGCTGCCAGTTCTGGACGTAGAAAATGGAGGTGAACGCCTGGCGGATCGTTTGGTGCCACAGAGTGCGCGGCAGCCAGAACACGGATGCGACCGCGACCGTGAACAAGACGAGCATCGCCGCCGGCAACAAACGGCGCGCCATTCCGCCCCAAAATTCCACGAAGTTCACACGCCCGGTCTTGTCGATCTGGCGCAGGAGCGATTTCGTGATGAGAACCGCGGACACAACGAAGAAGACGTCGACGCCGCCCGATACGCGTCCGAACCAGATGTGATATGTGGCGACGAGAATCGACGCGACCGCCCGCAGACCTTGGATGTCGGCGCGATACGCGGCGCTTTTCGTTGGCGGTTGAGTCAAAGTCAATCTCCGTCTTGGTCAGCTCGGCGGTCGCCTCGATCCGCCCGGCGCTGAGCAAGTCGGAAGCACGCAGTGTGCAATCTACACTGAAAAATCGAACTAATCGCGTCGCCAGCAGGCGACATAACGCGCCGTTGCTCGTCGCGCAACGGGTTAGGAGTGGACCGGCTCAGGGGTCCGGCGTTCTAGGCGCGCACGGCGGTCTCGCTGAGAGCGGCCTGAGCACGAGCCGCTCCGGCTAGTTCTTCCGCTCGAGCGACTTCTCGAGTCTGTCGCGCAGGGCGCTCCCGGCCTTGTCACGCGCAGCGTCTTCGGCCGCCTTGCGGAGGCGCGCTTCGACGGCGTTGCGCGTGGCGCGGAGGATCGGATCGAGCACGGCGTCGGCGGCTTGCTCGTAGGTGACGCCGCCCGAGGCGCGGCCGATCCCGTCGATGGAGACGTCCGCGAGCTCGAGCTCCTCGGGGTGCTTGAGCAGATCGGAGGTGAGCGTGACGCGGCCGTGCGTCAAGCGAAAGTGGTCGATGATGATGCGGCCCTGGTCCTTCGCGGGCTCCTGCGCCCCCGCCTTCGACATCGACGAGGGCCCCGTGATCCGCTTCTCGATGTCCGTGAGGTTCGTCGTTTGGCCATGTTGCTCGGCGTTCAAGTGCGCGGCATCGACCAACGCCTCCTTGACGACCGGCACTCGGCTTCCGAGCGACCCCAAGTCGATCGCGAGCTTGATGTCGTCGATCTTCAAGAAATACTCGGTCGAATAGTCCGCCGGGTTGCCTATCGTCAGGCCCTTGATGTCGCCGCGGCCTTGAGTCAAGGCGAGCTCGACTTGTTCGACGTGCACGCTCGTGCCGGTCGCCGCGCCGCCATACTTCTCGATCGCACTTGCTACGAATTCGTTGCCCTTCGTCAAGACGAGCCACGCGACGCCGGCGGCCGCGAGCACGACGAAGGCGATAAGCCCCAGGAGTATTCGCTTGCCCATTGGCTGCCTCTTTGACGTGATTCGCTCCGTTCCGTGTTCCGGGTGGCGCGGTCCGCGTATGGTGCCGACGACTCGCCTGTCAATAGGATCGTCGACTCAAGCGACGATCTCGACGGAGATCGCGGGGGCTGCCGATGATCCGATCGAGGGGCGAGTCGCGGGCCGGCGCTTCGACGCGGTCGCGCTCTACGGCTGTCTGTCGGATTGCGGCGTGTGGCTCGGGCTGCCTTGGCCGAACCGCGTCAAGACTGGAGGAGCAGTGCACGCCGTAGACACGCGTGCGGCGGAGAACCGGTAGTCCGCGTCGCGGCCATTGCTGGGATTGGGGTTGCGCGCCATAAGATTGTCCGGAAGCATCCATATCCGGACATCGGCCTCTAGGGTGGCACCGACGACGCGCGCCGGTCTGTGTGGCACCAAACATATTCAGGCACGGTGAACGCTCGCATGAGGACGGTTACGTGCTGAGCTCGCGCGCCGCGGGTTCGGCGAATGGCGACGGCCGGTTACGAAGTGTTGGCACTTTGCAGATTCGGCGCCGCACTTCGACGAGCCTTTCACGCGCTTGATCTTCGATCAATAACGCGGCCGTCATGGTGTCCCTGTTGTGTGATGGCCTAGCGACCGCCGCCCTAGCGAGTTGATAGACCACGCGGGCAAGGGCGTACTCGGCAAGGAGAGGCTGCCAATCGTTCTGTTGGCGCGTCATACGCCGTAACCTACCCCCGCTCTCGGCGGCTGTTTGTGCGCTGACGAACATTGCCGTTGAGGGGTAGGTGGGGCCGAAGGGTTCAGACCCTCCTCACAGACCGCGAGCGCTCGCACGCCATCCGCGCACCGGGCGCTCTAGCTATGCAGTAAATGCGTCAACAGGCGATCTGTTTCCTTCTTGACCACGGCATAGCATTCGCACGACAACTTCTCTAGCTTGGGCCGGTCGAGAACGGTGATATGCCCGCGGTTGTACCGAATCACGCCTTTCTCTTGCAGCTTGCCGGCCGCTCCGGTCACGCCTTCGCGGCGCACGCCGAGCATGTTGGCGATCAGCTCTTGTGTCATATCCAATCGATTCGATGGCAAACGATCGAGAGACAGCAGCAACCAGCGGCACAGTTGCTGATCGACCGAATGATGGCGGTTGCAGACCGCGGTTTGAGCCATCTGCGTGATCAGGGACTGCGTGTAGCGCAGCAGCACGTGCAGCAATTGGCCGTGGCGCTCGAACTCTTGCTTTAGGCGCCGTCCGGTGAGTCGATAGGCGAAGCCCGCGCTCTGCACGATCGCCCGACTCGGTGTGGTCTCCCCACCCATGAAGAGCGAAACGCCGATCGCGCCTTCGTGGCCCACGATGGCAATCTCGGCCGACGCGCCGTCTTTCATGACGTACAACAGTGAGACGATCGAATCGACCGGGAAATAGATGTGGCGCAGCGCTTCGCCCGACTCGTAGAGGACCATACCGAGCGGCATCTCGACCAGCGTCAGATGGGGAAACAGTCGTTGGCGCTCCTCGGCGGGAAGTGAGTCGAGGATATGATTCTCGCGCGGGTCGTGGCGCTCGGGCACTAGGCGGCATCTCGGCGAAGGGGGAGGGTCCGCCCGCGAGTCTACGCCCCTTGGTACGGTGCCGCACGTAGAGATATCCCCAACACGGGGCCCGCCGACTATCCTTTTCGGACATGGTGCGCTAGCGAACAGACCGAAGTTCCGCGGTCCGCGAGCTTTGCTAACACGTGTTTGTGGAGAAGGACATGATCGCCAAGACGCGGCTTCGTGCCTGGATCGTCGCAGGGCTCGCGACGCTGACGATCGTGGCTGCGGGCCCCGGGGCCGCGCAGACTCAAATCAAGCCGGGGTTCAATCTTTTCTCCCCGCAACAGGATCAAGAGATCGGCCGACAATCCGCGGACGCCGCCGAGAAGCAGCTGCCGATCCTCAACGATCAATCGATCGTGGCGTACGTCGGGAAGATCGGCAAACGGCTCGCGGCCGTCGCCCCGGGGGCGAAGTACCCGTACCAATTCAAGGTCGTCAACGTCTCCGACATCAACGCGTTTGCGTTGCCGGGCGGATACCTCTACGTGAACCGGGGCCTCATCGAGGCGGCCATGAACGAAGGCCAATTGGCCGGCGTCATGGCTCACGAGATGGCCCACGTCGCGCTTCGCCACGGGACGAGCCAAGCGTCAAAGGCGTATCTGGGGCAGGCGGGGCTCGCGCTCCTCGGGGGATTGATCGGCAAGGACGATCGGTCTACGGAGCAGACGATCGCGACGATCGGCGGCTTCGGCTTGAATACGCTGTTTCTGAAGTTCAGCCGCTCGGCCGAGGAGCAGGCCGACATCACGGGCGCTCAGATGATGGCCGCGGCCGGCTACGATCCGGCGGACATGGTGGCTTTCTTCAATATCCTCGCGGACGAGCAGGGTCGCAATCCGAGCAAGGTGGAGCAATTCTTCAGCGATCACCCGGCTCCCGCCAATCGCGCCGCACGCATTAAAGAAGAGATCGCGTTGCTGACGGTGAAACCGATCAAGCCCGTTGGCGGTTTCGCGGACGCCAAGTCGAAGCTCGCGCGAATGCGCCCGGCTGCATCGATGCAGCAGGTTGCACAGGCACAGTCGGCACCAGCCCCCGCGCCGCGATCCGGCAGTACCGACCGTTCGGTGCCCGAGATCAAAGTCGCGGCTGCGTCAACCGCATTCCGCGTATTTGCACAGCGTGACGGGTTCTTCCGGATCGGCTACCCCGACAACTGGCGCGTCTACGAGGCTGCTCATGGCTACGGCGTGGTCATCGCGCCGGACGGTGGGTACGTGGACGCGGGCGGTAAGGAAAAGGACCTCATCACCGGCGTCATCGTGAATCACTACGATCCGTTCGAGGACGACCCCGGCGACCGGTCAAACAGCGGTCTCGTCGAGGGCAATTCGAGTCTCGTCCGTGCGACCAACGATCTCCTTGGCACGATCATGCGGACTAACCCTGATATGCAGATGATCCGTGACTCGAAACGCACGAACAGGGTCGACGACGCGCCTTCACTGTCCGTGGTCCTCGCGGGGCGTTCGCCGATCACGCGGCAGGAGGAGCGCGTCACGGTGTTCACGCGCGAGGTGGCCGACAAACACATCATCTATGCGCTGTTCATCGCGGCGCAGCAGGACTACGAGCGATTGAACGAGACGTTCAGTCGGATGATTTCGAGCCTGCAAGTGAGCGACGAAGCGACCCACGGGCCGAGCGCGAGTCGGTGACGCAGGAACCGGCCGTGGCGAGAGAAGGCGGCGGCTAGATCCTCTTGCCGGCCGGGAAGAACAGCAGTCCGCCGCCGACCAAGACGGCCACGATGCCGGCCCAGACGGGGACGTTGATCGTTTCTTTGTCTTTCACCGAGAGATTGATCGGTCCCACGTTGGCCGAATGGGTTTCCTTGGTATAGGTGAAACTGCCATACGCCAAACCCAACACGCCGGCCACGATCAGCCCTAGCGCCAAAATCTTCACTGCGTTCATCTCATTTTCTCCGTGGCGCGGCAATGCGCGCCCTTATTGGCCACCGACACCAACCTCGGGGTCAGATGCGGCCCGCCAGAAGCATTACGACCACCACAACCAGAACCACTCCGACGATCCCGCTCGGTGCGTAACCCCAGCTTCTACTGTGTCGCCAAGTCGGAAGGGCACCCAGCAGGGCCAGAACGATGATGACCAGCAGTATTGCGCCCAAGCTCATGTTCAACTCCGAGGAAGAATCTTTCGAGTGTCAAACTACTGCGAGGCTCATTCGGCGTCTGTACTGCACCGCACGCAGTTCGTACGGGATTACTTGATCGCGCACGGCGTCCCGGCTTCGAGCGTCGACATTGCGGCTCGGCTTCTCCACTCAGCTTGCCGACGCGAGCGCAAGATCACGCCGTCTTGGGATATGCGTCCCAGCGTACAGATCCCGCGGCGGTCGACATGGCAGGCTATTCATTCCTCGTAAGCAGAGCGCTTGCGCGCCGGTCGGCTCGCAAAAAGGCCGTGTGGTAGGGATCGAACTTTGAACAGCATGCTCAGGAGACAACGATGAACAAGGATCAAGTGAAAGGGCGTATCAAAGAAGCGAAAGGGGAGGCCAAGATCGCCACCGGAAAACTCACAGGCAACGAGGCGCTGACAGAGGAAGGGAAAATCGATCGCGCTGCCGGCAAGGTTCAAACGATGTACGGCGATCTCAAGAAGGATCTCGAGGACGTCCAGTGATCGACGCCGCTCGCGCCGATAGCACGGTCGGGCCACGCCGTTGGGCAGTCAGTCGACGGTGATCTTGCGGCCTTCCTCGATCAAGCCGGGCTCGAGCAATCCGAACAGATGCGCGAGGTCGACGGACTTGCGATAGAGGCGCAGCGCATCGAGGCGGCCACTCGCGAGCTTCGTGACGAAGTCCGGATTCGCGATCTGCATGCGACCTACGCCGACGAGGTCGAACTCGCCGGCGACGAAGCGGCGAAGCAGCTCGGCGAGGTCGGCGGCGAGACGCAGCGCGGGATCGGCGCCGTCGAATAGATCGAGGAACATGTCCTTGTCGAGGCCGACGCTCCCGGTCGTGATCACCGGCAGGCCGCCGACCTTGCGGGTCCAGCCGGCGATGCCGCGCGACTCGTGTAGATCGGGCCACTCCGGTTTGGCGAAGCGGCGCGAGGAGACGTTGAGCAGATCGACTCCCGCTGCCTTCGCGAGCGCCGCGAACTCGGCGAGCTCAGCCGGCGTCGCGAAGACGCGCGCTCCGTAGTCCGCCTCCTTGAACTGCGAGAACCGAAGCGAGATCGGAAAACCGGGGCCGACGGCCGCGCGGATTGCCGCAACCACCTCGAGCGGGAATCGTGCGCGGTCGGCGACCGCCGCGCCGCCGTAGCCGTCCTCGCGGCGATTCGTCTCGGTCCACAAGAATTGGTCCATCAGATAGCCGTGAGCCGAATGAACCTCGACGCCGTCCGCGCCGATCCGCTTCGCCGTCTCGGCCGCGCGCGCATAGGCCGCTTTGAGATCGTCCATCTCCGCCGCCGTCATCGCACGGCCGTTCACGCGCCCTTCCTGGATGAGGCCGGATGGGCTCAGAGACGGGTAATCGGCGTGGCGAAAGCCGGCCGAAGGGACGCGCTGCGCGCCCGGATGCCAGAGCTGCAAGAAGAAGCAAGCGCCCGCGCCCTTGACGGCTTCGACGACCCGCGCCCAGCCGCCTTCGTTCTCCTTGCTCACGACGCAGAAGACTGGCTGCCAATAGGAAGAAGGATGATCAGGCGCGCACGACTCGCTGAACATCAACGCGGTGCCGCCTTCGGCGCGGGCCCGTAGATAGTCGATCATCCGCTGCGACGGGCCACACTTCTCGACGAAGCCCATCTGCATCGCGGGCAGCACGAAGCGGTTGCGAAGACGCAGCCGGCCGATCTGAAAAGGCTCGAACAGCGGCGCGAGGTCGAGAGCCATGTTCCCGCGCCGGGTTGCGCGCTTACTTCGCGAGCGGCGCCTGCTCAGCCGGCGACACGGGTGACTCTGACGGATGCGGCGTGGGGACAGCCGCAGTCTGCGCAGGCGTGACGATGCCCGTGCCCGGCGCCGCATGGTTCGCTGCCGCGCGCGACGCGTGCACGCTCGAGGCGACCGTCAGCAGGACGCCGGCGAGCGCGCCGACCAGTATCGAAATCAGAGTGCCTTTCATCGCTTCGCCTCGAACATGACCTCGCCGCCCTTGATCGTCGTGACGACGTGCTGCAGCGCGCCGCTGTCGCGCAGCGGATCGCCGTCGACGATCACGATGTCCGCGAGCTTGCCGGGCTCGAGCGTGCCGATCTCGGAGCCGTGCATCGTCGCCGTCGCGGCGTTCTTCGTGATGATCTGCACGACCTGCTGGGGCGAGAACACCAGCCGCAGCGCGCGGAGCTCGTCGCCGAGCGTCTCCTTCGGCGGCCATTGCGTGTCGGTGCCGTAGCCATAGCTCACGAGCCCGGCTTCCCAGAGCAGCCGTGCGTTGACCGGACCCTGGCCCGCGCTCGACAGCGTGTTCCACGGGAACGGCTTGCGATCGCGGAAGAGAGCGGTGCCCTGCTCGTCGAAATGCGGCACGAACACGGACAGCGTGGACGTCATCGGAATCTTCGCGTCCACGATCTTCTTCACTGCGTCCGGGTCGTCGCTCAGGCTGCCGATGTGCGGCGTGTGCACGAGCAGATCGGGCTTCGCTTGGATCGCGATGAGCGTGTCGCGCACGCTGACGGCGTGCACGATCGTCGGCAGGTTGTGCTTCTTGCCCTCGGAGACGATGAGCTTGAGCGTCTCGAGCTCGGGGCCGTTCTTCGTCGCGTTCAGCACGACCTTGAGGTAGTCGTAGCCTGCCTTCGCGGCGTCCTCGACGCCTTTGACCGTGACTTCGCGGGGCACCGCGGCCGCGGGCTGATCCGGCGATCCCAAGCGAGCGGGATCCGTGCGTGCGGGATCCTCGGCGGGCGGCGGGCCCGGCGGGCCGCCCTGGACGGGTTGGAACGCGGCGACATAGAGCCGCGGTCCTTTCAACTGACCTTTGTTGATTCGGTTCTTCGCCTCGACCGCCGGCTGCGGCTCGAGCGCGCAGAGCAGCGTCGTGAAGCCCGCGTCGAGGAATTCCTGCATCTCCTTCGGCGCGGTCTTGTCGAGCCAGTCGGCCCCGCCCGTCACGATGTGGCGATGCGCGTCGATCAGCCCGGGCATCACGGTCTTGCCGCCGGCGTCGATCGTGCGGCCGCCGGCCGCGGCGGGCGCAGCGGCGGACACCGATGCGATTTTGCCGTCCTTGACGACGACCGCGCCGCGGTCGATCACCTTGCCGGTGCCGTCGATGATCCGCGCGTTCGTGATCGTGAGGTTCTGGGCGCTCGCGCCCGTTGCGATCAGCAACGCAACAGCCGCCGCGACGCCGTGAAGGCGTAGGGTCTCGTTCATTCTCGCTGCCCCCGGAAAAACGCGCACAGTTTACGCAGCGCGTTAGTGATCTTCCATTAGGAAACCGTAAGGCTGACAGGCGCTCTCGGTACCCGGCTCGCGCGGTCGCGAAGCGGTACTTCCGCGAAACGGATTCGAGAAATCACTCGAAGTGTGCAGCCCTAACCTATTGTCGCAGCTAGTGCTCGCCCGCCGTCAGGTGGCGGCGCGCGGTAGCCGGATCGCAGAGATACTCCTGAAGCTTGTAGCCAGCGTTCAAGTTGAAGTGCTGCTCGTCCGTCGCGGGCTTCGTCAAATACTCGGGATCCGTCATCGTGAATCGCAGCGTCAGCGCGCGGCCGTCGGCGCTGAGCGAGTAGCGCTCGACGGTCGTCTTCTTGTCGCTCGAGTCGACGCCGCGGCCGTTGCCCCAACGGACTTGCGTGAACTTCGCGGTCTCGATCACGAGCTCGCCGTTCTCGAAGCGGCCGATCGAGTGGCCGAGCGGCGAGGGCGCGACGTTGGCCGGATGCGCTGCCATGTTCAAGTGCACCACGCGCTCGAGCTCGTTGACCTCGTAGCGAATCACCAGAGTGTCGGCGTTCGGCCGCGTGATCTCGAACGGGTACGGATAGCCCAAGATTTGCGGCATCGTCTGCGGCGAGCAGTCCCACTCGGGGTTCTGATCGGGGTCGAAGTGATCGAGCTCGGCTTGGCCCTTCGCAGTGACTGGAAGCGTGTTGACGACCTGGGTGTCGGGCGCGTTGCGGCCGAGCACG
>Ga0068858_100006751_pt1 | contig 11170 bp, 7 predicted proteins | sample KBSSwiS12_FD_66589 | JGI IMG/M metagenome (GOLD analysis project Ga0068858, IMG submission 66589) | Switchgrass rhizosphere microbial communities from Kellogg Biological Station, Michigan, USA - KBS Switchgrass S1-2 | ecosystem: Host-associated > Plants > Roots > Rhizosphere > Soil ... | reverse complement strand
GCGCTCAAGTCCTCGGGACGGTGCGCGTCACACTTCGCGACGCACAGGACCTGGCGCTTCCGGGCGCTACGGTCACGTTGAAAGCTGAGGCCTCGACATGGACTCAGATGACCACGGCCGACAGCCAAGGCGAGGCCGCTTTTACTGCCGTGCCGATCGGTCATTACATGGTCACCGCGAGCCTTTCGGGCTTCAAGAACGAGCAGGAGGACATCGAGGTCACTGCCAACGCCATCGTTCCGGTGCGCATGAAGCTGACGGTCGCCGGACTTGCGGAGTCGGTCGAAGTCTCCGCCGAGGCCGAAACGATCAACCCGGAGTCATCTCGGACCGAAACGCTGACCCATCGTCTCGACATCGAACGGCAGCCTGACGCCGATCGCAGCGGCAGCCTCGCGATGATCACGAACAACGTGCCAGGCACGTACGTGATGCACGACCATCTGCACGCCCGCGGCGGCCACGGCGTGACCTTCGAGATCGACGGTGTGCCCGTGCCGAACAGCAACCTGGCAGCGGTCGGTTCGCAGTTCGACCCGAAGGACGTCGACTATCTGGAGTCCGAGCGTGGAGGGCTGGCCGCCAACTACGGTGATCGCGCGTATGGAGTTTTTAACGTCGTGCCGCGCAGCGGATTCGAGGGCAACAAGTTCGGCGATGTGACCGCGCGGTATGGCAATTACCAGCAGGGGAGCGTCTATTCGAGTTTCGGCAATCACACTGCCGATCAAAAGATGGCGTGGTTTGCGAGCGGGTCGGGGAACCGGACGGATCGGGGACTCGAGCGTGTCGACATTCCGGTGATTCACGACAAAGCGTCGAGCGTTTCCGGTTTCACGTCGGTTCTCTACAACCCGTCGATGACCAATCAGTTCCGTCTCGTCGGCTCCGGCCGTGAGGACCGTTACCAGGTGCCGAACACGATCGGTCAGCAGGCGCTCAACATCAGCGACGAGGAGAAGGCGACCGACGCATTCCTCAACACGACGTGGGTGCACACGACTCCGTCCGAACTGTTGATCACGGTGTCGCCGTACTATCACTTCAATCGCGGGCAGTACATCGGTGGTCTGGTGGATCCGCTCGTCACGAACGATAACCGCGGGTCGCATTACGTCGGGGGCTACGTCAACGTGGCGCAGACGAAGGGCCGCCACACGTATCACTACGGCACCGACACGTTCGCCGAGCACGATGATTCACTGTTCGGTCTTCGGTCGAACGTCGGGAATCGTCTGTCGCTGACGCATGAGGAAGTGCTGTGGGCGAGCGTAGCGTCGGTCTTCGGGGAAGAGACGTTCCGTGTCAGCCAGACGTTCACGCTGAACGGCGGCGTGCGCGCCGAGCGCTTTTCGGGGACGATGACGGAGCACGCCGTCAGCCCGCGGGTGGGGATGGCGTGGCAGGTCGGTCATGGCGCCGTGTTGCGCGCCTCATATGGACATTTCTATCAGCACCCGCAGACGTCAACCGTTAGCGGCCCGCTGCTGCAGTTCGCGCTTCAGGAAGGGTTCGGATACCTGCCGGTTCCCGGCGAACGCGACCAGATGGTTGAAGTTGGGCTCGGCATTCCCGTGCATGGATGGACGCTCGATTTCGATAGCTTCTATAACAAGACGAAGAATCTCGTCGACCACGAGGTGTTGGGCAACTCGAATCTCCTGTTCCCGTTGACGATTGCCAACGGCCGTGTCCGCGCGTTCGAGTCGACCTTGAAGTCACCGCTCATCGCAAGAATTCTGCAGTTGCACTACGCCCTGTCGCTGCAGTCGGCGCAGGGCCGTGGCGCGATCACGGGTGGATTGACGGACTTCGTGCCGCCGCCGAAGAACGCGTATTTCTACCTCGATCACGATCAGCGAGTGACGTTCACGCCCGGTGCCGAAATCACACTGCCGGATGCCGCCTGGGTGTCGGCGAGCGTGACGTACGGTTCGGGATTTCTGAAAGGAAACGGCCCCGAGCACATGCCACGACACACGACCTTTGATCTGGCAGCCGGAAAGGACCTGGGTGAGAGGGTGTCGCTGCGGTTCTCAGCGTTGAACGTGACGGACGCCCTGTTTCTGACAGGCTTCGAGAACTCGTTTGCGGGAACGCACTACACCAACCCGCGAGAAATTACCGGCCAGGTAAAGGTTAAGTTTCATTATTGAGGGGGGCGAGGGCGACCTCGTTGCCCTCTCCTGATAAGATTCCCGCGTGATTGCTGCCCGGATCCGCCGCCCCGCGACCGCACCGCTGCTCATTGCGGCCGTGGTGTTTGCCGCGGTGCTGCCGCCGGCGCACATCCACCTGGCTGAGCACGACGATCACGACCACGACCATGCCGCCGCCGTCGAGCATTCGCACTGGAGCGCGCATCAGTCGTCACGCGCGGCGTTCGATGACGATGATGGGCGCGTCATTTTCGTGGATCGGCCGGCGCGATCCGCGGATGGGCATACGTCGTTCGCTCGACCGCCAGCCATTCTTATCGCATTATTTTCGCTGCCTCACCTCGCGACGTTTACCGCTGCCGAGCGGCCGACGTCTGGCAACAGTCCGCGCGACGGACCCGCGCGCGCCCTTCGACCTCTTCGCGCACCTCCTTCCTTCGACACGCTGTAATCGCGGTCGTTAGGCCCTACCGACCGCATGGGTATTGGTGTGTACGAAGGAGTCCTATGCAGTTTCGTGTGTGGTCCGTTGCGGTCTTCGTGGCATGCGCGTGCAACACCGCAGGCGCCCAGACTGTTCTCACTGAAAGCGATGCGATAGCGAGGCTATCGCCAGACAGCCCGCGGGTGCGCGCCATCCGCTCCGGGATCGAGCTCGCACGCGCGGATGTCCTGACCGCCTCGCGCTGGCCGAATCCACGCGTGTACGTCGGTCGGGAGTCCGTTGTCGGCGTGTCGGAAACGATCGCCAGTGTGCTGCAGCCGCTTCCGATTACGGGACAGCGACGTTTCGAGATTCAGGCCGCGGACGCGCTCGTCGATGCGACGACCTTCCGTGCGGACGATGCGACGAGGAGGGCGCGCGCCGACTTGCGGCTGGCATATGCGGATCTGGTCGCCGCGCAGACGCGCGAGCGCGAACTCACGGCTGCACGCGATCGCCTGCAGGAGCTTGCCGGAATTCTGTCCAGGCGCGAGCGCGAAGGCGATGCGGCGGGCTTCGATCGCCTGCGCGCTGAACGAGAAGTGTTGGACGTCGAGGCCGACCGCGTGATCGCGGCTGCGGATCGTGCGCGGGCCCAGGGACGCCTGGCGGGCTTTTTTGCCGCGAGCGTCGATCCGACCGCGCTCGTCGCTGCGGATCGTGTCGTCACCGTCCGCGACGTGCCTCCCGTCGATGCGCTGCTCGAGCAGGCGGAGCGCACACGAGGCGAGGTGCTGGCGTTGCGTAAAGAGGTGGAATCTGCGGACTTCGCTGCGCGCGCGGCTGACAGGCGCCGCGTGCCCGAACCCGAGGTCATTGGCGGCACCAAGACCTCGAACTTTGAGGGCGGCGGCGTCGGCAGCGTCCTGGCGGTCCAGGCCGTGCTGCCGTTGTTTGACGTTGGCCGTGCGGAGCGGGCGCGCGCACAGGCGCGAGCCTCCCAGGCGTCCGCGCGGCTCGAGGCCTTGCAGATGACGTTGCGCGGCGACATCGCCGCATGGCGCGGCGCCGCGCTCGAACGGCGCGCCGGCGCGGACCGATATCGCGCATCGGCGGTCGCGTCCGCCTCGGATGTGGAACGCATCGCACGCGTCAGCTACGAATCAGGGGAGCGGGGCATTCTGGAACTGCTCGATGCCTATCGCACGTCGGCGTCGGCCCGTGTGCGTCAGGCCGCGCTCGACGCGTCCGCACGCGAGGCAGAAATCGAATTGGAATTCGTCAGTGGATGGGAGATGCCATGAGTGCGAAAGGTGCGAGAGGTGCAATGGGTGCACGAGGTGTATTGGCGGCAATACTTTGTGCCGCAGCACTCGGCTGCGGTCGACAAGCACCCGCGGCGGCGCCCGAACCACCGTCCCTGAATGTGACGAGTTGGACGGACAAGTCAGAGCTCTACATGGAATATCCGCCGCTCGTCAGCGGCGAGACGGTGCGGTTCGCTGTCCACCTCACAAGAATCGCGGACTTCAGTGCGCTCAATGCCGGCCGGCCGACCATCGAGATGACGCCCGAGGCGGGAGGAACATCGGTCGCGCTGCCGGGTTCGGCGCCGCTGCGGCCAGGCGCATTCCGGGTCGAAGGGAAGATCCCGGCGCCCGGACGCTACCGGTGGGCGCTACTCGTCGACGCGCCCGGACTCAGCGATCGCCACGACCTCGGCGAGGCGACGGTGTTCGCGGACGAGAAAACCGCCGTTGCTGACGCGGAGAAGCGTCCGCCTGAGGATCCGACCGCCATTGCCTACCTGAAAGAGCAGCAGTGGACGAATGCGTTTGGCACGACACAGGTGCGCGAGGCGGAGCTGCGTTCATCGGTGCGCGTTCCGGCGTCAATTCATCCGGTCACCGGGGGGGAAGCGATCGTTGAGGCGCCGGCCGCTGGACGGTTCGAAGCCGATTCACTTGTGTCCATTGGAGCCGTCGTACGCGCAGGGCAGGCGCTTGGCCGTCTCGAGCCTCGGCTCGCCGCGGCGGGCAACGATCGCGCGACGCTCGCGGCCGAAGTGGCGGAAGCGGAGACGAAGCTTGAGGCGGCGCAGGCAGAGCAGGGTCGGGCAGAGCGGCTGCTCGCCGACCAGGCGGTCCCGGGGCGCCGCGTTGAAGACGCGAAGCGCGCAGTCACTGTGGCGGACGCGCAGCTGCGCGCCGCGCAGGCGAGGCTGGCGCAGCGCGATCAGACGCTCGGCACGGGCGGCGGTGCGGCTGCGGGTAATGCATTCGTTCTTCGCGCGCCGCTGACGGGACGCGTCACCGAAGTGTGGGCGACGCTCGGCGCGTCCTACGCGGAAGCCGATCACCTCTTCCGCATTGTCAGGACCGATGAAGTGGAGTTGCAGGCGCTCGTGCCGGCGGCGGACGTCGAGTTGACGCGCGACGTCGACACCATCGCCCTCGAATTGCCCGGGCGTCCTGAGCCGTTTGTCGTCAAGCCCCACCACATGCACGACGCGGGTGTGCTCGATCCGGAAACACGCGCGCTGACAGTGCAGTTCGAGCTCGATAACCGCGGCAATCAGCTCTTGATCGGACAGACGGGATCGGCACTCCTCTACGGGACGCGACGCGTGCGCGTGCCGGCGGTACCGAAGGAAGCCGTGCTGATGGAGGCCGGGCGTCCGTACGTATTCGTGCAGACCGGCGGCGAACGCTTCGCCCGCCGGTTCGTGGAGATCGCCGCTCGCGAAGGCGATCTCGTCGGGCTGAAGACCGGCATCATGCCGGGCGAACGCGTGGTCACTCGAGGTTCCTACGACGTTCAACTCGCATCAGCGGCGAAGGGCCTTCCCGCAGAAGGTCACGTGCATTGATATGAAACGAATCATTCAATGGTCTATTGACCACCACTGGCTCGTTATCGGGCTCTCGCTGCTGCTCTTCGCCGCAGGCGCATGGACGGCGCGGCAGATGCCGATCGACGTGTTCCCCGACTTGACGGCTCCGACGGTCACCATCCTCACCGAAGGCCATGGGATGGCGCCTGAAGAAATGGAGTCGTTGGTCACATTCCCGATCGAGAGCGCCATGAACGGCGCCTCGGGCGTGCGCCGCGTCCGATCGGCAACCGCCGTCGGCATTTCGGTCGTATGGGTGGAGTTCGATTGGGGAACCGACATCTTCATGGCGCGGCAGCTCGTGTCGGAAAAGCTGTCGCTGGCCAGCGGCGTCCTGCCACCGCAGGCCGATCGTCCGGTTCTGGCGCCCGTGTCGTCGATCATGGGCGAGATCCTGTTTTTCGCGCTCTCGTCGGATCAGGTCGATCCGTTGTCGCTCCGCACGATTGCCGACACGACCGTTCGACGGCGGCTGCTCGCCGTGCCGGGTGTGTCGCAGGTCACGCCGATCGGTGGCGCGGAGCGGCAGTTCCAGATCGTGGCGCATCCTGATGCGCTCCGCGCGAACAACATCTCGCTGACCGAGCTGCTCGACGCGGCGCGCGGCGCCAGCGAGAACACGTCCGCAGGCGTCTACACCGAAGGTTCGCAGGAGTACGTCCTGGAAGCGATCGGCCGCGTCCGCAGCGTTGACGAGATTGGCGACACGGTGATTGCGCTGCGCGGGGATCGTTCCGTGCTCGTGCGTGACGTTGCGGACGTGCGCGAGGCGGCGGCATTCAAACGCGGCGAAGGCTCCCGGAGCGGTAAGCCTGCCGTGATCGTCGGCGTGCAGAAGCAACCAGGGGCGAACACCATCCAGGTGACCGGACGGCTCGACCGCGAGCTCGACACGCTGCAGCAGGAGTTGCCGTCAGGCATCACGATTGACCGGCGCATCTTCCGGCAGTCCGATTTCATCCAGGTCGCCGTCGATAACGTGGTCGACGCGCTCCGCAACGGCGGGATTCTCGTCATTGTGGTCGTGCTGCTGTTCCTCGCCAACCTGCGCGCCGCCGGCATCACGCTGACGGCGATGCCGTTGTCGCTGGCTGCCGGTGTACTGGCGCTGCGCGCCTTCGGCGTCGGCATCAATACGATGACGCTGGGCGGGATGGCGATTGCCATCGGCGCGCTCGTCGACGACGCCATCATCGACGTGGAGAACGTCGTTCGGCGGCTACGCGAGAACCAGACGAAGCCCGTCGAGGAGCGCCGGTCCGCGTCTGACATCGTGCGCGATGCCACGCTCGAAATTCGTTCGTCGATCGTCTTTGCGACCGTGATCATTGTCCTGGTCTTCCTGCCGGTCTTCGGTCTCACCGGCATCGAAGGGCGACTGCTGACCCCGCTGGCCTTCGCTTACATCGTCGCGCTGCTCGCCTCGCTGGCGGTTGCCATCGTCGTGACGCCCGCGCTGTGCTACGCCTTCCTTCCGAACGCGCGTTCGATCGAGCGTGGGCATGATGGCTGGCTTACCCGTGTGCTGAAGGCGAGGTATGCGAAGGACCTGCCGCGGATTCTCGATAGACCCGGCCTGGTCATCGCGAGCGCGCTTGTCCTTCTTATTGGCGCTGCATTCGGACTCACGCGCGCGGGGACGTCGTTCCTGCCCGAATTCCACGAAGGCAGTCTGACCGTGCAGGCCAACACGCTGCCCGGAACGTCGCTCGCCAAGTCCGACGAGATCGGACGACGAGTCGAGCAGATCTTACTGTCGCAGCCCGAAGTCGTGGCGACCGCGCGCCGGACGGGTCGCGCAGAGTACGACGAGCATGTGCAGGGTGTCGAAGCCGCGGAAATCGACGTGGGCCTGAAGGAGACGGGTCGCACCCGCGAAGACCTGCTCGCCGAGCTCCGCCGGCAGTTCTCGACGTTGCCGGGAACCAACGTCACGATCGGGCAGCCAATTTCGCACCGCATCGATCACATGCTGTCGGGCACGCGCGCGAATATCGCCGTCAAGGTGTTCGGAGACGATCTCGGCACGCTGCGGCGCCTCGGCGAGCGCGTGCGCGCGACGATGGCTGAAGTGCCAGGCGTGGCGGACCTGTCGCTCGAGCAACAGATGGATGTTCCGTTCGTCCGGTTCGTGCTGAATCGTCCGGCCATCGCCCGCTACGGGCTGCGTCCCGCGGATGTGACCGAAGCGATCGAGACGAGCTTTGCCGGAGCAACGGTGGGCCGCATCTTCGACCGCGGCACGACGTTCGATCTCCTGGTCAAGCTGGACGCGTCCAATATCGCCGACTTCGAGCGTGTCGTCGATCTGCCGGTCGACACGCCGATGGGCGCGATCGTTCCCGTGCGGATGCTCGCGGATGTCCGGCGCGAACAGGGACCGAATATGCTTCTTCGTGAGAACGTTCAGCGACGCATCGTGATTTCGTGCAACGTCGCAGGACGGGATCTCGGCAGTGTGGTCGCCGACATCCGCAACGCCGTGTCATCGGCTGTTCCGATGCCGGGCGGTTATCGCGTCGAGTACGGCGGGCAGTTCGAGAGCGAAGAGAGCGCGTCACAGCGTCTGCTGGTCCTCGGCGTGATCGTGATGGCTGCTATTTTCATGCTGCTCGTGCTGGCGTTCGGGCGCACGCGTGATGCGCTCATCGTCATGGCGAACCTGCCGCTGGCCCTGATCGGAGGCGTCGCCGGCGTATTCCTGGCCGGCGGCGTGCTCAACGTGGCGACGATGATCGGGTTTATCACGCTGTTCGGGATTGCGACCCGGAACGGCATCATGCTGGTGTCACACATCCAGCACTTGATTGCCGAAGAGGGTGTGACCAATTTCCGCGAGGCCGTCGAGCGAGGCGCGCGCGAGCGGCTGATTCCGATCCTGATGACGGCCCTGGCTGCGGGACTCGCGCTCATTCCGCTCGCGCTCGGCGGCGGCAAGTCCGGCAGCGAGATTCAGACGCCGATGGCCATCGTCATTCTGTGCGGCCTGGTCACGTCAACGATTCTGAATATGGCGGTCGTTCCGGCTTTGTACCTTCGTTATGGCGGCCTGAGCCAGCCACAGAGGCACGGAGCTTGAGACTGTCGCGCGGAATGTGACTGTTCGGATGAGAGAATGAGAGGCAAGATGAAAACGGTTTACTGGTTATTTGTCGTGAGCGTTGCGCTTTTCGTCAGCGGCATCGCCTTCATCATCGCGGGTGAACGAACCGCACGCGCGGCGACCCCGGCGGCGGCCGCGGCCACGCCGGACGTGGCGCCGGTCGCCACCGTCAAGCAAATCATGATCGGGATCACCAATCCCTCGGCGTACGTCATCTACGAAGCGGTCGGCACGAAAAGCACCGCCAAAGGCGTCGAGGAGATTGCGCCGCAGAACGATGAGGAATGGGCGAAAGTCGGAAGTGCCGCCGCGGCCGTCATCGAGTCGGGAAACCTGATGTTGATGGGCAACCGCGCGATCGACAAGGGCGACTGGGTGAAGATGACCAACGACATGATCGAACAGGGAAAGAAAGCGATGAAGGCCGCCGACGCGAAGGACAAGGACGGGATCGTCGCGGCCGGCGGCGATCTCAACAACACCTGTGACAACTGCCATGCCCGCTATTCGCGCCAGTAAAACTGTCCTCACGCTGTTTATCGTGTGCGCGCTTACGGCGGCGCTCGAGGCGCACGGCGTGTCCGGCAAGGATGCCGTGTTCCTTCAGGGGTTGATGGGGCGCGCCATCATCCCGCTCATGTACCTCGGCGCCAAGCATATGGTCACGGGGTACGACCATCTGCTGTTCCTCGTCGGCGTCATCTTCTTCCTCTACCGGCTGAAGGACGTCGTCGCATACGTCAGTCTCTTTACGCTGGGTCACAGCATCACGCTGCTGGCGGGCGTCCTTGGCGGCATCCACGCGAACTCGTATCTGATCGATGCGGTGATCGGCTTCTCGGTCGTCTACAAGGCGTTCGAGAACATGGACGGGTTCCGGCGCTTCCTCGGGTTCCAGCCGAACACGAAGGCTGCGGTGCTCATCTTCGGTCTGTTCCACGGCTTCGGTCTCGCCACCAAGCTGCAGGACTTCGCGCTGTCGCAGAACGGGCTCGTCGCCAACATCGTGAGCTTCAACATCGGCGTTGAAATCGGCCAGGGGCTCGCGCTGACGGCGATTCTTATCGGTCTCGAGTGGTGGCGAACACACGACGCGTTCCACCGGCATGCCTTCGCGTTCAACGGACTGGTGATGACGGGCGGCTTCTTGCTGGTCGGCTACCAGTTGTCCGGTTACTTCCTCGGTATGGTGTAGATGATGGAAACAGCAGCACAGCATGTACTGGAGTCAGCGCCAGGGGCGCCGGCGACGGAAGTCAGACAGCGCATCGCGGTCGCACTCGGCGCCGCAGTACTCGTCGCCGGTCTCATCCTGGTGATATTTATTCTGCCGGCAGAGTTCGCCGTCGATCCGCTTGGCACCGGTGCCCGGCTGGGGCTACTGCCGCTCGGGGAGGTTGGCCAGCAGGTCGATGCGCTCAACAAGACTGCCGCAACCACAACCGGGCAGGGCGCCATCGTCGCCGCGCAGGACAAGCCGTTTCAGCAAGAGAGTGTCGACTTCAAGCTCGCGCCGCGCGAGGGGATGGAATACAAGTACCGGCTCGATAAAGGCGAGGCGCTCCTGTACGCCTGGAGTGCCAGCGCACCGGTGAACTTCGAATTTCACGCCGAGCCCGATGGCGCGCCCGCCGGCTACGCGCAGACCTACGAGAAGAAGTCGGCGCAGACGCAAGCGTCAGGCACGCTGACCGCGCCATTTCCGGGCATCCACGGCTGGTACTGGGAGAACACGACCGACAAGGAAGTCACGGTCACGCTGAAGAGTGCCGGGTTCTACAATCTGGCGCACGAGTTCAGGAACGGGCAGCCGACGAAGAACAAGACGTTCCAGTAACCGGGATTCGGGATTGGGGATTTGGGATTCGGGGCGCCAGCCAACGCCGTGGCAGCGTGCGTTTGTCATTGCGAGCACCCTGTTTGTAGCCGCGCTCGCCTCGCCGGTAGTCGGTCAGGAGACGCAGCCGCCTGTTCTCGAAGCCGGCACCTTACCGGATTCGCTGAAGGTCGACGGCATTCTGGACGAAGCTGCATGGATGACGGCTCCTACGGCCGATGCGTTCGCGCAGACCGATCCCGCTGAAGGCGAAGCACCGTCACGACGTACGACCGTACGTGTGCTCGCGGGGACACACGCGATTGCGATCGGAATCGTCTGCGACGATCCGAATTTGTCGGAGATCGTGAGCTTCAGTGTCCGTCGTGACGCGCCCCTCAATAACGAAGATCATGTGCGCGTCGTCTTCGGTCCGTTTCTTGATGGGCGCTCGGGATACCTGTTTGCGGTCAATCCGAGCGGTGCGCGATATGACGCGCTCATCAACCCCGACGCGTCGGAAAACGCGGACTGGGACGGTATCTGGGAGGCTGCGACGAAGCGAACGCTGACCGGATGGGTAGCAGAGATCCGTATCCCGACACAGACACTGGCTTTCAAGCGAGGGCTGCACCAATGGCAGTTCAACGTGCAACGGCGCATTCAGCGTCTGCTCGAAACCGATCGCTGGGCGTTCCCTGCGCGTCAATATCTGGTGACGCAAACCAGCCGCGCGGGGCTTCTGACCGGATTGCCTGTTTTCAGTCAGGGACTG
>Ga0068858_100006746_pt1 | contig 11173 bp, 7 predicted proteins | sample KBSSwiS12_FD_66589 | JGI IMG/M metagenome (GOLD analysis project Ga0068858, IMG submission 66589) | Switchgrass rhizosphere microbial communities from Kellogg Biological Station, Michigan, USA - KBS Switchgrass S1-2 | ecosystem: Host-associated > Plants > Roots > Rhizosphere > Soil ... | reverse complement strand
GACGCCGAAGGCGGAAGCTTCGAGCAAGGCGCGATAGAGATGAGCAGGAGTGTGGCGCAGGGTCAGGCCGGTGAAGGCGCCGGTGAGCGAGCCGTCCATGAGCGGGGTGCGGCAACCGTTGAGCCAATCGAGACACAGGACGCCGTCGGCGCCGGGCGCGAGGACGGCGGCTTGCTGCGAGAGCGTGCGCAAATCGCGCTGGCCGGTGAGGCGGCGGAGCCAGTCGAAGGCGTCGCCGACGGCGGCCTGACCGGTCTCGTAGCCGGCAAATCCCGGGAGAATGCCATCGCGCACGATACCGGCGACGCCGGGGACAAAACGCTCCTCGACGCTATTGAGCATGTGGCAGGAACTCGTACCGAGAACCATGACGAAGGTGCCCGGTTCGGCGGCGCCGGCGCCGGGCACGCCGGCGTGGGCGTCGATGATGGCGGCGCTGACCGGCGTGCCGGCGCGCAGGCCGAGGCGTTTGGCCATGGCCGCACTCAATCCACCCGCGGCGACACCGGGGGCGAGGAGGCGGCCCGGCATTTTGTCGCGGACGACGGTGGGGAACTTGGGATGCACGGCGCGGAGAAAATCTTCGCTGGGATAACCGTCATCGGCGCTCCACATGCCTTTGTAGCCGGCCTGGCAGGTCGAGCGCGGGAGCGAGGCGGCGTCGCCGCCGACGAGTTGCCAGACAAACCAATCGCCGGCTTCGAGCCAGACTTCGGCAGCTTGGAAAACGCGCGGTGTGTGCTCCAGCGTCTCGAGCATTTTGGGAAAGAACCATTCGAGCCCGATGGTGCCACCGTAGCGGGTGAGGAACTTTTCACCGCGCTCGCGGGCGACCTGGTTGATGCGATCGGTCTGCGCCTGGGCGCCGTGGTGTTTCCAGAGCTTGGGCCAGGCGAGCGGTTCGTGGGCGAAGCGCTCGACGAGGCAAAGCGGGGTGCCGTCGCGCAGCGCGGGCAGCATCGTGCAACTGGTGAAATCGACGCCGATGCCGAGGACGTCGGTGGCACCGGCCCTGGCGGTGCGCAACGCGGCGCGTGAGGCTTTGGCGGCCGAGTCGAGCCAGTCCTGCGGATGTTGCAGTGCGTAGTGCGGCAGAAGCGGCTTCTCCGAGCCGGGCAGGGCATTGATGATCTGGCCGTGCCGATAGTGCGCAACGGCGGAGGCGTGCTCGCGTCCGCGCAGATCGACGAGCAGGGCGCGGACGGATTCCGTGCCGAAGTCGAGGCCGAGAGCGAGGCGCGTGGGCATGAGGATTTAGGAATTGGTGGGAGGCGTGATGTCGAGGTCGGTGAGGACGGCGCGGACGCGGGTGCGCTCTTCTTCGCGGAAGCGGTGGAAAGGCTCGGCCATGAAATCTTCGCACACGCCGAGTTCGTGGAGGGCACACTTGATGGCTTTGATAAAGGCGGAGCCGTGGCGGCCGACGCGGTAGAGCGTGGAGGAGGTCCGCATCACCCTCTCGTGCAATTGCCGCATGCGGTCGAGGTCGCGGGCGAGGCTGGCTTCGTAGAGGTCGACGTAGAGGCGGGGTTGCAGATTCGCGCCGCCGCAGACGCCGCCGTGGCCGCCGAGGAGGACGGATTCGGCGAGCAACTCCTCGGGGCCCATGAGGAGCGCCCACTCCGGGCGCTCGTGCAGCAGGCTGACAATCTGGTGAAAGTAAATCATGTTGGCCGAGCTGTCCTTGAGGCCGACGATGTTGGAGATCTCCATGGCGCGGCGCACGGTTTCCACATCGAAGATGGTCTTCGTGTGGGTGGGCATGTTGTAAAGGAAGAGCGGGAGCGGGAGTTCGGGGGCGAGGTGCTGGATGTACTCGAGCAGTTCGGGCTGGCTGTTCGGGAAATAATAGGGCGGGGCGAGGACGAGGGCTTGTGCGCCGGTTTCCGCGGCGAATTGGGCGAGGTGCACGGCTTCGACAAAAGCAGTGTCGGTGATGCCGACGAGGACGGGCACCCGGCCGGCGACTTGCCGGCAAGTACGCTCGATCAACTCGCGGCGCAGGCGATAGCTGAGGCTGGGCGCTTCGCCGGTGGTGCCGAGGACGAAGAGGCCGTGGACGCCGCCGGCGAGGATGTGTTCGACGAGCCGCTCGAGCCCGGCGACATCGAGTTCGTCGCGCGAGTGGAGCGGGGTGATGATGGGCGGGATGATGCCGGTGAGCGGTGGTTTCATGGAATCAATGCGAGGATGAGGGAGCGGGCGGCAACGTCTTGAGCCATGCGAGATTGAAGACGTAGTGGTTCTTGCTGGTGAGAAGTTGCACGTAATCGTCCCGCGTTTGAGTCACGGCGAGGTAACCGAGTGGCTCGGCGGATGTGTCGCTGAGGACAAACTCGCCGCGGTCGATCATCGGCACGGTGCGTTCGGTTCCGCCTGGAGTGACCAGGCGTCGGAACGGCCAGGTCTGGCCGTCGTCGTACGAGACAGCGGCGAAAAGTCCGTAGCCGGTGAATTCGCGGCCGTCGGCGGCCTTGAACGGGAGACCCTGGCGTTCCTTGAGGCGGGAACTGGGATCGGTAAAGGAACAGAGCAGGAGCGGGCCTTCGTGCAGGCGGATGAGCACTGCGCGCTGCACGCTGGTGATCGCGGGAAACTCGGACTCGGACAAGGTCCACGTCTTTCCGCCGTCGCTGGTGATGCTGACCGGTGTGTGGTCGTGAAAGCGGGCGCGGTCCTCTGCCGGGTCCTGGCGGCTGACGGCCATGAGGCGGCCGTCGGTGAGCTGGACGATGGGAGCGTGGATGCCGGGCGGGCGATGGCCGGTGCCACCCGGGCGGATATCAGCCGGAGTGTCCTTCGCTGGCATCTCGATCGCGCCCCAGCTTTGGCCGCCATCGCGACTGCTGACGAGGCTCGTAGTGCGCCCGTCGTGCGTCATGACCAGGTCGCCCTCGCGCGTGCGAAGAAGCCGGTTGCTGAGTTCGCCGTGTGGAAAAAGTGGGCGGGCCTTCGACCAGGTGGCCCCGTTATCGGTGGAAGTGCGGACAATGTCTTCCGCGAAGCCGCGGGCGAAGTGAAAGAGGGTCTGATCGCCATCCCACCAAAGTTTCGGGGCGTGATCGTTCACGTCCGGGCCGTCCCAAAAGGGCGAGGCGGGTTCCCATTCGGCCGCCCCGAGCCGGAGGCGACTGGCGGCATTGCAGAGCTCGCTGCCGCCTTCGTCGACGCAGGAGAACCACACGGCGAGAAGGTCCCCATTCGGGCACTCAGTGATCGCCGGGCTGTGGTTGTGCACCGAGAATAAGGGGCCGGCGGAATTCGGCGGGATCTTCACGAAAGGCTTCGGTCCCGAGAAGAACACCATGTCCCGGGACGTCTTCTCGACTTTCACTGCCGCCTGGCTCACGTGCTGCGCATTCAACGGCGCGGGTGCAGGAGGCAGGAGCGTGCCCTTGGGTGGCTCACCCTGCGCGACGCGGAAGCCGATGGTGTTGCTGACCGATTCCGGGATCCATGCGGCACGATTTGCGGAGCGGAGGAGACGAGTGAAACTGGAATGGGCGCCGCTACGGAAGACGCGGAAATCGCCGTCGTTGCGACCAAGCGGATTGACCTGCGGACCCGCTTCATAGGGTCCATACCAGTCCGCGCACCACTCGGCGACGTTGCCGTGCATGTCGTAGAGCCCCCAAGGGTTCGGCGGGTCTTGCGCCACGCGCGGGGCCGCGGGGCCGGCGAGGAGCTGGTACTCCGGCGGCATCTGGCCGTCGGGGAAGTAAAGCTGGCGCCGGCCGGCATCGCCGAACCAACGATGGGAGCCCGCGGGCAAGGTGTCGCCCGTACTGAAGAGCGTCTTCGTGCCGGCGCGGCAGGCGTATTCCCATTCGGCTTCGGTGGGCAGGCGATAGGTGCGACCCTCCTTCTTCGAGAGCCATTCGCAAAAGGCGACGGCATCGAACCAACTCACGCCCGTCGCCGCCTCGTCGCCACCGTTGCGGGGGTGATACTCGGGTTTGAACTCGCGGTACTGCCCGACCGTCACTTCCGTCACGCTGAGCTGAAACGGTTGGGTGATCGTAACGGGATGGGCGGGCTTTTCGTCCCAGTCGGCGTGATCCAATTCCGCCGGATGCCTGGTCATGCGGTAGTCCGCCGCGGGTCCATCCTGGCCCATTTGGAAAGTCCCGGCCTCGATGCGCACGAATTTCAGGCCAATGGAATTGGTGCTTTCCGTGGGAGCGGCGGCGAAGAGCGAGCCGGGGAGAAGCCCGCAGAGGAGCCATCGAGAGACAAGGCCTCGCAAGGTCATTCGCCAGAGGGCGGCCACGCCCCGTTCGTGATGGGCTTGAGCAGCAGTTTCGTAGGATCGATGACGACGTGTTTGATGCGCTGCCGTTTCCACGTGTAGACGATATGCACGAGCCCGTCGGAGGTTTGGATCACGGCGGGGTAGCTGTATTCGCCGGGCTGGTCTTCCACCACCAGGGCGGCCTGCCATGAGGCGCCATCGGAGGAGACGGCGACATTGAGCGGGGAGCGGCCTTTCGGCGTGTGATTGTAGACGAGCAGGTGGCGGCCATCGCGGAGAGTGACGGCATCGGTCCCGGAGTTGGGATTGGGCAGGTTGGTGAGCATCATTGTTCCCCACGTTTTCCCGCCGTCCGTCGACTCAATGCGAAAGAGATGCGACTGGCGGGTGCGGCCGATGGCGAGGAGCCTGCCGTCGCCGGGGAAAAGGATGCTCGGCTGAATGGCACTGATCTCCAGGCCGTCGTTGAGGAAATCGGTCTTGGCCCAGGTCTTGCCGAGATCCGCGGTGCGTTCGAATTGCACGCGCCACTTTTTATCGCTGGTTTCGATGCTGGAGCCGCAGAGGAGGGATCCGTCGGGCATGAGGACAGGTTTGTTTTTGACGGGGCCGACGAAGCCATCAGGAATGGTCGTGGGTGCTGACCAGGTGACACCTTCATCGGTCGAGGTTTTCAGGAAACCGGTCCAGCCAGCGGGATTGCCGCCTGCCTTGTAGAAGAGCAACAGCGGCGCATTCGGCGGCTGGAAGAGGACAGGATTGAAGCAGGCGAAGTGCTGGCCATCGTCGCGTACGTAACTGGCGACTTCGACCGGCGCGCTCCACTGGCCGTCGCGCTGGCGGGAGAGCCAGATGCCGACATCGGGCGCGCCTTCCTTGGTGCCGCCAAACCAAGCGGCAGCGAGGCCGCTTTTCGTTTGCACGATGGTGGAGGCGTGGCAGCTCGGGAACGGCGCGCTCTCGAAGATGAACTCCGATTTTACGAGGCCGGGCTGGGTGGCGGGATCGGCGGCGAATGCCGGGACGGCGAGGAGGGAGAGGAGAAGGTGTTTCATTTCGTGCGGGGGTTCTTGAGGTAGTAGAGGTGGCCGTCCTCGGCGCCGAGGAGCAGATCGGGGATGCCGTCGTTGTTGAAGTCGACGGTGGTGGGGCTGGTGTCGTGACCGGCGAGATTGAGCGTGTCGAGGTTGCCCATGTTCTTGAAAATCCATTTGCCGTCGCGCTGGCCGACCTGCCGCCAGAGCTCGGCGTTGCCGCTGTTGATGAGGATGTCCGTGGCGCCGTCGCCGTCCCAATCGGCGAGGCAGAATTTGCGGCGTCCACTTTTTCCACCCGTGCCGGTGGCGAAGTGGAGCGGCTGGTCGTGCTCGTCGCAGAAGACGCGCTTGGGCGGGAGGAGCACGAGCTTGCCGTCGCGTTTGGCGCGCTCGAAGAAGGCGAGGTAGCCTTCCTGGTCGAGCATGACGAGGTCTATGAGGCCGTCGTGGTTCCAGTCCACAGCGAAGGGGGTGGTGCGCCATTGCGTGAGCAACGCTTTGCCTTGCGGCTTCTGCCAGCCCCAGGCGAGCTCGGGCGCCGGGCCTTCCCACTCGACCTCGATGGGTTGGGCGGCGGCGAGCTTTGGCACCTGGCGGGTGCCGATATTGCGATACCACACGACCTTGCCCCAGATGGAATTGACGATGAGATCGGGCAGACCGTCGCCGTCCCAGTCCGCGACGCTGAGGGTGGTGTAGCCCCACTTCGCCTCGGCGGGGCCCTGGATGCTGCCATTCGGGCCGGCCATGATACGGATGCGCTGGCCATCGGCCTCGAGATATTGCGGCGCGGCCCACTTCGGCTTTTCCGCGCCGGGCGGACTGAGGTTTTTGATGATGCCGATGTAGCCCGCGCTGTCGCCGCAGACGATGTCGGTGCTGCCGTCGCCGTCCCAGTCGACGCCGACGGGCGAAACGAGCGCGCCGAATTTCACGAGGTCGGCCTCCTGTTGAAAATAGCGCGGCGGCAGAAAAATCGGGGTGTGATCGGCGTCGAGCTTTCCGGTGTTCTCGATGAAGGCGACGCGGCCGTCTTCATCGCCGACGATGAGGTCGACGTGGCCGTCCTTGTTCCAATCGAACGCGGTGGGCATGATCATCTCGAGGTCCATGGCGAGCGGCCGGCCATCGGGAGTTTTCAAGCGGCGGCCGGGGGCATACTTCGGCGCGGTACGGGTGCCGATGTTTTCGAAATAGGTGAAGCCGTCGAGGAACTCGCCGCAGATGAGGTCGAGTTTGCCGCTGCCGGTGAAGTCGGCGAAATTGGGAACGGGCCAGCCGAAGGTTTCGAGGGCCTGGTCGCCCGCCTGGATCTTGACGGGCGAATCGTAGACCGGCGCCTCGCTGGTGCCGCGGTTGTGGAGCAGGTAAACGTAGCCGTGCAATGGGCCGTGCGTCCATTTGCCGGCGGCGTCGTAGGCGTTGTCCCAGCCGTAGTCGGTCCAGTCATCGGCGCCGACGATGAGATCGGTTTTGCCATCGCCGTCGAAGTCGACGTACTTCCAAAAATTGCCCCGGACATTTTGCGGATGCACGTTGGGGGGCAGCGCGAGCTTCTGCGGTTTTTCGAGGCCGGTGTGGAAAAAATCCGGATAGGTGGTGGCGGGCGAGAGAACGAGCGGCTGGCCGTCCAGGAAGCTGACCTGGATATTGGCGGTGGCCTTGCTGACGCGCCGTGCGGGCTGAAAGATCGGGAACTTGTTCGCGCCGGTGTCGCCGGCGGCGTTGCGGAAAAAGTAGAGGCCGTTGTAGGGCTTGTCGGGGCAATTGACCAAAAGGTCAAACTGTCCGTCGCCGTCGAAATCCATTGGCAATGGATTGGCCCAGAGGCCGACGCTGAGATCGACGCTGAGGCCGGGGTTGTTGTAGTGGAGAGGCTCGAGCGCGAGGGCGGGCAGCGACGTGAGGACGAGGAGGGGAAGCGTGAAGAAACGCGGGGAGTTCATTTTTTGGGAGGGGATCAGGCTTTGGGCCGGCGGGATTTGCGGGCGACGCCCTGGACGGGAGCGCGCTCGATGCGCTGGAGATCGGCGAGCAAATCGTCAGGCAGGCCGAGGGGGATGGAACGGGTGTCGGGCGCGGCTTGCGCGCGATCGTAGGACTCGAGGGCTTCGCGCATGCTGGCGCCGATGTGCTCGGCCATGAGCTGGCGGGCGCGATCGGCCTGGCCGCGTTTCACCGCGGCAAGGATTCCGCTGTGGTAACGATAGGTCTCCTCGAGAATGGCCAGATCATGTTCCTGCCGCGGGGTGCCGAAGATGCGGGTGAGCATGCGCGAATCGGCGATGATCTTCATGAGGCGGCGATTGCCGGAAGCGCGGAGCAGCACCATGTGAAAGCCGAGGTCAGCGGAAAGCACGCGGCGCATGAGGGTGGCATTGAGGACGGCGCGCGGCGCCTTTTTCAGCGAGGTGGCGATGGAGCGGATTTCCTCGCAGAGCTTGCCGAGGATGACGAGGTCCTCCGGGCTGAGGCGGCCGGCGGCGAGGGCGACGGCGTAGGGTTCGAGCGCTTCGCGAAGCTGGTAGAGCTCCTCGAGGTCGCGGCGTTCCGGGCGGCGGACGATGGTGCCGTAGCGGGGGACCTGCTCGAGGATGCCCTCCTGTTCGAGGCGCTGGATGGCCTCGCGCACGGGGGTGCGGCTGATGCCGATCTCCCGGGCGAGCGAGTGCTCGGAGATGACATGGCCGGCGGGCAATTCCCCGGCGAGGAGTTTGCCGTGGATGTGCTTGTAGGCCTGGTCGCGGAGGGGGTTGGTGGGCATTGGGTGAGGCGGGAGGCGGGTATGTAAATACCACTGGTATACCAGCGCAAGCGGAAATTGTTGGCGCCGTTCAAAAGGAATTGGAATCAGTCGCCGTGATTGAAGCCGGCTCAGTCTAACGCAGAGGGCGCAGAGAAAAGGGAGAGGAGGAAGGAGGACTGGGCTTTTCTCCCTCTGCGCCCCTCTGCGTTCTCCGCGCCCTCTGCGTTCGCCACGAGCGCAGGCTACAGTGCCAATCCGCTGTCCGGTTCAGTTCGGGCCGAAGGAGCGGACCCGGCCGTCGCGACCGATAATGACGTAGTAGGACATCGGTGGCTGCGAGTCGGCGAAATAGTAGTCGTAGACGGTGAGCGCGCCGAGGTTGTTGGTCGAGCGCGGCTTGCCGAGCAGGTCGGTCACTTCCTGCTGGGTCATGTTGACGTGGAGCAGGGCGATACGGCGGGGGACGGAGGACATGCTGGCGCAACCGAACAACAGCAGGGCGAGCAGGGGGGCGAAACGAATCATGAAAACGGAGGGAATGGCGGCGGAACTGGACGCTTCAGGAAATACTCAAATCTCCGAGTAGCTCTCGGGGGTGAGGATCTTGTTGGTGATCTTCGAGACGATTTCCTTGTCGGCGTACTCGGGCATGGCCTTGAGCTTTTTCCATTCGTCGTCCCCGCCGAAACTTTTCCACGCCGCCTTGCGTGCCTCGTCATCTGGGAAGACGAGCATGTAGGTGAGATTGGGCATGCTGGAACCGATGAGGGTCTGGCCGAAAAAGACGGGCGTGAGGCCGACCTTCCGAAAGATGGGCATCTCGTGCAGGTTGAACATCTCGATCTTCTTCGCGGCGGCGCGCTCGTTGTGGCTCTCGTAGATGCGCAAGTTGAGCAGGTGCGGCTTGCTGGTGTCGGGTTTGGCCAGCTTCGGCATGCCTTCGATGGCGAGGTGGAGCGAGCTCTGGATGCGTTCGTAGACGGGGTCGGCGGCGGTGGCGGCCAGATAATCCGCACCGGCTTTTTGGTGTTCCGCATCCGCAGCGAGACGGGCGGGAAGGGTGACGCATTGCTCGGCGGACGAGAAGACGATGAGGACGTAGACCGCGACTTTTTCGGGGTCGACCGTTTCGGTGAACACACCGACCGGGCCGATCCCGAGGCGTTTCACGGTGGGGATGAAGGCCTTGCTGAGATAGTCGTCGAGTAGCGGCTTTTTTGCGGCCTTGAGCGTGTAGACACGCAGTTGGTAGAGGTCGCGGCCTTTGGTGGTGGCATCCGACGCGGCGCCGGCGCTGGTCTCGAGTGCGGTGGTGGCGAGGCAGGCGGCGAAAGTATTTTGCAGGAAGGCGCGGCGTTTCATGGGAGGAGGTCGGGGATGAGGTGGGGAGAACGGTCGGTGCGAGCGCGCATAGTGGCCGTGCGTATCGTGAGGATTCAAGCGCGTATCCGGACCGCTTTTCATCTCTGTCGCAGCGAAGTGGTGCCTTGGGGGGCAGCCTGCGGGAGGGGCTGCGCGGTTGGACGCTTTCGCGCTGACGCGCGGTGGCAGTCGAACTGCGTTCTCATCCCCTGAGTGCCTGCGCCGCAGGCACGAGATGGTTTCAGCGCCCTTGCGCTGAAAAGTGGAGCCTAGGGGATTGCTGCCTTGGGGCAGCCTGCGGATGGCGCTGCGCGGATGTTCGCTTTCGCGCTGACGCGCGGTGGCAGTCGAACTGCGTTCTCATCCCCCGGAGTGCCTGCGCCGCAGGCACGGGATGGTTTCAGCGCCCTTGCGCTGAAAAGTGGAGCCTAGGGGATTGCTGCCTTGGGGCAGCCTGCGGATGGCGCTGCGCGGATGTTCGCTTTTGCGCTGACGCGCGGGTGCAGTCGAACTGCGTTCTCATCCCCCGGAGTGCCTGCGCCGCAGGCACGGGATGGTTTCAGCGCTCCGCGCGCTGAAAAAATGGAGCCTAGGGGATTCGAACCCCTGACCTCCTCAATGCCATTGAGGCGCTCTACCAACTGAGCTAAGACCCCGTGCGAGAGGGGTGGAAAATGCCCTTGCCGGTGGTTGGTGGCAAGGGGAATTTTCGGTGTTTATTGCGGCGCCGTCACAGAGGGGTACGAACGGCGCTTTCGTAAAAGGCCAGATATTTCGGGGCGAGTATTTTCCAGTCGTAGCCGGCGTGGGCCCACTCGGAGAGAGCGAATCGCCTGGCCGCGTCCCAGCGCGGTTGTTGAAAGAATTCGGCGAGGACCTGACGGATGCTGTCCACATGGGGTTGGCCGATGAAGCCGCGGCCGTTGGCGAGTTGTTCCGCCCAAGGCGTCTCGGAGGTGGTGAGCGCCGGCGTGCCGACCTGGCAGGCTTCGAGGACGGCGAGGCCGAAATTTTCGGAATGCGTGGGGAGGCAGAAGAGATCCGCGCCTTGAAAGTAAGGCCAGCGGGCGTCGCTCCAAACGGCGCCGACCCATTCGATGGGCGGGAGCGTGGCGGCGTGTTCGCGGGCGAAATTCTGGAGGGTGCGGACGTAGGAGGGTTCGCCTTCGCCGACGATGACGAGGCGCACGTCCCGGGGCAGCGGGGTGGTGGCAAGCGCTTCGAGCAGAAGATTGAGGCCTTTTTTGACGTGAATGCGGGACAGGAAGAGCAGCACGCGCTCTTCGGGCTGCCAGCCGAGCCGCTGGCGGGCGCGTTCGTAATCGGGGCCGGCGTTGCCAGTGAGCCCGAGGGGAAGGGTGTCGATGCGTTGACCGGGGACGAATTTCTGCAGGCGGCGGGCTTCCGGGTCGGCAGTGGCCAGGAGCGCGCGGGCGCCGGTGAGGTGGCGCTTCTCGACAAGATGGAAATAGGGCCACTTCTTCCACCACTTATGTTGCCAGGCCCAGGGCTCGAGCATGCCGTGAGGCGAGACGACGTAGGGGATGCGTCGGGCGAGGCATTGTTTGGCGAGGCGCGCGTGCGGTGGCTGCCAGAGGCCGTGAAAGTGGACGAGGGTGTCGGCGTCGGGCTCGGGTGGAAGCTGGTCGACGACGGAGATGCCCAGATTCGTGAGGGCGCGCCGGAGGCTTTGGATGGCGGAGTCGAGGCCGCCGATGCGTTGCGCGGCGGGGGGGACGCAAAAGACGAGCTTCACGGTTTGCCGAGCGCGACGTG
>Ga0068858_100006740_pt1 | contig 11176 bp, 10 predicted proteins | sample KBSSwiS12_FD_66589 | JGI IMG/M metagenome (GOLD analysis project Ga0068858, IMG submission 66589) | Switchgrass rhizosphere microbial communities from Kellogg Biological Station, Michigan, USA - KBS Switchgrass S1-2 | ecosystem: Host-associated > Plants > Roots > Rhizosphere > Soil ... | reverse complement strand
CGATAATGCAGCTTGTTTCGTTCGCGAATTTTTCGTTCCGACGCGTACTCGACGGGAATGGCTGGCACGAACGGATCGGTCCTCTGGTGTTGTGTGTGGGGGCGTCAGCGCCGGCGCGCCTTCGGCGGCGTTCCGGATTTCGCAGTATATCGGTCGCGCGCCTTCGACGCCACATTCGGCATCTGTCCCCACATCCCGCGGTGAGATTCCCGGGCCTCTCGCTCGGCCTTCTGCAGTTCCGCGAGGCGGACAAGCGGCAGCCGCGGGCTGAGCCTCGCCAGGCCCTCGCGCACGAGCACGGCATTCACGAACACACCGTCTTCGCGGATGACGTACACCGCGCGCCGTTGAGATTCGCCGGCGACGGGCGGCTCCAGTTCGAGTCGAACCCATCGATTCAGAACGAGCGACGTCAACCGCTCGCGCGCCTGACGGGCCAGCGGAGCCATTGCCTCGAGGCCGCGTCCGATGGTGGGCGCGTCGATGCCCAGCAGGCGCAACCGTCCAACCGTCGCCACGTCGATCGTGCGGCCGTCGATCACGGCGCGAACCAGCACCGGGTCGGAGCGCGTCGGAGTAACGGATGCCGGAACAGATGTTTGCGCCGCGGCAACAGCCGCAACGACGAGCGTGGGCAGAAAATGCATTCGCAATCTCCTGTGCTGTGAGTTACGCGGATCGCGAACGCCGCCTGCAAACGCACTACCAGAGGGGGGCCATCCTTCCGGGATTTCGGGCTTTCCGAATTCACAATTCCTGATTTCGCAACCGGCAGTTTAAGTCGTGGAGAGTTGATGCAACGCGATCCCGACGGCGACAGCGAGATTGAGCGAATCGATGTCCTCGGCGATGGGGATTCGCACGCGACAGTCGGCGGCCGACTCTGCGTCGCGCGTCAGTCCTTCCCCTTCGGTCCCCACCAGCAGCGCGACGCGTGCAGGGCGTGACGCGGCGAATGCATCAATGGTCATCGACGGCGCGCGCGGGGTCAGCGCCGCGATCGTGAACCCGAGCTCACGCAGTATTCCGAGGTCGTCCGGCCACGCGTCGACGCGGGCGAACGGGACCCGCAGCACCGCCGCCATCGAGGTGCGGATCGATTTTCGATACAGCGGATCGCAACATGCCGGATCGAGCAGCACGCCACTGGCGGCAAACGCGGCCGCATTGCGAAACACACCGCCCACGTTGTCCGGATTCGTCACGCCTTCGAGGACGACGATGGTTGAGCGGGGCGCCGCCGCGGTCGTCGACGGCCGCGTCCCCATGGTCACCGGCGTCTGCACCGTCGTCAGGAGATCGCGAACCGACAGAGCCGGTGGACGCTCGACCAGCGCGAGACAGCCCCGATGAATGTCGTGCCCGGTGATGCCGAGGAAGTCGGGCGCCTTACAGACATAGATCGGCGCCTGCGCGCCGGCAGCGGCCAGCGCCGGCTCGAGGGCGCGATACGCCGCCTCGCTGACGAGCACCGATCGCAAGACGTAACGGCGATCCTCGATCAGGCGCCGGACGACGAGCCGACCTTCGGCGACAAACAGCCCGCGCGATCGCACCAGCTCGTGTTCCGCGATGTCGCGGTAATCGGCGATGCAGGGCTCGTCGGGGCCGGTCAGCCAGTGGACGGACATGCGAGATCGCAACATGCGAAATGCAGAATGGCCGGGTCGCGTCGATCGGTAGGGCCCGTCCGGAAATATGTGCGGCATTCTGGGTGTCGAGGCGCCCGGATCGCAAGGCGCAAGGAGGGAGCATGCCGGGCGCATGTGACCGACGAGCAACGCAGCGAGGCGGGATGCATCGGCAGCCAGAATGGTGCAGATATTTCCGGACGGGCCCTTATTAGTGCAGAACGGCCGAGGGTTCTTCCGGGGTCGCGGATGTCGCTTTGGCCGTGTTGAACCGCGCTCCCGCAGCGAAGAAGCGATAGAGGAGGCAGGCATCAATCAGGATGACGCCCGCCAGAAACAGATACGCGGCGCTCCCCTCCACGAGGTGCACGTCCCTTAACACGGTCGAGACCCCGAAACCAACCACCCAGGCGTCGAAGCTCATACAGAGACGCCGGAAGGTCTCCGCGGGCATGCGTCGGATGAGGCGCGCGCCGATCGGAACGCCAATCAGCACGCTCGGCAGGATCTGCGGGATGAGCGCAATCGAGCCGGTCGTGAACAGGCCGGCCGTCAGGTAGGCGATCGCGGTGAAGCTCGATTCGGCCAGACGGATGAAGCCCAGGGCCGCGCGGAACTCCCGCTTCGCCAGACCCTGGTTGTTCAACAGCACTGCGAGCGGCGGACCGGAGATGGTCGTGACGGAATACAGCACCCCGAGGCCGAGGCCAAACGGCAAACCGATCGCGCGCTCAGACCGAATCGGCCGCCGGAATCCGGCCGCCTGCAGGAGGATGAGCGGCAGAAGCACGAGGTAGGTCCAGAGCTTCAGCCATGCCGGGCTCACGCGCGACACGATCAGCGTCCCGGCGATCACGCCGGGCACGAGTCCTCCGACGATCGGCAGCATCCGGCGCCAGACGAGGCCAAGCGCGTCGCGATTCACCCAGAGCACGTAGGCATTCAGGGCAACTTCGATCAACACGAGCGCCGGGTTGAGCTGACGGTTGGACAGGAACAACAGCGCGAGAGGTACGGTAATCGACGAGAACCCGTACCCAAGGCCGCCGTTGACGACCGCGGCGACGAGCGTGATGACGATGAGGGCGACGATGGTGACCGACATAGCCCAATCCCCTGTCAGAAACCGATCTGATTTCTCATCAGAAACACGTTTTCGGCATGCCGCGGGCCGGTCGGATTGCCGTCGAACACGGTCCGCTCGACATCGAACACCCACTTGATGATCGGATTCAGGTACCAGTTCGCGCCGATGGTGAACGCTCTGGCCTCGCGGCTCGCGCCGGCGGCCGCAAACCCCAGCGACACGGCCTTCGGATCGACGGTGAGCCTGTGATATCGGCCGGTCAGCTGCAACGCGCCCCACGCATGGTGGGCGGGGTCGAAGGGGTTCTTCGGTCTGACTCCGTGATCCGACGCCGCTTCGCCGGTGACGACGATCGATCCCGCAATCATCAGCGACTGGTGAGCGATATCGTCGGAGACGCCGCCCTTCGTCACGGTGCCTTCGGAATGCACATACTCGCCCCAGCTCCCGAAGGCCTTGTAGTAGTAGAAGTACTGCGGCGAGTAGCGGGTCCTCACGCCTTCACCCACTGCGGCGTGGTCGTACGCGAAGAATATCTGGCGGCCGGACGAAGGGAACAACGGCAGCGCGGTGGGCTGCGGCCCGGATGACCCGGCGAGCGCGAGCCCCAGACCGGCCAGGGGGCCGCTGGCCTTCTTCAAGAAGGGACGAACCACGACGCGGGCCACCAGGTCCTTGCCGTCGTTTGTATCGCCTTCGCTCGAGCCTCCATCCACGACGCCGTTGAACACGCCCGCCTGATAACTGAACACGCCTCCCGACAGATCCCCCAGCACCTGCACCCCGACGTCGCGGTCGGGCGCCACATCGGTCGGCAGATCGCGCTCGACGAACGCCAGGAACGCCGCCCCTTGCAGGCGTTCGAGACCGAACGGCGCTTTCGCTTTGCCGACGCGGACCCGAAAGGCGTTCGAGAAGCGGGTGTCGACGTAGGCGTCGCGGATGTTGACGATGGCGCCGGCGAAATCAGGGTTGAAATAGAAGTCGAAGTACCTGGCGACTCTGCCCTGGAGGATGGGGCGAATGCGTCGAAGCGTGAAGGTGTTGGTGATTGCGTTCTGCGGATCGTCGAAGGCCCACCGCTGATCGAACTGGAGCAGCAAGCCGAGCTGCAACCGGTAGTCGGCGTTGGCGGACTGAACGAAGAAACCATCCTGCCACCCTGCAGCGAGCGGCGGGGAGTCCGCCTGCGACCACGCGAGCGAGGGGCGCACGAGAATCGCCGCCGCGACGGCGAGAGTCGCCACGATTGATCTCGGCGGATTCATTACCGTGATGAAGATTTCCGGCGCTTCGGCGCGAGACGCGCGTTCACGTCGGCCAGGGTGGTGTGGTCGAGAATCCGTGCCGTGGAGTCGCGCACCTCTTTCATCGCCAGCCGCACGCCGCAGGTCTGCTCGTCGACACATTCCACGCACTTCATGTAGGCCGTCTGACTGACGCAGGGCACCATCGCCAGGGGCCCTTCCAGCACGCGAATCACTTCTCCGAACGTGATCTCGGCCGGCTTGCGCCGCAGGAAATAGCCGCCACCCTTCCCTTTCTGGCTCTGCACCACGCCGTGGCGTTTGAGCTCGAGAAGGATTGCCTCCAGGAATTTCCTGGGGATCGCTTCCCGGCCCGCCAGTTCCGAGATCAGCACCGGCCCGCGGCCCGCTTCCCGGGCGAGCACCAGCAGTGCCTTCAGCCCGTACTTCGATTTTCGTGAAAGCACGGCAGTTACTCTATCACGACTATAGAGTTCATGGCATGGAAGGACTGTCACCGCAGTTGAACGGCGCTGACGTCAGATTCGGGTCAGCCCAATCGCGCACGACCTGGTCGAAATCGATCACGTCATCGAATGCCGCTCTCGTGCGGTCGGATGACATGCACGGCCTCCGAAGAAAAGTCCTTCTCTGATGCATGACATTGTGCTACTCACTCTGCCGGATGAACACCACGACCCGTCCAGACGGTCAGGCCAATGCTGCCGTCACACCAGCCGAAGCGACATTCGACGAGGTTCGCCGGAAGGCCGGTCTCTTCCTGGCGCCTGCGCTGTTTCTGCTGATCTTGTTCCTGCCGCTTCCGCGGCTGTCGGTGCCGGCGCATCGTCTGGCGGCGATTTTTGCGATGGTCATCAGCCTCTGGGTCACCGAGGTGATTCCGCTGCCCGCTACGGCGCTGCTCGGACCCGCCCTGGCCGTCATCATGGGGATCGCGCCGGCACGCGACGTGTTCGCGCCCTTCGCCGATCCGCTGATTTTCCTTTTTATCGGCAGCTTCATCCTGGCGCAGTCGATTTTTGCGTATCGCCTGAACGAGCGCATTGCCTTCGGCGTCATGTCCTGGCAGATCATCGGCGGCCGACCTGCCAGAATTCTGATTGCTTACGGTGCGATCGCGTTTTTCATCTCGATGTGGATCAGCAATACGGCCACGGCCGCAATGCTGCTCCCGATAGGTCTTTCGCTTCTGACCTTCATGCGCGCGGAGGCGAACGTCAGCCAGGCCTACGCCACGGTGCTCATGCTGACGACTTCCTATGGAGCGTCTCTCGGCGGTTCCGGCACGCCGGTCGGGACTCCCCCCAACCTGATCACCATCGGGATGATCGACCGGTTTGCCGGCGTCCACGTCTCCTTTTTTCAGTGGTCGGTCATCGGGACCGCGGTGGGCGGCGTCCTGATGGCGATCAGCTTTGTGTATTTCGGTCTTACCGGCCGGGCGGGGGTACAGCAGATTGCGGAGTGCGATGTCATCGTTCGGGATCGGTCGAAGAGCCTGGGTCCACTGAAGCGCGGTGAGAAGAACGTGTTCTTCGCTTTTGTCGTGACGATTTTGCTGTGGATTATTCCCGGGGTGTTGACGATCGTGTTCGGAGCGGACCATGCGTCAACGAGATTCATGGCCAATGCGTTTCCGGAATCGGTCGCCGCACTCATCGGCGCTGTCCTGCTGCTGGTTTTGCCAGTGGGTCCTTCTCAGCGCTCGACCCTCACGTGGAAGCAAGCCGGCGACATCGACTGGGGGACGATCCTGATTTTCGGATCAGGCATCTCGCTTGGCAGTCTCGCATTCTCCACGAAGCTGGCCGAAGTCGTCGGGATAGGAATCACGGGACTGCTTCCGACCACGTCGGTTGTGGGGATCACGTTCGGAGCGACGATTTTCGGAGTCTTGATTGCGGAAGTCATGTCACACACGGCGGCTTCGAACATCGCGATACCGGTCGTGATTTCCATTGCCAAGGCCGCCGGTGTGGACCCGGTCGCGCCCGCGATCGCCACGTGCCTGGCGATGTCGACGGGCCTGGCGTTTCCTGTATCGACGCCGCCGAACGCCATTGTTTACGCGTCCGGGCAGGTGCCGATCACGAAGATGGTCCGGTATGGCGTGGTCGTTGGCCTCGTCGGAATTCTCGTTGTTCCGGTACTTGTGTTGATTCTTGTACCGCTCGTGATCGGCAGTCGGTAGGGAAAACATCCGCCGATGGAACGTTACGGGCGCGACGCAGTCAATATCAGCGGGGAACCTGGACGCCTTCAGGCGCCGTCCATACGGGAAGCCGCGGAGGGACGGGCAGCCCTCTGGCGGCCGCCTCGGCATCGGCGCGGTCTTCGGCCCGCGCGCCGCTCAGAGCCTGCACGAGCATCAGATTTCCCTCGTGACATTCGTAGGGGAAGATCTGATAGCCGGACTGCGTCGTCAGCGGGAACGCCATTGTGAACGGCCTCGTCCACGTCTCAGGATCGTTGACCACGACCTCGTAATCGATCTGTTCCTTGGAAACTCGCGTGAATCGCTCGACCAGCCGCAACGCTTCCGAATTGTGAGGCCCGTATCCGTTGCGGCCGACGCTGGTCCGGCTCGTGAAGTTGGTACTCTCGACAACCAGGGTGCCCCCGTCCCAGTGCGCCCGGGAATCCCCCATGTACATCCGGATTCGCGGACCGACGTGGGGTCTTCCATCCAGCGGGATCACGCGCGTCTCGTGCACCATCTCGTAGTTGATGATCACCGCGGACGGTGTCTGAAAGATCTGCAGTCCGTTTCCGTACGCCACCGGCAGCAGCGAACCGACGACGCCGCGCGTGATGCACCGATCGTACAGATTGAAATCCTCCGGACCGAGAAACGGACCTTCGCCGTAAGTCCCGATGTCGGTGATGCGGAACCGGCGCAACGCCTCGGGTGTGAGACGCGGGTACTTTCCGTCACCGTCGACGATCAACGAGGTCTGCCGGAATGTCCTCGTCTTCGACGCGTTGGCGAATCCGGCGGGATTGCGTCCTTCGTCCCTGCGTGCCCTCCTCTCGCGGGCTGCGAACTCCTCGTCGGTGAGGAGGAGCCGCCCGGCGAACTCGTCGGGGCGCTCGTAGGGAATATCGCGAAGATCTTCGGTGGACCAGACGGCCTGCAGGTCGGGATCGCCCCAAGGCGTCCGGGGCGCGACCCACGACTTGTCGCCGCCCGCCGGCTTCACGGCCGGCCGCGCCTGCGCGGATGCGGCGCTGGCTGTGAGGACGAGCACCGCGACCACGCCGGTCGGAGTCAGCAATGCTTTCATGTGTCCTCTCCTCTCAACGAATCAACCGCCATCCGGTTACCGACGTCAGAGCAATCCGGCGCCGCGCGCCCATTTGTACTTGGCGCCAAGCACGTCTACCGGGATCTCGGTCGAGTAGGGATAGGCCGGAATCTTGTGTGCGAAGAGATACTCGGACGCCTCTTCGACCTCCACATCCCCCGCCAGCGACACGACGACCGGCTTGTCGATACCCTTCGCCCGTAATTCCTCGACGATCTCTGCCAGCAGCTTCGCGAAGACCATCGGCGGCGTCACGATGGTATGCCAGTAGCCGAGGATGAGCGAGTGGATCCGCGGATCCTCGAGCCCGAGCCGAACCGTGTTCTGATAGGTCTTCGGCGGCTCGCCGCCGGTGATGTCGACGGGGTTGCCGGACGCGCCGAACGGCGGGATGAATTTCTTGAACGCCGCATCGAGGTCCGGGGGAAAGGCCATCAGCGACAGGCCGTTGTCCACGACCGCGTCGGACAACAGCACACCCGAGCCGCCGGCGCCGGTGATGATGACGATGTTGTCGCCCTTGGGTGTCGGCAGGATCGGAAGCGCGCGCGCGAACTCGAGCATTTCGCGCAGCGAGCGCGCCCGAATCACACCCGACTGCCGGAGCACATCGTCGTAGATCTTGTCGTTGCCCGCGAGCGCGCCGGTGTGTGAAGCCGCCGCCTTGGAGCCCAGGGAGGTGCGTCCGGCCTTGAGCACGACGACCGGCTTCTTCTTCGACACGCGCCTGGCCACTTCGGCGAAGGCGCGGCCGTCTTTCAGGTCCTCGCAGTGCTGCACGATGATGTGCGTGTTGTCGTCCTGCTCGAAGAACGTCAGCAGATCGTCCTCGTCGATATCCGACTTGTTTCCCAGACCGACGATGGCCGAGACCCCCATCTTCGCCGAGCGGGAAAAGCCGATGATCGCCATCCCGATGCCGCCCGACTGCGACGACAACGCCGCATGGCCCTTGACGTCGTAGGCCGTGCAGAACGTCGCGCAGAGGTTGCTCCACGTGTAGTAGAAGCCGTAGATGTTCGGGCCCATCAGGCGGACGCCGTACTTCTGCGCGACCGCGACGAGCTCCTTCTGCCCCTCGTGATTGCCGACTTCGGCAAACCCGGATGGAATGAGAACCGCGCCCGGAATCTTCTTCTCGCCGCACTCCGCCACAGCCGCCGCCACGAACTTCGCCGGAATCGCGAATACGGCGACGTCGATATCGCCCGGAACGTCCTTGACGCTCTTGAACGCCTTCAGCCCCATGATCTCGTCGGCCGACGGGTTGATCGGATAGATCTGTCCCTTGTAGCCGCCGTTGATCAGGTTCTTCATCACCGAGTTGCCGATCTTGCCGGCCTCTGACGAAGCGCCGATCACCGCGACGGCGTTCGGCTTCATGATGCGATTCATGTCGCGCACGATGTCTTCGTGCTTCGGACGGAAACGCGCCGGCGCCGGCGAGAAATTGACGACGATCCGGACGTCGGCGGCGATCGCGCCGTCCTTGGTCGCGAAGACCGGGTTCAGATCCATCTCCGCGATTTCCGGATAGTCGGCGACGAGCTGCGACACGTTCCGGATCATCGTCGCGAGCGCGTCGCGATTGACGGGATCGGCGCCGCGGACGCCCTTCAGGATCTGCGCGGCGGCGATGCCGTCGAGCATCGACAACGCGTCGTCCTCGGTGGCGGGCGCGAGACGGAACGTGATGTCTTTGAGCACTTCGACCAGGACGCCGCCCAGGCCGAAGGCGACCAGCTTGCCGAACACGGGATCGGTGACCGCGCCGATGATCACTTCCTGACCGCCGGCGAGCATCTGCTGCACCTGGACGCCGAGAATGTTCGCCTTCGCGTTGTACGTCTTCGCGTTGGCGATGATGGTGTCGTAGCCCTTCTGGACTCCTTCGGCGCTCTCCACGCCGACCAGCACGCCTCCCGCCTCGGTCTTATGCAGGATCTCCGGCGACACGATTTTGAGCACCACCGGAAAGCCCATCTCCGTGGCGATTTTTGCGGCGTCGGCGGCCGAGGTCGCCACGCCTTCCCTGGGAACGGGGATCCCGTACGCCTCGCACACGATCCTGCCTTCCGGTGCGGTGAGCGCAGTGCGGCCTTCAGCTTTGACGGTATCCAGAATTCGCCTGACGTCGGTGCGGTTGCTCATCGTCTTTTTTTCCTGGAGCCTTCAGTTCAGATGACTTTTTCGCTGCGCAGCGCAGCGATCTGATCCGCGGCGTAGCCGAGTTCTGCGAGCACTTCCTCGGTGTGCTCGCCGAGTAACGGCGAGCGCTTCACGTCGGACGGACTGTCCGACATCTTAATCGGGTTGCCCACGGTGAGGTACTTGCCGCGCGTCGGATGATCGACCTCGACGACGGTTCCTGTCGCCCGCAGGGACGGTTCTTCGGCGATTTCTTTCATCGAGAGAATCGGCCCGCAGGGGATGTCGTGCTCGTTGAGAATGTCCATCGCCTCGAACTTGGTCTTGGTCTTCGTCCATTCCTCGATGTGGTCAAAGATTTCCGACAGATGCGGCAGCCGCGCCTTCGGCGTCGTATACCGCGGATCGGTCAGCCATTCCTCGTGGCCTGTCACTTTGCAGATGGCTTCCCATACCGGCGCCTGCGTGATGAAGTAGATGTACGCGTTGGGGTCGGTTTCCCAGCCTTTGCACTTGAGAATCCATCCGGGCTGCCCGCCGCCAGAGGCGTTCCCCGCCCGCGGGACGGCATCGCCGAACGTGCCGTTGGGGTATTGCGGGTACTCCTCCATGACGTGCGTCCGCGCGAGCCGCTGCTGATCGCGCAGCTTCACGCGGCACAGGTTGAGCACGCCGTCCTGCATCGCGGCGAGCACGCGCTGACCGCGGCCCGTCGTGTTGCGCTGGTACAAGGCGGCCACGATGCCCAGCGCGAGGTGCAATCCGGTTCCACTGTCGCCGATCTGCGCACCGGTGACCAGGGGCGGACCGTCATCGAATCCCGTCGTGGATGCCGCACCACCGGCACACTGCGCGATGTTCTCGTAGACTTTGCAGTCTTCGTACGGTCCGGGACCAAAGCCTTTGACCGACGCGACAATCATGCGCGGGTTGAGCTCGTTGATGCGCTCCCAGGTGAAACCCATGCGGTTGAGTGCGCCTGGAGCGAAATTCTCGACGAGCACGTCGCACTTCTTCACCAGCGCTTCGAGGATCGCCTTCCCCTTCGGATTCTTGGCGTCGACCGTGATCGAGCGCTTGTTGGCGTTGAGCATCGTGAAATACAGACTGTCCACGCCGGGAATGTCCCGCAATTGGCCGCGCGTGACGTCCCCCTCGCCAGCGCGTTCAACCTTGATGACGTCAGCGCCCAGCCACGCGAGCAGCTGCGTACACGTCGGCCCGGATTGAACGTGCGTGAAATCGAGGACGCGAACGCCGTCTAGTGCCGTGCCCATCTTCGAGACCCTCTCAAAATCGATTCAGGTTACTTCCTGCGAACCGCGCTTTGCGGATTGAGTTTGCCGATGCTGCCGCTCTCGGTGCCCGCCGCCGGGTCGATCACCGCGTTGATGACTGTCGGCCTGCGCGAGTCCATCGCCGCGTCGACGGCTCGCTTCAGCTCGTCGGGCGTCGTGACATTCACACCGACACCGCCGAACGCCTCGATCATCTTGTCGTAGCGCGAGCCTTTGACGAAGACGGTGATCGCCGGGTCCGAGCTCGCGGAATTGACGTCGGTTCCGCGGTAGATGCCGTCGTTGTTGAAGACGACGATGCAGATCGGCAGGTTGTAGCGGCAGATGGTCTCGACCTCCATGCCGGAGAAGCCGAAGGCTGAGTCGCCCTCGACCGCGAGCACGGGCTTGCCGGTCTCGATGGCGGCGGCAACGGCGAAGCCCATGCCGATGCCCATGA
>Ga0068858_100006737_pt1 | contig 11178 bp, 11 predicted proteins | sample KBSSwiS12_FD_66589 | JGI IMG/M metagenome (GOLD analysis project Ga0068858, IMG submission 66589) | Switchgrass rhizosphere microbial communities from Kellogg Biological Station, Michigan, USA - KBS Switchgrass S1-2 | ecosystem: Host-associated > Plants > Roots > Rhizosphere > Soil ... | reverse complement strand
AACCCGGTCGCGGTGAACATGCAGTGCCACTCCGCCCGGCGTGCCAGCGCTGCGTTCACGCCCTCCGGCATCGAGTACGGTTTCTGATCGGAGCGTCGCGCAATGACCGACCATGTCCTGCACCTGCCCGTCACGGAAGACCAGGTGCGAAAGCTCCGGGTCAACGACATGGTCACGCTCGAGGGCCCGCTCTTCGGCATCCGCGACGCCAACCAGATCGCGCTCTTCGACCAGGGCCGCACGACCCGCTTCGACATGCGCGGGCACGCGGGCCTGCATACCGCGCCCAACGTGAAGAAGGTCGAGAAGTCACCGCAGCATCCGACCGGCTATGCGCCGGTGTGCGTCGGAACGACCACCTCGGCGCGGATGGAGCGTTTTACCCGGCCCCTGATGGAAAGGCTGGGCGTGCGCTTGATCGTCGGAAAGGGCGGCCTCGGCCCCGCGTCCCTGGAAGCCTTCGCGCAGTTAGGAGGTGCTTACCTCGCGGTCATCGGCGGTACGGCGGCTCTGGAAACCACGTGGGTCGAGGCCATCGAGGATGTCGACCTGGACGACCTCAACCCCGAATCGCTGTGGAAATTCCGCGTCCGGGGGTTCGGCCCGCTGCTGGTCGCCATGGATAGCCACGGAGGCAGCCTATATAAGGAAGTGGACGCCGAAGCCCGGGCCCGCCGGTCGAACACATTGGCGAAACTGGGTGTCAAATGACGACTTTTCGCTCCATTACCCCCGCAATACGGCCTCAAGTCCCAATTTGTTACTGCGGGGTGACTTGGCTTTCCGAAATAAGGTAAACTCGCGCGTTTTGCACAACCTGGCCGAGGACTTCTGTCCCGGCCTCATTGGACACCCCGGGCCGATCCCCACGAGGGGCCGGATCCGAGCGGGGCGCCATAGCGGCGTGACCCGCCGTGCTGGAGGAGAATTCTCGAGTGGATTACGCGCAGGAACAGCGCAGCTTCGGTAAGCATGCGCCCAGCATCATCATGGTCGCGGCGCTTCACCTGGCTCTCGGGTACGCGCTGGTGAATGGCCTTGGCCGCAAGATCATCGAGGTCGTCAAGGCACCCCTCGAGACGAAGATCATCGAGGAAATCAAGAAGCCGCCGCCCGACACGCCGCCGCCGCCGCCGCCCAAGCTCGCGGCGCCGCCGCCGCCTTTCATCCCGCCGCCTGAGATCAACATCCAGGCGCCGCCGCAGCCGGTCGCGCAGACGATCACCACGGTGTCGACCGCGCCGCCGCCGCCCGGCCCGCCGCCCGTCGCCCAGCCGGTGCCGCAGCAGCAGCCGGCCGTGCGCCGCGAGTACAAAGCCGCCTACCGCGTCGACCCGGTGTATCCCCGCCAGGCGCAGCGCGACGGCACCAGCGGACGCGTGGTCGCCCACGTGGTGGTGCAGCCGAACGGCAGCGTTTCCGAGGTCCGCATCATCTCGGCGAGTCCCCCGCGCGTCTTCGACCGCGAGGTGATCCGCGCCCTGTCGCAATGGAAGTTCAACCCCGAACCCGTCGGCTTCATCGGCGAGTACGAGATCGTCTTCAACCTCAAGGACTGAGCCCCCTCGGTCCTCCTTCACCGCGTATCACGCGTTTAGCCCTCAGGAGATCAACAATGAAACTGTTCAACCGCCTGCCCGCGTTGCTCGCGGCCGCGCTCGTCGCGCTGGCCCCGGCCGTCACGCTGCTCGTGGCCTCCGAAGCCCGCGCCCAGGCCGCTGCCCCGGCCCAGGATGCGGCGAAGCCCGCAGATGCCGCGCAGCCCGCGGCCAAGCCCGCGACGCCCACCCCGCCCCCGGGCGCCGGCGAGCCCGGCAAGGAAGTGATCGAGAACCCGTACGGTCTCGAGGCGCTCTGGAAGGGTGGTGACTTCGTCGCCCGCGGCACGCTCATCATCCTCGTCATCATGTCGATGGGCTCCTGGTACATCATGTTCGTGAAGGTGTACGAGCAGATGAAGCTCTTCCGCCAGGCGCGCGAGGTGCAGAAGTCCTTCTGGCAGGCCGCCTCGGTCCAGGAAGGCATGAACAGCCTCAAGGAAGGCAGCCCCTTCCGCTACATCGCCGAGAGCGGCATCAAGTCGACGCAGCACCACGAGGGCAAGCTCCTCGAGCAGATCGACCTCAACACGTGGGTCACGATGTCGATCCAGCGCGCGCAGGACAACGTCGCCTCGCGCCTGCAGGACGGCCTCGCGTTCCTCGCCACCGTGGGTTCCACCTCCCCGTTCGTCGGCCTCTTCGGCACGGTGTGGGGCATCTACCACGCGCTGACCGCCATCGGCATCGCCGGCCAGGCCTCGATCGACAAGGTCGCGGGCCCGGTGGGCGAGGCGCTGATCATGACGGCCATCGGCCTCGCGGTCGCAGTGCCGGCGGTGCTCGGCTACAACTGGCTGGTTCGCCGCAACAAGGTCGCGCTGGAGTACCTCCGTGCCTTCTCGGCGGACCTGCACATGGTCCTCATGAGCGGCAACCTCGTCCGCCAGCAGCGCCCGGTCGCCGCCGCCCGCTAGGAGATGACTCATGGCCATGACCGTCGGCCAGGACGCTGAAAGCTCGGAACAGGAGGTGATGGCCGCCATCAACACCACGCCGCTCGTCGACGTGATGCTGGTGCTGCTCATCATCTTCCTGATCACGATCCCGGTGGTGGTGCAGCAGGTGCCGGTGAGCCTCCCGAAGGAGCGCAACCAGCCCACGCAGACGAAGCCCGAGAACGTGGTGATCGCGGTGAACAAGGACGGCGACGTCTTCTGGAACATGGAGTACATGCGCGACTCGAAGGCGCTGTTCGAGAAGCTCAAGACCATCGCCACGATCCAGCCGCAGCCCGAGGTCCACATCCGCGCCGACGAGGACGCGCGCTACGAATCGGTCGGTCGCGTGGTCGCGACCTGCCAGCGCGCCTCGATCCTCAAGATCGGCTTCATTACCGAGCCGCCGGCGCGCAGCGCGCTCTAGCGGCAGCAGAAAGGAAACACGACCATGGCCATGTCAGTTGGCAGTGGCGCGGGGGGCGAACCTGAAGTGATGGTGGACATCAACACCACGCCGTTGATCGACGTGATGCTGGTGCTCCTGATCATGCTGATCATCACCATCCCGATCCAGACGCACGCCGTGAAGCTCAACATGCCCGTCGGCAACCCGCCGCCGCCGCTCACGCCCCCCACGGTGGTCACCATCGAGGTGGATTTCGACGGCACGGTGCTCTGGAACGGCGAGACGGTCCCCGACCGCCCGACGCTCGAGGCGCGCTTCAAGAATGCCGCGGCGATGCCGGACCAGCCGGAGTTCCACCTGCGCCCCAACAAGCTCGTGACGTACAAGCACGTCGCCGGCGTGATGGCCTCGGCGCAGCGCAACGGCATCACCAAGATCGGCCTCATCGGCGCCGAGCAGTTCCTCGACTAAGGAGAGTCCCGCATGACCCGCAGCGTCCGCCCGCTCCTCGCCTCCCTCGTCTTCGCGGTGTTCGCCGGCGCAATGCCGATCGCGCACGCGCAACAGGGTGTGAGGCCCGAGGTGGGCAAGCCGTTGCAGGCCGCGCAGGCGCTCATCAAGCAGCGCAAGGGCCGCGAGGCCCTGTCGGAGATCGCGAAGGCCGAGGCCGTCTCCGGCCTCACCGCGCAGGAAAAGCTCGTCATCGCGCAGATGAAGGGCAGCGCCGCGCTTGCCGCCGGCGACAACGACGCGGTCATCCGCGCATACGAGCCGCTGCTCGAGGGCGGCGCCAGGACCGCCAATTCCACGCAGATGGTGCAGGCGGTCGCGGTGGCGTATTACTCGAAGAAGGACTACGCCAAGGCCGCGTCCTGGACGCAGCGCTACTTCAAGGAGGGCGGCTCCGATCCGCAGATGCGCACGGTGCTGCTGCAGAGCTACTACCTCGGCAACGACTGCAACGCGGTGAGCAAGATGCTGGGCTCCGCGGTCGAGTCGGAGAGCGGCAAGAAGCCCTCCGAGGAAGAGCTGCAGATCCTCGCCAACTGCTACCTGCGCCAGAAGGACACCGGCGGCTACGTCGCTGCGATCGAGAAGCTCGTCGTCTACTACCCGAAGAAGGAGTACTGGACGGACCTCCTGTCGCGCGTGCAGAAGAAGCCCGGGTTCTCGGACCGCCTCGGCGTGAACGTCTATCGCCTGCGCTTCGCCACCGGCAATGCCGGAACCGCGAACGACTACATGGAGATGGCGCAGCTCGCCGTGCAGGGCGGTACCCCCGCGGAAGCCAAGATCATCATCGACAAGGGCTACGCCAATGGCGTGCTCGGCAAGGGCGACCAGGCCGACCGCCAGAAGCGCCTGAAGGACCTCGTCGAGAAGGCCGTCGCCGACTCGCAGAAGACGCGCGCACAGGACGAGGCGGACGCGCTCGCGGCCAAGGACGGCAACGACCTGGTGAAGATCGGCCTCAACTACGTCTACGAGGGCAATGCCGCCAAGGGCATCTCGCTCGTGGAGCAGGGCATCAAGAAGGGCGGCCTCAAGCGCCCCGAGGACGCGAAGCTTCGCCTGGGCGAAGCCGAGCTTCACGCCGGCCAGCGCCAGCGCGGCGTGCAGACGCTGAAGGACGTGAAGGGCACCGACGGCACTGCCGACATCGCGCGCCTCTGGGTCCTTTACGCGCGAGCGTAGGGCCTGCAAGCCGAAGTAGGGCGCAAGAACGGGGTCAGACCCCATAATGGGGCGATGGCCCCAGACCCAGGACAACCGGTCGCCGACCTGACGGCCGACCAGCGCGCCCGTCTCGAAGAGCTCATCGAGGAAGAAGAGGGAACGCTCAACCGCTACCGCGGCTGGCTGCGTCCCTTCCTGACCGCGGTCGCGGTCGCCGTCTCCGCATTCCACCTTTACGCCGCGTACGGCATCGTGCGCACCGACCTGCTGCGCGAGCTGCACGTCGGCATGGTGCTGTTCCTGGTCTTCATGCTGTTCCCGCTGGCGCCGCGCTTCCGCCACCAGCTCAAGTGGTGGGACGTGATCCTCGCGGGGCTCGCCGTGGCGAGCGTCGCCTACATGATCTGGCAGGGCGACAGCTTCGTCGACCGCAACGTGAACCCCGACAACTGGGACCAGTTCTGGGGCGTCGTCCTCATCGTGCTGGTGCTCGAGGCCGTGCGGCGCAGCACCGGGTGGGTGATGCCGATCATCATCGGCGCGTTCCTGCTGTATGCCTTCGTGGGTCCGTGGCTGCCGCATCCCTGGACCCACCGCGGCTACGACGTGAGCCGCATCGTGGGCCACATGTACATGACGCTGGAGGGAATCTTCGGCACCGCCGTGGACGTCTCCGCGACGCTGATCATCCTGTTCACCATCTACGGCGCCTTCCTGCAGTACTCGGGCGCGGGCAAGTTCTTCCTCGACTTCTCCTTCGCGCTGTTGGGCGGCAAGCCCACGAGCGCCGGCCGCGCGGTGGTGTTCGCCTCGTTCCTCCTCGGAGGCCCGTCGGGTTCGGGAGTCGCCACGACGGTCACGATCGGTTCGGTCGCGTATCCGATGCTGGAGAAGTCGGGCTACCAGAAGGACGCCGCCGGAGGGCTCCTCGCCGCGGGCGGCCTGGGCGCGATCCTCTCGCCGCCGGTGCTGGGCGCGGCGGCCTTCATCATCGCCGAGTACCTGAAGATCTCGTACCTCGAGGTCATCAAGATGGCGACGGTGCCGACGCTGCTGTACTACTTCTCGCTCTTCCTGATGGTGGAGCTGGATGCGCGCAAGTACGGCATGAGCGAGGCGGCGTTCGCGGTCACCGAGAGCGCATGGACGCTCGCCAAGCGCTACTGGTACCACTTCTTCTCGCTCGTCTCGATCGTGATCTTCATGTTGCTCGGCTACTCGCCGACCATCAGCGTGTTCTACGCGACCCTCACCGCGTTCGCCGTGAGCTTCTTCCGCCGCGAATCCGCGATGAGGCCGGGGAAGTTCGTGCAGGCGATGGAGGCGGGCACCACCGGCGTGCTGAACGTCGCGGCCACGTGCGCGTCGGCGGGGATCATCGTGGGCGTGGTGACGCTCACCGGGCTGGGGCTCAAGTTCTCGTCGATCATCCTCGCGTACGCCGGCAACAACCTGGCGCTCACCGCGCTCTACACCTCGCTCATCGTGTGGATCGTGGGCCTCGCGGTGCCGGTGACGGCCTCGTACATCATCTGCGCGGTGATCGCCGCACCCGCAATGATCACGCTGGGCGTGCCGGACTTCGCCGCGCACATGTTCATCTTCTACTACGCGCTGCTCTCGGAGGTGTCGCCGCCCACGGCGCTCTCGCCCTTCGCCGCCGCGGCGATCACGGGCGGCGACCCGTACAAGACGACGATGCAGGCGTGGAAATACACCATGCCCGCGTTCGTGGTGCCGTTCTTCTTCGTGCTCGACCCGATCGGCGCCGGCGTGCTGCTGAAGCCGCTGCCGGGCACGTCGTGGCTCGAGGCGGGCTGGATGATATTCCTCGGCTTCTTCGCGATCGCGGCGCTCGCGGCGGGGCTGCAGGGCTGGCTGGTGCGCAAGGCCGATTGGCTCGAGCGCGTCCTGCTCATCACGGGCGGGCTGCTCGTGATCTCGCCGGTGAACTCGCTCGATTTCGTGGGTGTCGGCATCGCGTGCTCGGCGCTGGTGATCCAGTTGATTCGCAGGAAGGTCCCGGTCGCAGCGTGAAGCGCCTCAGGACAGACATCCTCATCCTCGGCTCCGGCGGCGCGGGCCTCTTCGCGGCGCTGCATGCGCGGCGCGCCGCGCCCGACCTGCACGTGACCATCGCGGTGAAGGGCCTGCTCGGGAAGTGCGGCTGCACGCGCATGGTCCAGGGCGGCTACAACGTGGCGCTCGCCGCGGGCGATTCGATCGAGCGCCACTTCATGGACACGATCGAGGGCGGGAAATGGCTCCCCGACCAGGACCTCGCGTGGACGCTGGTCACGAAGGCGGTCGAGCGCATCCACGAGCTCGAGAACGAGCTGGGCTGCTTCTTCGATCGCAATCCCGACGGCACCGTGCACCAGAAGGCATTCGCGGGACAGACGTTCGACCGCACCGTGCACAAGGGCGACCTCACCGGCATCGAGATCATCAACCGCCTCGCCGAGCAGGCGTGGGTGAGCGGTGCCGCGCGCCTCGAGGAGCATCGGGCGATCGACTTCATCGCCTCGCCGGACGGCGCGCTCGCCGGCGTGCTGATGATCGACATGCGCGAGGGCGAGCTCGTGTTCGTGCAGGCGCGCGCCGTCCTGCTCGCGACCGGCGGCGGGCCGACGATGTACCGCTTCCACACGCCCTCGGGCGACAAGAGCTGCGACGGACTGGCGATGGCGCTGCGCTCGGGGCTCACGCTGCGCGACATGGAAATGGTGCAGTTCCACCCGACGGGACTGCTCGCCGGGCCCGGCACGCGCATGACGGGCACGGTGCTGGAAGAGGGGTTGCGCGGCGCGGGCGGATACCTGCTCGACGGCGCGAAGGAGCGCTTCATGTCGCGCTACGACGCGCGCGGCGAGCGCGCCACTCGCGACGTCGTCTCGCGCGCGATCTTCGCGGAGATGCGCGCCGGGCGCGGCACGCCGAACGGCGGCGTCTATCTCTCGATGGGCCACCTGGGCCCCGGGAACGTCGCGCGCCAGTTCAAGGGCATGGTGGAACGCTGCGCCGACTGCGGATTCGATCTGGCGGGCGGGCTGGTCGAGGTGGTGCCGACGGCGCACTACATGATGGGGGGCGTCGAGTTCCGGCCCGACGGCGCCACCGCGATGCGCGGCCTCTTCGCCGCGGGCGAGGACACCGGCGGCGTGCATGGCGCCAATCGCCTCGGCGGCAACGGCGTGGCGAACTCGACGGTGTTCGGCGCGATCGCCGGCGACACGATGGCGCAATGGGTTCGCCGCGAAGGCGCGTGGCTCGAGCCCGATGCGCAGCTCCTGGAAGCGGCGCGAGGCCGTGCGATGCATCCCGTGGGCCGGCCGGCGGGCGACCTCGAGCGGGTGCGCGAAGCCCTTTACTCCGTCATGTGGGAGGACGTCGGCATCCTGCGCGACGCGACGGGGCTTGCGCGCGGACGCGCGAGGCTCGCAGGGCTCGCCCAGGAGCTGCGCGGCATCGGGGTCGCGGGCAAGGACCTCCGCTACAATTTGACCTGGCACGACTGGCTGAACCTGGAGAGCCTCATCTTCGTGAGCGGAGCGATCTGCGCTGCGGCCGAGGCGCGCACCGATTCCCGCGGCGCGCACTTCCGCGAGGATTTTCCCGAGACCGGCGACCTTGCGTCGTCCGCGTTCTCCCGGGTCGTGGCGTCGGGCGAGCGTTTTGACGTCGGTTTTTCCCCCGTCACCTTCAACCGCGTGAAACCCGGACAAACACTGATCACCGCGTGACCACCGAACGCATTTCCGCCGCCGACCTGGAGACCCTCATGGCCTCGGCGCTCGCGCGCTCCGGTGCGAGCGCGGCGATGGCGAAGGCCACCGCCCGTGCGCTCGTCGCAGCCGAGTGCGAGGGCATCGCTTCCCACGGAGCCTCGCGCATTCCCCAATACTGCGGCCACCTGAAGAATGGCCGGGCGAACGGCGCCGCGGTGCCCGAGGTGAAGGGCGGCAAGGCGGCGTGCGTGGTGGACGCGAAGGGCGGGCTCGCGTTCGAGGCGCTGCGCGTCGCGAGCGAGGAGGCGGTACGTCGTGCGCGCGAGTTCGGCGTCGCCTACGTCGCCGTCACCAACAGCAACCATTTTGGCGTCGCCGCCTATCACCTCGAGCCGCTCGCCGCCGCGGGCATCGTCGGCCTCGCGATGGGCAACTCGCCCGCCGCCATGCCGGCGTGGGGCGGCAAGCGTGCGCTCTTCGGCACCAATCCGGTCGCGTCGGTGTTTCCCCGCCGTGGGGCGCCCGCGATCTCGATCGACCTCTCGCTCTCCGCGGTGGCGCGCGGCAAGATCATGGTGGCGGCGCGCGACAACAAGCCGATTCCGGAAGGATGGGCGCTCGACGCCGACGGGCGTCCCACCACCGATGCGAAGGCGGCGCTTGCGGGCAGCATGCTCCCGGCGGGCGGCGTGAAGGGCGCGATGCTGGCGCTCACGGTGGAGCTCCTCGTCTGCGCGCTCTCGGGCGCCGCGTACGGATTCGAGTCCGACAGCTTCTTCACCGAGGAGGGCAAGCCCACGCGCATCGGGCAGGCGATCCTCGCGATCGACCCGCGCGCGCTCGCGGGCAACGACGTGTATCTCGAGCGGGTGGAGGCGCTCGTGGAAGCGATGAGCGCCGACCCGGAGGTGCGCTTGCCGGGCGATCGCCGCCGTCGCAACGCGGAGCAGGCGCGCCGCGAAGGCGTGAACGTTCCCGCCGACCTCATGGCGCGCATCCGCTCGCTCGCGGGAGAGGCGTCGCATGCCTGAGGCCTTCAAGGCATGCCTGCGCGCGCCGTTCGCCACGCTCGGCATCACGGCGACCGACACGCACGTCACCGGGATCCGCTTCCTTGCACCCACGACGCCCGCGAGGGCGCCGCGGCGCGACACGGTCGAGCATCTCGCGTGCGTGCAGCTGCAGGCGTACCTCGAGAATCCGCACTATGTCTTCGACCTGCCGCTGCACCTCGCGGGCACGCACCACCGCCTCCAGGTGTGGGAGGCGATGTGCGCCATTCCCGCGGGGAAGGTGCGCACCTACGGCGAGGTGGCGAAGGAGCTGCGTTCGTCGGCCCGGGCCGTGGGCGGTGCGTGCGGCGCGAACCCGATTCCCGTCGTGGTGCCGTGCCACCGCATCATCGGCGCCAACCACTCGATCGGCGGCTTCATGGGCGCGCGCGACGAGGGCTTCGAGCTCGGCATCAAGCGCTGGCTGCTGGAGCATGAAGGCGCGATCTGACCAGGCGCTCCTGGACCGCTTCTCCGACGGCCTCTGGTTGAACGACGGCCTCGCGCGCAACACGCTCGAAAGCTACCGGCGCGACGTCTCGCAGTTCGCGCAGTGGCTGAGGCAAGCGCAGGACAAGGCGCTCCTCGAGGCCGCACCCGCCGACCTGCAGCGCCACCTCGCGTGGCAGGTCGAGTCGAAGAAGGCCAAGCCGCGCACCACGAGCCGGCTGGTCTCGTCGCTCAAGCGCTTCTTCCAGTTCGCGCAGCGCGAGGGCCTGCGCGGCGACGATCCCGCCTCGGGCCTCGATTCGCCGAAGCTCCCGCGCACCTTGCCCAAGTCGCTGTCCGAAGATGAAGTCGAAGCACTCCTCTGCGCTCCCGACGTCACCAACGCGCAGGGCCTGCGCGACCGCGCCATGCTGGAGACGCTCTACGCGAGCGGCCTGCGCGTCTCGGAGCTCGTGACCCTCAAGACCGTGCAGGTGAGCCTCGACATGGGTGTGGTCCGCGTGTTGGGCAAGGGGTCGAAGGAGCGGCTCACGCCGCTGGGCGAGGAAGCGGTCGCGTGGGTCGCTCGCTACCAGAAGGAAGGGCGCCCGCAGCTCCTCGGCGCGCGCAAATCGGATGCGCTGTTCGTCACCGCGCGAGGCGGGCCGATGACGCGCCAGGCGTTCTGGGGCCTCGTTCGGCGCCACGCGAAGGTTGCGGGGATCCATCGCGCGATCTCGCCGCACACGCTGCGGCATGCGTTCGCGACACACCTCATCAACCACGGCGCGGACCTTCGCGTCGTGCAGCTCCTGCTGGGCCACTCCGATATCTCGACCACGCAGATCTACACCCACGTCGCGCGCGAGCGGTTGAAGGCGCTGCACCGCAAGCACCACCCGCGCGGATGATCGACATCGCGCAGCTTTCTCCCTGGCTCTTCGTCATCGCCCCGCTGGTGATCATCTGCGCCTACGTGGTGTTCGGCCTGAGCGGGTTCGGCTCGACGGTCTTCTCGGTGCCGATCCTGGCGCAGTTCCTGCCCGTGTCCTACCTGGTGCCGCTGATGGTGCTGCTCGACATGTCCTCGGCGATCTTCCTCGGGACGACGGGACGCAAGCATGTCGCCAGGGAAGAGCTCAAGTACCTCATCCCCTGGATGTTCGTGGGCTTCGCGGTCGGCATCACCGTGCTGGTGGGATTGCCGGACAAGTACCTGCGACTGGCGCTCGGCGTCTTCGCGGCCGGCGTTGGCATCAACGCCATCGTGAATCCCACCCTGCACAAGACGATTTCACGCTGGTGGAGCGTCCCGGCGGGGATCACCGGCGGGGCGCTCGCCACGAT
>Ga0068858_100006734_pt1 | contig 11179 bp, 7 predicted proteins | sample KBSSwiS12_FD_66589 | JGI IMG/M metagenome (GOLD analysis project Ga0068858, IMG submission 66589) | Switchgrass rhizosphere microbial communities from Kellogg Biological Station, Michigan, USA - KBS Switchgrass S1-2 | ecosystem: Host-associated > Plants > Roots > Rhizosphere > Soil ... | reverse complement strand
GCCGGCTGACCGAACAGCGCCTGGTACCATTTGAAGCTGCCCGGCACGTCGCCTACCCCTATGATCGTCCACGTGCGCTTCATCGGGTCTCCCTCTGCTGGACTAATTCTTGTTTAGACCGACATGGATACAACCGGTCATCCCAGAACTTGGCGTACTATTTTGAGCCGATAGAGACAGGACTATTTCTGGTTCCCTCTGCGAGGTTGGGGCGTCTCGCAACGAGCACGCGACGGGTGGGTACTACGAGCCCGCTAACTTCTTCCTCGCCACGAGACGGGCAAACGCGTTCGTCGGACCATGGCTGTTATTGGCCATCACCTTGCCGTAATACTCCTTCGCACTCGCCGCATGGCCCGCCTTCTCATGGGACTGCGCGAGCAGCATCAGAATGAACGGATCTTCCTGGTTCGCTTTCCCTAGTTCAGCGATGGCCGTCTTGTAGTCGCCGCCATAGAACGCTACATATCCGGTGAGATACGGGAAGAACGGCGCCTGGTCTGGATTGTTGGCGTTCTCGAGTGCCGCTTTGGCCACGGCAACCTGTTTCTGAGCTTCCTCACGCTGTCCCCGACGCGCGGCAATTCTGGCCTGGGCGTGCGCCCAGCGGAACGCCCACAAATTCTTGTCGGCGTCCTTCATATCCGCCTTGCGCATCGCGGTGTCATAACCGGTTTTGTACCACTTCGCGGCACTGTCGATATCGCCCGACTCGAGCTTGATGCGCGCCAGCTCATTGGCCACTCCAGCCGCGGCTTCGAAATCCGGTTTCGCTATCAGCGCGTCAAACGCCTGCTTTTCGTATTTTTCGGCCTCGGCCGCATTGCCCTCGAACACATAGGAAAACGCCATCACCCGCAGTGCACGATTCTTCTGATCCAGAGGAGCCACATCGATTGCTTTCTGAAGGTGTTTGCGCGCGGCTGCGTAGTCGCCCTTCAAGTCGAGCGCTACGCCCGACTCCAAGTGGGCTTCGTAGGAGTTCGGGGACTTCTCGAGCACCTGCTGGTACAGCTTCAGCGCCTCATCGTGCTTCCCTTCGCTATTGAGCTTCTGCCCCTGTTTCACCAGCGCCTGCACATCGTCGGACTGAGCAGGCGTCTGCGCCTTCGCCGCTTGCCCCAGACAAGCCGCAGCCACGAAAAACACGGCCAAGAGAATCGCGACCTGACGATTAGGGGTGTTCATGGGCGCGATTATAGCGCCGACTTAGAACGAGGCGCCAGAGGATCGATGCCGGTTCAAACAGGCACTCGGTGTGCCTTCGCACAAGAGGGAGGCGGCGACTAAACGCGTGGAGAACAAGAATCTCGTGCCATCAGTTAGCAGAACCTGCTGAACAGTTGCGGCAGTTCTCGCGACGCAAGCGCTCCAACACGTCCCGATTAAGATATCGCCCTTCCGAAATCACAGCGACGATACGCTGGGTATTGCTTATGTCCTGCAGGGGATTGGCTTCTAAAAGAACCACGCTTGCCGTTTTTCCAGCCTCGATGGTCCCAAGCGACTCGGAAAGGCCCAAAAAGAGAGCGGGGTTCAAGGTCGCTGCACGAAGAACCTCCGACGGTGTAAAGCCAGCTTCGACAAGTAAAGCTAATTCATCATGCAGGCTGGTGCCGGGTGGATCATCCTTCTTTTCAAGAACACTACTCGAGTCCGTGCCCGCGAGAATCGAGATGCGGTTCTGGCGGATTGACGGAACCAGTTCACGAAAACCCGAAAAGATCGCACTCCACTGCGTCGGCGCCCAGTAACGGAAACTCTGAATGGTCGGGTCGAGCCAAGTACCGTTCTGGTCAAGCCGATTAAGCAGCTCCTTAAGTGATTGCGGGTCACAGCCGGAAGGTAGCTTTCGTGGAGCGCCTCCAACAACGGACTCAAAGAGCGCGTGACAGGATTTCGGAACGAACTCAAGGTGCTCGATGCTTTTCTGGCCTAGGTCCGACGCCTCAGCTGGTGTCATTGATGCTGGCACGTGACCCACGAACGAGATGCCCCTCTCTTTGCTGGCAGCAGCGATTGCAAAATAGCTCTCGCGCGCCAGGCCATCGTGTACCTTGATGAAATCAACGCGCAACTCCACGAGGCGGTCGATGGCCCTGCGAGCTTCCGCGGGTGAGTGAATGATCCAAGTCCAATCATTGGCCTGTGACGGTGGGCCCTCGAGCATGGGGCCCGAGAAAACCAGCCGCGGCCCAGTTAATTCTCCCGACGTGATGCGCCGTCGCGCATCCGCGAGCTCCGCGGCGTCTCCCGCCATGTCGCGGACCCCTGTAATTCCGTACGCCGTAAACAAGCGCAGCACGCGATCATCCCCGTCGGTGTGGGCGTGCATGTCCCAAAGGCCCGGAATCAGATATTTCCCCTGCCCGTCAATCACTTCAAATTCCTTTGTTGGCAGTCTTTCCTTTTCCTTAGCAGCTCGGACGGCGCTAATCCGGTCACCTACGATTAAGACCGTCATGTCTTTTTCGATCGTTCCTGCCCGAACATCAATCACGGTGACATGAGTGATGGCAATCTTGGACGGAGAGCCCGTGGCCCCTTGAACGGCGCTCAGCGCAAGCCAAAGCACAACTAGATTCAAACGCAGAATCATTTGCTTTCGTTTTTCCCGCAGCGCAAGGCTAGCAAAGAACTGAGTCGGGTCGCGCAGGTTTTGTCCCGCTATCAGCGCGAACTGCGGCTCTCACGAAACGCGCCGGACTACTTTCGCTATCGACCTGTGGTGCTCCACACGCAGAGCCACCCGAATCGCTGGCCCTGCCCCGACCCCGCCGGTCTTACTGCAGTGAATCCTTTGAGTCCGCGGTCTTGGAATCGCTATGCATAGGTCCTTAACAATCCGCTTGCGAACATCGATCCGGGGAAAATATGCAAAGGAATTCGAAAACGCGGCTTGCATTCAGCTGAAAAAAGAGTTACCGGGATACTCCATAATGTTGGAGCCCCGCGTGCGACTCTGAAATCAGCTGCTCAGTACAAGAAATACTTGCGCACTTTGGGCTTTGACAACGCGTCATCCTCGGCGAAGAATGTGATGGTGGCCTCGACCTCCTATGGTTCCCACCATTTGGCACAAACCCGGTCGCGACTGTAATCTCCCTCCAGTGCAAGAATGGCCTTTTTAGCTGTTCCGTCGCACGTGAGCCGTCGGCGCGGACAGCCGAGACTCTTTTGTGCCATCGTATGCTCAGAGGCAATGGCGTGTACTTATCGGCGATCATATTCAATGACAACATCGAGCCGAAGCTCTTGCCGACAAGCCCATCAATTACATTCCGCTAGGTCTGAGCGACCTTGCACTTGTTGGGGAGACCGAACTTGTTGAGATTTAAGACGACCAAGCAGCGTTCCGAAAAAATGCGAGCGATAAGATCAACCTCAAATGCGTCTACGGAGTGGCGATTCCGGGGTCTCGTGGTCAAAATGCTATCAAGGGCTGGAAGCTTCACGAAGCTTCCGTGCTGGGTACTCCCGATTTCTTTTTTCCAAATCAGCGAGTGGCAGTTTTCGTTGATGAATGCTTCTGGCACGGATGCCCCAACTGCGGGCACGTACCTAAAGCGAATAGCTTGTATTGGATGAAGAAGTTGGCGCGTAACAAGAGGCGGGATTCTCAAATTCGGAGGAGTCTAAGGTGCAGCGGCATAAGAGTTATCCGCATTTGGGAGTGCGAACTGCGCGTCCGGCCACACACTTGCCTTACGAGGTTGTTGCATGTTCTTAACGCGAAGGTCCTCGGCTTGAGGAAACTCTCGCTGCCCCCTGCGCGGTCACTTGGTTACTTTCGGAGGAGTCTTCTTACGTTACGGGATCACACCTTGTCTGCGACGGAGGCATTCTCGCGAAGGCATCCATAAGCGTATAAGCGCGCTTTATCGAACGGCACCGGGCTATGAAAATAGTGAAAATCAAAGCGGCGGGTTTGCGCGGTGGCACGCCAGAAGGCGGGTGGGCCAACGAGATCAAGCCCCAGGACTGTGTGCACACGCTCGTTGCCGTCTTTACGGACGAAGGCATTACAGGATGGGGATCGGTATTCAGCGACGAGGGATTGGTGCAGGCGGCCTTGCGGGTCCTCGAACCGCTATACACCGGCGAAAATCCCCTTGAACCAGAACGCGTGAGCGAAAAGCTTCACACCAACACCTTTTGGATGGGTCGGGGCGGAACGATCACGCACACCATCAGTGGTATCGACATCGCCATGTGGGACATCCTTGGCAAAACCACAGTGCAGCCGGTTGGCAGGCTTCTGGGCGGTTGCTACCGAAGCCGTGTTCTTCCTTATGCATCGCTACTGATGCGCGAGCCGAAAGCGCTTGCAGAGCAACTCATCGCGATCCGCGAGCAGGGCTTCCGGGCTTTCAAGATTGGCTGGGGACCATTTGGCCACAAGAGTGATGCATTGGACGAGCAGATTGTTCGGTGCGCCCGGGAAGCGGTCGGTGCGGACGTCTTACTCATGGTCGATGCGGGCGCCAGCAATGCTTTCTGGCCTCACGGTTTCAAATGGGCGCTGCGGACCGCGCGCATGTTGACAGACTTCGGCGTCTATTGGTTTGAGGAGCCGTTGCCTCCCGACAATTTGCCCGATTACGTGCTCCTCCGGCAGGCTACACACCTGCCCATCGCAGGAGGTGAGGTTTTAACGCGACGACAGTCGTTCGTCCCCTGGCTCCAGGGTCGTGCCCTCGATATTGTGCAGCCCGACGTGACGAAAGTTGGCGGCATCAGCGAAGAGCGCAAGATTGCATGGATGGCCGAAGACAACGGTGTTCGCTTCATCCCGCACGGATGGAACACGGCCTTGGGACTGGCCGCCGATCTTCAACTCGCGTCCGCTGCCCGAAACACGGACATGGTGGAGTACCTCACCGGTTCTCCCTTTATTGACGACCTGGTCGAAACGAAATGGCAATTGAACAACGGTATGCTGGCGATACCGGAGGGGCCGGGACTAGGCGTTTCCTTGAATCTTGATGCAGTCAGAAAGCACACGGGCCAAGAATTTTGCCATGGCTAAGGAATGCAGCACTCATGCATCAGCCAAGCGTCTCGCATGTACTTGCGGACACCCTATTGGTCGAGCGGACCGTCCTGGGACAATACGGAAGACTCTTCGATTCTTGCCGGAACGGTTTGCTACTACAACGATTATTTGAGCCGTTCGCCGCGATATTCCGCAAGGGGCGACATTTCGTAAACGCGATGCACAAAGTGCGTTATAGAATTCGCGCGATATGAGTTTCCGAGTAAGAACCAACGGAAGTGATTTGGAGCTCTGCATGACTATTTGGGTGAAAGCGCTTGCGATCGGCATATCGCTCCTGTGCCTGAGCTTTGCCGGCAAGGCAAATGGCCAGGGGGGATCGGCCGGGACCTCTTTGCCTCACACGATGCGCCCCGTTGTTCGAGGGCGAAGGGCAGCGGTCTCATCGATGAAGGCTGAGGCGACGGAGGTCGCCCGGCAAATTCTCCAAGCCGGTGGCAACGCCTTCGATGCGGCAGTGGGTGGGCAAGCGGCACTCGCGGTGACGGACTTTGCGCTGAACGGAGTTGGCAGTGATGCTGTTTTGCTGGTCTACGATGCACGGGAGAAGAAGGTCCTTTCGATCAACGCCGAGCCGCGCGCTCCGAAACTGGCGACCATCGAGTGGTACGAGAGAAATAATGGCGGCAAGATTCCGGGCAGTGATGGGTTGCTCTCGGGCGGGCTGCCGGGCGTTGTGGATGCGTGGTATATCCTGCTCGGTCGCTGGGGAACGATGAGCTTCGAACAAGTGCTCCAGCCGGCCATCGATCTTGCGGAAAACGGCTTTCCCCTGAGTGAAGATCGGGCTCGCATGATCGCGAGCTCCGAAAAGATCCGCAAATATCCGTCGACCGTCAAAGTCTATCTCCCCAATGGGGAAGCACCCAAAGCGGGTGAGATTTTCAGGAACCCCGATCTGGCGCGAACCCTAAAGAAGCTCGTCGAGGCGGAACAGGCTAACAAGGGAAAGGGTCGACGCGAGGCGCTGAAAGCGGCGCGGGATCGCTTTTATACAGGCGACATTGCGCGGGAGATGGCGGCTTTCTCAGAAGCCAATGGGGGCTTGTTCCGGTACGAAGACTTCGCTGATTACTCGGCGAAAGTGGAGACGCCGATCTCCTTCGACTACCGTGGCTATCGGGTTTATAAGAATCCATCGTCGAGCCAAGGACCAACGGAGCTGATCGCCCTAAATCTGCTTGAGGGGTACGATCTGAAAAGCCTCGGCCATAACAGCGCTGACTTCATCCACACCAATGTCGAAGTCATGAAACTGGCCATGGCCGATCGCGAAAAATTCTTGGGGGACATGGACTTCATCAAAATCCCGTACGACGGGCTACTGTCGAAAGACTATGCGCGGGAACGCCGAAAACTCATCGATCCGGCGAAAGCCTCGCTGGAGCTGCGCCCCGGTTCCCCTGCAAACTTCGCCGCCTCTGGCGAGCGACCGATGCATGTGGTACTCGATGGTGACGCGGACTTTGACGGCGACACGAGCTATCTCGAGGTCGTCGACAAAGATCGCAACGCCGTGAGCTTCGAACCCAGCCTCCACAGCGCTTTCGGAACCGGAGTCGTGATGGCAAATACCGGAATCATTTTCAACTGCCGTGGCGACTACTACTCACTTGTGCGCGGAGAAGCGAACGCACTCGAGCCAGGAAAACGGCCTCGCAGTACGTTGCAAAGCACGTTAGTCACGAAGGACGGGCAGCTGTTCATGATTACTGGAAGTCCCGGCGGCGATGACCAGGTGATGATCACGATACAGACGTTGATCAATGTCATCGATTTCGGGATGAATATTCAGCAAGCCATCGAAGCTCCTCGATGGTCCACCCATAGCTTTCCAGCTTCGCCATTTCCGCACTCGATGCTTCCGGGCGAGATGGCGGTCGAGGAGCGAATTCCCGAGACGACCCGGAAGGAGCTTGTCAAGCGCGGTCACAACTTGCGTGTTGCACCGTCTTGGTCAATGGCGTCCAGCGCCGGGATCATCATTGATGGGAAGACGGGCGTACTGAGTGCGGGAGCGGACCCAAGAGTGGAAGCTTATGACTGGGCATGGTGATCAGCGTGCGGGCATGCGTCCCGTAGGTCGACCATCGCTATTGCAAACACGAACGTCAGGTCCGCCCCCTCTGCGGGGATGCAGCTTTCGATTTGACTGTTACCCGACTGGCAAAATGGCCAACACTAACAATTTATCGTCTATGGGGAACTCTGGACCTCTCAGATAGACGCGCCTTTCACACTCTTGATCTAGGATGCGCGGACTGCTTTTTAGAGACTTGATTGTCCGTCCGGGATTCTTGCCGGAGGCGCCCAAAGGCAGAGGTGGTCGCTCAGAAAGACACTATTTCCAAGGCATTGTACGCTTTTAAATGACCATTGGGATCTGACGCGGCAGATCAAGACACGAAAAAATTCGCCAGCCAATTGTCCGCGGGCGCCAAAATCGCCATCAGAGCAGTCGCCGCGGTCAGCACTTTCCTCCGACTCGTATCCGATCTGCCCGAAGACCTCGGCGATGTTCGTCCCGTCACGCAACAACTGCTTCGCGAGTCGAACTCCCGATTTTTAGCCAGTAACAACGGTTTAGCCAAGTAGAAAGCTCTCAAGCCCCTGTTGTATGCAATGAAGTATTACCACCGCACTGGTGGGCAAGAAAAAGCAAGTCGTCATCGGAAACCAGGGTCGCGCTCGATTCCACGGTATCCCGATCGCGAAGGACAAACTCAGGGTTGCAGTGAGACGATGTAGGCGGTAAGGTCGACGATGTCCTGATCTGTAAGATTGGCAACAACAGGTTTCATGGCAGCGGCATTACGGCCGTCGCGAGCGCCGCTCTTGAAGTCGTATAGTTGCCGCGCGGTAGCGGTAGGAGACCGGCCTGCCAAAGGCGGGAACATATCTCCCATTCCCTTTAAGCCTTCGCCGTGACAAGAGGCACACGGAACGGTTCTGCCAGCATTACCAGTCTTCGCCAACAGCTCGCCCCTCTTTACGCTTTCCTTTGGCACGTATGCGACAAACCCGGACGTGGCATCGCGCAACAACGTCCGATTTACGTCCTCCGGCACCTCGATGATACGAGTCCCTATTGGTTCCTTGGCTCCGCTGGCATCCACAAGCTGCACATTATGCGGGCCAGGATGTGTGACAGGGACGGTATCAGTCTCAATGATGCGCGTACTTCGAACCGCTGGCAGTGAGTGAAAGTACTCAGCCGCAAGCTTCGCGTCGGCTGCCCCGATCGCTTTCGCAACTGGGATCATGTCGGCAAGGCTTGCGTGCACTACGGAAGCATGTCGCTTATCGTCTTTCATGTCGGCTAGTTGCTGAAGGAAATAGGCGACCGGAAGCCCTTGAAGATCGGCCGTGTCGGGCTTGCCTCGACCGTCTATAAGATGACATTGTCCACAGGCGCTGTACGCGCCTTTCTTACCCGAAATTACCGGAGCAGGAGGCGGGGGGTGCAGCTCTGGGAACCAATCTACCGTGCTGGTGCTCCTATTAATCTGAGTGTCCGTATAGCTCTGCGTGCTTCCGGGAATATGGAACAGCTGGCCGTCGTCCGGTTTCGAGGATTCGTGCACACCCTTCGGGTAAGGCCAATCGGGATAGTCCGTCCTTGCGAGGTTTGCTGGTGGATCGTAGATTGGCTTCGTTGCTGTCTGGTAGGCATGAGCCAGGCGGCTCACGGTTAGTAGGAGCGAGCTTGCCAATATCGCGCACAAGGAAAGCAACAACCTCGGATTCATACCAAAAGTCTCACGGACAAATGCCTGGAATATCTATCAAGATCCACCCCTTGAATCTCAGCTCTGGCAGGAATTCGACTAGAACCATCGTGATTACGAAATTCTATCAACCTATTTCTTCGAGGGCTACCGGGGTGTGCCCACCCTAGGCAAGGTAACAAATGCGTGATGAATACGACGCCAGAAACAGATGCACGGCTAACGCACGACCAGTAAAAAGAAACCAATCATCAGCGCAGCCGCCGGTGTCCACTAGTAAATTCAGCTTTGGAATTCCACTGATGGAACCTTCAACAATGATCAAGTAACCTCGGTGGAGCCGGATCGGAAGTTTGATTAACTGGTTGGAGAGCAACGGTGTTGTCTGCATCGCAAGTACAATCGGTGGATTAACGACAAATAACTGTAAAAGAATGGCTGGCTCATGGCGCTTACACCTTTCGGTGGCGCCATTAATCCGGCGAGTCCGTGCCTACTTCAAGGAATTGACAATGGTGAGAAACCGGAATTAAGGTGACGCACTAACGGCATTCTTTTCATATGATTACCGCCCGAGCTGACCTGTCATTAGCCTTCAATTGGTGCTAGATTCCCGCGACAAGGAGACTCTCGTGTTAAGTAGCAGTTCTTCACGGATAGTTCGCTTCGGGGTTTTTGAGGTTGACCTTGGAGCCGGCGAACTCCGCCGCGGCGGGATGAAGGTGAAGCTACAAGAGCAGCCCTTTCAGGTCCTCGCAGCGCTGCTGGAGCATCCTGGAAAAGTGGTCACGCGTGAGGAACTGCGCGCCAGACTCTGGCCGGCGGACACGTTCGTCGACTTCGATCACGGCCTGAATGCCGCTATCAAGAGATTGCGCGACGCGCTCGGAGAATCGGCGGATGCTCCGGTATTCGTCGAAACGCTTGCTAAGCGTGGATATCGTTTCATTGCTCCCACACACGACTCCGCTGCACCAAGCGGGACTGCAATGGTTGAGCCAGGCAAGACTCGTTTTTGGCGGCATTGGCCCTCAGCCGCTCTGCTCTTGTTGATCATGGTGGGCGTTCTGGCGTGGGCGGCATGGCGGCTTCGGTTTCGGCCCACAGAGGTCGTCGAACGTAAGCTGACCACAAACTCGCCAGAAAACGCCGTGGGCAGCGCGGCGGTCTCACGCGACGGCAAGTACCTCGCCTACGCGGACAATTCAGGCGTCTACCTTAAATTGATCCGGACCGGTGAAACTCACGCGGTGCCCTTGCCGTCAGACTTCTCTGCGCGCATAGATGACTGGTTTCCGGACGGATCTCATTTGCTCGTCACTCGTGGGGAACTACCGGGCAAACTAGGATTGTGGAGTATTTCGGTTTTTGGAGGCTCGCCCCGTCTACTGGCGGATGACGGCCGGGCAGGATCAGTATCCCCGGATGGATCGCGGATCGCCTTCCAGCGCTTGGACTTTGGCCGCGAGGAGTGGGTTATGCGTGCCGATGGGACCGAACAGGTCAAGGTTGCGGCCGATAAGGCATCTTGGGTAGGACAGCCGACGTGGTCCCCCGATGGAAATCGAATCGCTTACATTCGAGCCATGGAAACCTACAATGCACGCGAAAGTTCCGTGGAGGTGAACGAATGGCGGACCTCGCGTGTCCAGACCGTCTTCTCTGATAATCGCTTATGCCCTTCTGTATATTGGCTCCCGAATGGCCTCCTTGTTTACGGTATTGGAGATGAGGAAAACCAGCAGGGTGCTAGTCTCTGGACGGTGTCGCTGCAACAAGTCGGAAAGACTACGGGATCTTCGAAGCGCATCGCACCGCGAGGAATTGGTTGGATTAACCAGTTTACTGGAACTGATGACGGTAAAGTCTTGAGTTTTCTCAGAGAGAATACGGTGGTGAGCGCTTATGTCGGTATGCTGGCACCGGACGATACGCATTTGCTTGCAAACAAGAGGCTGACCTTCGATGAGAACAAAAACGACCCTTTTGCCTGGACGCCAGATAGCAAAGCAATTCTGTTCCATTCGAATCGCAACGGAACTTCAGAAATATTTAAGCAAGCTATTGATCAGGCTTTGCCCGAAAGCATGATGGCCAGCGCTGAACAGCTTCAGCAACCTAGGCTAACTCCGGACGGCTCTGAGATTTTGTTCATTTCGACTCCGAAATCCGCCACCCCTGGCACTCCATCTTCTATCGTTGCCATCCCAATATCCGGCGGACCTCCTCGCCTTGTGCTCCGGGACGCCAACATCCAGAACTTCCAGTGTGCGAACTGGCCATCGACGCTCTGCATGTACAGCGTTACCAAAGGCGATACTTCAGAAACCTTTCGGTTTGACGTAAAGACTGGCAAGACCTCAGACCCGCCGCAAGTCGACCCGTTGTGCAATTG
>Ga0068858_100006733_pt1 | contig 11181 bp, 8 predicted proteins | sample KBSSwiS12_FD_66589 | JGI IMG/M metagenome (GOLD analysis project Ga0068858, IMG submission 66589) | Switchgrass rhizosphere microbial communities from Kellogg Biological Station, Michigan, USA - KBS Switchgrass S1-2 | ecosystem: Host-associated > Plants > Roots > Rhizosphere > Soil ... | reverse complement strand
CATTCTGCAGATCGCGTTCGAGGAGAGCGAAGCAAAGCGCCTGGATGCCCTGGCTGCACTCGACTGGCCACCCGAACTCATGCACCGCGTCAGCCAGGTGCAAGCGAGCGATCTCGCCGGCATACCGTTGTCCAGAGGCGGACTGTTCTTCCCCGGTGGTGGATGGGTAAACTCGCCGGCGCTATGCCGTGCACTCGCTGCTGAGCCCGGTGTCGATCTACGCACTCAAAGGCACGCGTTGCGCTTGCAGCGCTCGTCCACGGGCTGGCGCGTGCTAGAACAGAGCGAATGCATCGCCGAAAGCGCTGTTGTGGTTGTCGCTGGGGCTTCCAGCTCGGTGGCCTTCGACCAGCTGGCGCACCTGCCGCTGCGCACGGTACGAGGGCAAGTAACGCTGTTGCCAGCTACGGTCGCGAGCGAGGAGCTTGGCACGGTGCTATGCGGAGAGAGCTACGTCGCGCCGGCGCGCTCGGGAACGCATACCGCGGGGGCGACGTTTGCGCGCGACGCGGCGGTGGAAGATGCCACTGCGGCAGATAATGCGGAGAATCTGCGCCAGCTTAAGCGCCTCGCAGATTCGCTCTATGCGGCGTTGGGTGGGGCCTCACTGGACGCTGCACGCCTCACCGGTCGCGCGGCGCAGCGCTGCACCAGTCCGGACTATCTGCCGATGATCGGTCCCGTGACCGACGCCGAAGGCCAGCCCCTGCCGGGCTTATACCTGTCCACAGCGCATGGCTCGCGGGGATTGATTACTGCACCCTTGGGCGGAGAGATTCTCGCGGCGTACCTGGAAGACGAGCCAGCACCGCTGCCGAAGTCCCTGATGGACGCGCTCCTGCCGGGGCGCTTTCAGGCTCGCGCGGCGCGTCGCAGCGGCGACGCACGTTGAAGGCTGCTTCGATCAAGTCGCTCCAGGCGCGTGTCGTGACCAAACCGGCGTAGCTGACATTGCCGATCACGTCGTCCGTCCTGTCCACCAGTTGCGCTTGCGCGAACGCAAGCGAGCCCTCGACCTCGCCATCCTCTAGGTGTGCATGCAAACCGGCGCTGTGAGCCAGCCGGCGCATCGGTTCGTTGTGCATGTGGCAAAGGAGAACCACGCGCTCCGCGCCTCGCACCTTGGCTTTGAGCAGCGCTCTGTCCATCAGCGCCTTGCCCAGGCCTTTGCCGCGTGCGCTAGGGTCGACCACGATGGCGATTTCGGCGCCATTGCGCACGTCGGCCAGCTCCAGCAGACCAACGAGCTTCGCACCGCGATCGAAAGCGCCAAGGAACACAGAGTCGGTCCAGGCGAGCCTTGCAACATAGGCACTGATCGACTCGTCAGTCATGGGTCGGCCGAAGCGATGATAGCGGTCGGCTGCGGGAAGGCGCAGGAAGAAGGCAAGCAGCAGCTGGACATCTTCCTCAAATAGTTCGCGGATGATCATGGCAGTGTGGAAAATGATCTGATTGCCGCGCAGCGGCAACAAAGGAAGCTGGCAGACCGAGCGCCAGCACTGATGCTAAGACAGGCTACAGCTTGATATGTTGCGTATCCATTGCAATATTTCGATCGCTGTCAGTGGCACCGAGCCCAACGACGCCACACAGTTCAACGGCGTTCGTCCTCCAGAATCATCTCGGCACCCTTGTCTGCAATTGCGACCGTGGGCGCGTTGGTATTTCCGGAGGTGATCCTTGGCATGATGGAAGCGTCGATCACACGCAAGCCTTGAATGCCGTGCACGCGCAGGTGGTCATCGACCACCGCCATGCCGTCGCTCCCCATCTTGCATGTGCCGACCGGATGGAAAATGGTGGTACCGAGGTCACCGGCCGCCTGCTCGAGGTCGGCATCGGACTGCAGATGCGGCCCCGGCTTCCATTCCACCGGGGCGTACTTATCGAGTGCTTTGGCCGCCATGATGCGCCGGGTAAAGCGGATCGAATCGACTGCCACCTTGCGATCCTCCGCCGTCGAAAGGTAATTGAGTGTGATAGCCGGGTAGGTCGCGGGATCCGCGCTCTTGATCCGCACATGGCCACGACTGGTGGGCTGGAGGTTGCAAACCGAGGGTGTGATAGCCGGGAAGCGATGCAGGGGATCGCCGAATTTATCCAGCGACAGCGGTTGCACATGCCATTCTATGTTGGCGTAAGGTCTTGACGAATCGCTCCTGGCGAACGCGCCCAGTTGCGATGGGGGCATCGTCAGCGGCCCGGTCTTGAACATCAAGTACTCCAATCCCATAGCGATCTTGCCGAGCGTTGAGTTGGCACGCTGGTTCAGCGTGATGACGTTGCTCACCCGATAGACGATGCGCACTTGCAGGTGATCGTGCAGGTTCTCTCCCACACCGGGAAGTTCATGCGTCACTGGGATGGCGTGCTGGCGCAGCAGGGCGTGCGGACCAACGCCGGACAATTGCAGGATCTGCGGTGAGCCGATCGCGCCGGCCGCGAGGATCACCCCACGGCGTGCCTCTATGAAGCCCTCGCTCTGCTTGTCGCGGAACTCCACTCCAATGGCGCGCTTGATGTCGTCGCGCGCTTCCACGCGGACGCGTTTCACGTGAGTGTGCGTGATCACCGTGAGATTGGGCCGATGCTGGACCGGCCGCAGGAACGCCTTGGTGGCGTTCCAGCGCACGCCGCGCCGCTGAGTCATCTGGAAATAAGCGTTGCCGAAGTTGTCGCCCCGGTTGAACTCGCGAATCTTGGGGATTCCGCATTCCTCCGCTGCGCTGCGCCACGCATCCAGGATCTCCCAGTTGACGCGCCGCTCCTCGACTCGCTGTTCGCCGCCTACGCCGTGCAGTTCATCGGCCCCATGCTGATAGTCCTCCGTGCGCTTGAAATGGCGCAGCATCTCGTCCCAGGACCAGCCGCGGTTACCGAGCGCCGCCCAGTGGTCGTAGTCGCTCTTCTGGCCGCGCATGTAGACCATGGCGTTGATGGACGAACATCCGCCCAGCACTTTGCCGCGTGCGTAGCCGATAGACCGGCCGTTGAGGCCCGCGTCGGGTTCTATCTTGTAGCACCAGTCCGTGCGTGGATTGGCGATGGTGTAGAGATAACCTACCGGGATGTTGATCCAGAAATAGTCGTCCTTGCCGCCTGCTTCCATCAGCAGCACGCGCGTATTTACGTCTGCAGACAGGCGGTTGGCCAGCACGCAGCCGGCAGTGCCGGCGCCGACGATGACGTAGTCGAAGGGGCCCAAGTTTGCGGGCAAAGCAGCCTCCCGTTTCGTTGTGTTTGTGGCCCGGGATGGTACTACTTCGACGGACGGATGGCTTCCGAGTCGCACGATTCAGGTGCAGAATACCGGCCGCGCTGCTAGTGTCCTCTCCCATTGGTTCGCGGCCGAAAACCGGACGAGAATCGACCTCATGCTGCGTTCCGAATCCTCACCAGGTGTGCGCACCGAAGCGAGGAGCAGGGGCCCCTCTGGGGATGCGACCGCATAGGTGCACAGAAGAACGCGACCCAACCGATGCGCTTACATCCCGCTCCCGGGTCGCATCCCCGCAAGCGGGGGCCCCTGCTCCGCCGTGCGCGGGCGCACCTGGTTCCGGTTCGCGCCTTGCCTGAGGCCGATTTCGCCGGTTTTCCAACTGACATGGAGTGTCTGGTTCAAAACTGAAACAGGCATTTTGGCGTGCATGACTATCCCCACGAACCAACGGGACAGGACACTAGCCAAACGAACGAGGAGGAAGGTGCATGAGATCGGGTTGGAGGACTATCTGGGTTTCAATGGCGATGGGCGCCGTTGTCTTGACGCTTGGTGCGCTGTCGTCCGCTTGCGGCGCGGCCGAGTCCCTCAAGATTGGCGTTGTGAACGAGGTTACCGGCCCGCAGGCCGAAGCCGGGCAGTTTACCGTCAACGGCCTTAAGCTCGCGCAGGATGAGATCAACAAAGCCGGCGGCGTGCTCGGCCGTCCGATCGAGCTGCGCATCGAAGACAATGGCAGCACCAACCCGGGAACCGTGCTTGCCTTTTCCAAGCTGACCAGCGAGGGTGGTCTCGCCGCCATCATCGGGCCGATTCGCAGCACGCAGATTCAGGCGGCGTCCCCCACGATCGCCAAGGCGGGTGTTCCAACGATGATCGGCGGGACAGACACCAGCCTGACGCACGTCAACAATCCCTGGGTATTCCGCGCGCGCCCGAACGACAGCTACTCCTCGCGCGTCATTGCCGACTTTGGCGTCAACACCCTGAAGCTGAAGAAGTGGGCCATCGTGCACTCCACCGACGCATTCGGTTCGGGCGGCATGAAAGCTCTGATCGAAGCTCTCAAGGCGCTGGGCGTGACGCCGGTACTCGTACAGGGCTATACCAACAATTCGCAGGATTTCACGCCGATCGTGCTCGCGATCAAGAAATCCGGCGCGGATATCCTGGCGACTTACATGACCAACTCTCCGGATGTCGGCATCTTCGCCAAGCAGATGCGCCAGCTCGGCGTGAGCATGCCCTGGGTGGGGTCGCCCTCGATCATCTCAGTGACGGCGCTGAACCTGGCGGGTGAGTCCCTCTACGGCACCTATGCGATCGCGGACTTCACGACCGACGCCGACGAACAGTCGCGAGCGTTTACCAAGAAGTATCGGGATAAGTACGGCATCAATCCCGACACGTTCGCGAGCTGGGCGTACGACGCTCTGCACATCCTTGCCATCGCCATCCAGAAAGCGAACAGCACCGATGCCGAAGCCGTGCGCAGGGGTATCCTCGGGATCAACGGCTACAAAGGCGTAGAGGGCACCTACGTCTTCGACCAGAACGGCGACGGTTTGCACGGCTATAGTGTCGTCAAGAACGAAGGCGGGAAAATCGCTTTCATCAAGCGCGTCGAATTTCCCCCTCAGTGAGCAACTTGGGGCGATCCCATCGAGGCAATCCGCAATGACTACTGTCTATCCTTCGCTTGGCCCGCAGACCCTTGAGCAGCTGCGCTATGTTTCCACTGCAACGATATCGACGCAGCTGTTCAAGCTCGGCTTGCGCAACATGTTCATGCCCGGCCTGCGAGCACTGGCCCCGACCCTGCGCATGGTGGGCGAGGCGCGCACCCTGCGGTATGCGCCGGCGCGTGAAGATCTGGCGACTTTCGAAGCGATCTCCCGGCCCGATTATCCGCAGCGCGCAGCGATCGAAGGTATCCGCCGCGGACAAGTCCTGGTGGTGGATTGCCGCGGGGTGGAGTCGGCCGCCGCGGCCGGCGAGATCTACATGTCACGCCTCAAGATCTTGGGGGCGGCTGGTTGCGTGATAGACGGCAGCATCCGTGACTTCCCGGCAGTGCAGAAACTGGGTCTGCCGGTTTATGCGCGCAGCCCAGCCGCGCCACCACATCCGGCGGCGCATCTCGCGGTGGATCTGGATGTGCCGATCGGCTGTGCGGAGGTTTTGGTCATGCCCGGGGATATCATCGTTGGCGATGGAGAGGGAGTTGTATGCATCCCGCGGCACCTTGCAGATCAAGTGGCACAGAACGGACTCGAAATGGAGGAGCTCGAGACCTTCGTGCTCGAGAAGATTCAGGGCGGCGCTCGCGTCCCGGGAACCTATCCGCCAGACGAAGCAACGAAGCTCGAATATGAAGCGTGGCGGAAGGCGCGACGTTGACGCCTGTGACTACGACAGGTCAGCAGCCATTGCTGGACAACCAGCCGACCCATTTGCCTGCAGCGTCTTGAACCCGTTCGGTCCGATAGCAGTTTCCCGATGGGGGTGTCTGCGCAGCGGGTGTGAAGACGGCAACCGCTTCGCCTGGCAGCGGTGCAGCGGCTTTCGGCAGCATTTCGATATGCCCGACGGACTGGCCATCGCTGTTGGCAATGCATTCGAACCAGCCACCATCGCGATTACGTGTGCGCGTTCCGATCATGCCGCGATTCATCGGCCACGCCTTGGTCACATAAGCTGACGGACCCGGCGTTTTGTCCAGACAAGCTTGCATGCCCGGCAGCAGGTCCAACAGCAGTCGGGTCCAGTCGTCCGACGCTTTGCTTTTCAGATCCGCCACGGGGAGATCGTCGCCCGCCGCAGCGGGTTGAGGACCTTCGGTATCCAGCCCGGCGTTGCAGCAGCCACGCAACGTTTTTCCACCGGGCACGGTGATCTGCACACGGTAGTCGTACTGCGTCTGTGCGTCTTTGTTGGCAGCGGAGTCGACGCACTGCGTCTCGTTGATCAGAGCGCGGTAACTCGCACCGGTATCCGACTTCCCACGCCAGTCTACGTCCGGTGTGCGTCCCTCGCCCGTTATTCCCAATTTGCCCACTAGTACCACGGCTTGTGGCTCGCCGCTGCCCGACAGGCTGACGAATCGTGCGTTGGCGTTATCGATGCTCAAGTTCCAGAAGGGCTCGCTGGCTCGACAGGTGAATTGACGGATGAGCTTTGCCACTCGTCTGCGTCCCGGGATCTGGCTAGAGCTTTGTGCGATACGCGTAGGGGCGGCAGCCGGCTTCCTGGGCTCGGGCGGAGGCGGCAGGGGGAGAGGACTTGGCAGCGACTCGGTGCTCGAGGGCATTGGGGGCGCTACGGGTTGAGCCGGCTGCATATCGACTGGAGCCTGGGCAGTTTCGGTCGGAGCAACCACGGGCGGCGCTGGCGCGGGAGCGGCTGGGGTAGGAGCAGTCGACGCAGGAGCGATCGCAATCTTGGAGGGAGTTGCTGGCAATGCGGAACCTTGTGTGCGCTCGAAAAAAGCGAGCGCTTGCGTGAAACCGGTGAGGCTGAATGTTTTCGCGACCGGCGCGTCTCGGGTGTCATATCGGAGTTCGACCTGTTTCCCTTTCCTCAACTCATCCAGCAGCGTCGTTGCCGCGGTAGCATCCAGGATGTAGGTACCGCCGAGGGCGAGCACCCGATAGCCGCTCCCGGCGGCGAGCTCGATTGGAGTGCCGCGATCTACCTGTACAGTAATTAGCGCATCGACGCGTGGGCGCGGCCCGGTGATCAGAATAGCGATCTCTGGGGCTGCTTCTGGTGTGGCGCGCGATATGCGCAGCAAATATTCGTAGCTCCCCCCGGTCGCGCGCGCAGGCAAGCGTGAGGAGGTGGTGCAATAGCCGCCACCAGGACGGCAGACGGTGACCCACGCGCCTGTGCTGTTGCGGACTTCCGCCGCCGCCGCGAGCACAATTGCAGGCGTCGACAGCAGCGCGATCAGAGCAATGACCAGAAGGCGGTTCGCGGCATTCATCGATCAGACGCGATCAGGTTTCGCACAGATAGAGCAAGGAGACACACTCGGATTGAGAAACAAAAAAAGACTTGATGCGAACACTGGCGATCAGAGCTGCAATTGTACCTACCCGTTGGGTTCTTCGGCTAAACGGAAACGGCCTTTATGGTCTGTTCGCGCCGCTCCTATGCGTCGCATGCGCTAATGGCTCGTGCGGTTGCGCCCCTTCTGCTTGGCGCGATACATGGCCTCATCCGCAGCGTTCAGGACGCTCTCCGGTGTCGCGAAGCGTCCATTGCGCTCTGCCACCCCGACGCTGATCGTAACGGACACTGCTTGCACTGCGGGATGGCGGACCGCTCCCGGTCGCTCCGGGGGCGGCTGTTTGGGGCGGTCCGGCCCACGTATTCCGAGTCGATATGCGGCGATCTCCAGTCGGACAGCCTCCAGATGCGACCAGGCTTCATGCAGGCGCTTGCCAGGAAACAACACTACGAACTCTTCGCCTCCGTAGCGGAACGCCCGACCTCCACCTCCGACTCGCTCGATACTGGCGGCGACCATTCTCAGCACCTGATCGCCCAATTCGTGCCCGTGCGTATCGTTGAAGGTCTTGAAGTGGTCCACGTCCAGCATGGCGATGGTGTAGTGCGCCCCCAGAGACATCAAGCGCTCGTTGAGTGCCCGTCTGCTCGGCAGACCGGTCAACTCGTCATGAAAAGCCAGGCGATAGGCGTCTTTCAACAGCGCGATGCCGAGGATGAGGGCGGACACGCCGCAATACACGGCAAAGTGGTTGGGGGTCTCCACACCGTTGCAGCCGATAGCGAAGGCGACCAGCGACACCGCGAAACCCGCGTCGATAGCGGATCGGTTGATGATTGCGTCGACCACCGTCACCGTGATCCCCACCAGCATTATCAGTAGGGCGAACTGTGGGATCGGTGTGGCTAAGGAAGTGCTGTCCAACAGCGGTAGGTAAATCCACTCGACCATCTCGGGCTGTTGCTGGGTGATCATCCAAGCCATCAGGAGGACTTCCAGGACGATCGTGCCTAGTCGTCGAACACCGTAGAAGGTGAACACGCCCCGCTCGCGCAATACGGCGAGGACGGTCAAGTTGAGCGGCGTAATCAGGCACAACGCTGCAAACACAGCGCGCGCCGGGAAATCTGTTACTCCGCGCTGAAGGAAAAGCTTGTACGCGATGAACGCGCAGGCCAACGAGACTACGGCGAACACGACGCGTCCCCGGTTGAATCCCACCGCCATCGCACCGGCAAGTGCCAAGGCCAGAATGGGACCCCAGGTTTTCAGCCCAGCCAGCGAAGGTGGTAGCAGCGCGACTAGGGGAACGAGGAATTGCGCCGCAATGAGCAGCAGGACCGGCCACAGAAAGGCAGAAACACCGCGCACTGTGGCGCTCAGCAATGGCATACCCGAGATGCCCTTCGGCAACGCCGAATATACGAAGTGCGGTCCCATCGGTGGCTGCTGTTCGGTATGTCGCGAATCCGGCGATCAGCCCTTGAAGCCGGTCTTCTTGTGCGTTCCATCGCAATAGGGCTTGTTGCTAGACGCCCCGCAACGACACAACCAGGTCTCCTGCGTCCGGTTTGCGGTGCGGCCAGTTCCGGTGCAGATCTCCAGATTGCCGGAAATCTTCATCGGCCCATTCGTCACCAAAGTAATGCTCAGCGGACCGTCACGTGCAGCCAATGGTTCGGATGCCTGGCTGGCAGGCTCGCCGGTGGCTACAAATCCTGCAGCCGCATGGCTGCCGTCGCAGTAGGGTTTGTTTTGCGATGCGCCGCATCGGCATAGCGTTGCACGGATGGCGGTCCGCCCGCCGATGCGCAGGTCGGCGCGGAAGGCCAGCGGCCCGTTTTCACGGATACGCAGCGTGTTCACCGGTGGTGGTGTTTCCGCAGCGCCACCGTCCCGCCGCTCATACGTGATCGCGCCCGAGGGACAATCGTATGCCGCCTGCACCGATGCCTCGACCGGCGCGTTGTCCGGGTTGATCCATGGTCCCGCCACATTGGCCTGGAAAACATGTGGATGTTCCAGCACGCAGTGGCGCGAATGGATGCATTTCGTGCTGTCGAAGCGAACTACTATGCTATTGCCGCGGTACTCCTGAATGGTGGTGTCGCTCATGCTGGCTCCTGTTGCCAATGGATCGCCCGAATGCTGTTCGATCCGGCCTGACAGTCGGTAACGTCGAATTGTCCCATGATCGGCCGCGAAGCGTTGCGCCCGGGATAGAATGCCGCCTTTCGACAAGAGGCCTGTACCTTGCATCTCATCCGTCCCTTCGCTGGACTGCGTCCGGCGCCCGCCTACGCGGCGGCCGTGGCTGCGCCCCCCTACGATGTGCTGTCCACGGATGAGGCACGCGCCCGGGCGGCAGGCAAGCCTTGGAGCTTTTTACACATCTCCAAGCCCGAGATCGATCTTCCGGCTGGAACGGATCCGTACTCGCCGCAAGTTTATGCGGCGGCCGCAGAAAATCTTCGCCGCATGGTGCGGGAAGGCGTCCTGACGCGCGATCCAGTGCCCTGCTATTACGTGTACCGCCTCGTCATGGGCCAGCATACCCAGACCGGTCTGGTAGCAGCTGCGTCGGTGGCTGACTACAATTCCGACCGAATCCGCAAGCATGAGTTCACCCGCCCGGACAAAGAAGACGACCGCGTTCACCAGATCGCGGCGCTCAACGCGCAGACGGGTCCGGTGCTGATGGCGTATCCGACTGCGCCTCGAGTGGACGAAATCCTCCTGCAAGTCAGTTCGACCCCGCCGCAAGCCGACATTAGTGCCGATGATGGGATTCACCACACCCTCTGGATGCTGAGGGACACGAAGATGATCGAAGACCTGACGGCCGCCTTCGACCGCATGCCTGCTTTGTATATCGCGGACGGCCACCATCGTTCCGCCGCCGCGGCCCGCGTAGCAGCGGACCGGCGCGCTGCGGACCCCGGCCACACCGGAGAGGAGGCCTATAACTTTTTCCTATCGGTGGTATTTCCGCACCGGCAGATGCACATCCTCGGCTACAACCGCGTGGTCAAGGACATCAAGGGCATGGGCGCGCTCGATTTTCTCACTCGCGTGGGAAGACAGTTCAACGTGCAAAAGCATGACGGCCCGGTCAGTCCCTCGGGCCACGGAGAGTTCGGGTTGTATATGCGTGGCCAATGGTATCGGTTGCAGATCAACCCCGAGCTCACGAAATCGAGCGATCCGGTCAAGCGCCTGGACGTCAGCCTCTTATCGGACTATTTGCTTCATCCTGTACTGGGCATCGAAGACCTGCGTACCGATAAGCGCATCGACTTCGTCGGTGGTGTGCGTGGCTTGCGAGAATTGGAGACACGGGTCGACCGCGGTGATATGGCGGTGGCCTTTTCTCTCTATCCCACAAGTATGGACGAACTGATGGCCGTGGCGGACGTCGGCCAGATCATGCCACCGAAGTCGACGTGGTTCGAACCAAAACTTGCAGACGGATTGGTATCACACGTGTTGGACTAGTAATGCTTCGCGCAACGCGAAGCATGCGAAGTGCAAAAGCTTTGTAAATTTTTGCCACGTTCTTCGTCGACGACAAACGTGAGTCGTTCAGGACTCATCTGAGTCGAGTCGAAAACCAACAAGTTCAATCGACACAAAAATCGTTCGGCATCGGTGGGTACAAAAAGACTCACATCGCGATGCTGTGCGCGCTCGTCGAATCTGCACAGAAGAATGACTATTGTCACCGAAAAATCGAGAGCGTATGGTTTGCCTCGAAGTCGGTGATGGTGGGGACTATTCCGGCTTGCGGGAAATTCTGGAGTGCGATCGATAAGAAACTTCGAGCAGCAGAGCTAGTCAGGAGTACCAGCAGATCCACTAAGAAAATCTTCGGCAGGGTGCATGGATTCAAAAAGAAATCCGGCAACTGCTCCAGATTCCAAAGCTGATCGCGCTTCGCGCGAGAATC
>Ga0068858_100006732_pt1 | contig 11181 bp, 8 predicted proteins | sample KBSSwiS12_FD_66589 | JGI IMG/M metagenome (GOLD analysis project Ga0068858, IMG submission 66589) | Switchgrass rhizosphere microbial communities from Kellogg Biological Station, Michigan, USA - KBS Switchgrass S1-2 | ecosystem: Host-associated > Plants > Roots > Rhizosphere > Soil ... | reverse complement strand
AGGATCAGGTCGGTGTTGCGGGCGTCGGTCGCGAGCGTGGTGAGGGCCGCCTGCTCGAGCGCCGGATCGGTCCGGAACAGCGCCTTCAAATGCGGCCGCGTGCGCGGATCCTTGGCATAGGAGGCGACGAACGGCGCGAGACTGGTCACGCCGTTAGGGACCATGCGCGCCAGGATCGCCGTCTCACGCAGCCCGCGCGACACATCCCCGCCGCGGAAATACTGCTCCGCAAGGAAGTAGCGGGCCGGGATCGAGCGTCCGTCGCGCAGCCGGGCCGCGGCGAACGCTTGCGTCGCCAGGCGCTGGTCGCCCGCCAGCTGCCCTTCGACCCCGCGGACGAGGAACGGCTCCGGGGCGAGCGGCGCCTTGCGCGCGGCGTCGCGCACCAGGTCGAGCGTCGCGCGCGCCACCGGCTTGCGCTCGCGCGCACTGAGCCCGATCTGGGTCAGGCCGAGCCACAGCTCCGACGCGGGATGCGACGGCCAGATGCGCGCCGCCTTGCGCGGATCGGTTTCGGCGAATTGGGCGACGCCGGCGTTGCGCACGACGACCACGGCGATGAGCATCGCCGCGACTCCGGCCATGATCGCCCGCCAGCTCACTCCCAGTCCCCCGCTGCGCCCACGCTCAGCTGTCGCCGCCTTGCGGAATCATCAGGATCTCGGTGCGCTTCTTGTCGAGCTTGCCGTAGCCGTAGCCGTAACCGTAGCCATAGCGATTGTAGCCGTAGCCGCCGCCGCTGTCGGTGGACTTGGTCAAAGTCGCGCCGACGATATGGGCGCCGGTGCCTTCGATGCGATTGATCGCTTCGATCGCCGAACGGGTCCTGGTCTTGCCGCTTTCGATCACGAACATGACGTGCCCGGCCGCGGCAGCAAGCAGCGGGACATCGGCGAGGCCGAGGGTCGGCGGCGCGTCCACGACCACGACGTCGAACTGCTCGGCCGCCTCGTTGAGCACGGTCCGCATCCGCCCGGTCGACAACAGGTCGGCGGGGTTGGGCGGGACCGGGCCGCTGGCGAGGAGCGACAAATGGTCGTGCTGGGTCTCGACGACATGGCCGGCGAGGGCGTCGTCGTTGGTCAACAGCTTGGTCAGCCCAATCTTCTCCGACGCGGCCTTGAAGGCCGGCTTGCGGAGGTCCGAATCGACTAGCAGCACGCGCATCTCGCGCCGCGCGAAATTCTGCGCCAGGGCCAGCGCCGTCGACGATTTGCCCTCGCCCGGCTGGGTGCTGGTGACGAGGAGGATCTTGGGCATTCCGGATTCGGTGCTGAAGCGGAGCGCGGCGACCACCGCGGAATAGGCCTCGGACACCACCGAGGCCGGATTCTTGAGGTCCTCGACGAACGCCTCCTTGGCGCTCGTCTTGGGCACCGCGCCGAGGCAGGCGAGGCCGAGCTTGTCGCGCACGTCCTCGCGCGTCTTGATCGTGTCGTTGATGAACTCCAGCCCAACCGCCGACCCGATTCCGGCCACCAGCCCGCCGACCAGGCCGAGCAGCAGGTTGAGCATCAGGTTCGGCTTGAATGGCAGGCCTGGCGTGTCCGCCCGGTCGACGATCGACACCGGCGCGGTGCCGATGCCGCCGGCCACGCCGATCTCTTTGTAACGCTGCAGCAGCGCATCGTAGAGGCTGCGGTTGGTGTCCACGTCGCGCTGCAGGATATTGTACTGGATGCTCCGCCCGCGCAGGTTGAGCACCGCGCCTTTCAGCCCCGTGACCCGGCCCTGAAGCGCGCGCTCCGCAGCGAGGGCGGCGCGATACTCCTGCAGCAGCGTGTTGTTGCGCCCGGCTGCGGTCTGCGCGCTCGCCTGCCCGATCTGCCGCTTGAGCTCTTCGATCTGCGCCTGGATGCTCTGCATCTCGGGATGATCGGGCTTCATGAAGGTGCGTCTTTGCTGATAGTCGGCCTCGAGCGTCGCCAGCTGCTGGCGGAGCGCCTGGGTGCTCGCCGTCACTTCGCTGGTCGGCCCGGTCGCCAGCGCGCCGCGATAGGCGCCTTCGGCCGAGACCCGCCGCGCGGTCGCCTCCGCCAGGGCCTTGTTGAGCGCGACCAGCGATTCGCCCTGGAGCGAGCCGGCGTCGCTATTGCCCGGCTTGCCGTCCGGCCCCATCGCCGTGTTGATGATGCCCTGCTGCTGCGCATAGGCGACCAGCCCGCGCTCCGACCGCTCGAGGTCGGAGCGGGTCTTGGCGATCTGCCGTTCAAGAAACTTGCGGGCGTAGGCCGACGCTTCGTAGCGGCGCTGGAGCGACGAATTGATGAAGCTCTCGGCGACTCCGTTGGCAACCTGGGCCGACAGCTGCGGCGAGGTCGAATCATAGCTGAATTTGATCAGCTGGCCTTCCTTCGGGACGTCCGCCTTGAGATTGCCGATGACCTTGCCCGTCGCGCTCTTGAGGCGGGCCGAGGCATCGCCCGTCTGCGGTACGAACGCGGCATTGTTCCCGAGGTTGAGCTCCTGGACGGTGCGTTCCGCGACGCTCTTGCTGGTCAGCAGCCCGACCTGCGTGGCGACGATGTCGTACGGGTCCTGGTAGGTCTGGCGCTCCTTCGATTGCTCGTCGCTGACGTCGAAGTTGGGCGGATTGACCTCGAGCGTCACCCAGGCGCGATAGACCGGAGTGGTGAGCAAAGTGGCGATGATGGCGAGGGCGATCCCGACGGCGACCGCCCCGAGGATCAGCCAGCGCCAGTGCTGGACGATGCGCAGGAAGGTCGGAAGGTCGAGAATATTCGCCCCCGAATAGGTCCGCTGCCCGGGCGGCACCGGCTGCGCCTGGCCCGGCACGGCGAGGGGCCACGGCCCCCGATCAGGGACTGCAATGCTATTGTTCACGATCGCTCGCCTCGGGGGTGCGACGCATCATAGCGGCCCGAAAATCGCCAGTAGCGGGACGCTCTGGAGGAACTTCTTGAACCCCTGCTTGACCGACGAGCCGTCGACGATGACGATGTCGCCGGGATAGATCGCGGGGTCCTTCGCCTGCCCGTGGCGGATCGCCGCGAGGTCGAACGCGGCGCCCTGGCGCTGCCCACCGACCGTGCGGAAGACCGCCACCCGGCGATTGTTGGCGTCTTCGGTCGTACCGCCGGCGAGCGCGACGGCCTGCATCAGGCTGGTCGGGCCGACGATCGGGAACGTCCCCGCCTGCTTGACCGCGCCGTCGACGGTCACCGAGCGCCGGGTCGACGACTTGATCCCGACGCTGACGTCCGGATTCTCGAAATATTTGGCGCCGAGGACTTCGGTCAGCTTTTGGTCGAGCTGGGCAGTGGTGAGGTTGGCTGCTGCCACTTCGCCGACCAGCGGCAGCGAGATGTTGCCGGTCAGGTCGACCTGATAGTCCCCGGACAGGTCCTGGGACCGGAAGACCTTGACGCTCAGCGTATCCATCGGCGCAATGCGATAATCGGAACCGAGCGGGGCAATGGTCGGCGCGTCGGGCGAGCCCAGCGCGATATCGTAGGGGATCGGCCCGCCCCGCGAGTCCGCGCAGGCGGCGAGGAGCACCGCCGCGGCCAGCGCGGCGAGTTTCAGCAATCCCGGTCCGGCCTCCGTTAGACTCACACGCACCGTCCCACCTCGCGATCTACGCGCGATTCCCCCATATTGGATAATCCCCGGCAGCGACGGACTACCCTCCATTCCGGAGCGGATCAATGCGCGACGGCCGCCGGGGTTTCAACCGTGGCGCTCGTGTCGAGGAACCAGCGTCTGGCGCCTTCGATGGCGAGCGCCGTCAGGGTGCCACTGCGATAGGCTCCGGTGTCGATGCCGATGCGGTTCGCCCGCTCGTCGACCGCCGGGCTGATGGTGTGGCCGTGGACGACGATGAATCCGTGGTCGGCCTCGTCGACGAGAAACGGCTCGCGGATCCAGCGCAGGTCCGACTGGCGCTGGCGGTCGAGCGCGACGCCGGGGCGGATCCCGGCGTGGACGAAGAGATAGTCGCCGAACCGGCAAGTATCGACGAAGCCTTTGAGAAACTCGACGTGGGCCGCCGGGATTGCGGCGCGGATCGTCGCTACCGCCACCTCGTCCGGCGCCGCGGCAATGACCCGGGGGTCGGCGCCGTAGCTCTCGAGGCACTGGGCGCCGCCGAAGCGAAGCCAGCCGGCGACATGCTCCGCTTCCCCGCCGAGGATGCGCAACATGACCTCCTCGTGGTTGCCGAGCAGGAAGATCGGCCGGACGCCCGGGTGTCGGTAGGCGCGCAGCCGCTCGACCACCTGGGCCGACCGCGGCCCGCGATCGATCAGGTCGCCGAGGAACACCAGCAGCACCTTCGCCTGCGGCCGCTGGGCGATGTCGCGGTGGATGTCGTCGAGCAGCTGGTCAAGCAGGTCGAGCCGGCCGTGGACGTCGCCCACGACATAGGCGCGCTGACCGCGGGGGCCGCGCGGCGCCTTGCTGGCCGAATGATTGAAACCGAACATCTTAGGACATCAACTCCGCGAGCCGCCAACTTCTCCAAGCGCGTCGAGATAAGCCGATATTACGACGGCTTCGCTGAACCTCTGCTCAATCTTGCGTCGCGATTCCAGTCCCATGGCCGATCGCCGCTCGGGCGCGAGGCCGGCGAGCTTGAGCAGCGCCTCGGCCAGCGATTCGGCGTCGTGCGCGCGGCACAGGAAGCCGTTCACCCCGTCTTCGACCACTTCGCGGCACCCGGGAACGTCGGTCGCGATCAGCGGCCGGGCCATCGCTCCGGCCTCGAGCAGCGAGCGCGGCAGGCCCTCGCGGTAGGACGGCAAGACCGCCGCCGTCGCTTGCTCGACGAAGGGGCGGACGTCGCCGGTCTCGCCGAGATAGTCGACGACCCCCTCCGCCACCCAGCGGTCGAGCTCGTCGCGCGCAACGGCGGTCCGGTTCCCCTCGTCGAGCGGGCCGAGCAGCTGGATCGTGACGTCGTCGCGGTTCCGGCGCACCAGCCGCGCCGCCGCAACCAGCTCGCACACGCCCTTGTCGCCAAGGAGCCGGCCGATGAACAGGAAGGTCAGCCGCCCGTCCGGCAGCGGAACCGGCCGGAACCGGTCGAGGTCGACACCCGAGCCGGGCAACAGGCGCGCCTGGCCCGGGCGGACCAGGCGACTCTCGAGAAACAGCTGGCGGTCGTCCGGGTTCTGGAAGAACACCACCGCCGCCTTGCGCAGCGCGCGCCGGTACAGCCGCGTGACCAGCGCGAGGAGCAGCCCGCGCTTGATGAACACCGTGCCGAGGCCGCTGATGTTGGCGATCGCCGGGACGCCCTCCCGGGCCGCCGCGAGGCAGCCGTAGATGTTCGGCTTGATCGTGAAGCCGAGATAAGCAACCGGCTGCAAGCGTCTAAATATGAAGCGATATTCACGCAACAATCGGAGATCGGCAAAAGGGTTGAGGCCCGCCCGCTCGATCGCGACGACGATCCGCTCGACCCCGAGCTCGCGCATCCGGTCCTCGGCCACGGGGTCGATCGGCGCCACGACCACCGGGTCGTAGCCATGCTCGCGCAACGCGCGGATCAGCCCGCTGCGGAAATTGACGATGTTCCAGGAGCTGTTGCCGCCCAGGATGACGCGGCGCGGGGCGGTCGCCACGGGGTTCAGGCGCTGAGCAGCTGGAAGCGCGGGATGTCGACGTCGAACGCACTGCCGTCCTCGTCGACCATCCGGTAGCTTCCGCTCATCGTCCCTTCGGGCGTGTCGAGCGGGCAGCCCGAGACATAGTCGAAGCTCGCGCCGGGCCCGATCAGCGGCATCTCGCCGACGACGCCCTCGCCGACCACCTCGTGCACCGTCCCGCGCCCGTCGACGATCGTCCAGCTGCGCGACAGCAGCTGGACCGCGACCTCGGAGCCGTTCTCGATCCGCACGTGATAGGACCAGAACCAGCGGTTGCTCGAGGGGTCCGACTGCTCGGCGAGGAAGCTGACCGCGACTCGCACCGCGATCCCGCGGGTCACGGCGACGTTCGGGAATAGCATGGCGAGGGCGTCGGTGGTCACGCCTTCACCTAGGCGAGACCGGCGGCGCGGCGCAACCGCTCGACGAGCCGCCCGCGCGCTTCGAGGATCGACCGGGAGCGATCGGTCAGCAAATCGCGCTCGAGAAAGTGGCCGGTGAGCGTCAGGCCGTCGAGGATTTCGCCCCACGAGGCCGGCCCGCCAGCGCGGACGAAGCCCGGCAGCGGGAGCAGCTTGCCGGCGTAGGGCCCGGCTTCGGCGGCGCTGACCGCACGGCCGGATTTGGGGCTGACGGCGACGAGGTCGGAGTCGGCGCCCGTGACCGCGCAGCGGTCAAGGTCGAGCCCGAAGCCAAGCTCGGCGAGCAGCAGCAATTCGTAGCGCACCACGGCCGCCCCCCACCCGCCGGCGGACGGCGCGGCCTCGATCGCGGCGAGCAGGCCGTCGAGCACCTGGTACAGGCGCGGATAGGGCTGGCCTTCGGGCAAAGCGGTCGCGGTCAGCACCGTGACCCAATCGATCGCCGCCGCGGGCAGCGGCTCGGCGAGCAGCGGGCCGCGGCTGTGGACCAGTTCGACCGCGGCGTGCGGCAGCTGCGTGTCGGTGCGGGCCGACAGGCTCGCCTGGACGAGGTTGCCGGCCATCAGCACCGGCCGCATCCGCCGCCCCCGAGCGCCGCGCACGTAGGCGGCCTGGAGGCCATGCTCGGGCGTCATCAGCCGCACCACCGCGCCATGCTCGCCGTGGCTGCGCAAGGCGCAGACGATGGCGGGGGTGGAGAACCTCACGGTTCCTCCCCGGCCGAAGGCTGGGGAGGGGAACCATTCCCCGCAGAGGGAATGGTGGAGGGGTAGAAGGCGCCGGCGCCCCACGGACGCCTGTGGCGTCCGATCTCGCGCCATCGGCATGCCCCCGGCATGCCGCGCACTCGATCCCCTCCACCATGCTGCGCATGGTTCCCCTCCCCATCGCGATGCGATGGGGAGGAACTGGCGCCGTTACCCCGCCGGGTGGAAATAATCATAGAGCTGCCGCGCCATCGCCCGGCTGATGCCTGGCGCCTTTTCGAGGTCCTCGAGCGCAGCGCTCTTGACCGCGCGCGCCGTACCGAAATGCATCAGCAGTGCGCGCTTGCGGTTGGGGCCGATGCCGGGGACGTCGTCGAGGGTCGAAGTGGTGAGGCTCTTCGCCCGCTTGGCGCGATGCGTTCCGATTGCGAAACGGTGAGCCTCGTCGCGCAGGCGCTGGAGATAGAAGAGCAAAGCCGAATTGGGCTGCAACGTGATTTCGCGGCCTCCGGGAAGGTGAAAGACTTCCCGGCCCTCGCGCCCATGGTGCGGGCCCTTGGCGACACCGATCACCGGCACGTCGTGGACGCCAGCGTCCTCCAGCACCTCGCACACCGCCGACAGCTGGCCCTTGCCGCCGTCGATCAGCAGCAGGTCGGGCCACTCGCCGGTCTGGCGGTCCGGGTCCTCTTTCTCGAGCCGGGCGAAGCGCCGCTCGAGCACCTCGCGCATCATCGCGAAATCGTCGCCCGGCTGGGTCCCCGGCCGCTTGATGTTGAACTTGCGATAGCTGTTCTTGCGGAACCCCTCGGGCCCGGCGACGATCATCGCCCCGGTCGCATTGGTGCCCATGATATGGCTGTTGTCGTAGACCTCGATCCGTTTGGGCACGTCGGGCAGCTCGAACGTATCGGCCAGCTCGCGCAGGATCTTGCCTTGGGTAGTGGTCTCGGCGAGCCGGCGGTCGAGCGCTTCCTCCGCGTTACGCTTCGCCTGGTCGATCAGCTTGCGCCTGTCGCCCCGCTTGGGAACCTCGAATCCGACCCGGCGCCCGGCGCGCTCGGACAATGCTTCCTCGAGCAGCTCGACGTCGACCAGCTCGCGGTCCACCAGGATCCGGCGCGGGGGCGGCATGTCCTCGTAGAACTGGACGAGAAAACTCGACAAAACCTCGGCTTCAGGCACGTCGTTGGTATGCGCCGGGAAGAAGGCGCGGTGCCCCCAATTCTGTCCCCCGCGGATGAAGAAGGCCTGGATCGACATCGCCCCGCCCTTGCACGCCAGCGCGAACACGTCGGCGTCGCCGAGCCCCTCGGCGTGCACCGTCTGGCTGCCCTGGATGTAGGTCAATGCGCGCAGCCGGTCGCGGTAGACTGCGGCGAGTTCATAGTCCTGGCGTCCCGCCGCCTCGGCCATCAGCCGCGACAGCCGCCCCTGCACGTTGGTCGACTTGCCGGCGAGGAATGCCTTGGCGTCGTCGACCAGCTCGTCATAGTCCCGCGCGTCGATGCGGCCGACGCAGGGGGCCGAGCAACGCTTGATCTGGAACAACAGGCAAGGCCGCGACCGGTTCTCGAAATAGCTGTCGGAACAGCTTCTTAGCAGGAACAGCTTCTGCAGCGCATTAAGCGTCCGAGTGACCGAACCGGCGCTTGCGAAGGGACCGTAATATTGCCCCTTGATACGCCGCGCGCCGCGATGCTTCTGGATCCGCGGGAAGGCGTGGTCCTCGCGCAGCAGGATGAAGGGGAAGCTTTTGTCGTCGCGCAGCAGCACGTTATAGGCGGGGCGGAAGCGCTTGATCAGCTGCGCCTCGAGCAGCAGCGCCTCGGCTTCGGTCCGGGTGGTCACGATGGTCATCGAGCGGGTCTGAGCGACCATCCGCTGCAGGCGCTTGGGCAGCTTGGCGACCTGGGTGTAGTTGGTCACCCGGTTCTTCAGCGCCCGCGCCTTGCCGACGTACAGTACCTCGCCGCGCGCATCCTGCATGCGGTAGACGCCGGGCCGCCGCGGCAGGGTCCGCCACACCTCGCGGATCGCGGCGATGCCAGCTTCGAGGTCGGGCTGGCCGTCGCCGCGCACGGCATAGGTCGCCTGCTCCTCGTTGAAGCGACCGGCAGCGCCAGGTTGATCGGGACGGTCGGCTTTGCTCACAGCTTTGGATGTAGGCGATCCTCCCCTGGAAGGGGAGGTGGCAGCGCGAAGCGCTGACGGAGGGGGCTGGAGCCCTGCACGACGCCCCCTCCACCAGCTTCGCTGGTCCCCCTCCCCGTCCCGGGGAGGATTTAGGCCGCCGCCCGCGCCTCTTCCTCTTCCGCCAGCATCCATTCGACCGCGGCGCGGGCGTGGATGTGGGTCGTATCGTAGACCGGGAGCACGTTGGCCCGGACGTCGACCGCCAGGACCAGCTCGGTGCAGCCGAGGACGACGGCCTGGACCTTCTGCTTGCCGAGCTCGGTGATCAACGTCTTCAGCTTGCGCTGGCTGTCGCGCACCACGCGGCCAGCGGCGAGCTCCTCGAAGATGATGCGGTCGACCTCGTCCATCCAGCCGCTCTCGATCGGCACGAGCACGATCCCGCGCCGCTCGATCCGCTCGCGCACGAAGCCCTCGGTCATAGTGAAGCGCGAGCCGAGCAAGGCGACCCGTGTCCGCCCGTCGGCGACCAGCCGGTCCGCGGCGGCGTCGGCGATGTGCAGCACCGGCACGGCAACGTTCGCGGCCACGGCATCGTAGCTCTTGTGGACGGTGTTGCAGGCGATCACCAAACCTTCGGCGCCGCTCTTCTCGAGGCGCCTGGCGGCGTCGATCGTGACCTTGGCGATGCCGTCCCAGTCGCCGGCGAACTCCATCGCCGCGATGTGGGCGAAATCGAGGCTTTCCATGGCCAGCAGGGCGCTGTGGAGACCGCCGAGGCGCTGCGCGATGCCCCGGTTGATGTGCTCATAGTAAAGCGCGGTCGAGGCCCAGCTCATGCCCCCGATGATGCCCAGCTTGCGCAACGTTCCGCCCCTTTCGCCCCGGCGCGCGACGAGAATCGCGCCGGTTAACCGCTGTTTTCAACCCAGCGCAGGATTTCTGACAAGGCGTAAACGCCTGATTTACCGCAAAATGAATCGCTTTGCGCCGAAATGATTCAGCCGAGCGATTTCACAATCTCCTCGACCATCTTCTTGGCGTCGGCGAGCAGCATCATCGTATTGTCGCGGTAGAACAGTTCGTTGTCGACGCCGGCATAGCCGACCCCGCCCATCGACCGCTTCACGAACAGCACCGTCCGCGCCTTCTCCACGTCGAGCACCGGCATGCCGTAGATCGGCGAGCTCTTGTCGGTCTTGGCCGCGGGGTTGGTGACGTCGTTGGCGCCGATCACGAAGGCGACGTCGGTCTGGGCGAACTCGCTGTTGATGTCCTCGAGCTCGAACACCTCGTCGTAGGGCACGTTGGCCTCGGCCAGCAGCACGTTCATGTGGCCCGGCATGCGGCCCGCGACCGGGTGGATCGCATATTTGACGCGGACGCCCTTGGCCTTGAGCTGGTCGGCCATCTCGCGCAGCGCATGCTGCGCCTGGCTGACCGCCATGCCGTAGCCGGGGACGATGATCACCTGGTCGGCCTGGGCCATGAGGAAGGCCGCATCCTCGGCCGAGCCGCGCTTGTAGGGCCGGTCGATCGCCGCCGCCGCGCCGCCCGCGACGGCGTCGCCGCCGAAGCCGCCGGCAATGACCGAGATGAAGCTGCGGTTCATCGCCCGGCACATGATGTAGCTCAGGATCGCGCCCGAGCTTCCGACCAGCGCTCCGGTGATGATCATCGCGCTGTTGTGGAGCGTGAAGCCCATCGCCGCCGCGGCCCAGCCCGAGTAGCTGTTGAGCATCGAGATCACGACCGGCATGTCGGCCCCGCCGATCGGGATGATCAGCAGGAAGCCGATGGCGAAGCTCAGCCCCATGACGGTGAAGAAGACCCACGGCGCCTGGTCCTGGGTGAAGTAAGCGATCAGCCCGAGGATCGCGACCAGCGTGCCGAGGTTGATGACGTGCCGCAGCGGCAGCAGGATCGGCTTGCCCGACATGTTGCCGTTGAGCTTGAGAAAGGCAATCACCGATCCTGAGAAGGTGATCGCGCCAATGGCGACGCCGAGGCCCATCTCGATCCGGCTTTGCGGAAAGATGCTGATGATCGACGGCGACGCGATCGGCGTGATCCGCACCGCGATCCCGAACGCCTCCGGGTTGAGATAGGCCGCCGCCCCGACCAGCACCGCGGCCATTCCGACCAGGCTGTGGAACGCGGCGACCAGCTGCGGCATTGCCGTCATCTGGATCTTGCGCGCGGTAACGAGGCCGATGGTGCCGCCGACGATGACGGCCGCGAGTATCTGCCCGGCAACCGCGAGGTCAACGTTACCAAGCACGCGCGGCGTGTGAACGACAAGCGTCG
>Ga0068858_100006731_pt1 | contig 11184 bp, 4 predicted proteins | sample KBSSwiS12_FD_66589 | JGI IMG/M metagenome (GOLD analysis project Ga0068858, IMG submission 66589) | Switchgrass rhizosphere microbial communities from Kellogg Biological Station, Michigan, USA - KBS Switchgrass S1-2 | ecosystem: Host-associated > Plants > Roots > Rhizosphere > Soil ... | reverse complement strand
GCATCGCGAGCGCACCATCCTGGACCGTACGTTGGGGGCTGCTCAGCCACCCATGCGCGGGCAACGCGAAGAAGATTTCACCGGGAACTGCATCCTCGATTCGCATTCCGGTCAGGAAATAGATCGGCGGATTGGGCAGCTCTCCAGCTTTCTGCGCGCGGAAAATCTCGAGCGCGCTCATCCGGTCCCATAGCTCTTGTCCGAGAACCTCGCCCAGTGCGGGTCGTTGCCACGGGTCCAGCACGTGTGAAGAACTGGGGGAAACGACCGGCTCGTTTCGCTCGGTAGGCGGCGCGGGGTCGCCCTGTCCCTGCGGCGGAATAGACCGGATAAAACACATCGAGCTTTCATCCGCAACCATCCGCCCACGCCCATCGATGACTCTCACATGGGACAGCCCGATTGAGCGTCCTGCACACCGCGGCAAGGGCAACCCCTGGCTGGCCGGCACCGTCGGGCGGATCGTGTTCAGCGCCACACGCACCGACACCTTCCTGGGTGCCCGATACCGGCGGCTGGCCCGGCGTCGCGGTAAGTTCAAGGCCATCGTCGCCGTCGGTAATTCGGTGCTGACCGTCGTCTACCACCTGCTCTCGGACGCCGACTTCGACTTCTGCGAGCTCGGGCCCGCACACTACGAATCCCGGATCAACAAGAATCGTCGCGCCCGCGATCTAGCCACCCAGCTACAAGCGCTCACCGGACAACGCATCGTCATCCGCGACGGCAAAGCGATCATCACCGACGACGCGGCGTAATCGCTACGCACACAACATAATCCGGCTACGCCGGATGCCTTCGGCCTGCCCACTCACGATCCGATTTTCGGGTCAGACGACATACGAGAGTCTCGAAAATTCGGCGCAGTTCTGCTGCCGAATCGAGTCGGGGCCTGCTCCTCCACTAAGCCCGGGCATCGGTGATAGTCGGCACGAATCCGCGGGGGCCGAAGGCGTCTGGAGCCCGGCCTGAGGGGTGGGCCGCGGCTTAGGGCGATGGCTGTTGTGTGGTCATGTCGGCGATGGTGACCGCCAGGTCGAGCAGTGCCGCGTCAGATCCCGCCGGTCCCAGAAGCGACAGTCCGAAGGGGCATTCGTCAGCCCTGGACAGCGGCATTGAAATCTGAGGCGTGCCACAGAGACTCGCAAGCGACGTGAGCATGAGCAAGCGTCCGGTGTAAAGATCCACGTCGTCGTCCGGTTGACCCTTTAGGGGGGCGGCTCCCGGAGCGGAGGGCAGGAGCACGCACGTGCCCGGGGACAACACTTGCTGCAGCCAGTCGTTCAGCGCTTCGCGCGCTCGCGTGGCGTCGGTAACGTCGACCGTGGTGGCTGTGATGTGCTCGATGCGGCGTCCCACGAGACTGCCGAAGCTCGGGTGCGACTCAAGGAACGCGCGATGCTCGGTGAGGATGCCGTCACTCTGCAGTGCGGCGTAGGCCGCAGGCCACCGTTCGAACTGGGGCGCAGGCGGGCGCACCGCACAGTCGTCGAGCGGGAAATGCAGCGCGTCCGCGATGCTGGATGCGGCCGCCCGGAAGATGCTCCATGCCCCCTTATCCATCGGTGCGCTCATATCGGGGATCACGATGAACCGCGTGAATGGCTGCCCGGGCATGGCGTCCGACTCCAGCAGGACGCTGCCCACGGTGGCCAGCAGCTCGGCGTCGCGCGAGAACCAGCCGACGGTGTCGAAGCACCGGGCCAACGGGATGATCCCGTCAGTGCTGACTGCTCCCGGCGAGGTCCGGATGCCGTACACGCCGCAGTTGCTCGCGGGAACCCGCACTGATCCGGCCGTGTCGGTGCCGAGTGCGAAGTCGACGACGCCTGCTGCAACAGCGGCAGCCGACCCCGATGACGATCCGCCCGGCACACGCTTGGGGGCGAGCGTGTTCAGGGGCGTGCCGTAGTGCGGGTTCTCACCGGTGAGGCTCAGCGCCAGCTCGTCGGTAATTGTGATGCCGTCGAGGTTTGCGCCCGCGTGGAGCAGGAGGCTGATTGAGTGGGCGTCTCGTGCAGCGGGGAAGTGTGTGTGCAGCCAGGTGGGGTTGCCGAAGCACGGGGTGACGCCCTCAATCGCGATGATGTCCTTGGCAGCGAACGTCAGCCCGGTGAGGGGGCCTGCGCTTCGGCCTGGACGTCGGGGGCGGGCGTGCCGACAGAATGCGCCGGTGTCGTCGGTCATGTTCAACGGCTCCTTCCCAGTGGCGTTGTTGTACGCGCAGCCGACAGCCGAGGAGCCACGCAGGCTTCATTTGCCATCGCACTGACCCTTGCACGGTTCCACGACGAGGCGATGACCAACGCGGCGACGGCTAACCACGCTTTAGTGCAAATTGAGCAAGCCCGAGAGGAACCGAACGCCGTCTCGAGATAGACAAGATATGCGGGTCTCAACCTCGTATCAGAGATGCCTGTCGATATGACGGACACCGTTGACCAGCGGTGACACGATACTGGCGTGGACGACGGTCGCGGTGCACTGACGGCAACGGGACTGTCATGTGGGTCGTGTGGCGCGGAGCTGCCACCGAACTCCAAGTTCTGTAACGCGTGCGGCGCGCCGGTCAGGCCAGCGGCGACAGCGGCGGAGTACAAGCAGGTCACGGTTTTGTTCGCCGATGTTGTTCATTCGATGGACATCGCCGCGGCGGTCGGTGCGGAGCGGCTGCGCGAGATCATGTCCGAACTGCTGGACCGTTCCACAGCGGTGGTGAAGCGTTATGGCGGCACGCTGAGTCAGTTCACCGGCGACGGCATCATGGCGGTGTTCGGCGCACCAATCACACTGGAGGACCATGCTGTTCGTGCCTGTCTGGCAGCCCTGGGTGTTCAGGAGGAGGCGAAGCGGCTTGCCGTCGGCGTCCAAGAACGAGACGGTCTCGACCTGTGGCTGCGGGTGGGCTTGAACTCCGGTCGGGTGATCGCCGGTGAGATCGGTTCGGGGCCTTTCGGTTACACCGCTGTCGGTGGGCAGGTCGGGATGGCGCAGCGGATGGAGTCGGTGGCTCCGCCGGGTGGGGTGATGCTCAGCGCGTCCACTGCCCGGCTGGTTGATGGCGCAGCGGCCTTGGGCGAGGCCGAGTTGGTTCAGATCAAGGGTGCCGACGAGCCGGTGCCCGCCCACCGTCTGTTGGGCATGGGCGACCGGCATCGCGGCGTCGGGCGTGTTGAGTCGAATCTTGTTGGGCGGCGGTGGGAGATGTCGGCCGTCGAGGGCTTGCTGCAGCGCGCCGTCGACGGCCACGGTGCTGTGGTCGGCGTGGTGGGGCTACCGGGCATCGGCAAGAGCCGTCTGGTGCGCGAGGTGGCGGCGATGGCCCGTGACCGTGACGTAGAAGTGTTCACCGCCTTCTGCGAGTCACACACCAGCCAGGTCCCTTTCCATGCCGTCGCGCGGCTGGTGCGCGCGGCCACCGGCGTCGAGGGTCTTGACGCGGTGACGGCCCGCGTGCAGGTCCGCGCTCGGGTTCCCGACGCAGACGCCGAGGACTTGGCGCTCGTCGATGACCTACTGGGCATCGCCGATCCCGAGGTTTCCCTGCCCAGAATCGATCCCGATGCCCGTCGACGGCGGCTGACCGCGCTCGTTAACGCCTCCTCGTTGGCCCGCGAAACCCCGGCGCTCTACATCATCGAGGACGCGCACTGGATCGATGAAATCAGCGAGTCGATGCTGACCGAGTTCCTCATGGTGATCCCGCAGACGCCGTCGCTGGTGCTGGTCACCTACCGTCCGGAATATCACGGCGCATTGACCCAGATGGCAGGTGCGCAAACGGTAGCCCTTGCGCCGCTGAGCGATGCAGAGATCGCGGCATTGGTTTTCGAGCTGCTCGGCCCAGACCCCTCCGTTGGTGCGCTGGGCCAGACGATCGCCGATCGGGCCGCCGGTAATCCGTTCTTCGCCGAGGAGATGGTGCGCGAACTGGCCGAGCGTGGTGTCCTGCGCGGGGAGCGTGGAACATACATCTCGACCGCAGAGGCTGCAGAGGTGAATGTGCCTGCCACGCTGCACGCGACGATCGCCGCGCGCATCGACCGGCTCGACCCGAAGGCCAAACGCACGCTGAGCGCGGCGGCGGTGATCGGCTCGCGGTTTGGTCTCGACCTGCTGACTGCGCTGGGGGTCGAACCGGTCGTTGGTGACCAGGTGGCCGCCCAGCTCATCGATCAGGTCGGGTTCACCCGTCAACCCGAGTATGTCTTTCACCATCCGTTGATTCGCACCGTGGCCTACGAATCGCAGCTCAAGTCGGATCGCGCTGACTTGCACCGGCGGCTTGCCGCCGCGATCGAAGCCCGCGAGCCGGAATCGGCCGACCAGAACGCTGCGCTGATCGCCGAACATCTGGAGGCCGCCGGTGATGGGCACGCCGCCTACGGCTGGCACATGCGGGCCGCAAAGTGGGCGACCAACCGCGATATCGCCGCGGCCCGACTGAGTTGGGAGCGTGCGGAAAAGATCGCCGACGCATTACCCGCCGAGGACCCCAACCGGGCAGCCATGCGCATTGCTCCTCGCACCATGTTGTGCGGGATCGCCTGGCGAGTCCATGTCAGCGTTGCCGGGGACCACTTTGATGAATTGCGTGAGTTGTGCACCGCCGCCGGGGACAAAGCGTCGCTGGCCATTGGCATGGCAGGGCTGGTGATCGATCACGCGTTTCAGGACCGGGTGCGCGAGGCGTCGCAGCTGGCGTCGGAAGCCATGGGCCTCGCTGAGTCGATCGGCGATGCGACCTTGACGGTGGGGCTGTCCTTCCCCCTGGTCTACGCCAAGATTGAAAGTGGCGAGTGGTGTGACGTGCTGCTCTGGTCACAGAGGGTCATCGAGCTGGCCGACGGTGACCCGTCTAAAGGCGACTTCATTGTCGGGTCTCCGTTAGCGCTCGCCTTCACGAACCGTGGTTTGGCCCAGTATTTCCTGGGTCGTCACGGGTGGCGCGACGACCTGCGGCACGGCCTGGCCATGGCTCGCAGCGCCGACCCGATGTCCTACGCCACGGTTGTCGCCTACGTCTACGACGCGGGGATCCCCTTTGGCGTGCTGAGGCCCGACGATGGTGTGGTGCGCGAGATCGAGGATGCCCTACGGGTCGCCGAACGATCCGGCGATGACCTCGCGGTGTCTAATGCCCGGGGGACGCTGGGCATGGCGTTGGCGCACCGCCAAAACGCTGGGGAGCGTGACCGGGGACTGACGCTTCTGGCCGACGTCAGCGACGCGTTCCTGGGCCGGGGACACAACCTGGCCGAGTTACCGATGATAAACGTGTACTTGGCACGGGAGAGGGCTCGGCATGGGGATCGCGAAGGCGCCATACCGCTCCTGCGCGCCCTCGTCGACCACCTGTTCCGCGAGGGACAGCTTCTGGCGTGGGGCATTCCAGCGACGGGTGTTCTGGTGCAGACACTGCTCGAACGCGGCGCCGACGATGACGTGGCCGAAGCCGAGGCCGCGATCGAGCGATTAGCGGCGGCACCGACCGACGAGGGTCTGGTTTTGCGCGACATCTGGCTATTGCGGCTGCGCGCCCTGCTGGCTAAGGCTCACGGCGACGAGGCAAGCTACTGCGACTATCGCGACGGCTACCGCGAGATGGCGACATCACTGGACTTCGAGGGGCACATGGAGTGGGCCGAGGCGATGCCATGACGTCGGGCGACTCGGAAAGCTAAACCCTGTCTTGAAATAGACGACATTCGAGAGTCTGAAAACTTCGTATCGGAGATGGCGCGGCGATCCGACGGACATCACCGAGCAGCAGTGAAACGATACTCACGTGGACCCCAGCGGGGACGGTGGCGGTGCGCTGACGGCGGCGGGCGTGTCCTGCGGGTCGTGCGGCACCGAACTGCCACCGAACTCCAAGTTCTGTAACGAGTGCGGTGCACCGCTCACACACGCCACTCGATCGGCGGAGTACAAGCAGGTGACGGTGCTGTTCGCCGATGTTGTTCATTCGATGGACATTGCGGCGGCGGTGGGTGCGGAGCGGCTGCGCGAGATCATGGCCGAATTAGTCAACCGTGCGGCAGTGGTGGTTCAGCGCTATGACGGCACGGTCGGCAGTTTTACCGGTGATGGGGTCATGGCGGTGTTCGGTGCACCCGTTGCATTGGAGGACCACGCCGTTCGCGCCTGCATGGCGGCGTTGGGTGTGCAAGACGAGGCGAAGCGGCTTGCTGTCGAAGTCCGAGACCGCGACGGCTTGGAATTTCAGTTGCGTGTGGGCCTCAATTCCGGCCAGGTGATCGCCGGTGAGATCGGTTCTGGTCCTTTCGGTTACACCGCCATCGGTGAGCAGGTGGGGATGGCTCAGCGGATGGAGTCGATCGCGCCGCCCGGTGGGGTCATGCTTAGCGCGTCCACCGCGCGACTGGTTGAAGGCGCAGCCAGCCTCGCTGAGCCTGAGCTTGTTCAGATCAAGGGTGCCGATAAGCCTGTCGCGGCCCAGCGGCTGTTGGGCATGGAGGAACGGCATCGCCTCATCGAGCGCGTCGAGTCGAATCTGGTCGGGCGGCGGTGGGAGATGTTCGCCGTTGAAGGCTTGTTGGACCGTGCAATCGAGGGGCACGGCGGTGTCGTCGGTGTGGTGGGGCCACCTGGTCTCGGGAAGAGCCGTCTGGTGCGTGAGGTGTCTGCGATGGCGCGTCCTCGGGGTGTTGAGGTGTTCACCGCCTTCTGCGAGTCACACACCAGTCAGGTCCCGTTCCACGCGGTCACACGGTTACTGCGCGCGGCATTTGGTGTCGACGATCTTGACGGGCAGGAGGCCCGCGATCGAGTGCGCGACCGGATTCCTGAGGCAGACCCGGAGGATGTGTTGCTGTTTGATGACCTGCTCGGAATCACCGACCCCGAGGCTGCCCCACCGCGAATCGATCCCGATGCCCGTCGACGGCGGCTGACCGCGCTCGTGAATGCCGCCTCCGTGGCCCGCGAAACCCCGGCGGTGTATGTCGTTGAGGACGCGCACTGGATTGATGAGGTCAGCGAGTCGATGCTCGCCGATTTCGTGACGGTAATCCCGCAGACACCCTCGCTGGCGTTGGTCACCTACCGGCCCGACTACGAGGGGGCGCTCACGCGGATGCACGGTACGCAAACGATAGCCCTTGCCCCGCTGAGTGATCCGGAGACGGCGGCACTGGTCTCGGAATTGCTCGGGCCGGACCCCTCGGTTGTCGGGCTGGGCCAGACGCTCGCCCAGAGGGCCGCCGGTAATCCGTTTTTCGCCGAGGAGATCGTGCGCGAACTGGCCGAGCGGGAAGTGCTGCAGGGGCAGCGCGGGGCATACATATCGATGGGAGAGGTCGCTGAGGTGAGTGTGCCTGCCACGCTGCAGGCCACCATCGCCGCACGCATCGATCGCCTTCCGCCAGAAGCGAAACGCACGTTGAGCGCGGCGGCGGTCGTCGGGTCACGCTTCAACCTGTACCTGTTGACCCAGCTAGGCGTCGAACCCGTCGTTGCCGACCTGGTGGCAGCCCAGTTCATCGATCAGGTGAAATTCACCCGCCAACCCGAGTTTGTGTTTCACCATCCGCTGATCCGTACAGTGGCGTATGAATCCCAACTCAAGTCGGACCGTGCCGGCGTGCACCGGCGGCTCGCCTCCGTCATCGAACAACGCGACCACGACGCGGTCGGCGAAAGCGCCGCCCTGATCGCCGAGCACCTCGAAGCGGCGGGCGATCTACGGTCCGCGTATGCCTGGCACATGCGCGCCGGTGCCTGGTCCAACAACCGCGATATCCGCGCCGCACGGATCAGTTGGGAACGCGCCCGCCGGGTGGCGGACGCGCTACCGGCCAACGATCCGGAACGCACGGCTATGCGCATAGCCCCGAGAACGGCGCTGTGTTCGAGCACGTGGCGTGCCGGGCTTGGCGTCGCCGACACCGGTTTCGACGAGCTTCGTGAATTGTGCTGCAGCGCTGGCGATGACCTCTCGCTGGCGATCGCGATGTACGGGCAAGTGCTAGGGCTGGGCCTTGAACACCGGCACCGAGAAGCATCTGCGCTGGCCTCCGAACAGTTCAGACTGATTGAGGAAAGCCCCGATGCGCTGCGGGCGGTTGGCGTCATGGACGGGGCGGTGTTAGCGAAATTGTGGGCCGGTGAAGCTGTCGAGGCATATCGGTTAGCGCAGTGGTGCATCGACCTGGTCGGCAACGACCCGGTGAAGGGCAGGACTACAGGTTTTGGTTCACCGCTAGCAGTGTCATTGCTCTATCGCGGACTGGCCGGATGCAGCTTGGGTCGTCAGAACTGGCGCGACGACATGCGAACAGGTATCGCCATGCAGCGCTCTGTCGACACACACGGGGTGACGCTGCCGGTGCTTATCACCGTGGCATACGCCAGGGGCATTTTGACCGGGGCGCTGCTGGCCGACAACGACGCGCTGCGGGAAACCGCCGATGCTGTGCGGATTGCCGAAGAGCGCGGCGACGATGTCGCCCTCGAACGGGCGCACCTTGCTCAAGGGCTGGTGTTGAGCCGCCGCCCCACGGTTGCTGACCGTGACGTGGCACTGGAGGTGCTGCGCCGGGCGCGCGACGCCCAAGTACGGCAGCGGCATCTGGTCTACGCGACGATGGCGGATATCGGCATCGCGGAATTGACCGCAGAGGCCGGAGAGGTCCAAGGCGCGATCGAAAACGCGCGCTCCATTGTCGATCGGCTCTTCGAGAACGGCGAAATGTTTCTGCGCGGTGTCGCGACCGCTGCACTGGTGGAGACGCTGCTACGAGGTGGGTCCGATTCCGACTTACTGGAAGCGGAGGCTGCAATTGAACGGTTGGCCGCCGTACCCACCGACCCCGGATTCGTCCTGAACGAAATCCCGCTGCTGCGGATGCGCGCGCTGCTCGCCCGCGCCGACGGCGACGAGGCCGCCTACCGCGACTATCGGGATCGCTACCGCGCGATGGCGAAATCCCTTGGCTTCGAGGGGCACATGAAGTGGGCCGAGGCGATGCCATGACGGCGGCTGCTCCTTCGGGGGTGGTGACGTTTTTGTTCACCGATGTGGAGGGGTCGACCCGTCGGTGGGAGACCGACGCCGAAGGCATGCGGGCTGCGCTGGCCGCCCATGACGAGGTGTTGCGCTCCGCGATCGAGACCCACGGCGGTTTTTTGTTCAGCCACACCGGCGACGGTGTGGTGGCGGCGTTCGCCTCGCCGAGGTCAGCTGTCGATGCTGCGGTCGCGGCGCAGCGGGCGCTGGAGTTGCCGGTGCGCATGGGTTTGGCGACCGGTGAGGCCGAGTTGCGCGACGGCGACTACTTCGGCACGGTGCTCAACCGGGCGGCGCGGGTAATGGGCGCCGGGCACGGCGGTCAGATCCTGGTGGCCGACTCAACGGCGGCTCTGCTCAGCGGAATTGATCTTCTCGATCTGGGGCCGCGACGGTTGCGGGACCTGCCAATCCCGGTGGGGGTGTTTCAGGTCCGAGCACCCGGCCTGCGGACGGACTTTCCGCCATTGCGTGGAGTCGACTCGAATCCCGGCAATTTGCGTCCGGCGATCACGAGCTTGATAGGCCGCGCCGCCGAGGTCTCCAATCTTCAAGCGGCCCTGCGCTCGCATCGGTTGGTGACATTGGCGGGCGTCGGTGGAGTGGGCAAGACCCGGCTGGCGTTGGAAGTCGCGACGCAGTTAGCCGACGAATTTGTGGACGGGGTATGGGTTTTCGAGTTGGCGGCGGTGGCTGATCCTGCTGCGGTACCGGATGCGGTGGCGGCGGTGTTGGGAATCACTCAGCAACCTGGCAAGAGTGTCGGCGAGTCGGTGACGTCGGCTTTGGAGGGCCGGTCGCGGCTGTTGGTGTTCGACAACTGTGAGCACGTCGTTGACAGCGTCGCGGATCTGGTCGCAGCGATCCTCGCGGCGTCGGCCACCGTGAAGGTTCTGGCCACCAGTCGTGAGGGAATCGGCGTCGCTGACGAATTTTTTTGGCGGGTGCCTTCACTGGACGTTGGTGCGGCGGTGGAGTTGTTTGTCGAACGCGCTCAGAGCATGGTGTCGGACCCGTTGGCCGATGAGGCGACCGCCGTGGAGGATGTTTGTCGTCGCCTCGACGGCATCCCGCTGGCCATCGAGTTGGCGGCCTCGCGGATGGCGTCGATGACGGCGGCAGAGGTGCGTGATCGTCTCGATGACCGATTCAGGCTGCTGGTGGGATCCCGACGCGGATTGGAGCGCCACCAGACACTGCGTCACGCGGTGGCGTGGTCCTACGATCTGCTGGATGACGCTGAAAAGTCTTTGTTGGAACGCTGTTCGGTGTTCGCAGGCGGGTTTGACCTTCAAAGTGCTTGCGCCGTTGTGGGACCCGAAGGCGTCGACGAGTACGCCGTCCTGGATCTGCTCGATGCGCTGGTGCGCAAGTCGCTCCTCATCGCTGACCGATCATCGGGGCGGATCCGGTTTTCGATGCTGGAGACGATCCGCCAGTTCGCCGAGGAACAACTCGTCGCGCGCGGGGCGGCGACCGACATTCGGGCCGCGCATGCTCGCTACTTCGCCGGGCGCGAAACCGACATCCTGGCCCTGTGGGACAGCTCCCGACAACGCGACGCCTACACGTGGTTCACCGCCGAACTGGCCAATCTGCGCACCGCGTTTCGGTGGGCCGCCGACCACAACGACCTCGACACCGCCGCCGCCATCGCCACCTATGCGGGGCTTCTCGGCTATCTGATCGAGAACAAGGAGCCGATAGCCTGGGCCGAAGAACTCATCGAACCCGCCAACGCCGTCGACCACCCCCGCCTGGCCGCCCTGTATGTGATGGCGTCGCAGTGCTACATGGCCGGAAGGATCGAGGCCGCTGTCGGTTACAGCAAGGCAGGCCAGACGGTTCTCTGCAATCGCCGCGGCGAGATGCCATTCGGCCTCGAGGGCTGGGTTGGCGGTGCATACGTGTACATCGGCCAGCCCGAACGGTGTGTTGAGTGGTGCCGCGCCCAACTCGCGCGCGGTCGCGACACTCACACACTCACCAGGGCAACCCTGGTCATCGCGCTGAAGATCGCGGGTTCCGGGGACGAGGCGATGGCTGCCGCAACCGGTGTGATCGACGCCGCCGAAGCCACCCACAACCCGTGGGCGCTCTCGCTGGCGCTGTGGGCCTACGGCACCGCTTTCCTCGACGCCGATCCCGACCGT
>Ga0068858_100006730_pt1 | contig 11185 bp, 9 predicted proteins | sample KBSSwiS12_FD_66589 | JGI IMG/M metagenome (GOLD analysis project Ga0068858, IMG submission 66589) | Switchgrass rhizosphere microbial communities from Kellogg Biological Station, Michigan, USA - KBS Switchgrass S1-2 | ecosystem: Host-associated > Plants > Roots > Rhizosphere > Soil ... | reverse complement strand
TCACGCTGGCGGCGTCGCCTTGGGCGGAAAAACCGCCGACCGCGACCGGGCCCTGGGCCAGCGCGTAAATTTGTCCGTCCGCGCCAAACAGCGTGGTGACCAGAAGCGTGCCGCCTTGCAGGTTCTTGGCGTCGCCCATCGCCGACACCGACACATCGATGCGCGAGCCTGGGGCAGCAAAAGCCGGCAAGCTTGCCGTCACCATCACGGCGGCGACGTTCTTGGTCTGCATGGTCTGGCCGCGGGTGTTGGTGCCCAGCCGTTCCAGCATGGTCTGGATGCTCTGCTGGGTGAAAGGCGCGTTCTTCAGGCTGTCGCCGGTGCCGTTCAGGCCGACCACCAGGCCATAGCCGACCAGCATATTGTCGCGGATGCCCTGCACCTCGACCAGATCCTTGACCCGGCTGAAGGCGAGGACGGGGGTGGCCGTGATGGCGGCGCCCACGATCAGGGCGGCAAGACGAAGATAATAAGGTGCGCGGCGCATTCGGGCTTCTGCCTCAATGTTCGCGTGCATCCTTGCCAGTTTCGTGCCGGGCGGGCCTGGAAATTATCGCAATATAATCAATGACTTGAACAGTGTTCGGAATGATAAAAGCCGCTCCCGGCAAGTCCTGCCGGGCTCAAGCTGCCGCTGTCGCCGTCTGGGGGCCCTTCATGCCCAGCGCCAGGAAGGCGGCGAAAACCGCCACGAATCCGGCCACCACGAAGGAGTCCAGATAGGAGCCGGTCGCCGTGCGCGACACCCCGGCGAAGAAGGCGGCCGATGCCGCCCCCACCTGATGGCTGGCGGAAATCCAGCCGAACAGGATCGGCGCTTTTTTGATGCCGAACACCCGGTTGGCGATGGCCAGGGTGGGCGGCACGGTGGCGATCCAGTCCAGCCCGAAAAACACCGCGAACAGCGACAGGCCGAAGAAGCTGAAATCGGCGAAGGGCAGATAGATCAGTGACAGCCCCCGCAAGCCGTAATAGGCGAACAGCAGCTTGCGCGGATCGACGCGGTCGGTCAGCCATCCCGACGCCGTCGTGCCGACCAGATCGAACAGGCCCATGATGGCCAGCAGGCCGCCCGCCGCCACCGCCTCCATGCCGTGATCGTGGCACAGCGCGATCATGTGGGTGCCCACCAACCCGTTGGTGGTGAAGCCGCAGACAAAGAAGGTGGCGGACAGCAGCCAGAAGTCGCGGCTCCTTACGCCTTCACCCAGGGCGCCGAACGCTGTCTTGAGCGGATTGGCGCGCTCGCGGATTTCCGGCGGATGATCGGGATCGGCGCCGTACGGCACCGCGCCGACATCGGCGGGCCATTCGGGCAACAGGAAGAAGACAACCGGAATCAGCAACGCCATCGCCACCGCAACGCAGATCACCACCGGCTGCCAGCCGCCCGCCTGCGCGATCGCCGACAGTGCGGGAATGAAGACCAGCGTGCCGGTGGAGGTGGATGCCGCGAACAGCCCCATCACCAGGCCGCGATTGGTGACGAACCAGCGATTGACGATGGTGGCCGACAGCACATTGGTGATGCAGCCCGATCCGATGCCCGACACCAGGCCCCAGCTCAGCACCAACTGCCAGGTCTGGGTCATGAACAGGCTGGCGGTGGAAGACAGGCACATCATCGCCAGCGCCGTGATCACGGTGGCGCGGATGCCGAAGCGCTGCATGGCGGCGGCGGCGAACGGTCCCGTCAACCCGAACAGAAAGATGCCGGTGGCGGCGGCGAAGCTGATGCTGGCGCGCGACCAGCCGAAGGCGGTGCCCCATGGCACCATCAGCACGCCGGGCGTGGAGCGCAGGCCCGCCGCGGCCAGCAGCGCCACGAAGATCACGGCCACCACGGCCAGGGCATAATGGCGCCCGAATATCGTCTTTGCCTGCATCACCGTCCCCTGGACATCATTCTAGCATGAGGCCCGCCGAATGGCCGCGCGATGCCTGCATGCCTGCCCTTCCGGGCCGGATGGACAGAGCTTGGTGGCGGCCCTATTTTGCGGCTCTCATGACCGAGCAGAACCGCCTCGCCACGCAGACCTTCACCGCCTGGGCGGATGCTTTTACGCCGGCGGAGCTGGATGCGCTGATCGCGTACGGCGACCGGCTGGCGCAGGAAAAGGCCACGCTGGTCGGCGTGGCGCCGGAACAGCAGACCGAGGCATTCGACAAGATCCGCATCACGCGCACCGCCTGGATCGAGCAGCAGCCGGAAACCAAATGGCTGTATGACCGGCTGCAGGGCGTGATCCGCGCGCTCAACGACCAGAGCTACCGGTTCGACCTGCGCGGCTTTTCCGAGAATTTCCAGTACACGGTCTATCACGGCAGCGAAGGCGGCCATTATGAATGGCATGTCGATCACGGCCCAATGCATGTGCAGCGCAAGCTCTCGGTCTCGGTGCAGCTTAGCGATCCGGCCACGTATGAAGGCTGCGACCTGGAATTCTGCGCCGGCACCAAGGTCGAAAAAGGCCCGCGCGAACGCGGCACCGTCATCGCTTTCCCCTCTTATGTCCTGCACCGCGTAACACCGATCACATCAGGCGCGCGCAAATCTCTGGTTGTCTGGACCACGGGGCCCAACTTCCGCTAGGAGCGCGTCATTTCATCCCCCAAATCCGGAGACGCCTTCCTGGCATGGGAAGACGTCCTTACCACCGACGAACTGGACGCGATCGAGCGTCATGGCGACGCCATGGTGCAGCAGAAGGCTGTCATCGCCGTTCCCGGCGCCAATGACGATGCCGTGCGCATCACCCAGATCGCCTGGATGGAGCACAATGCGCAAACCGATCCATTTTATCGCCGCTTCTCGCAACTGGTGCGCCACCTGAATGCCCAGGTCTATCGCTTCGACATCCATGGGCTGGAGAACTTCCAGTACACCGTCTATCACGGCAGCGCGGGCGGCCATTACGACTGGCATGTCGATTACGGCGCGCACAATCCCAGGCCGCGCAAGATTTCGCTGACCGTCCAGCTCAGCGCGCCGGACGCCTATGAAGGCGGCGAGCTTCAGTTCCAGGTGGGCCCACAGGTCGGCGTCGCGCCCAAAAAGCGCGGGACCATCGTCGCCTTCCCGTCATTTTCCCTGCACCGGGTCACGCCGGTCACGTCGGGCACCCGCAAATCGCTGGTGATCTGGGCCGCGGGCCCAGAATTCCGCTGACCACAATTCCGCTGATTGCATAGACATTGCGGCGCGGGCTTTCTATTTTCGCGTCATGACCAGAACTGCTTTGCTTTGTATCCTGGACGGCTGGGGCTGGCGCCCGGACCATGCCGATGACAACGCCATCACGGCGGCAAAACCCCCCAACTACACCCGGCTGCTGGCGGACTGTCCGCATGCGCTGCTCGCGACCTCCGGCAATGCGGTGGGCCTGCCCAAGGGGCAGATGGGCAATTCCGAAGTCGGCCACATGAATATCGGCGCCGGCCGCGTGGTGGCGCAGGATCTGCCGCGCATCGATGTCGCCATCGAGGATGGATCGCTGGCGCGCCGCCCCGTGCTGCTGGATATCATCGCCAAGGCCAAGGCCGGAGGCGGCGCCGTGCATGTCATGGGCCTGTTGTCGCCCGGCGGCGTGCATTCGCATCAGGATCACATCGCGGCCTTGGTGAAGATCATTTCCGGCGAAGGCGTTCCGGTGTTCGTGCATGCCTTTCTCGATGGCCGCGACACCCCGCCCAAAAGCGCGCGCGGCTTTGTCGAAAAATTTCTCAAGGATATTGATGGCCTGGCGGGTGTGCGGCTCGCCACTTTGTCGGGCCGCTATTATGCCATGGACCGCGACAAGCGCTGGGACCGGGTGGAGAAATGCGCAGCTGCGATCATCGACGCTGCCGGCCGCCGCTTCGACGACGCTCTTGCGGCGTTGGGCGATTCCTATGCCCAGGATGTCACCGATGAATTCGTCGTGCCCTGCGTGCTGGGCGACTATGCCGGCGCCAAGGACGGCGACGCGCTGTTGTTCGCCAATTTCCGCGCCGACCGGGCGCGCGAGATTTCCGCCGCGCTTCTCGACAAGGGCTTTGATGGTTTCGCCCGCGAGCGGGTGGTGACGTTTTCCGCCGCCGCCGGGCTCACGGAATATTCGCAAGACCTCAAGCGCCTGATGGGGGCGGTCTTCCCGCCCGAAGATGTCAGCGAGACATTGGGCCAGGTGATAGCCGAACATCACATGAAACAACTCCGCATCGCCGAGACGGAAAAATATGCCCACGTCACCTTCTTCCTGAATGGCGGGCGCGAGGATGTGTTTGAAGGCGAGGACCGCATTCTGGTGCCGAGCCCGAAAGTGGCGACCTACGACCACAAGCCGGAAATGAGCGCCTATCAGGTCACCGACAAGCTGGAAGAAGCGATCCTGTCGGGCACATACGATCTGATCGTCTGCAACTATGCCAATCCCGACATGGTGGGCCATACCGGCGTGATGAGCGCCGCGGTGAAGGCGGTCGACACCATCGACGAATGTTTGGGCCGTCTGGTCGCCGCGCTGACCAAGGTGAACGGCGTGATGCTGCTGACCGCCGATCACGGCAATATCGAAATGATGAAAGACCCGCACACGCACGAGCCTTACACCGCGCACACCACGCTGGATGTACCGGTGATCGCGTTTGGCGCCCCCGCAGGGGCAAGCTTGCAGAATGGCCGCCTTGCCGATGTCGCGCCCACCATGCTCGACCTGATGGGCCTGGCGCAACCGGCGGCGATGACCGGCCATTCGCTGCTGGTCAAGCGCGCGTGACGCGCAAACCGACTTGGATTTTTCTCACGGCGCTGCTGGCATCGACCGCGCTCGCCAGGCCGGTGGTCTCGAAAAAATTTCCCGGTCATGAAGACGCGCCGTCGCCGCCGCGCGCCGCAACCAAAACGGTGAAGACGGCTTCCAAAAAAGTCGACATCCTGCGCCCAACGCCGCGCCCCGTGATCCGCGCCGCCGAAGGACCGGAACCGGTGATGGATCTCAGCCACGCGCTGCCCGGCAAGGCGCTGGCGAAACTGCCTTCCAGTGCCGAGCAGTTGCAGAACCTGTCCACCGAACTGAAACAGGGCACGCCACAACTCGCCGGCGCCAAACAGAAAAGCGACACGCTGGCGGCGGAAGCCGCCGCATTGCGCAAAAAGCTGATCGACACCGCCGCGCGGATCGAAACACTGGAGCGTCAGAAGATCGACGCCGCCGCCCAGATCGAAACCCTGCAGGCCGAGAACACGCGCCTCAGCGCCGGTTTCGCCAATGACCGCGTGGCGGTGACGCGCCTGATCGGTGTGCTGGAACGCCTGCAACACGACATGCCGCCCGCGCTGGCCATGCGGCCCGACGATGCGCTGGGTGCGGCGCGCGGCGCCATGTTGATCGGCGCGTCCTTGCCGCCGGTTTATGCGCAGGCCGCAAGGCTGTCGCGGCGCATCGATGCGCTGCGCCGCACCCGCGCCGCGCTGGAAGAACAGCGCCGCGACGCCACCGAGACCTCGGCGAAGCTCACCGTGGCGCGCGCCGAACTGGACACCCTGCTGGATCAGAAGGAGCGCGAAGCGGAAGGCGCGGCGGAAACCTATGCCGGCCTCAAGACCCAGCTCGCCACGGTCGCCCGCCAGGCCGCCGATTTCCAGGCCCTGTTGTCGCGGGTCAAGGCGCTGCGCCAAAGTGGGGGGGCCGCCGACCAGAGCGTCGTCACCGTGACCGCCGAGAACAGCGGCACCCTGGGGGGGCTGGCCAAGAACTCCCTGCTGGAGCCGGTGGTGGGAACCGTGGTGACGGCCTCGGAAAGCGGCAATCCGGGCCTTTCCTATGCAACCCAGGGCGGCGCCCAGGTGATTACCCCTGCTGACGGCAAGGTTCTTTATGCCGGGCCTTACCATAAGAGCGGACAAGTCTTGATCCTTGAGATCACGACTGGCTACGATGTGGTTCTTGCCGGGCTGGGACGGGTGACGGTAAAGCTGAACGACCAATTGCTGGCTGGGGAACCGGTGGGAACCATGCCTCCCGACTCCAGCCTCAATGGGCCCGACAACAGGCTTTACTTTGAAGTGCGTCACGGCGGCCGCGGCCAGTCTCCCGCGCCTTGGCTGAAATTGAATTTGCGCCCTGCGTTTGGAAAGGCGAACCGTACATGAAGAAGTTTGCGCTTGTTGGTCTGGGTCTGATCGGCGGTTTCGCCGCGGCGATGGTCGCGCTGCCCGAGGCCAAGGGCGCCAATGACGCCACCGCCTATGGCCAGCTCGACCTGTTCAGCGATGCGTTCGAGCGCGTGCGCGCCAATTATGTGCGCCCGGTGAAAGACAGCGAACTGATCGACGCCGCCATCCAGGGCATGGTGTCGAACCTCGATCCCCATTCCAGCTACATGGACGCCAAGATGTATGGCGACATGCAGATCTCCACCAAGGGCCAGTTCGGCGGCGTCGGCATCGAAGTGACGCAGGAAGACGGCTTCATCAAGGTCATCTCGCCGATCGACGGCACGCCCGCATCGCGCGCCGGCATCAAGTCGGGCGACCGCATCGTCGGTATCGATGGCGCCTCCATCGCGGGCCTGCCGCTGAACGATTCCATCGACAAGATGCGCGGCGCCGCCGGCACCAAGATCACGCTGACCATTGTGCGCGAAGGCGAAAAGAAGCCCTTCGACGTGACGCTGACCCGCGCCATTGTTGCTTACGAGGCCGATACCTGGCGCCGCGAAGGCGACATCGGCTATATCCGCATGCCCGCCTTCAACGAACAGACCGCCGACGGTCTGGAAAAAGCCGTGAAGGATCTGAAGAAGCAGATCGGCCCCGGCATCAAGGGCTATGTGCTCGACCTGCGCAACAATCCGGGCGGGTTGCTCGACCAGGCCATCCAGGTGTCCGACGACTTCCTCACCTCGGGCGAGATCGTTTCGACCCGTGGCCGTCACAGCGAAGACACCCAGCGTTACGACGCCAAGGGCGGCGACATCACCGACGGCAAGCCGGTGGTGGTGCTGATCAATGCGGGCACCGCCTCGGCCTCCGAAATCGTGTCGGGCGCGCTGCAGGATCACAAGCGCGCCACCGTCATCGGCCTGACCAGCTTCGGCAAGGGCTCGGTGCAGACCATCATTCCCTTGGGCGAAAATCGCGGCGCGCTGCGCCTGACCACGGCGCGCTATTACACGCCGTCGGGCCATTCGATCCAGGCGCAGGGCATCATTCCCGATATCCAGGTGGCCCAGGGTGACGAGGCTGCCATCCCGAAGCTGGCGCGCCCGTCCGAAGCGGACCTGCGCGGCCATCTCAGCGGCGAGCCGATCCCGGCCAAGCGGGTCAATGCCCCGGTGATCAAGCCGGCGCCGGGCAAGAAATATGACGATTTCCAGTTGTCCTATGCCCTGGACCTGCTGCACGGCAAGATGACGGTGGCCAGCGCCACCACCCCGGCGCCGGACCAGAAGGCCGCCTCGGCCAAGCCGCGCTAGTTGCCCCTCCCGCCTTCGCCGGCCCTAGGGCCGGCTACGGCGAACCTCCCCCATTCAAGCGCGCTTCGCGCGCGGGGGAGGCTGTTAACACCCGTTAACCGGACAATAACCATGGTCCTTCATATATGGGGCCATGGCTGCTGTCGCCGATTCCGCAGACGGAAACCCTGCGTCCAACTCCGGGCGCGCGCTGGCCTTTGCCAGCTCCTTCACCGTCTGCCTGCTGGCAGCGGGCTGCCTGGCGATCACCCTGTTCGGACGCCCGCACGGCCCCGCCATCACGCTTGATCTGGCTGCCGCGCCGGCCGCGCACACAGCGGCGCCTGTCGCCGCCGCGCATGAAACAAGCGCGCCCGCATCACCCGCTGCGCCCATCACCAAGCCGCTTTATGCGGGCAAGGCGCTGCTGGCCGATCCGGCCCTGATCGAAAACACCCCGCAAGGTCCGCTGCCGCGCATCGCCGATGATGGGCGCAAACCCATGACGGCCTATGCCGCGCCCATACCGGGCGGCGCCAAGTTCAAGATCGCCATCGTGGTCAGCGGGCTCGGCCTTTCGGCCACCGCCACCAAGGCGGCGATCGATGCCCTGCCGCCTGCCGTCACGCTGGGCTTCGCGCCTTACGCCGAAGATGTGTCGAGCTGGGTCTCCGAGGCGCGCGCGCGCGGCCATGAACTGCTGCTGGAAATCCCCATGGAGCCGTTCGACTTTCCCGACAGCGATCCGGGTCCGCACACCTTGCGTTCTGGCCAGAATGAAGAAGCCAACATCCAGCGCCTGACCTGGGCGCTGACCCGCTTCACCGGTTACGCCGGTGTCACCAATCTGCTCGGCCAGCGTTTCCTGTCCGACAGCGATGCGCTGTCGCCGACCATGACCTATCTGGGTCGCCGCGGCTTGTACTTCTTCGACAATGGCAGCGCCGCCCAGTCGGTGACGCCCATCGTGGCGGGGCAGACCGGCATGCCGCTGGCCCAGAGCGGCCCGGCCATCGATTCCATCCAGACCGCGCTGGAAATCGACCGACGCCTGTCGGATCTGGAAACCCAGGCCCGCGCCAATGGCAGCGCCGTGGGTTCCGCCTTTCTTTATCCCGTCACCATCGCGCGCCTCGCCGACTGGGCGAAAGGTCTCCAGGCGCGGGGCTTTGTTCTCGTACCAGTCTCGGCCATAGTAGCCGCGCAAAAACAATAACAGCGCGCGTCATGCCCTCCACATCCGATCTGCCCTACCGGCCCTGCGTCGGCATCATGCTGTTCAACAAGGACGGCAAGGTGTTCGTCGGCAACCGCCTCGACCAGACGGTGGAAAGCTGGCAGATGCCGCAAGGCGGCATCGACAAGGGCGAAACCCCGGAAGAAGCGGCGCTGCGCGAATTGAAAGAAGAAGTCGGGACCAGGAAAGCCGAGATCATCGCCGAGATGGACGGTTGGGTGACGTATGATCTGCCCGAACATCTCATCGGCGTCGCCTTTCACGGCAAGTACAAGGGCCAGCGCCAGAAATGGTTCGCCCTGCGCTTCACCGGAAAAGACTCCGAAATCGACCTGACGTCGCACGACCCGGAATTTTCCAGCTATCGCTGGGTGAGCCTGGAAGAACTGCCGGACCTGATCGTGCCCTTCAAGCGTGAAACCTACAAATCGGTCATCGCCGCGCTCGGCCAATACGCATGACAAAAAAGGGTGCGGCCCGCCCGCCCGTCGTCATGATTCATGGTGCCTTCTGCGGCCCCTGGTCGCTGGACGGGCTGAAAGCCAAATTCGAAGCAGCGGGTTATGCCGTCACCGCGCCGTGCCTGCGCTTTCATGACGGCAATCGCGCCCCGGTCGCGCTGGGCACCACGGGCCTGGCCGACTATGCCGCCGATCTCGCGGAAGAAATCGCCGCGCTGAATGCGCCGCCGATCCTGGTCGGTCATTCCATGGGCGGGCTGCTGGCCCAGATGCTGGCATCGCGCATGGAAATTCGCGCACTTGTCTTGCTGGCGCCGTCGGCGCCGTGGGGCGTGCCGCCCACCACTTTGTTCGAGATCGGCGCGGCGCACGCCATGCACCTGCAGCCCGGTTACTGGAACAGCGTGCTGGAACCCAACCGCGACGTGGCGCTGGCCCATTCGCTCGAACGGCTGCCCAGGGATATGCGCGACGATGTCTTCGGCCGTTTCGTGCCGGAATCGGGCCGCGCCACCTTCGAAGTGATGAACTGGGGCCTGGATCTCAATCACGCCAGCGAAGTGAAAGCCGATGCCGTGCGCTGCCCGATCCTGTGCCTGACCGGCAGCGAAGACCGTATCAATCCGCCCAGCACCGTGGCGCGCGTCGCCGAACTCTATGATAGCCGCGCCACCGCCGAAGTGCTGGACGGCATGGGGCACTGGCTGATCGGCGAACCCGGTTGGGAAAAACTCGCAGACCGCGCGCTGATCTGGCTGGAAAAGCAAAATCTATAACTCACCATGGGCGGCTCAAGGCCAGCCATGGTGAGCAGAATCAGCTCTTCGCGCCGGTCTTGCGCTTGGCGAAGTCCTTCATGAACGCCTGCAGCGTGTCGATCGACGCAATCTTGGCGGCGGCATCGCGGAAGGCCAGGCCGTGCGCATCGATATCCGCCGACAACACCGCGAACAGGTTGGCGTCGGGCGTGCCCTTCATCTTGGGCGCGAAGTGTTCGCGCATCCGCGCCACGCTGGCCGCGTCATTGGCCAGGCTATAGGCGACGGCGGCGCGCAGCACGGCGGCGCGGTCAGCCTCCGATAGCGGTGCGGGATCGCTCCAGCGTGTCGCCAGCATTTCCTCGGCCTTCTGGCCGGCCACGGCCCAGTTGCCGCTGTCCCAGTAAATGTCGGCACGCAGCCGCTTGGTGTCCTCGGCGGTATCCACCGCCACCAGGTCCAGCGCATTGTCCCATTGCTTCAGCGCCGCGAAGGCGCGGGCCTCGATCAGCAGGCGTTCGTGCATTACATCGTCCGGCAGGCCGGTGATCTGGGAATCGCGGATCGTCGCCACCGCCTTGTCGGGCTTGTGATCCATCAGATAGACCGCCGCCAGCCGTGTCGCGACCTGCGCCTTGGCGATGCCGTCCAGGCGCTTGTCGACCTGATAGGCGAGCAGGTTCGCCGCCGGGCCCAGCAGGTCCACCGCCACCAGCCGGTCCGACATGCGGCGGATCATCTCGTCGCCGTCCGGCCCGATCGGGGTCAGATCGAGATTGTCGTAGAACAGCGCCAGCGAATCCACCGGCTTCATCTTGTCGGCGCCGCCCTTCAGATACAGGTTCACGAAGGCGGCGCGCATTTCGTCCTGGGCCTGGCGCGCCGCGCCGTCGCCGCCGAAATTCTGTGTCGCGACCCGCAAGGTCTTCAGGCCCTCGCGCCAGCGATTGCCCTTAAAGTAAAGCGATGCCAGCTTGCGCAGGGTCTTCATTTCCAGCCCGTCGCCGCGCCAGCGGAAGCGCAGCTTCTCCAGCTGCTCGATGGCCTGGGCGTTGGTCATGGCACTCGCCGCCAGCGCGGCGTTGATGTGATAGAAGATCGCCTGTGCCGCCAGTTTTTCGTCACCGCTTTTTTCGATGGCGGCGAAACGATCGGCCGATTCCTGATAGCGGCTCTGCGTCGCGGTCAATCGTGCCTGTGCCAGCTCGGCGGCCAGCGTGTCGCGAGGCGACAGGTTCTTGGGCAGCCGCGACAGCGCCGCATCCGCCAGATCCAGCCGGTTCAGTTCCAAT
>Ga0068858_100006724_pt1 | contig 11189 bp, 8 predicted proteins | sample KBSSwiS12_FD_66589 | JGI IMG/M metagenome (GOLD analysis project Ga0068858, IMG submission 66589) | Switchgrass rhizosphere microbial communities from Kellogg Biological Station, Michigan, USA - KBS Switchgrass S1-2 | ecosystem: Host-associated > Plants > Roots > Rhizosphere > Soil ... | reverse complement strand
CAGGGCTTCCTTCGCGAAATTGGCCCACTGGCTCATGGACTCGCGCATGAGGTCCGAGAGCTGGTCGGCCTGCTTGAACGGGTCGCCCGCCGGCGCCTCGCCGCGGAACGCGAACGGCGGGGGCTTACCCTCCACCCAGGCCTGGAAGAGGCTCTTCTGGTTCTCGCTCCAGAACTTCAGCCAGTCGTTCGGGCTGTCGTTATTCAAGCGAATCTCCTAGAACGTGACGACTTGCCGGACCGCTTTGCCTTCGTGCAGCAGGTCGAACCCTTCGTTGATCTGGTCCAGCTTCATCCTGCCGCTCATGAGCTTGTTCACGGGAAGCTTGCCCGCGCGATAGAGGTCGATGTAGCGCGGCAGGTCACGCGACGGCACGCAGGTGCCGATATAGCTGCCCTTGATCGTGCGCTCCTCGGCGACGAGGTGCGTGGCCGGCATCGGCCAGGTGGCGTTCGGGTGCGGCAGGCCCGCCGTGACCGTGGTGCCGCCTCGCTTGGTGATGCGGTAAGCGGTTTCGAACGCGCGCGTGGACCCCGCCATCTCGATGGCGTAATCGACGCCGCCGCCCGTCGCTTCCTTCACCTTGTCGACGACCTTGGGATCGGCGGCATTCACGGTGAACGTGGCGCCGAGCTCCCTCGCGAGCGCGAGCTTTTCGTCGGCGAGATCGACGGCGACGACCTGGCGGGCGCCGCAGGCGACGGCACCCAGCAGCGACGCGAGGCCCACGCCTCCAAGGCCCACGACCGCAACCGTGGTGCCCGCGCGAACCTGTGCCGTGTTGATGACCGCGCCCACGCCGGTGAGGACCGCGCATCCGAAGAGCGCCGCCTCATCGAGCGGAAGATCGCTCGGAACCTTCACCGCGGAGCGGCGCGAGACGACGGCGTATTCGGCGAACGCCGAGCAGCCCATGTGATGGTTGATCGGCTTGCCGTCGCCGCTGAAGATGCGTCGCTCACCGGAGAGCAGCGTCCCCGCCGTATTCGAGACGACGCCGCGCTCGCACAGCGCGGGACGCCCCTCCGCGCACGGCAGGCAGTTGCCGCAGCTCGGCATGAACACCAGCACCACGTGATCGCCCTTCTTGAGGTCGTCCACACCGGCGCCGACCTCCTGCACCACACCCGCGGCCTCGTGACCCAGCGCCATCGGCGTGGGACGCGGGCGATCGCCGTTGATGACCGAGAGGTCCGAGTGACACAGGCCGGCCGCGCCGATCTTCACCAGGATCTCGCCGGGTCCTGGGGGCTTGAGCTCCACCTCCCAGATCTTGAGAGGCTTCGACTTGGCATACGGCGCTTCCGCGCCCATCGCCTCCAGGACCGCGGCGCGCGCTTTCAAATGATCTTCTCCGGAACGATGGCATTGACGGTTGCCGCCAGCGCCTTGAGCCTGCCCGTGAGCTTCATGTTCTCGCGGTAGTCCACCGGGCAGTCGATGACGACCACGGTGTTGTCCGCGAACGCCTTCCGGAGGGTCGGCACCAGGTCCTCGGTCTTCTTGATCCGGTAGCCCTTCGCGCCGAAGCTCTCCGCATACTTCACGAAATCCGGGTTCTTGAACTCGATGTGGCTGGGGCGGCCGAAGTGGCGCATCTGGTGCCACGTGATGAGGCCGTATTCCGAGTCGTTCCAGATGAGGATCACGAACGGCGTCTTCATGCGCAGGGCCGTCTCGATCTCCTGCGAGTTCATCATGAAGCCCGCGTCGCCGGTGACGGCGAGCACCTTCTTGTTGGGATAGGCGAGCTTGGCCGCGACCCCGCCCGGCACCGCGATGCCCATGGCGGCGAAGCCGTTGGCGATGATGCAGGTATTGGGGCGCTCGGCGCGGTACATGCGGCTCATCCACATCTTGTGCGCGCCCACGTCGGAAATCACGATGTCCTCGGGCCCGAGGCACTCGCGCACGTCCCAGACGATCTTCTGCGGCTTGACCGGGAATTCCTTGTCCTTCGAGTACTCCGCGCGGTCCTGCTGGATCTGCTTGCGGATGTCGCGGAAGCCCAGCTCCTTGCGGGGCTTTGCCTTGAGCGCGATGCCGCGCAGCGATTCGCCGATGTCGCCCAGCACGCCGACCTCGACGATGTAGTTGCCATCGACCTCGGCGGGCAGCGCATCGATGTGCACGATCTTCTTGTCGTTGTTCGGGTTCCACATGTCGGGGTGGTACTCGACCATGTCGTAGCCGATGCAGATCACGACGTCGGCCCTCTCGAACGCGAACCACGGGATGTCACGAGCCTTGAGGCCGATGGTGCCGAGCGAGAGCTCGCTGGTGAACGGCACGACGCCCTTCGCCATGAATGTGTTGGCGACCGGGATCTTCAGGACCTGGGCGAAGCTCACCAGCGAGTCGGCCGCGTGCTGGCGGATCACGCCGTTGCCGGCGAGGATGATCGGGTTCTTCGCGTTGCCGATGATCCGCGCTGCCTGGTCCACCTTCGCAGCGGGGGGCGACGGCGTGTAGGCGGTCTGCACCGGGATGGGCTTGCGGTCGCACGGCATCTCGGCGATGTTCTCGGGGAAGTCGATGAAGGCTCCCCCGGGCTTCTCGGTCTGCGCGACCTTGAACGCCTTGCGCACGATTTCCGGCGTGATCTCGGGTGTCAGCACCTGGGTGCTGTACTTGCTGATGGGCGCGAAGAGCTGGACGAGGTCGAGGATCTGGTGGCTTTCCTTGTGGAGGCGCGCCGTCGAGCCCTGCCCGGCGATCGCCACGATCGGCGCGCGGTCCATGTTGGCGTCGGCGTAGCCCGTGACGAGGTTGGTGGCGCCGGGGCCGAGCGTCGACATGCACACGCCCGCCTTGCCGGTGAGCCGCCCCCAGACGTCGGCCATGAAAGCGGCCCCCTGCTCGTGGTGGCAGGTGACGAACTTGATCGGGCTCGTGAGGAGCGCATCCATCACGTCGATGTTCTCTTCGCCGGGAATGCCGAAGATGTACGTGACGCCCTCGTTCTCCAGGCACCGAACCAGCAGCTCGGCGGTCGTCTGCGGCTTGGCGGGCTTGCCGTTCTTCGATCGGGCCTTCGCCTTGGTCCTGGCGGGTGCTGCGACGTCTCCGGGTGCCGGCATGGTTTCCTCTCGTTCTTTCGGTCGAGTGTAATACGGCGCGAGAACTAGAGCTTCTCGCCTTCCTTGAGCAGGCCCGCGGCGCGCAACGCGCCGTCGAGCCACTTGGGCGCGAGGTCCTTGTTGGCGCGGATGTCCTGGATGCGGGCAGTCTCGTCGGCGACCTTCCTGGCGGCGGCCGAGAGCAACGACGCGGCCTTCTCGCGCTCGATCACCGTCACGCCGTCGGCATCGCCGATGATGAGGTCGCCGGGATGGACGGTCATGTCGCCGCACGAGATCGGCCAGTTGATGCGGCCGGGCACGAATTTCGTCGGGCCATTCGGATTGGCACCGACGCAGAAGACCGGGAAGCCCAGCTCGCGCAGCTCGATCGTGTCGCGCGCCGCGGCATCGAGGATCACGCCGCCCAGCTTCAGTTGCTTGCACGCGTTGATCATGATCGCCCCCATGAGCGCGCAGGTGCGATCGCCCTTTCCGTCGACGACGAGGATGTCGCCGGGCTTCGCCATCGTCATCGCGGTGTGGATCATGAGGTTGTCGCCGGGGCGCACCTCGACGGTGAAGGCCGGCCCGCACATGCGCATCTCGGGCGAGAGCGGGGCGATGCGGCCGTGCATGGTGCCGCGGCGGCCGGCCACGTCGGCGAGGATCGCCGCCTGGTACCCGGCGGCCTGCTTGACGATGTCGGGAGAAACGCGCTCGAAGTCGCGGCGGATGTCGGAAAGGGGATTGGCGTTCGGGGTCATTTGTCCGGTCGATTCAGGGATCGCCCACGCGAAGGCGCAGGCTCAGGACATCATCTTGCCATCGACGCGGCGCGCAATGCCGGCGGGGTTGCCCTCGCGCAGCGCCTCGGGCAGCAGCGCGGCCGGAAAGTCCTGGTAGCACACCGGGCGAAGGAACCGGTAGATCGCGAGGCTGCCGACCGAGGTCGTGCGGCCGTCGGACGTGGCCGGGAACGGACCGCCATGCACCATCGCGTGCGCGACCTCGACTCCCGTGGGGAAGCCGTTCACGAGAAGGCGGCCCGCCTTGCGCTCCAGCGCCGGCAACAATGCGCGCGCGTATTCGGTGTCTTCGGGGTCCATCTGCAGCGTGATGGTGAGCTGGCCCTCGAGGTCCTCGATGATCTGCTTCATCGTGTCCACGTCGGGGCAGCGGATGAGAACGGACGAGGCGCCGAAGACTTCCTCGCGCAGCCCGTGGTCGGCCATGAAGCTCTTCGCGTCGGTGGAAAAGAATGCCGATTGGCCCGCGTGGGGAGCCGTCGCGGCCTGGCCGCGCGCCACGGTCTTCACATTCGGGTGCTTCGCGATCTTGTCGACGCCCTTCTGGTAGGCCGAGTGGATGCCGGGCGTGAGCATCGTCTGCGGGTTGGACGGTCCCAGGTTCTCCGCGACCTTCGCGGTGAATTGATCCAGCGTCGCGCCCTCCTGGCCCAGCAGCAGGCCCGGGTTGGTGCAGAACTGCCCGGCGCCGAGCGTGAGGGACGCCACGAAATTCTTCGCGATCTGCTCGCCGCGATTCTTCATCGCCGCGGGCAGCACGAGCACGGGATTGATGCTGCTCATCTCGGCGTAGACGGGAATCGGTTCCTTCCGTTCGGACGCGATCTTCATGAGCGCGAGTCCGCCGCCGCGCGAGCCGGTGAAGCCCACCGCCTTGATTCGGGGATCGGCGACGAGCGCGGAACCCAGCCAGTTGCCCGCGCCATAGAGGAGCGAGAAGACGCCTTCCGGTAGCGCGCAGTCGGCCACGGCCGCCTGGATCGCCCGTCCCATGAGCTCGGAAGTGCCCGGGTGCGCCGGATGCGCCTTCACGACGACGGGGCACCCCGCAGCGAGCGCGGAAGCGGTGTCGCCGCCCGCCACCGAGAAGGCCAAGGGGAAGTTGCTCGCGCCGAACACGGCCACGGGCCCGAGCGCCACGTTGCGGACGCGCAGGTCGGAACGCGGGAGGGGCTTGCGGTCAGGCATGGCCGGATCGATGCGTGCCTCGAGCCAACTGCCCTCGCGCACCACGGCGGCGAAGAGCCTGATCTGGCCCACGGTGCGCATGCGCTCGCCTTCCAGGCGCGCGCGCGGCAGTCCGCTTTCCTGCATGGCCCGTTCGATCAGGACGTCGCCGATGCCGAGGATGCGTTCCGCGATGCGCTCGAGGAACTTCGCTCGCGCCTCGAGCGAGGTCTCGCGATAGACGTCGAAGGCAGCGGTCGCCAGCGCGCAGGCGCGCTCGAGATCCGCAGCGTTCGCGCCGCCGTAGGCTGGCTCCAGCTCCATGCCGGTGGAAGGATCGATGCCGCGCACCGCGGTTTCGCGGCCGGCGGAGGAAGTCTTGCCGATGAGTTGCTGGCCCGTGAGGCCGGCGGGAGTATCCATTGCGGTGTCCCTAGAAGATATCGGGTTCGGGAATCTGGGAGCGGTCGGCGAGCACCGCGAAGTCGCAGCCCTCGTTCGCCTGGGTCACGTTCTGCGTGAAGATCGCGCCGTAGCCGCGCTTGTAGCGGGGCTCGGGGGCCTTCCACGCGGCGCGGCGCGCGGCCATCTCCGGGTCGGAGATGAGCAGGCTCAGCTTGCGCGCGGGAATGTCGAGCTCGATGAGGTCGCCGTCGCGCACGAGCGCCAGCGGCCCGCCGACGAACGACTCGGGTGCGACGTGCAGCACGCAGGCGCCGAAGCTCGTGCCGCTCATGCGCGCGTCGGAAATGCGAAGCATGTCGCGCACGCCCTTCTGCAGCAGCTTCTTCGGGATCGGGAGCTGCCCCCACTCGGGCATGCCGGGACCGCCGAGCGGACCTGCGTTCTGCAGCACCAGCACGCTGTCCTCGTCGACGTCGAGGTTCGGATCGTCGATGCGCGCGGACAGGTCGTGGTAGTCGCGGAACACGACCGCCCTGCCCTGGTGCCGGTGCAGGCGCGGCTCGGATGCCGCCGGCTTGATCACCGCGCCGTCAGGGCAAAGGTTGCCGCGCAGCACGGCGAGGCTGCCCTCCTGCAGCAGAGCCTTGTCGAGCGGCAGGATCACGTCGTCGTTGAAGACGCGCGCACCCTCGATGTTCTCGCCGAGCGTCCTGCCGTTCACGGTCATCGTGTTCGCGTGGAGCTTGACGCGGATGCGCTCCATCATCGCGCGCAAGCCGCCGGCGTAATAGAAGTCCTCCATGAGGTACTTGCCGGCCGGGCGGATGTTCGCCAGCAGCGGCGTGGCGCGCGCAAGCTCGTCGAAGCGATCAAGGTCGAGTTTCGCGCCGGCACGGCGCGCGAGCGCGATCAGGTGCACGAGCGCGTTGGTCGACCCCCCGAGCGCCAGCACGGTCGTCACGGCGTTGTCGAATGCGTCGTCGGTGAGGATCTGCGCCGGCCGCAGGTCTTCCCACACCATCTCGACGATGCGCTTGCCCGTTGCGGTGGCCATCTGCGCATGGCGCGAGTCGGGCGCCGGAATGGAAGAGGCCCCGGGCAACGTGAGGCCGAGCGCCTCGACGGCGCTCATCATCGTCGCCGCCGTGCCCATGGTCATGCAGGTTCCGGGCGAGCGCGCGATGCCCTGCAGCAGGTCTTCCCATTGCTGCTGGTCGATGGTGCCCGCCCGCAGCTCCGACCAGCCCTTGAACATGTCGGTCCCGGAGCCGAGCGTGGCGCCCGAGGCATTGCCCCGCAGCATCGGGCCCGCGGGCATGAAGATGAACGGCAATCCCATCGAGATCGCGCCCATCGCGAGGCCCGGCGTGGTCTTGTCGCAGCCGCCCATGAGCACGGCGCCATCGACGGGATACGACCGCAACAGCTCCTCGGCTTCCATCGCGAGGAAGTTGCGGTACATGAGGGGGCTGGGCTTCTGGAAGATCTCGGCGATCGACATCGCCGGCATCTCGACGGGAAAGCCTCCCGCCTGCCACACGCCGCGCTTCACCTCCTCCGCGCGCTGGCGGAAATGCTGGTGGCACGGGTTGATCTCGCTCCAGGTGTTGAGGATCGCGATGATCGGCTTGCCGCGATAGTCGGACTCCTGCACGCCGAGCTGCGCCATCCGCGAGCGGTGGTTGAACGAGCGCATGGTCTCGCGCCCGAACCAGCGGTGGCTGCGCAGATCCTCCGGCTTCACCTTTTTCATCCCTCTATGCTGCCACGCAAGAGCCCGGGGGCTGATACCCCGCCGGATTCGCCGGGAAAACCTTTCCCAGCCCGTGGAAAAATCAGCCCGCGAGGGGCAGCGGGACCCCGGAAACGCCGGCGTCGAGCTCGAAGACGCGGCCCGAGAGAGGTGCGGCGGCGAGGATCTCGGCCGGCAGCGAGTCGCGGGCGCTCGTCACATATAAGGAGCGCAGCCCGTCGCCGCCGAAGGCCACGTCCGTCGGTCGCGGCACCGGGACGGCCAGAACACGGCTGAGCGTGCCGTCCGCTTCAAAACGCACCACGCTCCAGCCGTCGAGGAGCGCCGTCCAGAGCCCGCCCTCGGCATCTAGCGCGAGGCCGCCGGGCCGGCCCGATCCCTTGGGCATCGTCGCGAGCCGCCGCACCCCCTTCGCGCCGGGCTGCATCACGAGGATGGAGCCGGACTCGGGCGCCACGCCGTAGAGGGACTTGCCATCGGGAGCCCATGCGAGCGCGTCGACGCGTTCGCCGATGCGCCACTTATCGAGGACGTCCCCCGCGGGGCCAAGGGTGCCCACGCGGCAGCCGTCGTCATGACGCATCGCCACCCACAGCTCGCCGCCCGGATGCACGCCGAGCGCACAGAGCTGCTTGCCCGGCCATCCCGAGCGCCGCTTCGAATGGCCCTTCGCATCGAACACCTGCCAGCCGTCCTCGAAGGCGACCAGCACGCCCTCCTTCTGCAACGCCACGCCCGTGACGGCGCTGCGCGTCTTCGCGAACCGGTCCTCGGCCCCCTCGTGGAATCGGCGAACCTCGCGCCCCACGGTGTCGGCCCAGATGAGCGACCCATCCCTCACCGACCAGCGCGGCATCGCGCCGTGCATGGCAGGCGAACCCTCGACGGCCGACGACGGCTCTTCGACCGACGGCGCCTCCACCGAGCCCAGCTGCTCGCCCACCCGGCGCGCGGCTTCCGCGACCTCGGGGCCCAGCTGCTCGACGCGCTCGCGGGTCATGCGGAACACGGGACCGGCGATGCTGAGCGCGCCACGCACCATGCCGCGGCGATCGACGATGGGTGCCCCCACGCAGCGCACGCCCATCACGATCTCCTCCTCGTCGATGGCGTAGCCGCGATCGGCCGTGGCCTTGAGCTCGGCCTTGAGCTTGCGGCGGTCGGTGATGGTCTTGCGCGTGAGCGGTTTCAGCTCCAGCTCGGCCACGATGGCGTTGCGCGTCTCGTCGGGCAGCGCCGACAGCATCGCCTTGCCCTGCGAGGTGCAGTGCAACGGCTTGCGCACGCCCAGGCGCGTCGCCGAACGCACGTTGTGCGTGCCCTCGCAGCGCTCGAGGGACACGGTTTCCATCCCGTCCAACGCCGCCAGGTACGTGGTCTCGCCGGTCACGTCGCGCAGCATGCGCAGCTCTCCTCGCGCGGCGGCGACAAGATCGGGCATGGAGTACGCGCGGCGGGCGAGCTCGATGGTGCGCGCGCCGAGGCAGTAAACGCGCCGCAGCGGGTCGCGGCGCACGAGGCCGCGCGCCACCAGCGTCGAGAGGATTCGGTAGACGGTGGTCTTGGGCAGCCCCACCTTCTCGGCGAGCTCGAGATGCCCCATCCCCTCGCCGGAATCGGCGATGGCCTCGAGCACGTCGATCGCCTTCTCCAGCGACGCGGTGCCCTCGCCCGGAGCCCTCTCTGCCGCCATCTCCCCTCCGATTCCCATGGTTTGGAAAAACCGGGCCGGGACGCCCGGCGGGCCGGTACCCGCTATGGGATGCGTCGGGTACCTTCCCAAAATGCTAAACCACAACGGCTCCGTCACCCCGGACCGCATCGAAAAAGTCGAGCTCTCGCTCGCCTACCTGCCGCTCAAGACGCCGATCAGCGATGCCAAGGTGCTGACCGGCCGCCAGAAGCCGCTCACCGAGGTCGCCTTCGTGTTCTGCGAGGTCACCACGAAGGACGGCCTGCAGGGCTTCGGCTTCGGTTACTCCAAGCGCGCCGGCGGCCCCGGAATGTACGCCCACGCCAAGGAGGTCGCCTCGAACCTCATCGGCGAGGACCCGAGCGACATCCAGAAGATCTACGAGAAGCTCCTGTGGGCGGGCGCCTCCATGGGCCGCAGCGGCATGACGGTGCAGGCGATCTCGCCGTTCGACAACGCGCTGTGGGACCTGAAGGCCCGCCGCGCGAATCTGCCGCTCGCGAAGCTCCTCGGCGCGCACCGCGACTCGGTCCAGTGCTACAACACGTCGGGCGGATTCCTCTCGACGCCGCTGCCGCAAGTGCTCGAGAACGTGACGAAGTCGCGCGCGAGCGGAATCGGCGGCATCAAGCTCAAGGTCGGCCACCCCGACCCCGCCGAGGACCTGAAGCGCGTGACGGCGGTCCGCAAGCGGCTCGGCGACTCGTTTCCGCTCATGGTCGATGCGAACCAGCAGTGGGATCGCGCATCCGCCAACCGCATGTGCCGCGCCTTCGAGCCGATGAACCTCGTATGGATCGAGGAGCCGCTCGATGCCTACGACTTCGACGGCCACGCGGCGCTCGCGCGCCAGTTCGATACCGCCATCGCGACCGGCGAGATGCTCACCAGCTTCAACGAGCATTCGCAGCTCCTCGATGCCGACGCCTGCGACTTCGTGATGCCCGACTGTCCCCGCGTGGGCGGCATCACCCAGTTCCTGAAGGTGGCCGCGCTCGCCGACCGCAAGGGCGTGAAGCTCGGACCCCACTTCGCGATGGAGATCCACGTGCACCTTGCCGCGGCGTTCCCGCGTGAGCCGTGGCTCGAGCATTTCGACTGGCTCGAGCCGCTCTTCAACGAGCGCCTCGAGATGAAGGACGGCCGCGCCATCGTGCCGAACCGCCCCGGAATCGGTTTCAGCCTGAGCGGCCAGGCGCGTGCCTGGACCGTCGACAAGATCACCGTCACACAACCCTGAGGAGAGACATCGTGAAAAGAGCACTCGCCACCCTGGCCCTCGGCCTCGCCGCCACCGGCGCCTTCGCGCAGGCGTGGCCGACGAAACCCGTCACCATGATCGTGCCGTTCCCGCCGGGCGGCTCGACCGACATGATCGCCCGCGTGGTGGTGCCGAAGGTGCAGGAAGTGACCAAGGGCACCTTCATCATCGACAACAAGGCAGGCGCGGGCGGCGCCATCGGTGCGGTCGCGGCGAAGAGCGCCAAGCCCGACGGCTACACCATCTTCGTCTCGTCCCTGGGGCCGTTCGTGATCGGGCCGCACCTCATCAAGAACTCGGGCTACGACCCGCTGAAGGACTTCGACTACATCACGGTCGCGGTCCAGGCGCCCAACATCCTCACGGTCAACGCAAGTTCGCCGTACAAGACGTTCGCCGACCTCCTCAAGTTCATCAAGGCGAACCCCGACAGGATGACGTTCGCCTCCGCCGGCAACGGCACCTCCGACCACCTGACGGCGGAGCTCTTCTGGCAGGAGTCGAAGACCAAGGGCGTGCACGTGCCCTACAAGGGCGGCGCGCCGGCGATGCAGGACCTCATGGGTGGCCAGGTGGACGCGACGTTCATGAACATCAACACGGGGCTTCCGCAGATCAAGGCCGGGAAGTTGCGCGCGCTCGCCATCACCAGCACCAAGCGCTCGCCGCTCCTTCCCGACGTCCCGACCATGGCCGAGCTGGGCTTCCCGGGCGTGACCGTCTACTCCTGGCAGGCGTTCGCGGCGCCGAAGGGCATTCCGGCGGACATCAAGGCCAAGTTCCGTGACGCGGTCGTCACGGCGCTCAACGACCCCGCGGTGAAGCCCAAGCTGCTGGATCTCGGCTTCGAGATCGTCGGCAACACGCCCGAGCAGTTCACCAAGTTCCAGGCGGAGGAGTACGCTCGCTGGAAGAAGGTGATCGAAGTGGGCCACATCACGGCCGATTAAGAGGCAAGCATGGATACCGTCACCCGCCAGCCGCTCTACATCAAGATGCACGAGCGCGACAACGTCGCGATCGTGGCGAACGATGGCGGGCT
>Ga0068858_100006722_pt1 | contig 11190 bp, 15 predicted proteins | sample KBSSwiS12_FD_66589 | JGI IMG/M metagenome (GOLD analysis project Ga0068858, IMG submission 66589) | Switchgrass rhizosphere microbial communities from Kellogg Biological Station, Michigan, USA - KBS Switchgrass S1-2 | ecosystem: Host-associated > Plants > Roots > Rhizosphere > Soil ... | reverse complement strand
CGCTTCTCCACATGATACTCATGACTGGGACGCCGTCGAGACGCCCGTGCTGGTGGATGGAATGTTTCACGGCAGGCCGCGAAAGATGCTGATGCAGGCTTCGCGCAACGGCTACTTTTTCGTTCTTGATCGCACTAACGGAGAGAGCCTGCTGACCGTGCCCTTCGGGCCCGTGAACTGGGCACTGGGCATCGACAAGCAGGGAAGGCCTGTTCCCAATCCGGCCAAAGAGCCTGCACCAGACGGACGCTTGATTGCTCCCGACGAAGGCGGCTTGACGAACTTCCGCTCGCCCAGCTTCGATCCTAAGACCGGGCTGTTTATCGTCGATGCACATCCGAGCTGGAGCATCTATTTCTCCAAGCCCGCCGACGGTGACTATGGATGGGCAGGGGGTGACTACGATTTATGGGGCAAAGGCGTCATCGAAGCTATTGATTACCAGACCGGCAAAATCCGCTGGAGCCATGAAGTGGGCTCGGGGGGATCAGGCGCTGGCGTTTTGACGACGGACTCAGGATTGACCTTTACCGGTGATGCTCAAGGAAATTTTCTTGCGCTCGATACTGCCACCGGAAAGACTCTGTGGCATGCAGGCTCAGGAGGAATTATCGGCAGCTCCCCGACTACTTACGAGATCGATGGCAAGCAGTACGTTCTGACCAGCGGAGGCGGGGTGCTGTTCGCCTGGAAGCTTCCAGACACAAACAATTAAAAGCCAATGCGGCCCATTCAAGGGGAAATGAAACCCGCATACACCGTGAGAGAAGTTGCCGAGCTAACGGGCTTATCCCGTCAGACCGTCACACGCCTTTTTGAGAATGAATAGGGCGTGATTGTCCTTTCTCGCCTTGAGAAATTACATAAGCGCGGCTATCGAAGCATCCGCATACCGCATGGGGTTTTCGAGAGGGTAATTGGCCGATTGACCGTCCGACCGGGCAACTAGAGCTCTTCCCCGAGATTCCAGGTATGTGCGCGTCGACCAAACTCATTCTTTCTGCGACATGCGGCTTTTTGAGGAAAAGCCGTGCGGGGTGCGCGGCTTTTTGCATCATTGATGAGCTGAACGGCGGTACAGTAAGGATGCCCATAATCATCTCGGGCAGGGAAAATAAATATGGTCTATTTTGCCGCCACGCCTTTCAAAGATTGAATGGTGGAAGGAACCCAGGCCACAGTTCCTAAAAGACGCTGACGAGGATCCTGTGCTTCCCCTCTCCGAATTTACATACCGCATGAGGATCTCTACGATTACGGCCAATGGCTGCAGGACAGTTCTCAGTTTTGGTGGCGAGCGGTCCGTCGAGGATCACGCTGTGGTTGCCTGCAATATAAGCTCGCAGGCGTAGGACGATCTGTGAGTACGTGGCGTCGTCCACCCGCGTTACCTGAGCAAAGACGAGTGTGGAGTACTTCGACAGTTCCGGGTCACCGGGCATTTCCTCGACAAAGAGCGTGTCGTAAGGAATCCCCGCCAGCGTCGCGATGCCGACCCAGCCGTGTCCGGCCAGTTGACTCGTTTCCCAGTCGTGGTGGTAGCTGGTTTTGCTCAGGAAGATTGCCAGCCGGGGCTGCGTGAACGACGCGGTCGAAGCAAATGCCATTCCGCACAGAAGCGGTAGGACTGCGCCGAAGCGTAACTTCTTCATTGCCTACTCCCTGGGCAAAGAGTTGCCCGCTCCGCACTTCATTGCGGACGCACTTCCAGAAGCAGATGTTTTTCGAACTCAACCGTCAGGCGGGTATTGTGTCCCGATACGGTGCCAAGCTTCGTTCCGTTGACGTATTCCACGACATCATAGGTTCGGCCTTCCAGACCGCGAAGTTCGACGGGACCCTTCCAATGCTCGGCATAGAAAGCGTAGTAAAGAGTCTGATTCTTGCGGATCACATGTGTCTCGGGCAGATCAAAACCAATGTCGTAGAGTTGTCCGAGATATTGACCTTGCGAAAGCATCTTTTCGCGATAGATGCGAAGCCATTTTTCGAATTCTTTTTCCCGCGACGGGGTCAGATCAGACTTGCTCCGTTTTTCCGCTAGCGTGGGGAGAACAAACTGTGTTCCGACAACACCGCCGACCCCAATCGTGGACGCGAAATCATCTCCTCTATCGCTCAGCTCGACGTGATCGCCGAAGTACGGGATCGAATCTCCGATCAGAGCTTTTAACGTTTTCGCCTTGGAGCGGACCTGGAACGAACTTCCTGGGTCGGAGGCGACGGACATATTGAAATGCGGCATAGTGAAGAACGAATACGCTGTGCCGCAAGGACAGAACTCCACCAATGATCCGGGCTTCACTGTTTGTGTCGTTTCGAAGATCTCGCGGAAAAAATCTGGTAAGGCCTCCACGGATTCTTCCGGCTGCTTGTGGTGGTGAGCGGGGTTGTAGCAGGCTGGGACGCCGTTCATATCTTGGCCGTCCAACTTCAGACCATCGAAGCCCCAATCCACCAGAATCTTCCGCACCAGTGCTTTGTGGTACTCCACAACGCGGCGGTCCGCCGGACAAAGGTAGTAGGAATTCCACCAGGAAACTTTTCGGGTAGAACCATCGCGGTTCTGCAATTCGTAGTCGGGATGATCCTTCAGCAGTTCAGAATTCGGTACCGCGCTGAGCGGGGACCACCAGAGCTGGGCGCGAAACCCTTCCTGGTGGATGCGATCAACCAGAGCCTTCATGTCCGCGTCACCCCGGGGATACTTCTTGGGATCGAGAGCCCAATCGCCCACATTGTTCTGCCATCCATCATCGAGTGTGACCCAAGCGAATCCCAAGCGTTTGACCGTCGGCAGCGTGTCGAGCAATTGTTGCGGCCGCATGGTTCGTCCGTATCCCCAGGCGCACCAGATCGGGCCAAACCCGCTGTCCGGCGGCGCAGGTGCCTGGAAGCCTTGTCTCTTCATCATGAACCGCCGGTAGTCGACCAAGGTGCGGAAGTAGTCTCCCTGGTGGACGGCCACGAAAGTTCGGAAGGTGTTGAGACTCTCTCCTGGATCGAGCGTGCTCGCGTGCTGATATTTCACGGCGATCTTGGCATGAACAGAATCCGGCATCGCCACAGGCAGCGAGACCAGCCTGGGCCGCGGTTCTACGTGTCCCACGGCCATGCCAACATCGCGGCGCCAGACGTCAACGATCGGCGTGCCGCCACCGTAGTCGCTGGCATTCATACCGAGAAAATTCTCTTGTAGGAAGTTGGTGTGCAACGGTACAAGCCAGTTTGGGCGTTTCTCATAGGAACCGCTCTGGTAAGACCAGAAGGCCGGCGTGCGGCTGTTGCGCTGCGCGTTCAGTGTGTAGGCGTTATTCGTCCAGGCTTTGACAGCGAGCTTGGTCCCGCCAGTGTTCGTGTAGTGGACATCAAAGAATGCCATCGCCGGGAATTCATCGTAGATCGTGACGGAGACTTCTTTGGTGAGTGGTCCGGCTTTCCCCACGACGACGAGCCGTTCTGCTACTCCGAAAGTGTCGCTCACCCGCTCGGTCTTTTGTGAGGCCAGTGAAAACTCGCTCCATGTCCTGTTGGCGATGGTCACCCTCTCACTGGCAACCGATGGCCCCATCGTCGTCTCGTGACCGTCAAAGCGGGCGATCACACGGCTGTGCAGGTTACGATCGAATTGAATTCTCAGGTGTTCCCCTTGAATCTGAGGGGCGCTCGAGAAGGTGTCTGCAGCGCCGGCGCGTAACGCGGATGAAAACACAATGGCGGCAGCGGTAGTCGTCGCCCAAAGCGCTGAGACCGTCGTACCTTTCAGCTTTCCAAATCGGTTGCCGCCAGCTTGCGCAACCCCTTTCCCAGTCGGAGACATAGAACACCTTTCTCGTCTGCCACCGCCTCGCTCAATTCTGGACGGCGCTTCAATGTGTGAATCGCAACGTCAAGCAGTCTGTTTTACTGAGCACGCGTCGGCGTACACCCGCACAACTCGTCGAATATGGTAGTGAATCATCCGTTCGGGAACAGCTTGCAGCTCTCCGCTCCTGATTGCTTCGTATGCCAGGGGCAGATACTGGCTAATGAGGGTGAGAGGGATCGGTCTTCGCCCAAGATTGCCGATTAGTCGAGCGATCTCCTCCCGGACAGGAGGCTGGTGCCAATAGTATCGGCAGCGATCACTGTAGCCATATATAAGGTCGCGGCGCACCTCGTCTTCATCGCCGCGATAGTAAGGCCGCCAGTAGGCCGGGTCGCGCCACATTGCTGATTCCAAGACTTCGCGAACGCGTGAGATCTGCTGCTCCGACCCGGGTGTGAACAACTCCCGTTCAATGGCACTTAAAGCCAACACCGCCTCCCGGAAGGCAAAGGTCAGCCAAGGACCTACCTTCAGGATCGCGAAATGGTCCTCGACCATCCGCGCTAGGGCTTGGGGAGATTGGTAGTCCGTGGAATGTGCTTCAAAGACGATTCCAGGGTGCTGTGACAGTGCAGCGGACAACGACTGAGCTTTAGCACGTTCGTAGTCGAAGATCGAATCGGATCCGAAATCGACTCCCGGCTGAACAACTAGTGCGATCACGCGCTCCCAGGCAGACGACAGTCCCCGTTCTTCAAACGCGAGCCGGAAGGTTTCCAGTGTTCGATGAGCATCCTCAGCCTGGGTTACTGCAGGGGAGTGTGCGTCGACAGATTCTCCACCAGGCGCGGGAACCTCGGTTCCGATCACATAGACTAGTTGTGGGCAGCCTGACGGCAATTCCCGATACGCTTCCTCTGCGGCCTGGCACAAAATCGCAGCCCGGTTAGCCACCGTTCGCTCGGTGATGATTCCCTTGTCGTCTCCGCAAGGCATGCTCGCATCGAGGTGGATTTTCTTGTATCCCGCAGCCACACAATCGTGCAGCAGCGCGCAAGCTTTTCTTAATGCAGAAACCGAAGCCTCCTGTCGCCATGGAAAGGGACCAACGTGATCTCCCCCGAGCAAAACTCGCTCTGCTGGCAGTCCGGCGCTTCTAGCGGTGAAATGGACGAACCCCGCGAACTCGGCAGGCGTCAGGCCGGTATAGCCGCCGAACTGGTTGACTTGGCTGGAGGTCGATTCCGCCAGCAGCAGTGAACCATCTTCCAGCGATTGCTGGACGGCGGCTTCGATGACTGCAGGATGAGCGGAGCACACTGCATATATTCCGCCCGTCCCGGAGTGGCGATTGCTATGCAAAACGTCCCGTAGCCGGGTACTTGAATCCTCGAGTTGCTGGTTCAGCGTCAATTTTGTGGACTACTGGCAAAATGTCGTCAACGACATCCACACATATCAGGTTAAACGTAAGTAATCGTAATATAGCGAAAGCATTGGGAAGTCAAGATCTTTTTGGTCTTCGGCCGCTACGAGGGTCTGCATGTAACAATTTTTCAGCTGCGCTGCACAGTCACTGACTGTAACCGCATTGAGGAATTTCTCTGGGCATGTCGATGGCTGTTGGTTGACCGTTCGGTGGATCAGCTCGCGAATTCGATGATGGTGGATGAGTGGTCGGCAAACGGGAAACTGGACATGTAGAGCGATTTTGCCTTATCTCTTTGCGACATACCACTGCAAAGTTGTGCAGTGTTTACGCGGGGTATACGACCGAGCACCTGGGCAAGACACAACTTGTTTCAAGAAGCTCCCCGTCGTTTGCGCCGACTTCTTTGGCGATGAGATCGTTCAGCAAAGCATTCAGCCGCAAGATGGTCTCGCGATTGTGTTCCGGCTCAAGCGCAAGGTTATGTATTTCCTCCGGGTCGCTTTGCAGATCGAACAACTGCACGTCGTTGTCCGGAATCGGGCCTTCACGACATCCTGGTGCCTGTCCACCAAACATCAGGAACTCGGCGTCAGAATCTATATCTAACTACTGAAATCGGGACACGAACACTGGCCCATAACAACCCTGTTCCTCTCAGGCGGTGCCGTCGCCGCAAGGTACGCTGGTAAGAAGGCGCTAGACGTGCTCGCTGATTTGCTGAAGTCACGGCTTCAACAGAAACCGAAAGTGGAAGAGATACCGTTTGCAAATGGGTCGATGAAGGGAAGATTCCAGCTCACGCGCTGTCTGGCGCAGAGCGACGCACATGGCGGTTCTTGCGGAGCGAATTGGATGCGATGCTGCGCAGCAGTTGAAGGAAAGCGACTACTCGCCGTCGATTCATTACCGCACTTGTGGCACAACACCATACTTCCTGAGGTTCCTTGCTCTGGCGAGGTCATCGAACGCGAAGAGTTTTCGATGGGAGAGGTCCGCATTGCATTCTGCTCAGCCTGCGGAACGGAGTTTCAATACGTAGCGGATTCAGACTGGCCGGAATGCGAAAACGTCAATGAGTCATGGATTCTGACAGCATCCAAATTGTGTACTCAAGAAAAATGCCGCCCGATTCGCACGACTCGGAGGAGTCTTTTTTCGGGCGGCCGTAGCTCAGCTTCTCAAAAATACTGAGGAGCGAAAGTGGCGTTGGGTAATTTCCTCGCCCCCAAGACGAGACGCCACCGTACATTTTTAATATTGAGCTACAGGACGTCCTGCGTCTATTCCCCGAAAGATGTAGGCCCAGCAGGAGGGTCACCCAAGCACCGTTACTTCGGCAACTATCTAAGGAAAGTTCGGTAAAAACCGGCAATTCGCGTAGTTCCCGGAATCCGCTTCAAGCTCCTTATGCAATTCGTTTCCGGCGGCGAGCCGTAGTGGCTTTCGTTGTCACAGTACTTTTCTCTGGCATGACGCGCTCTACTACGACCTCAGCGGGAGCAGTGTTCTCGACCACAATTTCCTCGGAGCCAAACAGCTTCGTCATGTACTCATCCTTGCATTGCATTGAGCAGAAGTGAACCGCCAATGGATGGAGAGCGCCTTCTCTCGTCCAGTTCGACTGGATGTTCACTTCCCGCCGAGCAGAAACAGCGCCCACAGCTTCTGCGGCGAGACCAACGACCCACGTTTCCTCCGGCTGTTTGATGTTTGAACAGGTATCACAGACAAATTGAATCATGGCGTACCATTCGATGCCTTGGCGAGCACAAGGCTGCCATAAGTAATGGAAAAAATTGCCAGTGCTCCTGTCATGTCGCATTGCATTCATTTTGTTACTTAAAACCTTGCGCTTTTTATTCGCCTATAACGCTTGGTGTGTCTCCGCGCGAGAAAATCGACCTTGAAAAGGTTCGTGCAGCGCTCAACGCGACCTGCCTGCACTGTGGCGCTAGCATCCCGCCAGATAAGCAGGTGCGGCTTGATTTTGAGCGCATGAAATGCCCTGGTTGCGCAGACGTTCTCACCGCCTCAGCGGAAGAGAGGTTGATTGCATCTGGGTTATTATTCCGGGCAGGCACTATGGGCAAACCGATTAAGCGGTCTTTGGGGCAACGGGTAATTCAGGGCTGTTGCAGCCTACTGTTCGTCGCGGGCGTATTGGTCTTTTTTCAAGGCGTCTACGGCATTGTTTACGGAGCACTATTGATTTTGTTAGGTGTAGGAGTAGCGATTGTGGGAGTTAAAGATCCTAGGACCCAAGACAGATCGTAGTCCCGTGGGCGAACTCCGTCACAACAGGTCCGCGTTGCGATCTGCTCAGCGTGCGGAACGGAGTTTCAATACGTGCCGGATTCAGACTGGCTGAAGATGATTTCCCTGGGATGCGAAAACGTCTATGACCGATTTATAGCCAACGACACCCCTCGGTGCACGGGCGCAAGATTGAAACAGCTTATTGGCAGTGGGCCGTGAACAACTTAGAGCTGTTGGGGTAGAAGGCATTGGCCTCACCGCTCACGTACCCATAGTCATTGATTCCCTCGACGCGAATCGCATAAATGGGATCCTTGACATCCTTGAATATGCCGTTGATGTAAATGAATGCGAAGTCAAAGTTGTACCTGCCCACCATTGCGCCCGAATTATTAATGTCAAACACTTGGGTGCCGCCGCCTGAGGCAGTGCCTTTAGGATTATTAATCATCGTATAGACGCCATTTGCCAGTGTGAAGCCCCGGAACGAGAACCCCGAGTCGTAATGCCACCCGGCGATCACACCCTTGTCGTTGATGCTCATGGCTGAATTCCAGTCAAGTGGAGACGATCCCGGAGGGACAATATGCGTGAATACGCCGTTCTTCAGTACAAATGCCTTTTCCATGAAGGTGCCAGGGTCATAGTAAGCGCCGACGATAGTGCCCCAGCGGTTGATTCCTTGAAGGAAAGTATCGGACGCGCCGGGATAATCTACAGTCACCATACTGGACCCTGAAACAACTAACCCATGGTTGTGGGCGATCGGCGATGCGTTGTCGGTGTACCAGCCCACAGTAACGCCCTGCGAATTTCGTCGGGCAAAAAAGGTGGCTGATGCATTCGGCGCGAAGTAGGTGTTCAAAATGCCGGTGGGATAGCGGACGAACGCCGGATATAGGCTAGTGCCGGCATTGTGGGTGTTGCCGACCACCGTGCCCCAACGATTGATCCCACGGGCGGCATGATTAGAATTGGGCCAGCGTGTGTTAAAGAACGTCCAGTTGGTGCAAGTTGCAGTTTGGGCGTCGCAGAGTACGGAAGCGAACAGAAAGAGAGATACAACAAACAGCGGTATACGAGAATGCATCAGCACACCTCAGGTGGGCAAAGAGATGCTGGCTCGAGCTGGCCCGTTGTCTCCCCACACCTCCGCCGAGGAGTAGGATCACAAAAGCTCATGGAACTTGTCACCGAGATCGATCAACTTTCGGAGAGCAAGGAAAAGCAGAGGCTGCTGCTATTTTCATTCGTTGCCCTAAGAGATACCAAGTGGGCGGCAAGCTTGATTGTCATGATCCGGGTTAGCATTTCCCCCATCGCACTTTCGGGCACACTACCATCCTTCGTCGGATCAGCAGCCCTGATCATCGGTTAGAGCGTTCGATAGCGTACCTTTTCGAATCTCGATTTACGTGTCTTGGAGGCCATCGGGCCCGCTCACTTGCCCATCAAATGTTCTCATTTCTCAGGAGGTGAATTGATGAGCAAGTTATTCACGCGAGCAATGCTCGTGCTTCTCGTTCTAGGTGGACTATCCTTCGCGCAGCAGGACAACTCGCAACAGGTGCCGCCGGACAATACGAAGGTCAATCAACGGGACCGCAACCAAAATGAGCCAACGGCCGATCAGCAGAAAGAGAACTCCAATGATCGCGAGCTCACGCGGCAAATCAGACACGCAATCGTGAAGGATAACTCCCTGTCCACTGACGCCCACAACGTGAAAATCATCGCACAGAACGGGTCTGTGACATTGAAAGGTGCGGTGAAGTCGGACGAGGAGAAGCAGGCTATCGAATCGAAAGCTACCGGGATTGCCGGAGCTGGCAGAGTAACCAATGAACTCCAAGTCGTGCCCAGCAAGTAGGCGGTTTCGTGATAACCGAGAACGTAACATTCTTCCCAAAGGAGAACTTCAAATGGCAGGAAAAAATACGGCAGTGTTCGGAATCTACAGAAACCAGCTGGACGTTGAACAAGCGGTCGATGCATTGCGAGCGGAAGGATTTCGCAGCACAGACATATCGGTGTTGTTCCCGGAGAACGAGGGAACGAAAGACTTCGCACACAAGAAGGCAACGAAAGCGCCGGAAGGAACTGCCGCTGGAGCAGGCACGGGAGCAGTTGTCGGTGGGGCGCTGGGGTGGCTTGCGGGTATCGGAGCTCTTGCAATACCAGGGGTTGGCCCCCTCATTGCGGCGGGACCAATAGTGGCAGCGTTGACGGGAGTAGGTGTTGGAGGTGCTATCGGCGGCATTAGTGGCGCTCTCATTGGAATGGGCATTCCGGAATACGAGGCAAAGCGGTACGAGGGCAGAGTGAAGGAAGGCGGCCTTCTGTTATCCGTACACTCGGACAATTCCGACTGGACACGAAAGGCCAAGGACATCCTGGAGCGTACGGGAGCCGACGACGTGTCCTCCACTGGTGAAGCGAAGGCCGACTTCGCTAAGACTGACAAGCCGATGCGAAGAGCAAGCTAATCGTGGCGTACATGAAAGCCCCGCTCCTAGGGTGGGGCTCTTTTTCTGGCGGTTTTCAAACAAATGGGCGGACGAGTTCGCAGAGCAACCCATCCCCCGATTTTCCCTTCTGTTATCCCACTGGAGGAATGAATGCCTACTCAGAAAAGCAAGCGCACGAAAGCTCGCTCGCAGTAACCGAAAAGACCTATGTCACTACCGAACCCGAGATAGAGATTCGCAAGCCGGGAACTTTGGCTCAGGCATTAACAGAGCCTGCCATTACGGTCGTGAAACCAAAGTCCAGAGTGCGGAAGGAAGTTGTGTCCAAGACGCGCCGACCTGCCTAGGTGTGTGCCTTTGAGATTCTGCCACGCGCAGGCAGCCCCACCAACCTCGCAATCATCTTTGTTGTGGGAGTGTGAAGAAAATGCCGAATGACACCAGAGACATGCTTGAGAAGCTGATCGAAACCTGTCGCGATGGCGAAACAGGATACCTACACGCTGCAAGCGTTGCAGAAGATTCGGAACTGAAAGGCTATTTCCAGCAGCAAAGTCTGGAACGTGCTCGGTTCCGGGCGGAACTCACAGATTTCGTCAAGCAGCTAGGAGAGCCCAACCCTGATACCAGTGGTAGCAATGCGGCTGTGCTTCATAGAGCATGGTTCGAACTCAAAGATGACTTCGGCGGAGGAGATCACACGCTGCTGGAAAGTGTTGAGCGGGGGGAAGACAGCGCAAAGCACAGTTATGAAAGTGCGCTGGAAACGAAACTCCCCGGGGGAATCGACGAGTTGGTGCGCAATCAGTATGGCAGCGTCAAGGCTGCACATGACCACGTCCGGAGCCGACGGGATGAGAAGGCGGCCTAAAATATCGCTCAAATCACGCGGACAATCCCCCAACCTCGGTGATCCCTTTGGATCGGCGATAGTCGATCACGTCTTTCATCGCTCGCTCATATGTTTTGACTGCGGCTTCAACGCCGCTTCGGTTGTGTTCAATCAGATCACAAATCGTAAGAATCGTCGCAAGAGTTTCATCGTCCGGCATAATAGTCCTCATCAAAAGTCACTGATTACGACGCTAGCCACCTGGCGGACGACGGCCAGCGTTCAAAGGTGTTTTCCTCTGAAAAGCTCGAGTGGATGAGTTCTGCAGTGCGACGAGGGTTCGTGGGTGTGCACTAGCGATCTGGCCCAACTTGGGCGCCAGGAGCCCCCAAGG
>Ga0068858_100006718_pt1 | contig 11192 bp, 8 predicted proteins | sample KBSSwiS12_FD_66589 | JGI IMG/M metagenome (GOLD analysis project Ga0068858, IMG submission 66589) | Switchgrass rhizosphere microbial communities from Kellogg Biological Station, Michigan, USA - KBS Switchgrass S1-2 | ecosystem: Host-associated > Plants > Roots > Rhizosphere > Soil ... | reverse complement strand
GAGCGGAGTGAGCCCGACGTATTCGGCTTCACCGAGACCACCGTGAACCGAGTGACGTCCCCCGCCGGCGCCTGCGCGGCGAGGCGCGCGGCCATCGCCAACGCGACAGCCACGCCGATCTGCCCTACCCGCCCTACCCGCCCTACCCGCCCCACCCGCCGCACCCGCCTAATCCGACAGGTTGAACGCGATCGACGCCGTCATCTCCACTTCGACCGGCTGGCCGTTGAGCAGCGTCGGCGTGAACCTCCACTGCTTCACCGCGGTAGCGGCAGCCGCCGCGAAGGCCGGGTGGACCTGTGCGCTGGCGACACGCACCGAGGCCACGGTGCCGTCGGTGGCGATCAGCACATCGAGCTTCACCACGCCTTCGAGGCCGGCGGCCTGCATCGAGGTGGGATAGACCGGCGCGACGTTGAACACTTTCGTCGGCTGCTTGATGTTGCCGCCCACGCGCACCACGCCGGAGCTCGCCGGCGGCGGCGCCAGCTGCGCGGGGCGTCGCGCCGTCACCTGAATCGTTTCCTGGAGCTCTCCGAGCTGCAGCGTGATCGCCTTCTTCCAGTCCTTTTCGCGCTCGAGCACCAGATCCTGCTTGAAGGTCCTGAAGCCGGGCACCGCCGCCTCGAGCACGTACTTGCCGGCGCCTACGGGCGCAAACTCGAACTGCCCGCCGCCATCAGTCGGCGTCGACCATTTGACGCCCTGTTCGTTCACGAGGGCCATCTCGACGCCGGGCAGCACGGCGCCGCTCGAGTCGTAGACGGTGCCCTGCAGGGGCGCCGGGCCGGCCTGCTGCGCGGTGAGGCGCACGGCGGTGGCCGACGCGGCGAGCAGCAGAAGCACGGCCGCCGCGACTCGGAATACCAGGGACGGGACACGACGATCGAGCGTGGGATTCAACATGGCGGCGATTCTCCCTTCGAGACTTGACGGGCGGGCCATCGGCATGGCCGCGCGGAGGACGGGCCCGCGAGCGGCCCGGGCGATGTCGAACAGATGCGTGGCGTAGTCGCGATCGACGAGGCCGGTGCCGAGCACCACGTCATCGCAGGCGCGCTCGCCTTCCTCGCGCAGCCGGCGCGCGACGATCCAGGCGAGCGGGTTGAACCAGAGCGCGGCGCAGAGCGCTTCGGCGGCCAGCTGCACCGGCCAGTCGAACCGCTGCACGTGCGCGAGCTCGTGGGCCAGCACGGCCCACAGGCGCTCGTCGCTCCAGCTCGCCGCGTCGGCCGGCACCACGATGCGAGGGCGCCACAGCCCCCACGTTCCGACCGGCGCGTCGTCGAAGAGCAGCGTCACCGGGCGCGTGACGCGCAGCTCGGCTCTCGCCGCGCGCAGCATCTCCAGCAGCCGGGCGTCGAAGACCGTCGCCGCACGCGACGCCACGCGCCGCAGGCCGACGAGCCCCGCCGCCAGCCGCGCCATCGCCACGGCCACGCCGACGAGCCACGCGATCGTGAACCATCGCGCCCACGGGACCGTCGACGGGCCGGCCGGCACCGGCGCGCGTTCGGGCGCCGCCGCATCCGACGCCACGGCCGCTGCACCGGCCGACGGCAATGGCAACGCCACCGGCGTGACGGCCTGCACGGCGGCTGGCGGCACCACCACTTCCCACGCCGGCGCGACCCGCGCAAACGCGGCGGCGGCGATCACCGCGGCCACGCCAGAGGCCAGCACGAAGTGACGCAGCGCCGCGGAGCGGCGGCGGAACGCGAACACCGCGACGAGCGCGGCCGCGAGCGCCACCGACGACTGCAGAATCAAGGTGAGCGTGAGCATCACTTCTCCTCCCGCCGCGCGGACTTCAGCAGCTCCTCGATGCGGTCGAGATCGTCGCCGCTCAGCCGGCCGGCGTCCCGCCCCAGGAGCGCGGTCACCGCGCCGGCGGCGGAGCCGTCGAAGAACGTGTCCACGAGGTGGCGCAGCGCCGCCTTGCGGGCGGTATGGCGCGCCAGCGTGGGAACGTAGACGTAGCGCATCCCGTCCGTCTCGTGGCGGACGTGCCCCTTCTCCTCGAGCACGCGGAGCTGGGTGCGGACGGTGGAATAGTGGGGTGCGCCGGGAAGCGCCGCCAGAACGTCGGCGGCCGTCGCCCGGCCCATCCGGTAGAGCACGTCCATGATCTGGCGTTCCCGCTTGGTCAGGGCGGCGTGAGACATGCTATTTCTATAACATCACTGCTACAGAAATAGCAAGCGGCGTCTGTCGAGCGGTCAGGGCATCCGCGTCAAGTCGATGGTCGCGAGCATCAGGTAGACGTTGTCCACGTGGATGACGAGCGTATGGACGCCGCGCGACACCGGCGTGGCAAACGTGCTCTCCACCACCGCACCGACGATCGGCGGACTGCTGCCCGACTCGAGCGCGTCTGCTCCGTACATCGGTTCCACGTACGAGTCGAGCGCCGGCTGCATCGTCGAGGCGCTGGCCAGGTTGACGACGAGACGCGGAACCGAGGTGTAGCCGTTCTGCGGATGAAAGCGCACGCGGACCTGCACGGTGAGCCGGCCGCGATAGGGCTCCAAGGCGGCGGCCGCCTCGCGGGCGTCGCGCCAGTCGCCACCGGCAGCCGCACGCGTCTCGGCCAGCAGGACCAGCCGGCGCAGCTCGGTGATGACCTCGACGTGATCCACGCCGGGGTCCGACGCGACAGATCGATATCCCGCATGAAACGCTACGCGTTCCGCCGTGCTGCCCCGAGCGACCCGGAGTGCGAATTCGACCAGGCCATCGACCGGAAGCGAGCCTCCGGCGGCGTCCGTATTGAACATCGTCCAGCTCCTAACGCGACGTCGTGAGGGAAACCCCGCAACGGCCGTGAAACAGGCCGGTTTAGTGGTAGGTTTGCGGAAGCCCCCTTGAGCCGCCCGTACCTCTACTGCCCCTACTGCGCGGGAGCGCTCACCCCCTCTGCCGGTGGACGCGCGCGTGCCCGCTGTGCGGGATGCGGCTTTGCCCACTACGACAACCCGGTCCCGGTGGTGTCGGCCATCGTCGAGCACGACGGCCGCGTGGTGCTGGCGCGGAACAAGGCGTGGCCACCCACCTGGTACGCGCTCGTCGCCGGTTTTCTGGAGCGCGACGAAGCGCCCGATGACGCGGTGCGGCGCGAGGTCAAAGAGGAGCTCGGGCTCGACGCGCGCTCCACGCAACTCATCGGCGTGTATCCCTTCGAACGGATGAATCAGGTGATCATGGCCTACCACGTGACCGCCACCGGCCCCATCACGCTCAACGACGAGCTCGTCGACTACAAGTTCGTCGAGCTTGCCGACTGCACTGCCTGGCGCGCCGGCACCGGCTTCGCTCTACGAGACTGGCTGCGCAGCCGCGGCTTCGAGCCGCGCATGACCGACCGCCCGGGTGAAGGCGATATCGAGGAACCGCGATGAGACGCGCGATCGGCGCCGTTCTGGCCACGCTCGTGATCCTGGGAGCGCTCGGCTACTCCTCCTCCGAGCCATTCAGGACGAAGTTCCTGGCCAACCGCGAGTGCTGCCACATTCCGCTGGTACGCAACGTCGCGGTGACGCTGGCCGAACTGCGCGGCCAACGCGCCTACGCCGGCGAAATCGGTCAGGACAAGTGGGTGCTCGAAACGGTCTTTCCCGACGTGACCAACGGCTTCTTCGTGGACGTCGGCTCGGGGCACGGCACCATCGGCTCGAACACCGTGATGCTCGAGCGCCACGGCTGGAAGGGGATCTGCATCGACCCGTTCCCCGTGCACATGGAAGGGCGGACGTGTCAGATGTTCAAAGAGGTCGTCTTCAGCGAACCCGGCAAGGAGATGACGTTCCGCGCCGCCAAGGGGCTGGCGGGGCTGGAAGAGACGCTGGGCAAGTGGAACACCACGGCGATGAACGCACCGGCGGTGCGGTTCACGACCACCACGCTCGAAAGCATCCTGATGCGCGGCAACGCGCCGGCCTTCGTCAACTTCGTGAGCCTGGACATCGAAGGCGCCGAGTACGAAGCGCTCAAAGGGTTCCCGCTCGATCGCGTGCGCGTGGGCGCGTGGGACATCGAGCACAACAACGAGGAGCCGAAGCGGAGCAACATCAAGGCGCTGCTCGAATCGCACGGCTACGTGCGCTCGCACACGTTCAAACAGGACGATTTCTATCTGCCGAAGTAGAACCCTTCGTGGGGGCCGTCTTCAGGCGGCCCATATTTGTAGAGGGCGGTCTTCAGACCGCCCTGCCTCAGGCGTCAGTCGCGCCGCTGGAGCTCGATGAGGTTCCCTTCGGGATCGCGCACGTAGGTCCAGGTGATGCGGCCGGCGCCGGCCAGCTCGATCGACTCGATCGTTCCGACGGCCTGGCCGCCCGCAGCAATCACCGCCGCGCGCGCCGCGGCGACGTCGTCCACCGCAAACGCGATGTGCCCGAACCCCACGCGGTTGGCGGGCGGCGGCGGGGCCTCCTGCGGCGGGTGGTACTGAAAGATCTCCAGCGTCGGACCCGAGGGGCCGCCTCCGGGCATGCGGTAATGGGCGCCGGTGATCCGCGCGCCCGGCACGGCGGTGCCGCGCTCGAGCCACTCACCGGACAGATCGCGCTCTGGCGCCAGGGGCACGCAGCCGAGCGCCTGCTCGTAGAAGCGTCCCAGCGCGCGCCAGTCGCGCGCCACCAGATTCGTGTGGGCGTAGCGTGCCGGTGCAGCGGCACTTCCCTGCTCGACCAGCCGCGCGTGCTCCTTGGCGATGTAGATCATCTGGCCGGCGTGATGGTGGAAGTGCGCGGCCGCCCGCAGGAACATGCTGAAGCGGTCGTGCAGGTCTTCGACACCGGTCGCGACGAAGGGAGCCGACCAGTCCGCCGTGGTCTGGCGCTCGACCGTCGCCACCACCAGGTCCACCGCCTCGTCGAGCCGACGGAGCGCCTCGGCCTTCGACGGCGGCGACGGGTCGTGGAACTCCCGGTTGCGATCCCGCACGTAGTCGATGCCCGCCATGTGCCGGCCGATGTAGAAGTTCAGGTTTCCCGTGAGGTGGAGCACCAGGTGCCCCATGCTGTTGCCGTACGGGTAGGGCGGTGCCCAGAACTGCCCGTCCGACAGCCCGTCGGCCAGCCGGTGAACGCGCGCCCGGTAGTCGCGGAAGGCCTGCACCAGGGCGGCGGCAATCGTGGGGGTCGGGTCGGTCATGGCTCAATATGAACGAACGTTAATCGTGCCGTCCTTGACGGCGTTGTGTCGCGGCCTCAAGATAGTAATAAGTTGTTGAAATCAGGCAAGTTCGTCCAGGTCGACGGACGCCGGTTCCTGATCAGGGGCGTGGCGTACGGGACCTTCGAACCAGACGCCAGCGGCAGCCAGTTCCCCCCTCTTCACCAGGTCGCGCGCGACTTCGAGTTGATGGCGGAATCCGGCTTCAACACGGTGCGCACCTACACCGTGCCCCCTGAAAGTGTGCTCGACGAGGCCGCCCGTTGCGGACTCAAAGTGATGGCCGGCATCCCGTGGACGCAGCACATCGCGTTCCTCGACAGTCCGGCGCTCGTCAAACAGATTCGCCGCGAAGCGGCCGCATCGGTTCGCGCGCTGGCGTCGCATCCCGCCGCGCTGATGTTCGCGGTCGGCAACGAGATCCCGCCTGCCGTCGTCCGCTGGCACGGGCAGCGCCGCGTCGAGCGCTTCCTCGCCGACCTGTACGACGAAGTGAAGTCGGGCGCGCCCGAGAAGCTGATCACCTACGTCAACTTCCCGCCGACCGAATACCTCGACACCGGCATTTTCGACGTCTGCGCGTTCAACGTCTACCTGCATCGCGAGCCCGATCTGCGCGCCTACCTTGCGCGGCTCCAGCACCTGGCCGGCGAGCGGCCGCTGCTGCTGGCCGAAGCGGGCGCCGACAGCATACGCGAAGGCGGCGACGGCCAGGCCGCGATCACCGCCAATCACATCCGCACCGCGTTTGCGGAAGGCGCCTGCGGCGCGATCGCGTTTTCGTGGACCGACGAGTGGTGGCGCGGCGGCCATACCGTGCACGACTGGGCGTTCGGGCTCGTCGACGCCGAACGCCGCCCGAAGCCGGCGCTCGCCGCGGTGCGCGACGCGTTTGCCGAAGCGCCGTTCAGCGCGGCCGTCCAGGCCACGTGGCCCAAGGTATCGATCGTCGTCTGCGCCTACAACGCGGCCGACACCATCGACGATTGCCTGTCGTCGCTCGTCGCCCTGACCTATCCGTCGTTCGAGATCATCGTCGTCAACGACGGATCGCGCGACGACACGGGCACGCGCGCGCGGCGCTATCCCGGCGTGCGGATCATCGACATCCCGAACGGCGGGCTGAGCGCGGCGCGCAACATCGGCCTGGCCGAAGCCACGGGCGAAATCGTCGCCTACACGGACGCCGACACGCGCGTCGATCCGTACTGGCTCACCTATCTCGTGCAGCCGCTCCTCTCGCCCGCCTTCGTCGGCTCCGGCGGACCGAACATCGTGCCGCACGACGATCCGTTCGTGGCGCAGTGCGTGGCGCGCAGCCCCGGCGGCCCGACGCAGGTGCTGCTCGACGATCGCGTGGCCGAGCACGTGCCGGGCTGCAACATGGCGTTCAAGCGCGATGCCCTGGCCGGCATCGGCGGATTCAATCCCGTGTACCTGCGCGCCGGCGACGACGTGGACGTGTGCTGGCGCCTGCAGGCCAAGGGGCTGAAGATCGGGTTCGCGCCCTCGGCGCTCGTATGGCATCACCACCGCAATTCGGTGAAGGCGTACTGGCGACAGCAGGTTGGTTACGGCGAAGGCGAGACGTGGCTCGACGCGCACCACCCCGAGAAGTTCATCGGCGGCAACATGTTGTGGAAAGGGCGTATCTACAGCCCGCTGCCGTTCGTGCGATCGCTGTCGGGCCGCCGCATCAACACCGGCGTCTGGGGCACCGCCGCGTTTCCCGGCGTCTATCGCACCGACGTCAACCCGCTGCAGTTCGTCCCCCACTCGGCGTCGTGGATGGCGGTCTCCACGCTGTTGTGTCTGGCTGGCATTCCGGCCGCGCTCGTCGTGGCCTACCCGCTCGAAGCGCTGCTCCTTCTCGGCGCGGGGCTCGTCGGCTGGGGCACCACGCTCACCCGCTGCTGGCTGTTTGCGGCGCATACGGATCTGGCAGGACTTCCGGGAGCCGCCACGTGGCGCGGACGTCTGCGCTACCGATCGGTCATCGCCTGGCTGCACCTGGTGCAGCCGGTGGCGCGCGTTTACGGGCGCCTGCGCGGCATGTGGTCGCCGCCCTCGACGGTCGCGCCCGAGCACGTCACGCGTGTGCCGTGGCGAGCGCCGGTCCCCGCATTGCGCGATGCGGCGCGCTCGGCGCTGCTGCTGCTTGGTGGTTCGGTGCAACGCACCTTCTGGAGCGAGCGCTGGGTGAGCCACAGCGGGCTGCTCACGGAGCTCGCCGGCGTGTTGCGCGCCGCGCGGCCGGCACGTCCCATCGATCTCGACGACGGCTGGCGCGCCAACCGGGATCTCAGCGTGGCCGTGCGCCGGTGGGGCTGGCTGCACTTGCGGGTGCTCATCGAAGAGCACGCCGAAGGGCGCTGCCTGCTGCGGGTGGAAACCCGCATGGGCCCGAGCTTCATGGGCGCCGTCCAGGGGCTGACGCTTGCCGTACTGCTCGTGGCCGTGACCAGCGCCGTCATCGCGCTTAGATGGCCGGCGATCAGCGGCGGCCTCGTGGTGGCGGTCACCGTCCTGCTGCTGCGCGCGGTGTGGCAGACCACGCGCGCGTCGGCGCTGCTCGATCGCGCGCTCGAACGTGCGACGCTCGCCGACGGGCTGTCGCCGGTGCGTTCACGCGTCCCCTCGACGCGGTCGCGCTTCCAGCTGTGGCCCAGCACGGCGGCGCAGCGCGCGCAGGCCGCGCTCGTCGCCATCATCATGGTGAGCGCCGCGGTGGGTGGCGTGTCGCTGGTCCAGGACGTGGTCGCGCGCAGGGCGATGGCGGCGCGGCATCCGGTCGCGCCGCGTGACGCGGCGGCCAGCGCGCTCACGGCTCCGAGCGGTGGCGTCACGATCGACAACACCGGCGACGTGCTGGTGGCCGACGCGCAGACGGGGCTCATCCGCCGCTTCCGGCCGCAAACACCGCTCGACGCGCTGCACGCCTCCGATCGCCTGACCGGTGCCGGCCGCCGGCTGATCGGCGTGCCGGTCCCCTTCGACGGCGCCGCCGACATCGTGCTCGCCATCGACGGCGACTACTTCGTGGCCGACTCGCGCAACAACCGCATCTGCCGCATCGATCGGCCGACCGGCCGCACCATCACGATTGCCGGCTCGGGCGCCGGCGGTTTCGACGGTGACAAGAAACAGGCGGCCCAGGCGGCGCTCAACGGGCCGAGCGGCCTGGCGATCGCCCGCAACGGCGACCTCTACATCGCTGACACGCTGAACAACCGCGTGCGCATGGTCGAACAGGCCACCGGGATGATCCGCACGATCGCGGGCACCGGCACGCCGGGCGATCCGAGCTTCGTCGGCGACGGCGGGCCCGCCACGTCGGCGCACCTGCTCACACCGGTCGGCGTGGCGCTCGCGCCAAACGGCGACATCTACATTGCCGACACGGGGCACAATCGCATCCGCCGCGTGATGGCCAGCACCGGCATCATCAGCACGGTGGCTGGGGACGGCCTGCCGGGCGTCGTCGGCGACGGCGGCCCCGCGAACCTGGCGCGCCTGGCGGCACCGATGGGGCTCGCGGTGGTGCCAACCGGCAAGACCGTCACCCTCTACGTCGCCGATTCGCTCAACGGCCGCGTCCGCGTGATCGACCCCGACGGCATCATCTCCACGCTCGGCGGCCAGCTGCGCTTCGTGATGCCGTCGCGTCTCTCGTACCATCACTCGGGATGGCTATACGTGAAGGACGCCAGCTCGAGCGGCGTCACGGCCGTGTCGCTGGCAAAGCCCGCGCATCTGGACTTCGCCGCCGCCCCGCGCCGGATCCCCGGATCGCCAGGCACTCCGGGTACCCCGGGCACCCCGGGACGGAAGGTGACCTGAGGTAGGAATGACCCTCGCCGGGTGGACCCTGTCCCTCCTGCGCCCCTACCGGGCGCGCGTCGCCGCGATCGTCGCGCTCTCCCTGATTGAAATCGGCCTCGCCGCCCTGGCGCCGTGGCCGCTCAAGGCAGTGGTCGACAACGTGCTCGGCGGCCGCGCGCTGCCGGATCTCGTCGCGGCGCCGGCCACTGCCCTCTCGGGCGGCAGCACGGTGGGCCTCCTGGTCGTGATCGTCGTCGCCGGCCTGCTGCTGCAGCTTTCGTCCGAGCTCGTGTCGATGGTCCACACGCAGATCCAGGTGGATACGGCCCAGCGCCTCGTCTACGACCTGCGGCGATCACTGCTCTCGCATCTGCAGGCGCTGTCGCTGCGCCACCACGTCGCCACGCGCACCGCCGACGGCGTCTACCGTCTCGAAACCGACGCCTACTGCATCAACGACCTCGCCATCGGTGGCGTGTTTCCGCTGGCCATGGCGGTGATCAAGCTGGCGGTGATGTTCGCGATCCTCGTCCGCCTGGATCTCACGCTGGCGCTGCTCTCGCTCGTCGTCGTCCCGTTTCTCTGGATGGCGCTGCGCTACTACTCGCGCAAGATGGTGGACCGCGCCGAGCGGGTGAAATCGCTCGAGTCGTCGCTCGTCGACCGGATGTACGAGATCCTCTCGTCGATCAAAGTCATCAAGAGCTTCGCGCGTGAGAACTACGAACTGGGCCGCTTCCGCACCGCCGGCGACGACACCATGCACGCGCGCCTGCGCCTCACGTGGCAGGAGTCGCTCTTCTCGGTGGCCGTGAGCGCCATCACGCTGAGTGGCAGCGCGCTGGTCCTGGGTGTGGGCGGCCTGCACGTGCTGCAGGGCACGCTCACCGTCGGCAGCCTGCTCGTGGTCATCGCCTATCTGGGCGCCGTCTACAACCCGCTGTCGTCGATCGCCCACACCACCGGGTCGCTGCAACAGGCGGTCGTGAGCGCGCGCCGCGTGCGCGAGACGATGGCGCTCACGCCCGAGCCGTTCGATGTGGCTGGCGCGCGCGACGCGTCGGCGATCACCGGCGACATCCGGTACGAAGGCGTGGGCTTCGCCTACGACGACCGCACCATCCTCGAGGACGTCTCGTTCGCGGCGCGCCCCGGTGAGCTCGTGGCGCTCGTCGGCCTCACCGGCGCCGGCAAGACGACGCTCGCAAGCCTGCTGCCCCGCTTCTTCGAGCCGACGGCCGGACGCATCACCATCGACGGCGTGGACGTCCGTGACTACGACCTGCGGTCGCTGCGCGAGCGCATCGCGCTGGTGCCGCAGGAGGCGGTGCTCTTTGCCGGCTCGATTGCCGACAACATCCGCTACGGCCGCCTCGAAGCCACCCGGGAAGAGGTGGAAGCCGCCGCGCACGCCGCGCACGTGCACACGTTCGTGGAACGGCTGCCGCACGGCTACGACTCGCTCGTGGCCGAGGCCGGCGCCACGCTGTCCGGCGGTGAACGCCAGCGCCTCGGCATCGCCCGCGCCCTCCTCAAGGACGCGCCGATCTTGATCCTCGACGAGCCGACCTCGTCGCTCGACTCGATCTCCGAGGAGATCGTGTTCGACGCGTTGCGGCGCCTCCGGGCCGGCCGCACGACGCTCGTCATCGCCCACCGGCTCTCCACCATCCGCGATGCCGCGCGCATCCTCGTGCTGCACGACGGCCGCGTGGTGGCGCAGGGCACGCACGACGAGCTGATGAAGTCCAACGAACTCTACCGGCGGATGTGCGCGCGCCTGTCCGTGGGGCGCTCACTCGACGAGCCCGAGTCGGTGGACGAACTCATCCAGTCGTTATAGGCGGGCGTCTCCCTTGAAGATCGTTCTCGCCGGCATCATCGCCCGCTACCCGTTTGGCGGCGTCACCTGGTGTTCGCTGATGTACCTGCTCGGCCTCCGCGACCTCGGCCACGAGGTGTTCTACGTGGAAGACACCGGAGAGTGCGTCTACGACCCGGTTCAGAACGCGATCACCGAGGATCCGGGCTATGGCACCACCTACATCCACGACGCGCTCGCGCCATTCGGACTCGGTGAGCGCTGGAGCTTCGTGAACTATGACGGCACCTATCACGGCGCGCCGCGCGAGACAGTGCAGCGCTTCTGCGCCGAGGCCGACCTGTTCATCAACCTCTCCGGCGGCGCCTGGTTC